>ERZ791765.404-NODE-404-length-48686-cov-55.102322_pt1 | contig 48686 bp, 34 predicted proteins | sample MGYA00509949_ERZ791765 | MGnify/ENA primary metagenome ERZ791765 (study PRJEB30046, sample SAMN00791980) | human gut metagenome | study: EMG produced TPA metagenomics assembly of the A metagenome-wide association study of gut microbiota in type 2...
ATTTTAAAGGTGGATGAAATATGACAAGCTAAAGCCGGTTAAGACAGGATGAGAAAATTGGCAGGCCGGATGAGCCTAATAAGACGGATGGCACGGGCAGGAAAGACGGGTGGGGAAAAATTGCGTGTAAGGCTTTTTCGCAATCTCAGTAAGTTTCGCACTATATATGACATTGCCTCCCCTCTTGTTCAGCCCATTCCCCCACTCTAAGCGGAAGACTTTACCCTCCACTCACAGCAGGAATGAATGCAGAGCGTGGGATGCTTGTTCAGCCCCCCACCCCCCTAACTTAGGGGGCTTTGTCCCGCCAGGCCCTCCCCTCCTTCGGAGGGGTCGGGGGAGGCTTTTTTCACTTCCTCTTCTTCCACAGTGCGGTCATATCCTCCAGCGTCTTGCCTTTGGTCTCGGGTACCAAGCGCCAGACAAACAGGGCTGCGAGCACACAGACAAGGCCGTAGAGCCCATAGGTGAACCAGTGGCCGAAGTCGTCGCCGGGCGTGAGATGCATATTGAACATGGGCACGAAGCTCGAACTGACGATGAAATTGAATATCCACTGGAAAGCCACGGCGACAGCCACAGCGGCACCACGGATGGTGTTGGGGAATATCTCGGCTATGAGCACCCAACAGATGGGGCCCCAAGAGAACATGAAGCTCGCACTGTAGACCATGATGGAAGCGGCTGTGACCATCTCAAGGCCCGGAGTGCCGAACGTGACGGCCACGCCGAAGGCTCCGAGAGCCATGCCCACGGAACCGCAGATGAGGAGGGGCTTGCGCCCGAGCCGCTCGACGGTGAACACGGCCACAAGGGTGAAGAGTATGTTAATAACACCCATGAAGACGGTGAATACCATCTCGTTGTCCATGCCCATATCCTTGAAGATGCGCGGAGCGTAGTAGAGCACGGCATTGATGCCCACAGCCTGCTGGAACACGCTGAGCATGATGCCCACGAAGATGCAGAGGAACCCGTAGGAGAAGAGCCGTTCGGTCTTCACGGTGATGGTGTCCTTGATGTCCTGCAATATCTCCCGGGCCTTTTGTGTGCCGTTGATGCGGGAGAGAATGCCAAGAGCGCGGTCGTCGCGGCCCGTCATCACAAGATAGCGGGGAGTCTCGGGCACAAAGCAGATGAGCACTGTGAAGAGTCCGGCGGGCACACACTCGGACCCGAACATGTAGCGCCAGCCGGTGGTGACGGTCCATTGGGCATCGGCCATGTTAGCTATCGCTCCGGCTGCATCATAGATGGGATTGGCATGGGAGCCGAGAATGATGAAATTAACGAAATAAACCACGAGTTGGCCGAAGATGATGGCAAACTGGTTCCAGCTCACAAGCATGCCGCGGATGTTGCTCGGGGCCACCTCACCGATGTACATGGGGCAGATGGCGGAGGCCATGCCCACGCCTATGCCGCCCAACACACGATAGAGATTGAACACGACGAGCAGATCCCAAGAGGGACGGCCGGCGGGCAACAGCCAACTCTCGGGAAACATAGAGCCCCAAGCCGAAATGAAAAAGCACACACCGGCGAAAACCAACGAGCGTTTGCGGCCCAGCCTACCGGCAAAAACTCCGGAGAGCGAACTGCCAATGATACAGCCGATGAGGGCACTGGAGGAGGTGAAACCGTGGATAAAATCGGTGTACTCGAAGTCGGAAGCACCCTTGAAAAAGGCCTGCAAACCTTTTTCGGCACCCGAGATGACGGCTGTGTCGTAACCGAACAATAGGCCGCCGAGCACGGCAACCATCACGATGGAGATAAGATAGGCTCGCGAGCCCGTTTGGTTCTGGTTCATGTCAGTAGTTTTTTAGCGAAAGTCCAATGAGGTTTTTCTATTCGTATTTCTGTTAGTTTCGTCATTTAAGTGTCACATCCCCCTCCCGTCGTACCCGGGAAAGTTCTGTCTCCTTATTAAATAATACGTTTCGGATGGCGGTTTCCCCTATTTTTTTAGTAAATTTGCACCGCATACCTTGCTGCTTTTCGGGTCGGGCGCATATCGGGCACAGTCCGGCGGCAGCCAAACCACACTTTCGACAAATGAACGTATCGGAACTACTACATAAGAGCAAAGGCGAGAGACACTTCTCCTTTGAGGTGCTGCCACCGCTCAAAGGCAACGGGACGGAAGCACTGTTCAACACCATCGACAAGCTGAAAGACTTCGGACCGCAATACATCAACATCACCACCCACCACAGCGAGTTTGTCTATCAGGAGATGGACAACGGGCTGCTGAAACGCCTGTCCATACGCCGGCGTCCGGGCACGGTGGCCATTGCGGCCGCCTTGCAGAACCGTTACCGCATTCCGGTGATTCCGCACGTGATTTGCAGCGGCGTGTCGGCCGAAGACATTGAGTATGAACTGCTCGACTTGCAGTTTCTCGGTATCTCAAACCTGCTCTTGCTGCGCGGAGACAAGGCCAAGGAAGACCGCAGTTTCGTGCCCGCCAAAGGTGGCCATACACACACTACCGACCTTATCAGGCAGGTGGTGAGATTTAACGAGGGCTTCTTCAACGACGGCACGCCTATCAAACATCCGGGCCGCCACTTCGATTTCGGCGTAGCCTGTTATCCCGAAAAACACGAAGAGGCCCCCAACTTGGAACAGGACATGCTGCACTTGAAGGAAAAACAGGAACTGGGTGCGCAGTATGCCGTGACGCAGTTGTTCTATGACAACGAGAAATTTTTCCGCTTCGTCGATCAAGCCCGCGCCATGGGCATCACCCTCCCCATCATTCCGGGTATCAAGCCGCTGGCCAAACTCTCACAACTCACGATGGTGCCCAAGACCTTCCATTGCGACATACCGCAGGAGTTGGCCGCCGAGGCTTTGAAGTGCAAGACGGACGAGGATGCCAAGGCACTGGGCGTGGAGTGGACTGTGGCACAAGTGAAAGACTTGCAGAGCCGCGGGGTGAACAATGTACACTTCTATACGGTGTCGGCAGTGGACTCGGTGAAGGAGGCGGTGAAAAAGTTATTCTGACCATCAACGAAAGAGAAAGACATGACATTTGAAGAAGTGATAGGACAAGCCGATGCCGAACAGCGGCTGCTGCAACTCGAGCGGGAGCAGCGCATCCCCCACGCCATGCTCTTCTGCGGTCCGGAGGGGTGCGGCAAGATGGCGGTGGCACTGGCCTTCGCCTCACATCTGCTGGGTGACAGTCCCATGCTGCGCAAATGGGAACATCCCGACCTTCACTTCTCCTACCCCACGGTGAAGCTGCCTTCAATGGCCGGTGACCGCCAACCCGTGAGCGACGACTTTGCCAAAGAGTGGCACCAAATGTTGCTCGAAGGCCCCTATTTCACCATGAACCGGTGGATGCAGGCTATGGGGGCGGCCAACCAACAGGCCATCATCACAGCGGCCGAGAGCGACGAGATAGCGCGCAAGCTGAGTCTCAAGTCGAGTCAGGGGGGCTACAAGATCTGCATCATCTGGCTGCCCGAGCGCATGAATCCGGCTTCAGCCAACAAACTGCTCAAACTGTTGGAAGAACCGCCGCAACAGACGGTATTTATCCTCGTGAGCGAGGCACCGGAACAGTTGCTTGAAACCATACGCAGCCGCACACAACGCATAGAGCTCAGGAAGATAGACACACCGTCGCTGGAGCAGGCGCTCGTGGAGCGGCGGGGCATCGACGGCGAGGTGGCACACCGGTTGGCACGCACAGCCAACGGCAACTGGAACAAGGCACTCGAAGAACTCGATGCAGGCAACGAGAACGTGCAGTTTCTCGATATGTTCATCATGCTCATGCGGTTGGCTTACACCCGCAACATCCACGACCTCAAGAAGTGGAGCGAGGTGGTGGCGACATTCGGACGGGAGAAACAGAAACGTATGTTGGTCTATTTCATGCGTATGGTGAGGGAGAACTTCATGTTCAACTTCCGGCAGCCGGAACTCAACTACATGACAAAGGCCGAGGAAAACTTCTCGACGAAATTCGCCCGATTCATCAACGAGGCCAATGTCATTGACATTGCCGGACTGATGGACAGGGCTGTGCGCGACATCAGCCAGAACGCCAATGCAAAGATCGTGTTCTTCGACATGGCCTTGAAGATGATTGTGCTGCTGATAAGAAAATGAGCCTTCTTCCCGCTTTCAGAAAGAAGAAAACGGGAGTGTGGGCAAACGGAAGAAGATTTCAAGACAATATATACATTAACGAACACTAAATAAAAAGGAGCCCCCACAGTGCCCGCAAGGCGCATTCCCCCTTTTGGAGGGACGGGGAAATACGGCTATGGACTTTAAAGATATGGAATTTACCATGTACCGCGGTTGCGACAGAGGACTCAGTTGCAAGGGCTGCGGACGGCAAAATAAACAACTGAACACTTACGACTGGCTGGCTGATGTGCCCGGCAATGCCGAGAGCACCGACCTCGTGGAAGTGCAGTTCAAGAACACGCGGAAGGGATACTACCACAACGTGAACAATCTCGACCTGCAAAAAGGCGACACAGTAGCCGTGGAAGCCAGTCCGGGACATGACATCGGGGTGGTAACGCTCACCGGCCGACTCGTCACATTGCAGGTGAAGAAGGCCAACTTGAAGTCGGCCGACGACATCAAGCGTGTCTACCGCATAGCCAAACCGGTGGACATGGACAAATATAACGAGGCCAAAAGTCGCGAGCACGACACAATGATACAGAGCCGGCAGATAGCCAAAGACCTCGGACTGCAAATGAAAATAGGCGATGTGGAGTATCAGGGCGACGGCAACAAAGCCATCTTCTACTACATCGCCGACGAGCGTGTCGACTTCCGGCAGCTCATCAAGGTGCTGGCCGAGACTTTCCACGTGCGTATCGAGATGAAACAAATCGGAGCACGGCAGGAAGCCGGACGCATCGGCGGAACGGGGCCGTGTGGCAGGGAACTGTGTTGCGCCACATGGATGAAAAACTTCGTGAGCGTAAGTACCAATGCCGCACGCATTCAGGACATCTCTCTCAACCCTCAGAAATTGGCGGGTATGTGCGCCAAATTGAAGTGCTGTCTCAACTATGAGGTGGATGAATATATTGAGGCCGGCAAGAAGCTGCCAAGCAAAGAGGTGATGTTGCAGACCAAGGACAGCGATTACTATCACTTCAAGTCGGACATTCTCGCAGGCACTGTCACCTACTCCACCGACAAGAATCTTGCGGCCAATCTAGAAACCATATCGGCCGAGCGAGCGCGTGAGATTATTGAAATGAACCGAAAGGGGGAGAAACCGCTGGTGCTCAATGAAGACGACAGGAGCAAACCGGCCAGCAAACCGGTCGACTTGTTGGCCGATGCTGACTTAAGCCGATTCGACAAGGCGAAGAAACGCAAGAACAAAAAGGGGAATGGATACGGCCAGCACACCGACAACCGTAACGGAAATCGACTGGGAGAAAAGCCGGCAGACGGTCGCAGCAACGGTGAACAACGTCCAAACGGACGATTCAACGACCGCCAACGCTCCAACCACCACAACGGCAATCGCCCCGGAAACGGATTCACACAGCAACGGGCAGTGGGAGAGCGGCCCAAGAATGGAGACAACCGCCCGCAAGCAAACAACAGACAACCGAGGCATGACAAAGCCGGACAACCCAAACCGGGGACTCCGATGGCTGCAGCGGTGCAGAAGACCGGTAACGATGCGCCTCGAAAACCGGAACAGATGCAGCCCAATGAACGGCAAGGAGAATGAAGAAGGCAGTCTTCACCTTATTATATATACTGACACTCGCTGTGTCGTGCAATGACAAGCGGGTGTATGACCAATTCCAACATGCTCCGGTGGCTGGGTGGGAAAAGAATGACACGCTCTTTTTCGACATCCCGAAAGTGGCCGAGAGCGGACACTACAGTGCCGACCTGGGTCTGCGTATCAATGCCACCTACCCGTTTATGGGACTCACACTCATCGTGGAACAGTTCTCCTATCCCGACAGAAAAAGACGGGTGGACACGGTGAACTGCAAGCTCATGGATAGCAACGGCAAAATGAAGGGCTATGGTATCGGAAGCTTTCAATACACTTTCCACATCACTGACCTCGACTTACAGCAAGGAGATTCGCTGCACATCGGCGTGAGACACGACATGAAGCGCGAAATACTGCCGGGTATCAGTGACATAGGAATCATCTTGAAAAAAGAATAAGAAAAAGCCTCATCCCTGTGTTTGACTTTCTTTCACACAGAGATGAGGCTTTTTCGTTTAGTTTCTCACTAAGTTTCTCCCGGCATCTATACGCAGGAAAATAAACAGCAAAATGGTAAATCCCCATAAGGAACTGCCACCGTAACTGAAGAAAGGCAACGGTATGCCAATCACGGGAGTGAGACCGAGCACCATGCCGACATTGATGAACACATGGAACAGGAAAATGCTCAACACGCAATAGCCGTAGACACGACCAAACTTAAAGGGCTGCCGCTCGGCCAGATGGATGAGCCTAAGTATCAGCAGGAGGAACAGCAACAGCACACCTGCCGAGCCGACAAAGCCTTCCTCCTCGCCCACGGTGCAGAATATGAAGTCGGTGTCTTGCTCCGGCACAAACTTGAGCTTGGTCTGCGTGCCGTTCAGGAAACCTTTTCCCTGCAAACCGCCCGACCCGATAGCAATTTCACTCTGGTGGACATTGTAGCCCGCCCCGGCAAGGTCTTCATCCAATCCCAACAACACATTGATGCGCACCCGCTGATGGGGTTCCATGACATCATTGAGCACAAAGTCTGCCAAGTTGAAAAATGCAATGGAACCCACTGCAAAAAGGACTATATACAAATAGGTGCGAAGCCGGGTGCTCAACCATCCATAGATGAGGTAACCTATCAGCAAGGCACTTACGGCAAGCTGCACCCACACGACATCGAAAGGAATGACAAACTTGGAGAAGAGCAATGCCAAAGCCGTGGTCCCCACTGTGTAAAGCAGGATTATCCAAGTCTGCCGCCTGTCTTTGCAATAGGTGTACACCATGCCGGCAGTAAAGACATGCACAAGCAGCAGCACGACAAACTTACCCAACGAGGTGGGCATACCCCAAAGAAAGACCTCCTCATATTTGATGCCTACAACAAAGTAGATGACCATGGCCACCGCCGTGAAAAGTACGCTCCCCGGCATACCTTCCCGATAGAACATGAGAAAGAAAGCGGAATAAACCAAGGCTGAGCCCGTTTCGCGCTGACCTATGATAAAGAGCATGGGCAACACCACCACAGCGCAGGCTGCAGCAAAATGTTTCCACTGATGAATGGAAAAACCGTAGGTACTCATGAGTTTGGAAACAGCCAATGCCGTAGCAAATTTTGCGAACTCGGCCGGTTGCAGGCGCAAAGGCCCTAAGACAAGCCATGAGCGGGAACCCTTGATTTGATGGGGATTGAATATTGTGGCAAACAGTAACAGAAGCAAAGCCGCATAGATGACGTATGAGAAGGTATCGTAGAAGCGGTCGTCGAGCATGAGAATAACAAAGCCCAACACGATGGATGTGCCTATCCAGACTATCTGCATACCCGACCGTGAACCAAGACTGAATATATCCGTGTCACCGTAATTGTAGCTCGCTCCGCAGACACTGATCCAACCGAAGACGAGCAAGGCAAGGTAAATGCCTATCGTCCACCAGTCGAGTGAGCGAAGCACACTGTTCTGTCGTCTACCTGTTTCTTGAGCCATAAGCTATATGTCTGCTCTGGAAGACTGCCGCTTCTTTCTCAGATGAAGCCGAGAGCTTTCCATGTAAATACTGTTCTATCATCAAACCTCCTATCGGAACGCCGAAATCGGCACCGAAACCACCGTTCTCCACATACACGGCAATGGCAATCTTTGGTTTATCCATCGGTGCAAAACCCATGAAGACAGAGTGGTCTTGGCCACGGTTCTGTGCCGTACCTGTCTTTCCACAGATGACGATGTCGCTCCTGCCGAGGTGCTTACACGTACCGCCCAACACGGAAGCACGCATACCGGCCACCACATAATTGTAAGATCGGCGTGATGCTTTCGTGTAGTGACGGCGCGTGAAAGTGGTGTCGAGCGGCTCACCCTGCACTTTCCTCACCACGTGGGGCACATAATAATAGCCTCGGTTGGCTATCGTCGCCCCCAAATTGGCTATTTGTAACGGCGTGAGGTTGACCTCTCCCTGTCCAATGGAGATGCTGATAACGGTGAGACCGTTCCAAGAACCCTTGTAGGCTTTGTCGTAAAACTCGGCATTCGGGATAAGCCCGCGCTTCTCTCCAGGCAAATCAATGCCCAGTTTATAGCCAAACCCCATGCTTTTCATGTAGTCGCGCCAAGTATTCATGGCCACTTGCACCGACGGATATTTCCTGCGGTTGGACATCATGTAGTAGAGTCCCCAACAGAAAAAGCCATTGCACGAAGTGCTGATTGCCGGCACCACACTCAAGGGCGAGGCGTGACCGTGGCATCCGACATGCAGCCCCCGATAGGAGAAACCATGATGGCAAGGAAACTGGGTGCCCGGTGTGATGATGCCTTCCGTCATATAGGTGAGGGCTTGAGAGGTTTTGAAAGTAGAACCGGGAGGATATTGCCCCATGATACTCCGGTTGAGCAGGGGTTTCCACACGTTGCGCGACAATGCCAAATGGTTCTTTCCCCGTTGCCTTCCCACCATCATACGAGGATCGTAGGTGGGCGAAGACACCATGCAAAGCACCTCACCCGTAGACGGCTCAATGGCCACGATGCTTCCTATTTTGCCTTGCATCAGACGTTCGCCCAAAGCCTGTAGATTCACATCGATGCTCAATGTGAGGTCTTTGCCGGGAACAGGACGGCGGTCAAACTTGCCCTCCTGATAGCTCCCTTGGATGCGCCCGTGAGCATCTCGAAGCAGAATCTGTACGCCTTTCTCTCCCCGAAGCTGTTTCTCATAAGACCGCTCCACACCGAGTTTACCGATATAATCGCCGGGCTGATAGTAATCGTCGTCTTCGATATCGCTTGTAGATACTTCCGCCACATCCCCCAACACGTGAGCAGCGTATGGATACTGATACTGCCGGATGCTCCGGCGCTGGATATAGAAACCGGGAAAACGGAAAATCTTCTCTTGAAAAACGCTGAACTCCTTGTCCGACAACTGGCTCATAAAAAGCTGTTGCGTGAAGCGCGAATAGCCGGGATTCTTGTTATAGTCCTTGATGTCATTCATCCGCCGGATGAAAAACTCCTTGGTGATACCGAGCGTATTGCAAAACTCCGTGGTGTCAAGCCGCCCCTTTTCCTCATTCATCACCACCATGATATCGTAAGCCGGCTGGTTATACACCATGAGTTTACCCGTCCGGTCACTGATGATGCCCCGGGAAGGATACTCCACTTTCTTCAAAAAAGCGTTACTGTCGGCATTCTTCTTATAATCATCGCTCATCACCTGCAACGTGAACAGACGGATGATATAGATGACAACAATCGCTGTTGCCACCCCTCCAATCACATAACGACGATTATCCAGATTGAAATCCTTCATTTACCGACCTGATGAATGGCGGTTGTCAAACCGCCACGCTTACTGCTTTTGAAAGTTCTCTATGACAAGAATGAAAATGATTGTCAGCACAGCACTTGCCCCGGTGCATGCCATCCAGTGCATCCAGTTGAAGAAAGTGAAATTCTCCAAAAGGAAAAACAGCAGGCAATAGATGAACACGAGGATGACCACATAGTAGACAAACGAGGCCACACCCAGCGAACGGTAGGATGCCACAAGGTCGTCGGCACTGTCACGTGGAGTGAACACTTCCAGCAGATAAGGTTGCAGAAGTCCCACAAAGGTCATAGACACGGCTGCCACACCGGGCGTATTGCTAAACACATCGACCAGCAATCCCATCAGAAAACACCATAAGAGAGTGGCCCAGCGAGGATGGTTGCGACGAAAATGGAGCACCAGATAAACATAGAGCAACGGGGTTGCCACATCGAACAAATGAATATGGTTGAACACAATCACCTGAACGAGCAAGAGAATGACGAAAGTGAGCAGACGACGCAATGATTCTATATTCATGTATCCTTTCTCCTTATTCTATTCTGTTTTCGGCTTCAGCGAATCCTGCGCCGCCCTCATGAGTTCGATGCGTTCCTTCATGGTCGCGTCGTCAATGACGCACACATCACGCAGATTGCCGAAATCGGTAGAAAGCTTTACTTCCAGACGATAAGACAGTCCGTCACGGGAGTTGTAGACATGCAATATTTTTCCCACATGAACGCCCGGGGGAAACACCGACGAGTAGCCGCTGGTGACCACATCGTCGTAAAGTTTGAAGTGGGCATGACGGGGAATGTCGTCCACGAAAGCCCGGTCGGAAGCTCCGCCCGGCCAATGCAGATAACCGAAATAGCCCCTTCCCTGAATGGCACAGCTGATATTCGACTGCGAACTGAGCACGGGAATAACCACAGAATAATGCCGGGAGACGAGATAGACTATCCCCACGACTCCTGTGCCACACACCACTCCCATGTCTTTTCGCACACCGTCGGCCTCTCCCTTGTCAATCGTCAGGAGGTTGTCGCGCCTGTCCACAGAGTTGTCGACCACCTTGGCCGGCATCAGCCGATAGTTGCTTAACATGGACAACTGCACGCGCTTCAGCGACAGACTGTCTTTCGTGGCAGCCACCAGTTCGTCGGAAAGCTGCTTCACCTGATGCTCAAGATAGACATTGCGGTGTGTGAGTTCCTGATTGACTTTCGTCAACGAGAAGAATGTCTCCACCGCCGAGTTCCATTCATAGACCTTTCCCGCCACCACATTGGCTGTGGAGAAATACACGCTGCCCTGATAGCTATTGTATTGGAACAGCAACACAAAACTCGCCACCTCCAACAGGATAAACAAGAACCAATGGTTGTATTTGGCCAAAAATTCTATCAGGTTGTGCATGCCTACTGTTTACCTCATGAGGAACGAGAAGCGGTCAACATTCTTCAAGGCGATGCCGGCCCCCTTGGCCACGCTGTGCAACGGGTCTTCGGCAATGTGGAAAGGTATGTTGATCTTATCCTGCAAGCGCTTGTCGAGTCCGCGGAGCAGAGCACCTCCGCCGCTGAGATAGATACCATTCTTCACGATGTCGGCATAAAGCTCGGGGGGCGTGTTCTCCAAGGCTGAGAGCACAGCATTTTCTATCTTTGCCACCGTCTTGTCAAGACAGTGTGCTATCTCCTGATAGCACACAGGAACTTCCATCGGGAGCGCCGTGATGCGGTTGGGGCCATGCACGATATAATCTTCGGGAGCCTCCTCACCCAAATCGGTCAAGGCACTGCCCACGTGGATTTTGATTCTCTCGGCCATGCGCTCGCTGACCTTCACATTATGTTGGCGGCTCATATACTCCTGAATGTCGGCCGTGAGATCATCGCCGGCAATGCGTATGGAGTTGTTGCTCACGATGCCGCCCAACGAGATGACGGCAATCTCGGTAGAGCCACCACCTATATCGACAATCATGTTGCCCTCCGGGGCTTCCACATCAATGCCGATACCGATAGCCGCAGCCATCGGCTCGAATATCAAGTAGACATCACGCCCGTCGGCATGTTCAGCCGAGTCGCGCACGGCACGCAGTTCCACTTCCGTCGAACCGGAAGGCACGCCGATGACCATCCGCAGCGACGGAGAGAACAGGCGCGACCCGGAATGCACCATCTTGATAAGACCGCGCATCATCTGCTCGCAAGCCGTGAAGTCGGCTATGACACCATCGCGCAAAGGACGAATCGTGCGAATATTGTCATGTGTCTTCTCGTACATCATCTTGGCTTTCTCGCCTACGGCTATCATCTTGTCCGTGCGGCGGTCAAGTGCCACGACCGAAGGCTCGTCAACCACAATCTTGTCATCACTGATGATGATGGTGTTGGCGGTGCCCAGGTCCATTGCTATTTCCTGAATGAATGAAAAAAATCCCATTTCTATTGATTGATAATTGATAAATAGTTATTTGGCAAACCAGTTGTGTATGGCTGTATCATAATGACTGCTCACTCCGAATGCCCGTTCAGCCAGCATTTTCCGGTCTTCAATATCGGTCTGTGCACCTTTTTTGTTGAGAATGTCCAACAATACGCCATATTCAGCCTTACTCGGAACGATGACCACATCTTTGAAATTCTTGGCTCCGGCACGTATCAGGGAAATGCCGCCAATGTCGATCTTCTCGATAATCTCGGCTTCGCTTGCTCCGCCAGCCACAGTTTGTTCGAAAGGATAAAGGTCTACAATCACCAGATCAATGGCCGGAATCTCATATTCCTGCATCTGGCCGAGGTCGCCCTCATTGTCGCGACGGGCAAGAATCCCGCCGAATATTTTGGGATGAAGGGTTTTCACACGCCCTCCGAGGATAGACGGATAGGTGGTGACATCCTCCACTTTCTGACATTCATAACCTAAAGATTCGATGAAACTCTGCGTACCGCCCGTACTCAGAAACTTCACCCCTTCCTCATGCAGCTTGGCAAGCAACTCCTCCAAACCATCTTTGTGGAAAACCGAAATCAACGCGGTCTTCATTCGTTTTGTTCCAGCCATATATTACATATTTATATATTGAGATTGCAAAGTTACTAAAAAATTGATGAATAGCTGATGAAGATTTTACTAAAAGTTGATTTTTTAACTAATTGGTTGATAAAGATAAATAAAAGACAAAGAAGAAAGGCGTTGCGAATTATAATCACATTAAGATAAAAATAATCAATTCGCGGCAAAATGGAAGACCGGACATAACATGCCCGCCTGATACGGACACCTGCATGGCAACAGCCGGAGCCTGCCCTCCAATCGCTTTATAGCATCAGTCGGATGATTGATATAGCTCAAGAAATTGTAATTTATCCAACAAAGAGTAATCCATTAACATTTATTTTGCCTTTTCCCACACATCATATTAAACTTTTATGTAAATTTGCAACCAATAAGAAAAGCTATTTGAAGGAAAGAGAACCAGAAATATCAACTTCAAGGTTCTTCATTTCAAACTACAGTTCCTCGCGCACCCACGTGCTGCGATAATAATAACAATAAAAATAAAAACATTATGAAAAAGTATGTATGCGATGTATGCGGTTATATCTATGACCCGGAATTAGGTGACCCGGATGGTGGAATTGCTCCCGGCACAGCTTTCGAAGATATCCCCGATGACTGGGTGTGCCCCACATGCGGAGTGACTAAAGAAGACTTCAGCCTCGTAGAAGAATAACTTTCCGGGCATCTTCAAACCGCTGAAAACAACAAGCAAAACGCACTTGACTTCGCCACAGGCAGCTGTCAAGTGCGTTTTTTATGGCCTTTTCAGGCTGGCAAGTCCACCAATTTTGGGAAACAAACCGGCTAAATCGCATGAACGGGAAGTTCACGATGCCTGCCTGTCCTAATCCCAAACGGGCCTCGCGCTGTAAACTTCTTTCACTATCGATTTGCATTTCCCCTCTTTTTGATGTATCTTTGCACTTGCAAGGAGAGCCCACCAAGGCTCTCCTTTTTCTGTTTTATCCCCGATATGGGATGCGAAAGGGGCTTAACAAAGACTCAATCCGCCCCCTTTCGCGCCCTCACTCGGGCCGAATGAGCTTCTGAGTGTGGCCCTTTTGCATGGTCGCTTGGGCTTAGTGAGAAAATTGATGAGGCGGATCTGGCTCATGGGACGGCTGGAACAGGCCGGAAAGACGGGTGGGGAAAAAGGGCGTGTAAGTGTTTTTCGAAACATTTAATAGTTCGCACTATACATCGGTTTAAGGTCTTGAACAGGGCTGTCCGAACCCTTTTCGTATCATTTTTACACTTAAAAACGTTTCCGTCTACCTTTTCTTATCAAACGTCTACTCGAAATTGAAAGAAAAGCAGTATCTTTGCGACTATCAAAAAGCAAAACCGCTTGCGGGAGACGCCTTTTGCAGGATGCCGTCCGCAAGGCCGGCAAGGCTCGCACAGACAACCGAACTTCCCGGCACGGGCCACATACTTAAATGACTGTCAAACAAAACCCAAACAATTTATACTTGTATGAAGAAAACAAAACTGATCATTTCGTGCATGGCAACTTTGGCCTCTATCGGAGCCTCAGCCCAGCACCGATTTACGGTAGATGCCCGTCCGGGCGGCCCCATACAGCCGACGATGTATGGCATATTCTTTGAAGACATCAATTTCGGGGCCGATGGCGGCCTCTACGCCGAGATGGTGGAAAACCGCTCGTTTGAGTTCCCTGACCGGCTGATGGGCTGGAATGCTTTCGGAAACGTGAGCGTGGCCGACGAGAAACCGGCCTTCGAGCGCAACCCGCACTATGTGACGCTGCGGCGTTCGGGGCACACGGAGAAGGTGACGGGTCTGGAAAACCGCGGCTTCTTCGGCATGGGCTTGAAAAAAGGTATGCACTACGACTTCTCCGCCTATGCCCGCATCACCGACTTGCAGGGGGGCACGGCCCGCTTCCGCGTGGAACTTGTCGGTTCGGACGACGTACCCATCGCCCGCGACACTATCACCGTGACCAACAACAAATGGCAGAAATACACCGCCACACTCACTTCCAACAAGACCGATGCCAAGGGGCTGATGCGCATATTCCTGATGTCCGACCAGGGCGTTGACCTTGACCACGTGTCGCTCTTCCCCGAAGACAACTGGCACGGACTGCGCACCGACCTCGTGAAAGACCTCGAAGACCTGCATCCGGGCATCTTCCGCTTCCCCGGCGGTTGCATCGTGGAGGGCACCGATCTGGCCACGCGCTATCAGTGGAAAAACTCGGTGGGCCCGGTGGAAAACCGTCCGCTCAACGAAAACCGCTGGAACTACACGTTCCCCCACCGTCTCTACCCCAACTACTACCAGACCTACGGACTGGGATTCTACGAGTTTTTCCTGCTCTCGGAAAAAATCGGAGCCGAACCGTTGCCCATACTGAGTTGCGGACTGGCCTGCCAATTCCAAAACAAAGACAATGACAAGAACGCCCACGTGTGCCTTGACGACCTGCAATCTTACATGGACGATGCACTCGACTTGATAGAGTTTGCCAATGGCCCCACCACCTCCAAGTGGGGCAAACTGCGAGCCGACATGGGCCATCCGGCTCCGTTCAACCTGAAGCAAATCGGCATCGGCAACGAACAGTGGGGCCCGCTCTATCCCGAGCGGCTGGAGAAATTTATGAAACAGATTCGGGCCAAATACCCCAACATCAGGATTTGCGGCAGTTCCGGACCTTCGGCCGACGGCAAGGACTTCGACTATGGCTGGAAAGAGATGCGCAAACTGAACGTTGACCTCGTGGACGAGCACTACTATAAGAGTCCGCGATGGTTCTTCGACAATGCGGCACGCTATGACAACTATTCGCGCAAAGGTCCCAAGGTGTTTGCCGGTGAATATGCCGCCCACGGCAAAGGCTCCCGCAACAACTGGGAGGCAGCCCTCTCGGAAGCTTGTTTCATGACAGGACTGGAACGCAATGCCGACGTGGTTTACCAAGCCACCTACGCTCCCCTCTTCGCCCATGTGGACGGCTGGCAGTGGAAGCCCGACCTCATTTGGTTTGACAACCTCACCAGTGTGCGCAGTGCCAACTGGTATGTGCAGATGCTCTACGGCACCAACCGGGGCACCAACATGCTCAAGCTCACCGAAAACGGCAAGCCGGTGACGGGGACCGACGGTCTCTATGCCAGTGCCGTCTACGACAAAGACAGCAAGAGCTACATCGTGAAGATAGGCAATGCCTCCGACAAGGAGCAGACCGTCACACTCGGCTTCAACAACCTCAAGCGGCCGGTTTCCACGGCCAAGGTGACCCTATTGCAGTCGTCCGACATACAGGCCGAAAACTCGATCGCCAACAAGACGGCCATTGTGCCGCAGACATCGGAACTGCCTGTAAACGGCACGAGTGTCAAAGTTATCCTGCCCACCAAGTCCTTCACAGTCTACCGTTTCTAAGCAAACCGGTTTTCAACACCCCCACCATAGCGAAAGGCTGCCTCCGATGGTCGTGACAGACCAAGGAAGCAGCCTTTCTTCATGGGCAACCGACCGGATGCCAAACGAGACCGACACCGAAACTATGGAACAAGCACCGGCCAGTCGGTGCCGTCGGCAAGTATCTTCCACTCCATACGGCGCTGCACCAAGACAGAGGTCCCTTGTTTTTCAACACTATAACCATGGCAGATAAAGAGGTCGCCATCGGCAAAATGATAGGCTGCGCAATGGCCGAGAGCCTCAAACGTCTTTTTGTCACCCTCGACGAGCACCGTGCCACCACCTTGGAGCATGTCTCGTCCGCTCTCATCAATATAAGGACCCTCAATCGTTTTGCTTCGCCCGACAGCCACGCGATAGCTGCTCTGCGTGCCCCGGCAGCAGTAGTCCCAACTCACAAAGAGATAATAATAGCCGCCGTGACGGAAGATAAAAGGTGCTTCAATGGCATTGGGACCGGCATACTCAGAAGTGGGATTTTTCTCCTGCGCGGTGGAAGATGGAGCATAGCGGCGGGCAATGGTGTGGGGATGTTCGCCCGAGGCAATATGCAGCGTGCTGTCGAGCCGCACCAACTGAATGCCATCCCAGAAAGAACCCCACACGAGCCAAGGGCGGTCGTGCTCGTCGATGATGAAGTTGGGGTCGATGGCATTCCAGTTGTCACGCCCTTCACGGGAGCAGACGAGCGGACCTTCGTCTTTCCATCCCACACTATCGGAAAGGGAGGAACGGCTCATCAGACCGATGGCCGATGTGTTTTTCCCGAAAGTGGAGCACGAATAAGCCATCCACCAACGGCCGTGCCAACGGATAATATCGGGTGCCCAGACATGGATGGCGAAGCCGGGTACGGAATCTCTTGTCCAAGCCGGTATGCTGTCAAGAGCCGGGTGGCGCGACACCATCCACGAACGCCGGTCGGAAGAGACCATCTGCCGGATGCCGTGACCGGTGGAAAAGAGATAATACCTGCCGTTTTCGAAGGCCATTACGGGGTCGTGAACCATCGGCGTATCGGTGACAAACGTGTCGAAGCCACCATGACTGCGGCCGTCCGGCTGCGCCAAGGTAACGGCTGTAGCAGCAAAAAACAGCATGAGAAAAAGCGGTCTTTTCATTGGTCTATCATTGTTCGGTAATAAAAACAGGGGGAGTTCGCCCACACAGCGTCCCTCCCCCACTTTCATTGAGAAAAAGTATCATCGGCCAGCAAGTCTCTACCGCACTTTCTTGCCCCAATAAGACTTCGTCCCGTTGAGTCCGGAATAGACAATCGTAGCGGTGCGGGGAGAGGCTTCCCAGTCCACTTCGCGCTGCACCTTCAGCTCCACGCCGTTGGCCGTGAGGGTGTTGGTGGCGGCGTTGAAAGACCAGCGCCCGCCTTTCCAGATGCCACTCGTGATGCTACCGTCGGCGGCAAAGGTCATTTGGGAAGATGCTTTCTGTTTGCCATACGAGTAGCCCAAATCGATGTGCTCCCACGTACCGGCAATTTCCGCTTCACCGATCTCTGCCTGTGGAACAGCCCCATAACGCTCGGGCATTACGACAGGCCACCCGTTGGAAAGCCACTTGATGCTGCGCACACCTCCCATCATGAGGGCGTTGCTGTAAGCATTGCCATTGTAGTGAGCCGGAAAGCGTTGCTGGCTGACATAGAACCAGTTGCCCTTACCATCGTCGAACACGGCACAATGGCTGATGCCCACCCATCCGTGGTCTGAACCAAACTTATAAGGATGGGTGAGAACAGCAGGATTATTGTTCGCCCCGTTAGCGGCATCGGCCACCACACCATCAAATGTAGTGTAGGGCCCGTCCACATTCTTAGAACGGAGGACACGGGTATTATAAGGAACATCCAAAGCATCGTAGGCCATGAAGAGATAATAATAGCCATCATGATAAACAATCTCCGGTGCTTCGGACCCTTGCCAGCGGTCGTTCTTTGTGCGTGTAAAAATCAATTTGCCGTAGGCGGCTTCGTTTTCCGCTCCCCATGGAACACCCTGTTCGGCAAGTGTCTTGCCCGTGTCACCATTGAGCCGGACTGCAGCAATGCCGCTATGCCAAGAACCATAGATGAGCCAATGCTCGCCCTCGGGAGTTATGATATAGGAAGGGTCAATGGCATTAAACTTGAAATAGCAGTTTTGCCATCCCGTCACATTAAAGTTCAGTCCCTTGTCAGAATAGTTGGTAATGACATATCCCTTGTCGACCCACGAGTTAGCATTGGCCGGAGTTGCCGTTTCCATGAGCCCGATAAACGCCCGCTCGCTCCATGAGCCTGCACCATTGATGGTGCCGGGAATCGTTATCACGTAGTACATACGGTACAGGCCGTCTTTCACCTTGCGGATGCAAGGAGCCCAGAAACCGAACTGCGTTTCGTCAGCGAAATTGGCAGAGCTTTTCCCAAGTCCCATTTTGGCGCGTATGTCATTCAGTTTTGGTTCCACCCATACGGGGACACCGGCCGGCATCGTAGGGCCAAGGAACTCCCAATCAACGAGGTTCTTGCTGCGACGGCATAGGAAATGTCCTTTAGCGGCTTGGGGATTGCCATAGCCGGCATCGGTCTGAACCATATAATAATAACCGTCTTCGGCCAAACAGACAGATGGGTCGTGAATCTGTGAAAGATTCCATCGCGCACGGTCATTCCATCCCGCCGTGGACACATAATAATCTTCATAAACAGGAGCCACATAATTGGCCAAAGCCTCCGCAAGATTTGTCTCGTTCTGCTGGGCCTTTTTGGTCGTGATATAGGTTATCTTACTGATTTCAAGGAGGGAAGAATATCCCGCTCCCTCTGTCCCGAGACTCCACTGATCGGCACTACCGTTGCGATTGAAATAAAGATTGCCGATAGCTGTCTGCGTGGTAGAGGCCGAAACACGCTTGTAAATGATCTGTGCCTGCGTGCCTGCCATAACGGCAAACAACAAAAACAGCGCAAATATTTTCTTTGTCATAGTCATCAACGGAAAGGGTTATTTCTTCAGAAACTTAACGGACACGGAGCCCACCTTCAAGACATACACACCGGCAGGAAGGTCTGATATGGAAAACGAAGTCTCGGATGAGGCCGTGACAACACTTTTCATTCTCTTGCCCGAAACTGCATATATCTCCACATGCGACTTCACGGGGCAACCGATAAGAGTTATCTCATCACCGGCAATACGTGTTTCAGGTGCATTACTGCCGGAAATTCCGACAGAAGAAATCGCCGTTGGTTCCATTCGGGAGAAAGTGGCTTTGGTTATACCTTGAATGACCGTACCGTCTTTCAACACAATATTGAAGGTCTCACTGTCGGCACCGAGGTTAAGTATATAGCTCACCGCACTCACAGGCACAGCCTGCCCCGACTGTGTGACAACACACCACACAACATCTGCCGCCTGCATCATCATGCACGAAAACAAGGCGACAAAAGATAGAATAGTTCTTTTCATCATCACAATATGATTTCTATATGGAATTTATAAACGGGGACAGGCAAGAAGCCTGCCCCCGTCAAGTCTGTTTATCCAAGCTTTTGGCAACGACTACTTGTTCTTGCCTTTCTCACCGGCAGCAGAAGTGAGTTCCCATCCGCTATTCTGTCCCAGACTCGGTGCTTTCTTGAATGTTTCATCGGGAACAGGGAACAGATAGTTCTTGGGAATATTAAACGAACGGGTGGGATGGGTATTGTCGTTTTTGTATGTATAGACCGTACCCTCCTTCGGAGTCACCACCACACTATAAATGTTGTAGACCTGCTTGTAGCGGGGAAGAGAAGTCTCAGAAGAAGCCGTCTGGTCACTGAACAACATCCATCTGCGCTCATCGAAGAAACGATGATCCTCGAAGCAAAGTTCGATGCGGCGCTCATTGCGGATGCGTTCACGGAAAGTCCCCTGGGTCATTCCTGCATAGGCGGGCATACCGACACGTGCCCTCACCTGATTGACATATTGGTATGCCTGATCCGTCTTTCCGGCCTCATTAAGTGCTTCGGCCGCATTGAGAAGAATCTCTGCATAACGGAAGATAGGACAGGCATGGAGGTAGGTTGTCGGATTTTTGAAACTCATGTTGTTAAGGAATTTCTTGGTGTAGTATCCCGTTGTGGCACCGCCATGCAAGGCCTGATAGTCGATACCGTCAGGATAGGACACGTCCACAGCCCTCTGCTCATCCTGCTGGGGGTCTCCCCACACCGAACCTTGATGAAGAATGGTCTGCTCCAGCCGTGGATCACGATTCTCGTAAGGCTTTTGGTCATTGTAAGAGGGGTCTTGGTCAATGGGAAGACCGTTTATGGTCTCGTAGGAGTCGACAAGATTCTGTGTGGGATTCGTGCGTCCCGTGGAATTTACATTTCCGGAGAAGCCGCAAGGAGCGGTGAACAATTCTATTTCGCGCGTATTCCACTCGGAACGGCTTAAAATAAACTCATCATTCAAATGAGGAGTGGTAACAAAACACTGATAGTAGTTTTGCTTCACATCATTGTTGGCAGTCGTGTACAGCTTGTACGGATTGCTTGAAGAGGCATTCTTGCTGATGAAAGCAAGGGCTGCATCAGCCGCCTGCTGCCACCATTCGGTATTGTTGGCAGGATTATTGAGCTTGGAAGCCCGGTAAAGCAATGCCCTTGACTTCAGCGCATAGGCGGCTGCACCGTTGATGCGCCCCCAATTTTCATTCTCATTGGCATATCTGAAAGGCAGCACATCCTTTACGGAGTCACACTCGTCAGCAATCCATTTCAACACATCGGCAGCGGGCGTACGCTTCATGGACGAGGCCTCGGCATTGGAGAGGACATGGTCTTCCACGGGAACGGCTCCAAAATAGCCTACAAGGTCGAAATGGAGCATGGCACGTAGAAAACGGGCCTCAGCCATATATCTGTCGTAGAGATGATTGTCGTCACCGGCTTTCGATACATTACCGATCACACTTGCACGGGCGTTGGCCATAAACTGATTGGCAGCACGGATGCCCTTGAGGTCGTTGTTCCAATAAGCCGATGCGAAATAATGGTTTGTGGCATCGTAGGAGTCATTGAGCACACTATGATAATAATGCACATTCCAATAGGACAAAGCGTTATCTGTCATGCAGTCACGGGAGGCTCCGAGAAACTGCCCGTTCGTGTAGCCTGCAAAGGCATCGGGAAGATAGGCATAGACATTGGCGAGAAATCCACGTGTATTTTCAAACTTGGAGAAAATCTGTTCGTTCTGAAACGTGAGGTCTACTTCCTTGTCAAGCACATCGCTGCAGGAGGTTGCACCGCCTACGGCTAAAAATGCCAACGATATATTAATTAAAAGCTTTTTCATATAATAAAGTTCTATTATCCATAAATCAATATTCTTTCAGCACAATTTACATCAAAAACCGATGTTAACACCGAAAGTAAATGTCTTGGTCTTGGGATACCACCAAACATAGCTCATAGGCTTCTCGGGATCCACGCCGTGGGGCAGGTCACTGAAAGTTGCTATATTATAGGCACTGAAATAGAAACGGCATTTGGTCATATACAATTTGGCTATCAACTGTTTAGGCAGAGAGTATCCAACTTCAATATTACGAATCGACCAAAAATTGCCGTTGCGCACCCAGATGTTATTCTGATAGGATCCTGTGACACGATCGGAGTCCACTGCATCGAAACCATTATACACCGGACGCGGATAAGTGGCATTCACATTGCGAGGATCCGTGGGGTCATCCGTGTAGTATCCCCATGCTTTGGTCACTTCGTGGGTGCCCATATTCGACCATCCGCTGAAACTGATGGACGGAGAAAGGAACACGGAACGGCGCAGATAGGCATTGACTATCATGCGTGCATCGAAGCCTTTCCATTCGAAACCAAAGTTTAATGTAGGAATCAATTCGGGGATAATGGTATAGGTAGACGGATACATATCGTTAGAGTCTATCTGCCGGTCACCGTTGAGATCCTGGAATACGGCCGTACCCAACTGCTGCTTACCATTGGAGAATGTGTTATAAGGATACTTTTCCGGATGGGCAATGGCATCTTGCTGTGAAGTGGCTATCAAGTTGGGATCGTCGGCCCACTTGACAAACTGATAGATATTCCATCCACCCACGCGGTTAGTACCGGTCTGGGACTGCTCATAGAGTTCTGCGACAGAGGTGTTGTCATAGATTCTTCGACCGGTCTTTGCCAACCAAGGCTCGTTGGGGGTGGTTTCATCCATCTCTTTGACGCGGTTGGTATTATAAGAGAGCTGTCCTTCAATCCAATAATTGAAATCGCCGATGTGGTTACGATGACCGAGCATAAGTTCATACCCGCGACTTTCTACCTTGCCGTAAGAGTCTTTGGCCATCGGCACACCAAGTACACTTTCAGGAACCGTGGAACGGGTCACAAGGATGTTGGAACGCCACTCGTGGAAGACATCAAGACTACCGTAGAGTTTCTTGTTCCAGAAGTCCCAGTCGAAACCGACATTCAACATCTTCGAGATTTCCCATTTATTATTGGGATTGCCCGCAACCTTCTCATAATATCCACCGATGTACGTACCGTTGTAACCATAAGCATAGCCCGTTCCGCCCGAATAAGTGCTCTGATAGGGATAACGGCCGGAGCCGGTATTGGACTGTCCTGCAGTGCCATAGGAGGCACGGAGTTTCATCAGATTAATAATTCCGCCTTTCTTGACCCAAGGCTCTTCGGAAATCACCCATCCGAGCGAACCACCCCAGAAGGTGCCCCAACGGTCTTCGGGGTCAAAGTTGTCGCAGCCCATGTGCGACAAGTTGAAAGAAGCCACATAGCGATTGGCAAAATCGTATGTTCCCTGGAAATTGTATGAAAGATAGCGATTAGACGAAGCACTCTGCTGCGTGCTGAAATCGGAGCCCGCCTCCTCGTTGCGATAGTAGCGGACGAAAGCACGTGCGCCTACACCATGTTTGCCAAAGTGATGTGTATAAGTGAGACCACCATGCAGGTTGATATTATAGTAGTAACCACGCTGATTGGCAGTGGGGTTGGAAAGGGCCGAATAGGTGGTATACTTCGTATAAGTGAACTGGCTGACATCTGTCACTTTCAAATTATCATAATCATAGTTCCAAGAATTGATCTGGTGTCCCTGTGTAGACTCAAATGTTTCGTAGGCATCAAAGCTGACAGTGCCATACAGTCCGAGTCCCGAGAGCACGGGACTAAGATCGTATTTGGCATTCAGCGTCGAATAAAGATTGCGCCGACGGTTTTTCTCAACACCAGAACCACCAAGATAGCGTATCGGGTTGTTGGCCGTAGACGAAGAGTAAATACTTCCATCGGGATTGTGGGTGGGAGCCATCGGATTGGCCTCAATCACACCAAAGGTCACAAGTCCGAACACCCCTTCTGTGGGTTGGCTGATATTGTCGATACGACCGCCAAGGTCAAGGGAAACATTGAGATATTTACTCACATCAATGTCAATGTTGGAACGAAGATTCCAACGATTCAGCAGATGCTGTGTAGAGAAGTTGGCATTCATTTCCGTGCCCTCCTTATTCCACATACCTTCCTGGCGCAAATAGGAAAGGCTCACATAGTAGCGTGCCCGATGATTGCCGCCACTGATTTGCAGATTGGTACGATATTGCGGTGCGGCATCACGATAAAGCTGATCCGCCCATGATGTATTAAAATATTGATACCTGCGAATGTCGTTGTCGGCAAACCGGCCACCCTCAGAAACAAATTTATAGTTGGCTATCTGTTCGTCGGAATACATAGGAGCCATGCCACTCAGATAGCGCACTTGATTGCGCGTGAGAGCCATATTGTAGGAGTTTTGCATCTCCATCGTGTTGCTCAGCGTGTTGAAGCCCACCTCTTGGGTAAAGTCTATTTTGGTCTTTCCGGCTTCACCTCGCTTGGTTGTAACCATAATGACACCATTGGCACCACGCAATCCATAAATGGCCGTAGCTGCCGCGTCTTTCAAGACCGTGATGCTCTCAATAGGAAAAGCGTCAAGAAAAGAGAGGTCGCGCTCCACATTGTCGACAATAACCAATGGAGAACGGGCCGACATGTTCATTGTGCGAATGCCGCGGATAAAGGTAAACGACTCCGACCAACCGGGTTCGTCCGACCAATCATAGGTCTCCACCCCATTGAGTACGGAGGTAAAGGCATTCTGAAGAATCGTTACGGGATGTTTCTGCAACTCTGTTCCCGTGACGGTTGAGCGCGAATCGGTAAGCAACTTTTTCTTCTGCTGTGCAAATGGGATGGGAGCAGGATGCTCGTATTCGTCAACATCGGCCTCCAACTTGATGACAAAACTTCCGTCAAAAGTCGTGACCTTCTCCTGTGCATTCTTATATCCTAAGCTGCTGACACATATTTCATCGTCTTTCGACACCTTTTTCAGTTGGAAATATCCTTCCGCATCGGTAAGTACAATACGGTTTTCTTCAGCCACATTGACCACTGCACCGACAACGGGCTCACCTTCATTGTTGACAATACGGCCTTTCAACATCTGCTGGCTTTGGGCAAAAGCCGTTGTCGAAGCCCCAAGCAACGCGCCCAGCATCAGGGTTTTGCCTGATGCGGACACATGTTCTATGATATATTGTAGATTCATAATATGATTCATTTAAGATTTAATTCCATCCTTCGTTCTGGAAAGATTCTCCTATCTTCCAAGTCTCTGTTTCAGGAATAGGATAAACATACATTCTATTCTGCCAAACACGGCTTTGAGCTTTTTTCCGGGTAATGGTGCCATCGTTAGCCACATTCACCCCAATGATGTCACGGCCAAGAGCCTCGGCAGCCACATTCCAACGGCGCACATCCCACCAGCGATGTTCTTCGAAAGCGAGTTCGATGGTGCGCTCCTTATGAATAAAATTGCGCATGGCTCTCTGTGAAGTCAAATCCAGACGGTCGGCCACATTACCGGTGATACCTGCACGGTGGCGAATCTGGTCAAGCAGTCCGCAAACCGTTTCATAATTGGCGTCAAAGTCAGCCTCATTCAAAGCCTCGGCATAATTGAGAAGGATTTCATTGTAGCCAAAGAGTTTCCAAAGGCGTTTGGCTGCTCCGGTGTGATTGGCACTGAGAATGGCCTCAGGGATATACTTACGCACATAATATCCCGTAGGAGTGGAGTTTTGGTTGCCAATAGGATTGTCTGCCTTTCCATAGACCACATTGATGGTGCGACCACCCCAAGCAGCTCCATTATACAAAATGGTGGAAGCAAGACGGGGGTCACGATTCTGCCACATGGTCTGGTCGGAATAATGACTGTTGGCATTCACCGTTGGATTATAGGCGGCATCATATACCGGCGAACCGGTTGCATCATACTTGGTGAACGGTGCCGCCCCATCGGCCATATCATACATGTCAACAAGATTCTGACTGGGGCAAAGCCCACCGTTTCCTCCTTCACCCACAGGAGTGTCATCCACGATATTCCCCCAACTGATATTGACATCGTTGCGGAAGAATATCACTTCGGGATTTTGATCACTATAAGTGGTAAGCAGCCAAGCATTGTTATAGGCAGACACACCGCCATTCGTCCGGTTTTCAAGTTTATAGTTTGCTCCGTAAGTATCAATAAAGCCTTTGGCCGCATCGGCAGCCTGCTGCCAAGTTATGCCCGAAGCCTCACTATAATGCGGACTGGCCATATAGAGCATGATGCGGACATAGAGAGCACGTGCCGCAGGCTGATTGACAACACCTGCATAAGTGGCATCATTCGATTCGGTGTAAGTCTTGAGCCCACTCTCGCACTCTTGCAACTCTTTAAGGATAAAGTCAATATAAGTCTTTGTCGTGGGACGCTCCGTATAGCCTTTGAGCAAATCACCATTGGGGTCGAGCACTTCTGTCACCAAAGGTACAGGACCATAACGCAAAAACATTTCCCAAAAGAAATAGGCTCGAAGAAAACGGGCCTCACTTTTATAGTTGGCTTTGCGCGACTTGAAGAGTTCGACAGAAAGGTCGGCAGGGCGAAGTGCCCCCGCCGTGTCTGCATCAAGTGTCGCTATCGTTATGTTACATTTGCGTATTCCGCGATAATAGTGTTCCCAAGTGTCTGCCAACTCGGCAGCTCCACCTGACCCATAATAATTGCCAATATTCAAGGTTGTGCGGGTTCCGGAGGTCTGGATACTCGATTCAGCCAAGTCGGTGGCTGCATCAAGCCATGAACGATTGATTCTCAGCGCACCATGACGCAGGAAATTGTAAGTGTCATTGTGGAACTGAACCAACAGGGCCCAGTCGCCAAGCACTTCGCCTTTAGTCAACTCGTTGCTGGGCTGCTTATTAAGAAAATCTCCAAAAGCGTCTTCACACGACGTAAACGTCATGGCTCCCAGTGCCAATGCCAAAGCATATATACTGAATTTCTTCATTTTAAATCGATTTTAAAGGTTCTGATTAGAATACAACATTGAAACCTACGTTGACTGTCTTCAAGATGGGATAACGGTTAGAGCCGTTACTCTCGGGGTCTACAAGGTCGTTGAGATGATCCCAAGTGACCAAGTTGTTGGCGTTGACATAAAGGCGCGCACTGCTCATGCCAATACGCTGTATCCACTTTGCAGGAAGCATGTAGCTGACTTCAATATTCTTCAAACGAATGAACGAACCGTTCTTGAGGAAGAAAGAACTCAAGCGCTGATTGTGATCTCCGTTGCTTCCATAGTGCAACAACGGATAAGAGGCATTGGCCAAATTCCACTCTTCGCTCTGGGCGGGTTGCCAACGGCCCAAATGCACATCTTTCACCTTACCATTGTTTTGGAATGCAAACATGGCATCGCTGTCATAGTAGCGAGACACATGGTCCACACCCTGGAACATCACTTCAAAGCCCCAGCCCTTATAGTTGGCACCAAGGGTCAGCGCATAGGTGTTCTCGGGAATGTCACTATGGCCGATAAAAGTCTCATCACGATCGTCAATGAATCCGTCGCCATTCATATCCTTATACTTAAGATCTCCCACTTTCACATTGCCCGTATAGGTAGATACCGGAAGTTTGCCACCATCGATATCGGCCTGTGTCACAAATCCTTCACAGACAAGGCCAAAATACTGATTGATGGGATGCCCCTCACGTTTGCGATAGGCTGTCTTGATGGCCGGTTCATCCATGTTGATAATCTCGTTTGCGGCATGAGAGAAGGTAAGGCCCACATTGTAAGAAAAGTCTTTGCCGATACTCTTGTGGTGATGAAGTTCGATTTCCATACCCTTATTCTTCGTCTCGCCGAGATTTCCGGCTGCCATAGCTACACCTACCCACTGCGGGCGTGTCAGATAAGCGGTGAGAATGTCATTGCGCTTCTCATAGAAGAAATCGACATTACCATTCAGCAGACCGTTCCAAAGACCAAACTCGACACCGAGGTTATACTTATGGGCGCGCTCCCACGACACCCCGTAGTTAGGATACTGACTCTCGTAAATGCCCGTCGTGCCGGTATTTCCGAAATAATAGTCGTTGTTTATCTGGCTCCACTTCTCTTCATAGAGGAAACGCTGTGCCACTCCGTTCACGGTGTACACATCATTACCCACTTCACCGTAGCTTGCACGAATCTTCAGATTGTTCAGCCATTCTTTCGTGCCTGACATAAACTTCTCTTCCGTCACACGCCATCCGAGGGAGAATGCGGGGAAGAATCCGAAGCGTCTGCCTTTCATGAAGTTTTCGGAACCGTTGTATCCCGCATTGAATTCCACCAAATACTTATCGGCATAAGAATAGGTGACACGGCCCACGAGACCTTGATAACGTTTGGCCAATTCTGAATTTTTACGGTAATCATTCTGGTTGTAGAGAAGCATGGCCGTCACATCATGCACACCAAACTTCCGCGCGTAATTGATTTGAGCCTCCATATACAGTTTGTAAATGGTGCTTGAACTCTTGGAATAACTAAGTTCGCCGTCAGTGTTGAACTTGTTATAGGCATCGAGACTCTGATAGTTGTCACGGTCGTTGAGCTCGTATGTGGCAAAACCGGCACTGAAAAGTTTACGATAGTAGGAATCATAGTCGAATGAAACCATGCCACGCACAGAAAGACCGGGGATCAGCCAGTCCATCTTGTAGTCGCCGATGAAATTGGTTTCGTTGATAGTGTTCGTTCCACGATAGTAACCGCCCTTTGCCAAAGCAGCCACGACATTGTCCTGATAATTCGAGCTGCCACCATAGAGCGTGGAGTACGTCTCTCCATTGGATACGCGATAGGCAACGGGGAATATCCATCCCGGCGTGTGATTCAGCCGGGCAAAGATGGCATAGTTGTCTGACCGTTCCGTTGTATTGGAACCATAACGTTCCTCGAAACGCGTACCGAAGTTGATGCTGAACGTGAGATCCTTGGTCAAGAACAAATCCATGTTGGCACGGAAAGCGTAACGGCGATAGCCGGGACTGGAAGTATTGCCGTACTGGTCTTGCGACAGATTCTTGACCAGCGAATGCTGATTATAGAACTCACCGGACGCATAGTATCGCATACGCCTCGTACCGCCACGGACACTCACATTGTATCGCTGGGCGGGAGAAGACCCCTTCAACACCTCGTCATACCAATCCACATTGGGATAGAGAAGGGCATCCACACCGGAAAGCTCGCCGTTGACACTCTTGCGGTACATCTCAATGTCCGAGGCACTGTATTGTGACGGCAGTCCGTCATTGGAAAGGGCTTCTTCCAGCAGGCTTACGCTTTCGTAAGAATTAAGATAGTTAGGTTTGCGCGTGGGCGAAGACCATTGGAAGTTGCCCGTGAGGCTCACTTCGGGCTTCTGCTCGCGACCGCGCTTCGTTGTGACAAGAATCACGCCATTGGCACCGCGCACACCATAAACAGCTGTGGCAGAGGCATCTTTCAACACGGAAATGCTCTCTATGTCATCGGGGGCCACCTGAGAGAAAGCGCGCTCCACGCCATCGACCATGACCAAAGGGGCGCCATCACCGGCAAAAGTGGCACGGCCACGAATGTTAATCGTCGCGTCGTCCATGCCCGGAGCTCCGGAGGTTTGTGTCGTGATCACACCGGGAATCTTACCGGCAATGGCCTGCGTCACGTTGGCAGCAGGGGTGGACAGAAGGTCCTTGCTCGACACTTGGGAGATGGCACCGATCACGCTCTCTTTCTTCTGGGCGCCATAACCCACAACCACCACTTCTTTCAACACTTGGTGGTCTTCCTGAAGCGTAACTTTCAAGTCGCGCCGGGATCCGACGATGACCGTTTGGGTGTCGAAACCGACGTATGAAATGCGCAACTGCGACTTCTCGTTCTTAACTTGTATTTTGAAATTGCCGTCGAAATCGGTAACGGCACCATTCGTCGTACCCACTTCCAATACGCTTGCTCCGATGATGGCTTCGCCCGTAGCATCAACAACCGTACCGGTTACCGTTATCTTCTCCTGGGCCGATGCTCCTAAAGAGAGGAGCATCAAAACCAGACAAAGGAAAGACTTATGAAATATACTGCTATTCATTGTTTTCTTTTTTTATCAATTATACAATGGTGCCATCACGTAGCACTGTTGGGAATCCATTTCAAGGTGAGAGCCATCGACTATCAAGAAAGCATTAACTTCCTGTTTCCCATCGCCACAAGTAGCATGGAAACTCTCGACATACACCTTGCCATTGGTACAGGTGGCAACAGCCTTTACGGTCACTTCTGCACCAACGCGGCTGATGGTCATGCCCACCTTGGCACCTTCCATATCCTTACGGTATTCCGCCCATCCGGAATCGTCAGTCGGATAACCTTCCGTACTGAAATTGTCACCTTTGTAGCTTTCTCCCCATCCGTACTTATCTGAACGGATAACAAAATACTCCTTATAGTCGGCAGTGCCACGATCGGCCTTTGTACTCACGCAAAGATTCCAATTATTCCAATTATTATTTCCGGAGGTATGGTTCGTAAAGCCCAGATGCAATGCTTTGCCTGCCGGAATTTGGAAATAATCGGAGAATTCTTTCCACCACTCGGAAGAGTTGTCTGCCGCCCCAATGGTCGTGGTTTTAAGCGTCACGGCACTTTCCACCACGCAAGCTGTCTTGTCGAAAACAAGATATGACCCGTCTACGATGAAGAATGCCCGCACCACCTGAGAGCCGTCTCCACACTTGGCGGAAAATCTCTCCGTATAGACTTTACCGCTCTTGCCTGTTGCCACGGCAGTGACATTCACCGTGGAACCGCTGCGCGCAATGGTCACATCTACCGTGGCGCCTTCCATCTCCTTGCGGAACTCCGCCCATCCGGCATCATCGGTCGGATAACCTTCGTTATTGAAGTTGTCGCCATTATAGCTTTCACCCCATCCGTATTTATCTGAACGGATAACGAAATACTCCTTATAACTGTCCCCTCCCCGGTCGGCATCAGTGCTCAGGCAAAGATTCCAGTTATTCCAATTATTGGCTCCGGAGGTATGGTTTACAAATCTAAAGCGCATGGTACTTCCCGAAGGCATTCTATAATAGTTGGAGAAGTGTTTCCACCATTCGGCCGAACAATCGGACGTACCTACTTCCAAGACTGGGTCGCCAAGCACATATTTGAAGGCTTCCGAACCTCCGCCACTGCCGGAAGCCGACTTGTTCCAGTCTTTGGCATCCATCTGGTTGCCGATGAGAGCCACATCATCAAAATAGGCTCCTGCATGTACATCGCCAATCTTTTCAGTACCTATATATAAATAAGGTGCTGTGTTTATAAACTTCAACAAAGTCTCATACTTGAAATTGGTCGCGGCTGTGGCATCAGACTCATGACCGGAAAGGCTCTTGTTGCCATCAACATAGAGCTGATAGCCGCTCTTTGCAACTTGAAGGGCTACAAAATGCCACTTTCCGGCAGAAAGGATGCCGGTCTTGAACGCTTTAGGATTGTTTTCATCAAGATTCAAAGACTCCAACTGCCCGGGCTTTGAATAGGTCAACTGACCGTTAACGCCGAAAGTGAACCTTGGGGCATTTTCGTCTTCAGAACCAAAGGAAAAGAGTGGACGAGTGGTATCAGTGCTGTCAAGTTTCACCCAAAAAGCTACGGCAGCACCATTTTGGAGCTTCACCGTCGTGAACGGATTGACGATTCTGACACACCCGGAGTCATTCAAATGCAAAACGTTGCTGCCGAGGGAATCATCCTTGACCACCTCAGCCAAATTGTGTGTCATGTTGAGATCTGAAAACTGTTTTTTACCCGCATACTCGAAATTGTAGCTTGCAACAGCCTGACGGGTGGCATAAGTCTGATTCCCTGCTTCGGGATCGGCACTTCCCCAATCAGGACTACAAGATGCAAAAGATGCCACGAGCCCAACAAGACCAACAATACTAAACAAAGATTTAACAATCTTCATGATAGGTAATGTTTATTAGGTTTTAGTTAATAGAATTGTTTAATTATGTTTGCAAAATTAAAGAAAGGCACAAGAATACGGGTAGACAAAACGATATATAAGGTGGATAAAACGCGTTATGAGTGTCTTTTTAACCCTTTAAAAGTTTGTCTTGGGCAGGAGATGGAAAGTCGGAAAGCAAGAAAGGGGCATCTCAAGTGGACAGAAAGCCGGAACGGGAATGGGAAAGGAGGGAGGAAAAGAGGGAAAAGGGCAAAAGATTAAAAATGGGACGTGGTGTCAACATCTTTCTTTCCGCATTTGCATTCGGCCGTAAAAAGTTGTATCTTTGCATCAGCAAAGGAAGCACGCGGGTGCTTCCTTTTTTTCGTTTTAGGCCTGACGGGGAGCTCATTCGGCCCAAACGGGCTTTCGAAAGGGCTGTTCCGGACTTGCAAAAGAGGCTGTTTGAGCTTCTCACTACGGTCCTTTGACCTTGTGACTACGGCCAAATCGCATCCCGTTTTCAACTTTTCAGGAAAAAAGAATCGGTATTCCCGGTTTTACAACACATAAGGGGAAAAGGGCGGGTAAAACTTTTTCGAAATATCACTATAGTTTTGAATGAATCAAGACAAAGACCGGTCAACAGGCCGGAAAAACAGGCCGAATGACGCGGGAATCAGGAAACTCATCCGACATAGGCACTCGGGCTCACTCCATACATCTTGGTGAAGCAGCGGGTGAAATATTTCGGGTCGTTGAAGCCCACACTGTAGGCTATTTCGGTGATGTTGCGGTTGGCCTTGTTGTTGGCCAACAGTTCGCGGGCCATGCTCAAACGATAGTTGCGAATAAACTGCCCGAGGGGCACACCGGCCTCTGCATTAAGGTGCTTGTTGACCAGCGAACGGCTCATCCCGATGAGCTTGCAAAACTCTTCAATACCGAAATCGGAGTTCATGTAGTTTTGTTCCAGTATCTCCACCGCACGGTCGATAAAGGGTTTGCCCAACTTGCGGGCCACCTTCTCTTTGTCAGCCTCCACACTCTTGGAATAGCTGTCCTTGTATTTCACTTCATTATAAAGTATGTTGTGTATGCGCCGGCGAAACTGTTCGGGGTCTTCAGACTCCTCAAGTATCTTGCGAATGGGGCCCAGCAGTCTTTCCGCTTCCAATCGTCGCAGCTGATTTGCGCGACGGTTGTAGAAACTGACGGTGACAACTATGGCCAGACAGAGCAGAAGAAGCACAAACCACCAACTCTTGTAGAAATAAGGTTTCACGGTCACATTGATGGCGACGGTCTGGTTTTCGGCCCGCTCAAGGGCCGATGTATATCTCACCTCGAAACGATAATTGCCGGGGGGCAATGTGGAATATCTCACAGCATGTTCTCCGGGCTTCAGATACACCCAGTTTTTCTCCCACCCCACCATGCGATAGCAATAGGTGCCTTGGTCTTCACTGCCGAAGTTGAGGGCCGAAAAATCTATCGAAAACGACTTGTCACTTTCGTGCAGACGGATTTCCCGGGCCACGGAGATGTCCTCATCCAGATAACGGGTGCCGGCCAAGATGGCTTGATTGTCCACTACAAGTCCGGTAAACCGCAGCCGCCCTTTATAGACAGCAGTCCGGTTTTCACCTTCCATCACGGTGAGTCCGTCGATGCTGCCGAGGTAGAGCTTGCCGCCCGTGCCCACGATCGAGTTCCAGTAGAAAGCCGAACTACGCAGGCCATCGGCCTCGGTATAGGTGGTGAAAGTCTTGCTTTTGTGCGAATAGACCACCAGTCCGTTGTCGGTCGTGAGCCACAATCGGCCGGCTCCGTCTTCGGCTATGCCTTTCACGGCATTGTTGGGTAACCCGTCGGCTGTGGAAAGCACCTCAAAGCGTTCGTGGCCGGCCTTGTCGGTGACTCGGCGATAGAGTCCGTAACTGTTGCTGCCCAGCCAGATGGTGCCGTCGGAGGCTTCAAAGATGGAGGTGATGTGGTCAATGACTTTCGACGAAGGGGCATCAAGCCGGTAGACCAACGACCGTGCCCGGAAGTGGTCGTGCCGGTCACGCGTCTTCAGGTCTATCACCCTCACGCCATAGATGCACCCCATCCACAACCGCCCCCGGCTGTCGATGAGCGAACCGATGCACCCGCGCACGTTGCGGCATCCGTCAAAAGGCTCTATGAGGCGGCCCGCCTTGCAGTCGTAGAAGAACAAGCCGTCGTTGCTGCCTATCCACAGTCCGTCGTTACGGGCATCGTAAGCGAGTGCCCCGATGTAGTTGAGCAGTTTGCGGTGGGCGGCATCCACGGCGAGCGGCACAATGCGGTCGGGCCGGGCCATGTCCATATAGGCCACTCCGCCACCCCACGTACCTATCCACAGACGGCCGGCACGACCGGAAGCCAATGTGGAGACGGTGTTATGAGGAAGGCCGGAATTGTGCGTGTTGTAGTGTATGAAAGCATTGCTTCCGCGGTCGAGGCGATTCAGCCCGCCCTCCACCGTGCCCACCCAAAGGCGGCCGGCCGGCTCCACATACATGGCATTGACAAGGTTGGACGAGAGCGAACCGGGGGCAGGAGTATGATAAAAGTTGTTGAGAAGCAACCGGCGGGGAGTCAGTTTCACGATGCCTCCATTTTCTGTTCCCACCCACAACTGGTGGTGGAAGGTGAAAATGCAGTTCACAAAGTTGCTACTTAGCGGATTGACGGGGGAAGAAGCATTCCACAATTCGAAATCACGGGTGCAGTCGCGGTAGATATTCACACCACCGAGGGTGCCCACAAGCAGGGTTCCCCCATCGCCGATGGCCAGACTGCTCACGAAGTCATGGGAGAGCGAACCGGCAACTACAGAGTTTTTGAAGGCTTCGAGCGTCTTCCGGCGGCAGTCGTACCGATAAAGGCCGGCATTGGTGGCTATCCACACATCGGCATTGCGGCGCAGCATATCGGTCACGAACAAACCGCCGAGTATGCGCATGGCAGGAGCTATCTCTTTGCGCACCAACCTGTTGCCTCGTTTTTCAAGCCGATAGAGACCACCGTTGATATTGACCCACATCTGCCCGTTGCCCTCCACATCTTTCAACACCACATCGGGCGTATTCGAACTGTAACGGCACGAGGCCACATCCACCACATTGCCCCCGCCGCCGAAAGTGAGCAGGAAGATGCTGTCGCGCGTGACGAGCCATATCCGGCGGAGCGCATCGGCATAGACTCCTGCGGCCGGTCGGCCAATGAGTTTGCTTATATCTCCGTGGCTGCAAACGGGGACAACGGGCCTCAACGTCTTGAGGTCGGTCACACCGACTCCTTCATCGTAGGCCGTCCAAAGACGCTTGAAAGCATCTTCACAGACACTCCGGCAGGCATTACTGTTGACGGATATGCCACTGATTCGCTCAAACCGGTAGCCGTCATAGCGCACGAGTCCGCCCCCATAGGTGGAAATCCAGATGAATCCGAAACTGTCGGCAAAGATATCATTGACATGATTTTTGGGCAGGCCGGCTTTGATGTCGAGGTAGGCCACATTGTATTGGCGGCCCACGCTCTCAGCCATTCCTTGAGCACAAGCAACCGCAACAGACAATACCGACAACAGCAAAACGACAAAATGCTTCATTCGACCTCCACCTTAATTATATAATGCCTGCCGGGCACACACAACGCAGCTTCACCGGAAGCACCGGCAAAAGAACAAAGAGTGCCGCCGGGACGCCCATCGGGATGAAATGATGCCTGATTCTCATGAGCTTGGTTGCGTTGCCTGATCAAAGGATTATCAAAACAATAGAATTGGTTTCTGCTGCAAATATACGAAAATATTACAGAACCGACAACTTTTCGGTGTTTTTTGAACACCTAAACAAAATTCCCTTACCACACAGTTAAACCAAGCCCGCATCCTTTCATCTACCGATGAAAAGAAACGTTCACGCATAACCTGTCCGACGGCGTTTGCCAACAAAACGGCTGACAAATGCGAAAAAAGCCATCAAATGTTTTGTCATATCGGCGTTTTGGACTACCTTTGTCGCATGATTGTACGCTCATCGACGACGCAACGGCTCTTGATCAAACTCACACTCTTGCTGCTTTTGGCACTTGGCCTCCCAAGCAAGAGCGCGGCGATGGACTCCGTACCCACGAGAGACCGCTTGTGTACTGTTGACAGCAACGACCGCCAAGGCCACGAGGCTGTGCTCAATGATGTGCAGCATCTTTACCGCATCTGCAGTTCGCGCCCCGAGCGGGTCGTTCCTTCTGCCAACCCACTCCCCCCACACGCATCGGGCAGGGTTGGTCTACATCACTTTTATCCACACGCGGGCAATGCCCATACAGGCTTTGGAGTACGCCGCGAGGCAGCTCCTTTCTGTTCGCCACACTCGTGCGACTACTATGTATTCGCACTGAAACGTATGCGCTGTTAGCCGTATCTTGTAGATTCAAACGCCCCTTTTTTCTTATTTAAAACATCAGATGCACGGACTTCCTGCCACAAGAAAGTCTTATGCTTTTTTCATTCATCCTAACAAGATACAACAATGTCGAATATTAACAACATGGTGATGACACCTGCGCTCATCGCCGACGCCCGTGTTACTGTCAAAAGTTCATTCTTCGGTCTCTCCAAGAAGGCCGTATTCACCCCCACACAGAGTCCACTGCGACTCTATCGCTTCGAATACAATGCCGACATGGGAGCCAAAATAGAGCACATGCTCAACAGCAAGGCAGAAGACCTGGAGGCGGAAGTGAAGAAGACAGGCAGCTTGAAGACAGACTCCATCGGCAATATGCGACTGGAAGCCTTTGTCTCTGCCGACGGTGAATTTGCCGCCTTACAGCTCTTCCGCTACAATAATTTTCAAGCCACACCGGTTACCCAACCGCGCTTTTTCGAGGGTGAAGAAGCCAAACTTGTGGCCTCGCTTTTCTAAGAAACAGACGACAATGCTGCCGGAAGGCCAATAAAAAAGGTCTGCAACAACCCGTCAAGGGAAGTTGCAGACCTTCTTATATAGTTGAATGAACTGTCTGGATTTACTTCACCAGCACTTTTTTCACTTTCACCGAACCGTCGGAATAGCGTGTGCGCACCACGTTGACACCTTTCTGAAAGGCGGGAATCTCCGTGCCCGAAAGCGTATAGACAGTCGCAGCCACCACTTCGGCCTCAACATTCTCACCAACCGCGGCGACACTCGTGGCCTCCTTATCGCCGGCAAAGGCACTCACTTTGTTTACCCCACTACCCACAGTAACATTCAAGGTGGCTCCGGCGTGGGCCGACACCTCCCCTTGCACCTTGGCAACATCCATAGCCGAGTAGCTGTAAACACCATAGGGATTAAAGAAAGCAGCGCTTCCGCTGCGCTTCTGCTCATTTGCTGCACCGATGTTTCCGGTCATGGTGATATTGTAATCGGTGCGTCCCTTCTTGACGGCATAGCATTTCCAAGGGTTGGACACACCGCTGAACACGTTTTTCTCGGCATAGATGTTGCTTGCGTAAGCGGCACCGATGCAATAGTTATTGCCCTTGCAGGAGAAAAGGCAGTTCACAATGTGTACCTGTCCGAAGCGCACACGGGGCATACGCTCGTGGCAACCTTGATCCCACCAGCAGTTGGCAAAGGTGGTGCGCAGATGTCCGCGGTCTTTGGCATTGTTGTCGCTGCCGCCCCAGAGACAGCAGTTGCGATGGTCGGCAGAGCCGCCCGAACCGCCGGCGTACGGTTTGATGAGATAGCGAAAACGGCACCAAGTGACGGCTATATGGTCGGTGCCGTTGTTGCAGTCGAAGTTGCCGTCTACCCCATCTTGGAAGTCACAGTGGTCTACCCAGATATAGTCGGAATTTTGGAACTGCAGGTTATCGTTACCATCAATGTCATAAGCTCCGGCACTCTTGAAAGTGAGATTGCGCAGGATGATGTTCCTGCAACGGCTGAACGACAGAATGCCCGATTGGCTTACCACCGCACTATGGATAGGATTGCTTAATACAGCCCCCGGCAAGCCATAAACTGTCTTGTTGGCAGCATCTTTCACCGTCTCCATGCCACTGAAAATGATCGTGCCTTTCACGTAAATGGTCTTCTGTCCGGTGCCCGAGAGAGCAGCCAGCAGGTCGGCCTTAGTGGTCACGACCACACTGTTTTTGTTACTGCCACCCGTGACTGTGCCGCCAACGGTGGCCCATCCAACGGGCGCATTCTTGTCGTAGGCAGACAAGGTGGCAGCTGAAAGGCTAAAGGTTTGACTTGCGAGGGAGACACACAACCCCGCCATGAAAGTGCGTAAAGATAATAAATTCATAAAAGTTGCTTTAAGATTTTTGTTGTTAGACTATTTTTCATGTAGTTTCGAAACGACGCTGCAAAGTTAATATGTAATGTTGTTTCTACATCAATGAATGACAAAGAAACTTACGTAAACGTTTTCACAGCGTATCTGAAGACACCCGCCAACACACTGCAGCTCCCGACAACGCACATAATATAGCTATTGGGGAAGCCTTTCGTTTCGGGCACATTTGTTACCTGCCGGTCCATTGGCACGTCTTTTGCCCCTCTCCTGACAGAGACAATTCCCGAAATATACATCAACAACAAATTAAAAACAGGAGATTAAGACAATGGCAATATTGGAAAAAGGCAAAGTATTTGTAGCCAACAAGATGATTGATTATGCTGATGGTGGCGTGGTTTCCAAGGAACTCATCCACAGCAATTCCGGCAGTGTGACACTCTTCAGCTTTGATGAGGGACAGGGACTGTCGGAACACTTTGCCCCCTTCGATGCACTGCTTCAAGTGACCGATGGGGAAATGGAACTCACCGTTGAAGACACCGTGTTCACCATCAAGGCCGGCGAGAGCTTTGTCATACCCAGCGGAGCACGCCACTCGGTGAAGGCAGCCCGGCGTTTCAAGATGATTATCACCATGATTCGCGAACAGACTTCTTCGGTCGGGCACCATTAAAAAACGGAAGCGAAGGCTTCTTGCGCACGTCCGCCATCACCGGATGGGGAATCAAGGACTAACGCTTTTTGATAGAGGAAAGGGGAAATCATGAGGGCAAACATCAAACGCAACAATCAGAAAAGGGTGGTCATCGTGGGCGGTGGTCTAGCGGGCCTGCAACTGGCTCTGAGACTGCGGCACACTGACTTTCAGGTGGTGCTCGTCGACAAGAACAACTACAACCAATTTCCGCCGCTCATCTATCAAGTGGCATCGGCGGGACTCGAACCGAGCAGCATCTCCTTCCCATTTCGCCGATTGTTCCAGAACCAGCGCAACTTCTATTTCCGCATGGGTGAGGCTCTGTCGGTGGACAATGACGAGAGGGTGCTACACACTTCGTTCGGCACACTTCATTACGACTATCTGGTGCTGGCAGCCGGAGCCACGACCAATTTCTTCGGCAACGCCAACATCGAGCGGGAAGCTCTCCCGATGAAAACGGTCACAGAGGCCATGAAACTCCGCAACACCGTTTTGCAAAACCTTGAAAAGGCCGAAACCGAAGATGACGAACACCGCCGCCAATCGCTGCTGAACATTGTCATCGTGGGCGGTGGACCATCGGGGGTGGAGATTGCCGGAGCTTTGGCCGAAATGAAACGGACGGTGGTGCCACGCGACTATCCCGACCTCGATGCCAACCGCATGAACATCTATCTCGTTAATGCCGACCGGCGGTTGCTGAAAAGTATGGACAGTGCCTCGTCGGCACGGGCCGAGAAAGACTTGCGGGAGATGGGCGTGAACGTGATGCCCGGCTACACGGTTGTGGACTGCCGGGGCGGACAGGTGATGCTCAGCGATGGTAGCAGTATAGACGCTCGGACTGTCATCTGGGTGAGTGGCATCCGGGCAAGCGCCATCGGTGGAATCCCACAGACGAGCATTGGCCATGCCGGCCGGGTGCTCACCGACCGCTTCAACAACGTGAAGGGCATGGCGGGCGTGTATGCCATCGGTGACCAAAGTTTGGTAGAGGGCGACGCCGACTATCCGTTGGGACATCCGCAGTTGGCGCAAGTGGCCATACAACAGGCCACCAATGTGGCCGAAAACCTTATGCGGATAAACCGAAACAAACAGCCGAGACCGTTCACCTATCGGAATCTCGGCACCATGGCCACCATCGGGCGTAAGAGAGCCGTAGCAGAGATAGGCCGATTCAAGTTTGGCGGTCTGTCGGCCTGGCTGCTTTGGCTGGTCGTTCACCTGCGTTCCATCTTGGGCGTGAAGAACAAGACCGTGATATTCCTCAACTGGATGTGGAACTACTTCAACTATAAACAGAGCTTGCGGCTGATTTTGAAGTCCGAGTGCAAAACAATAGAAACCAACAAAAAATAAAAAGTATGGAGACAAAACTGACTATCAAGACCAACGCCGACAACTTTCAGGCGTTTGAAAACGAAACACAAGTGGGCCAACTCGACTTCGAAATCGATGGCCGCACAATGGTCATCCCCCATACCGTCGTATTCGACGGCAACGAGGGAAAGGGCATCGGCAAGGCACTCGTAAAAGCGGCCGTAGCCTACGCCGAAGCGCATCAGCTCACCGTCAATCCCGTCTGCTCCTTTGCCAAAGCCGTTATTGACCGGCAAAACGGTAAGGAAGTGCCCCCACCCTCTTGCGGATTGAGAAGAAAATAAATCACACGAACGTATGAACGACAACCCTCATCTCAAAAAGGCGAGCCCCGAGACAAACGGAGCTCGCCTTTTTTCATAGGAGGCGTACTACACGATTTTGCACCTCGCGTTCTGGTTTCGCGATAATATTTGGCATAATTAATTGTATATATCAATGTTATTATCAATATTGATGTCTGGGGTATTATTTCTCACAAATTCAGCTCTTACACGTACTTTGCTTGTGCTCTTATTTCCACGATAATCCTCATATATTATCGGGATGATATTATCCCCATCGTCAAAATGCATCTTATAAGTAAAAACGTATGGACTACGATGTTGATCTGCATATATCATCTTATCTTCTTGTTTTAAATAATATCCACCACTATATTGTTTATAGCAAAGTTCTCCTCTTCGCTGTATTGCAACAGATTTAACATCTCCTGAAAAAAATACTCTAAATGTAACATTACATTCTAGTCCATTACCAGCCCAATTGTCCACACTTACTCCCGCATTTCCGAAGACTTTAGGCTTATTTGACGGGAGCACAATACGCATTCCATTTTTAAAGTCGATGTTGTTAACTTCATTTTTTGTACAGGTATAAAAACAATTTCGGGGAGCTGAACTATCTAAAGCAATTAATCCAATAGGTTGTTGTATATAACTCCAATCTTTATTAATTCCTACAAGCATAAGGCATTTGTACCCGCTTGTTCCTCTTTTTTGATGGCAAATTAGCTGTTGGTTTAGAGATGTAATTAGTCCTTTAAAACCATTACCAACGACCCTCTCTACAAAATCATCAATGAATTTCTGATTTGAACAGGCTAGTAATGCGTAATAGTCTGCAGTCATAGTTGAACACACTTTATATGTTGCTCCATCTACACTGTGAACAACAGGTATAGTAGCTTGAGTCCTATATTCGTCATAGTCTGATTTTATGAGTGTTCTATAATAGGCAGTAAGCTCATGTATCAAACTATCTGGCATATATTCTTTTTTCTTAAATAACCATCTTTTTATGTCAATTTCGTCATTCGGGTTAGATGAAGAATTAAACAGACTCGCTCCAATACCTGTAAAACTAGCATTGGCAGAGATTACATTTTCAGGGGGAATATGGTAAACAAACGAAGTATCTATCAGCTCATTAACTTGTAATCTAATGTTGAGTTTCCCTTCATTTTTGATAGCAACTAAAGCAAAGTCTTTAAGATTTTCTTTTGATGATCTTAATGCTTTTAGTATATTAATTTTGTATTCGTCTGAAAACTTTTCGTTATAAAATACATTTCCATTTATTGATAATGAAAACTTGTAATTATTCAACGAATCACTTTTCAATTCTACGTTGTCTCCACCATCTAATATTTCTGCAGATACAAAATGTTTAGGTGCTTGAATTTCCCTACAGGAAACTAAGCACATAATTAATACCATCGTGCAAAGCTTAATGTTCTTTTTCATGCTCATCTTATATATTTGTTAAATACTGCGACACCATGCCTCGTTAAGGGATGTATGCTTGTTATAACAATAGTCCGTTAAAATTAATGCTGCCGAAGCAGCGAATCCAAATATTTTATTTACAATGTCTTATTCTGGTTCTTCTCCAACACGTCAATAACTAAAGTTTCCCACCCTCAAATAAAGTAGAAAACATAACAGTTTCTCAAAGAAAAGGTTGTACCTTTATCGTCGCTAAACATTTAGTTATCAATTTTCTAAAAGAAACTGTTATGAATGCAAAATTAAGCAATTTATCCGAGTTGGCAAATGTATTGAGCGTTAAAAGTGAACTTCGCGCAGACATTTTCGCTCTTTTCTCCCGTTTCGGTATAGACCGTCTACTCTGCCGTATGTCACAGGAAAAGCCCCAAGGCATATCCGCAATACAACTGATACGTTCCCTCTTTATGTTCAGGGTTGGCGGAGTGTCAATCCATTCCGCCTACAAGAAAGGGTTTCGCGAGCTGCTTGACACTGGAAAAAACTGCTACTACAGAATGATAACACGTGCATCCATGGATTGGCGCAAGCAGCTTTACGGCATGGCAGTCCGGTTTCAGGCCATCCTGCGAAAAGGACATGCGACTGACACAGACCTCCCAAAGTGCTATATAATCGAAGACACAACTCTTGAAAAGAGCAACATCTCAATGGAATACATCAGTCGTGTGTTTGATCACGTCAAGGGCAAGTGCGTACTCGGCTACAAGCTTCTTCTGTGCGCGTTCTTTAACGGCAAGACCACGCTGCCGATGGATTTCTCGCTTCACTAGGAGAAAGGGAAGTCAGGAAACTACGGCCTGACGGACAAACAAAGAAAAGCGAGACACTCCAAGAAGCGCGACCGTATGCAGCCGGACTACGAAAGGGCTGGTGAAGTGTCACGCTCCAAACTTGACGTTGCCATTGAAATGATAAGGCGCGCATGGGGCCACAGCACGTTGCGTGCCCAATATGTATTGTGTGACAGCAGGTTCACATGCGAAAGTCTTGCCAGTGAAGTGAAAGAGATTGGACATGGAGCATTGCGCCTTGTCGGTGACCAAAATATGGTGGAGGGCGATGCCGACTATCCGCTAGGCCACCCGCAGTTGGCACAAGTGGCCATACAGCAGGCTGTCAATGTGGCCGAAAACCTAATGCGGATGTCCCGAAACAAACAGCCGAGACCGTTCACCTATCGGAATCTCGGCACCATGGCCACCATCGGGCGTAAGAGAGCCGTAGCAGAGATAGGCCGATTCAAGTTTGGCGGTCTGTCGGCCTGGCTGCTTTGGCTGGTCGTTCACCTGCGTTCCATCTTGGGCGTGAAGAACAAGACCGTGATATTCCTCAACTGGATGTGGAACTACTTCAACTATAAACAGAGCTTGCGGCTGATTTTGAAGTCCGAGTGCAAAACAATAGAAACCAACAAAAAATAAAAAGTATGGAGACAAAACTGACTATCAAGACCAACGCCGACAACTTTCAGGCGTTTGAAAACGAAACACAAGTGGGCCAACTCGACTTCGAAATCGATGGCCGCACAATGGTCATCCCCCATACCGTCGTATTCGACGGCAACGAGGGAAAGGGCATCGGCAAGGCACTCGTAAAAGCGGCCGTAGCCTACGCCGAAGCGCATCAGCTCACCGTCAATCCCGTCTGCTCCTTTGCCAAAGCCGTTATTGACCGGCAAAACGGTAAGGAAGTGCCCCCACCCTCTTGCGGATTGAGAAGAAAATAAATCACACGAACGTATGAACGACAACCCTCATCTCAAAAAGGCGAGCCCCGAGACAAACGGAGCTCGCCTTTTTCCTTTTACGCCCTCTCTCCCCACACTCACATGGCAATACCCTCTAAATAAGTTCACGATACAATCTGCTAAACGGCTATCAGCCTTTTAGTGTTATTTAACTTTTTCAATCTGTCGGTTTTCTCCCATAGTCAGTACCTTTGCGACAAACAACGATACCGCATGAAGCTGCCAGAATTTAGAAAGCATTTTTCTGATGAAGGAGCATGAGGGACGTACTTGAAGCGGAAGGACAAGGCTGAGGGGGCAGTGTGCTGTCGCTGTGGCGAGCCTCATCACCAACGGGACAAGTAAGACAAATGCGGATTATCACTCAAAGATTGACTATAATTATAGATTCCATGATGGCAAACAACTTCGGAAAAACATGGTGGGGAGAAGCGTGGCTTCGCTCGCTGATACATATAGATTATGCAAATCGCATCCCTCGTGGAGCACGCTATGCACGCAACGGTTCGGTGCTAAGCATCTCTATCACAGAAGGATATATCAAGGCGAAGGTGCAAGGTAGCCGTCGGACGCCGTACAATGTAGCTATCAAGGTGAAGCAATTCTCACGAAAGGAAATAGACTTGCTTATCGACGGCATCCTCAACCGCCCTGTCATTGTTTCGGAACTGCTGAACGGTAAACTCTCGCCAACTATGCTTGACATTGCCGAAAGGCAAAACCTGCATGTGTTTCCCTCTACATGGAGAGATCTTGGCATGAATTGCAGCTGCCCCGACTGGGCAGTGCCATGCAAGCATATTGCTGCTGTAATCTATAAGATGAGTCAGGAGATAGACAACAATCCGTTTCTTGCCTTTGAATTGCATGGTGTAAACATTCCCTACGAACTGAAAAAACGGGGCGTAAACATCCATGCGGAAGAGGCCGTAAAGATTCCCGAATGGGGTCAAATCGTGCAACTTGCGCAACAAGACAAAATAGAGGCTGGTGAGGCACCACAGATTTTGCAATCGTTCGACTTCAAAAAGATAGTCCGGCTTGGCGATGCCTTGCAAATGCTATTACCAACGACACCGGCCTTCTATCCCAATGGTGACTTCAACAAATACTATGCAGAAAACATCAAGCGATTGGGCAAGAAGGCCGACTACATACTCAGCGGCAAACGAAGTATGGCCGGAGCATTGGATCTAAAATCCTGGGAATCATCCTTTCACGGAAATCCGGACATCCAAATAGAGATAGACGGCAATCTGGCGGTGCATACATTTTCCACTAACAAAAAGAGTGCATCGAGTTTGACCGACTTGATGCAATATCTTGCAACTATATCCATCGAAGACTTGACTGATTACAGTAACGACATCTACGCTTCCAGGATGACACTGCAACTATCGTTGATACTCGCGTCGTCGGGCAACATTATCCCCCTGATAGGCCAAGACGAGGAAGGAGCTGTGATGACAGCGTGGACACCGGCCACCTCAGACAAACAGACAGCAAGTATTCTTGGCGAACTGGATAAGTATTTCGGCCCCAAAAGTGTCTTGATAGAGAAAACTTCGAGAACGAAAGTCGCACCGGAGCATCCGGCATGGCTCTTAACCACCTGCTTTCTCACAGAGATGATGAAGTTGTCATCGAAAAATATCGCATGGCGGGACAATGTGTATGATACGTTTTTTCTTGGGATTTCCCACACATTCGATGGCGTGGGAGAGACAAACATACCGGGGGCCATCAAGAGTTGGACCGACCACTTGAAGATGCCTCAACTGCGCTACTTGCCAGTGATTATGGTGAAAGACGAGAGCGAGGATGGCGACATATTTCTGCTTGAGATAAGCGTGATCGACTCCGAGACCGGGGAAAACGAGATGATTAGCATCCGTGATATTTTTGCTGATGCAGCCTACAATAAGACACGATTAGACATCCTCCGTGACATTTCCCGATTGTCAACACTGGTAAATGGTCTGGAAACATATCTTGCACAAGAGGCGGAGAGACCTATAACACTCAACAATGCCACTTTCACCCGGTTTCTTATTCAGGCGGTACCTGCCATGCGCTTGCTTGGAATCAGGCTGATGCTGCCCAAGTCGTTACAACAGTTGCTTCGTCCACGTCCTTCCATGAAATTGTCGGCAAAAAGCAACGACGGCAGTTCGTTCCTCCGGCTTGACCAACTGTTGCAGTTCAGTTGGCAGGTGGCAATAGGCGATGAGCTGATCACTCCCGAAGAATTCAACGCTCTTGTGGGACGTGCAGAGGGGCTCATCAAATTTAAGCAACAATACATATATGTCACTGCCGACGACCTGAAACGAATAGAGAAAACGTTCAATGCCCGCAATGAAATGACCACGGCCCGAATGCTTCAAGCTGCACTCTCGGAAGAATACAACTCTGCCAAGATAACCGTCTCGCCTGAAGTCAAGGCTTTGATAAAGGAGTGGACGATGATGAAGGAACTGGACATTCCTAAAGAAATCAAGGCCACTCTCCGACCTTATCAAAAAAGAGGTTACGAGTGGATGTTTCAGAATATGCAGTTAGGGTTTGGCAGCATTCTTGCCGATGACATGGGACTTGGAAAGACGCTTCAGGTCATCACATTGATGCAGAAAATCAAGGACGATGGCATGCTCGACAAGAAGCATATCATCGTCGTTACACCAACGGGACTTCTCGCCAACTGGCAGGCAGAGCTCAACAGATTTGCACCGAGACTTAACGTCTTTCTGTATCACGGACAAAATAGAAGTCTTGAGGAATTCAACCACGACATTCTGCTGACCTCCTATGGCCTGGTGCGTTCCGACATCGACCATTTGAAGAAACTAAAATGGGCTATCGTGATCATCGATGAAGCACAGAACATCAAGAACAATACCGCAGCTCAAAGTAAGGCTGTGAAGGCTATCAAGGCCGACGTGCATATAGCCATGAGCGGAACTCCCGTTGAAAATCGGCTATCGGAATACTGGAGTATCATGGACTTTGCCAACAAGGGCTACCTGGGTACTATCAAAACTTTCAACGATGAATATGCCATCCCGATTCAACAGAAAGGCGACAGCGACTGTGCTGCACGATTCCGTAGAATCACTGCTCCCATGATGATGCGAAGACTCAAAACCGACAAGACCATCATCAATGATCTGCCGGACAAGATCGAACAAGACGAATACGCAATGCTCACTCCCCAGCAAGCTGCACTATACCACCAGGTGCTTGAAGAAAGTATGAAAACGATAGAAGGTTTCGACGAGGAAGACCAAAAGACGCTCTTCAAGCGGCAAGGACTCGTCTTGCAAATGATGCTTGCCCTAAAACAGATATGCAATCATCCAGCACAATATCTGAAAAACGGTGATTTCCAACCGGCCCTCTCCGGTAAAACCGAGATGCTGCTTGCTCTTGTCAATGCCATCAACGAAAGTGGCGAGAAGGCTATCATCTTCACACAATTCAAGGAGATGGGCGACATGCTACAGCAGTTTATTACCGAGGCAACGGGACGGAAACCGATGTTTCTGCATGGAGGAACCGACATCAAACAACGCAAGGAGATGATCGACCGCTTCCAGAACAACCGTTCCGACCGCATCTTCCTCCTCTCTCTGAAAGCGGCCGGCACAGGCCTCAACCTCACAGCTGCAACCCACGTCATCCACTATGACCTCTGGTGGAATCCGGCCGTAGAAGCTCAGGCTACCGACCGTGCTTATCGCATCGGCCAAAAGAAGAATGTTATGGTTCATCGTTTCATCACCCGCGACACCTTCGAAGAACGCATCAACGACATGATTAACAACAAGCGTACTCTTGCAGATATGACCATCTCTACAGGAGAAAGTTGGATTGGGAAGCTGAGTAACAAGGAGTTACATGAGCTCTTTGAATAGCATAACCGGCATTCCTACACAAACGAATCACCAACAAAATCATTAAAGAACATGGCGGATTTCACAAAAGTAGACTGAAAGCATCTGGGGCAAACTATCTGAAAAGACCATCTTTCCGGACATATCATATAGCACACGGAGTATCAGTTGACACGCCCCCCCCTACAACTGCTCTTGTAAAACTTTTCTTTATTCATTTCTGTAGATGGGGATAAAGACAACTGAATTTACATTTCTTTGAGGGTATCCAAAATATTTTGGATGGATTGGTAAATGTCTGAATGGGGAGAGTTTTCATAACGCAGGATATACTCGTCCGGCGATATGAATATTTGAGTCAGAAAAGTATTGAGAAGATAGTCCTCTGACATCTTACTGCTTTTTGAAGCAAATACATTACACCATGTCAGTTGATTCTCCTTCACCGCCTTTCGTCATCTCGTCTCATTATCATGACAGCTTATACCAACAACTACGATCTTATTCCTATTCTTTTCATAAACGTTCGGCGTGATGCCCGTCTCTCTCCTCTCTAAAGACGCAGGTGTCGTGATGGTCATGATTGAGGAGATCTTAATATCATGATTAAATAGTCCGTGCTCAACTAATACTGTATCTTCCATTTCTCTTTTCGATATACATTCAGTGGTAAATACGAAATAAAGTATCATCCCAATTAGGAAATTCAGCAGTTACGTGACATACTTTTTGAGCCGAATTTGTTATAAAAGAAAAGATAAAGTATACTAAAGCAATTAACTGTTTGATGTTTATAATTATGATGCTGAGAGTGCGAATGAAAAAAAATATACCATGATGTGCAAAGATACCGTTTTTTGAGTTACCATCCCAATAATTAGATGTCTTATCCATTTATAAAAACACTGAATCTCTAGTCACGACTATGGATAAATAAATTCTCAGAGTCCCATATCACAGTCTCGTTCAATCAAGACAAAGTACCGACTACCCCCACAATATCGGGACAGTAGATATTTAGTGTGGATAAGCATATAGTTTAGCAAGCCTAAAAAGGAAGAAACTCTTATCTACAACTCCTCTTAAGTTAGCCCTAAACAGTTTTATTTTCGCATTGAATGATTCAGCAGCAGCGTTTGTAGATCTGTTAATATAAAAGTTGAGTATGTCATCGTAATGCTCGTAGAAAGTTGCAGCAATGACATTAAAGGAATGAAAGCCAGCTTCTGCGACCTTATTATACCATTTTGCCAATGATGAGAGTGTAAATTAAACTGTGTCAGGCTACAATTAAAAGTAGTTTAACACAGT
>ERZ791765.430-NODE-430-length-46839-cov-13.923670_pt1 | contig 46839 bp, 46 predicted proteins | sample MGYA00509949_ERZ791765 | MGnify/ENA primary metagenome ERZ791765 (study PRJEB30046, sample SAMN00791980) | human gut metagenome | study: EMG produced TPA metagenomics assembly of the A metagenome-wide association study of gut microbiota in type 2...
CGGTTTGGGGCGTTCGATTTTAGTACGAGGATAAAGGGAGGTGGTCGCAAGCGCCCGCCTCCCGGCCACAAAGCCCCGCAGTGCGGGGCTTTCCCGGGTTTCAGGCCAGGTGGTCGGAATCGAAGGCTCTGGCTGTTTTGGGTGGTCGGGTTCAGATAAACACCTACTGCGCCAGCGGGTTCCGCTGTGTCAGCCTGGTTTCCGGACAAAATAAACCCACAGGCGGAGTGGGCACGCTCCACCTGTGGGTTTTGTAACTGATTCAATTTTCGCTCTGGATGCTCTGGAGTTCCCCCAGCAGTTTGGGCAGATCGATCTGGATCGTGTCCCAGACAATGTTCATATTGACACCCGCATACCCGTGCACAATGCGGTTGCGCATGCCGTACAACTGCGGCCATGGGATGGCGGTAAGCTGTGCCTTTGCCTCGTCACTGAGGGACACTTTTGCCAGTTCCCCAATCTGCATCAGATTGAATACTGTCGCCTCCACCAACATGGAGTCGCTCTGGAACTGCTGAAAATTGCGGACATCCTGACAATAACGCAGGATGGACTCGATGTGCTGTTGGATCTTTTTCAGAACGAGCTGATCTTTACTGCTCAAAGAGTGCCACCCCACTTTTTTGTATCTCGCGCGCGATCTCAGACCCGGTCTCCACTTGGGACACGTCAATCAAGTCTACTGGGGTGTCCAACGCTTCCGTCACCTGCTCCAGAAGGCCAAAGAAAGCCAGGCCCCGCAGGCCGCTGTCCACCAACAGATCCACATCACTGCGTGCCGTCGCCACGCCTTTGGCGTAAGAGCCGAACAGCGTCGCCTTCCGCACCCCATTGGCGCGGAAGATCGGCGAAAGCACACTCTGAAGTTCGGGCACAGTATAGATTTTACTCACGGAAGCACACCTCCTAGAAAACGGGGATCCGGTAAGTCTATTTTACCCTACCAGTGGACTTGATTCAAGGTATTTCTGAAAGGGGAGATGATGATAGTGGCAGAAGAAAACAAAAAGCGCACCGCCGTCTGGCTGACACCCGGCGTAATCCGCCGGATGGACGGCTGGCTGGAGGAGGACAACTGCAAAACGCGCAGTGAATTTATTGAAAAGGCCCTGCGGTTCTATATGGGCTGCCTGGACACGGAGGACACCTCGGAGTACCTCTCCCGCGCTCTGGTGGACACCCTGCGGGGCACGCTGGCGGACAACGAGAACCGGCTGCGCACCCTGTTGTTCAAGCTGTGCGTGGAGGTAAACATGATGGGCCACACCGTGGCCGCCCACTTCCGCGCTGATCCGGTGAACCGCCGGGAGCTACGGGCCTACGCGGTGGACGAGGTGCTGCGCACCAATGGGAAGATCAGCTTTGACGACGCGCTGGATCTCCAGCGCCAGATTTATCCTGACAGATGAGCCGCGTCCGGTTCATGTCCCCCTACCTGAAGGGCGGCAGGGATGCGGCCAAGCTGTCCAACCGGGCCCGCTACATCGCCACCCGCCCCGGTGTGGAGGCGCTCAGGGGCGAGCACAGTGAACAGCCTGCAACAAAAAAGCAGCAGGCTTATATCCAACGTCTGCTGCGGGACTTTCCCGGTGCGGAGGAACTGTTGGAGTGCGAGGACTACCGCAATGCACCCACGCAGGGGAACGCAAACGCCTTCATCCGCCAGGTGCAGGAAGACTTCGCGGAGCCCATGAGCCGGCTGGAGAACTACCTGGACTACGTGTCCCACCGTCCCGGCGTGCAGATGGACGGTGAGCACGGCCTGTGGTGCGCCGGGGGTAAGGTGCGCAATCTCTCCCAGGCCGTCCGGGAGGTGGCGGAGCACACCGGCAGCGTGTGGACGCCGGTGGTGGCCATCCGCCGGGAGGACGCGGAGCGGCTGGGCTACAACGACGCGGAGAGCTGGCGGCAGCTGGTGTGCGCCTGTGCGCCTGAGATTGCCAGAGGATATAAAATCCCGCTGGAGCACCTGCACTGGTACGCCGCCTTCCACCGCAAGGAGGACAGCGTCCACATCCACATGGTGGTGTTCTCCTCCGATCCCAAGGAGGGCTACCTCACCAGGCAGGGTATCCAGCAGGTGAAGTCCGCATTCGGCCGGCGGATCTTCCAACAGGATCTGCTCCACGTCTACGAACAGAAAACCAAATACCGGGACGCTCTGGGCCGGGATGCGGAGCGCACCATGGCAGAGCTGATCACCCAGATGGAGACTGACCAGCTCCAAAATGAAAACCTGGAGCGGCTGGTGCTGGAGCTGGCCCAGCGGCTGCACAACACCCAGGGCAAAAAAGTCTACGGCTACCTGCCACCCAAAACCAAAGCATTGGTGGATGCCATCGTGGATGAGCTAGCAAAGGACGAGCGCGTAACAGCCGCCTACAACCTGTGGAACCAGATGCGGGAGGAGGTATGCCGCACCTACTCCGAGCAGTTACCGGAGCGTCTGCCGCTCTCCCGGCAGAAGGAGTTCAAGTCCGTGCGCAACATGGTCATACGGGAGATGCTCCGGCTGGGGCGATGTGAGCCGCCTACAACAGATGAGGTGGTACACGGGTTTACCCCATCTGGCACACCGCCTGCACAATCCAGTATGCCGCATGGGGCACATCACCCACAGCAGAAGGTCACGCACCACCAGCGTACACAGACACATTGGGCGGTATCCCACGCGGATACCGCCCGATGTGTCCTCCAGCTATTCCACAACATGGGCCGCATCTTCCGAGAGCAGTCCGCCGCAGATACCATCCAGGCTGGCCTGCACATCGATAAGAAGCGCCGCCGGATGCTCCGGGAGAAGCGTATGGCTCTGGGGCACAAGGCGGATGACCATGAGGAAATCCCCCAGCATTCTCAAAGATAAGATGGGGGGACTGCCATTGAAATGGCAGTCCCCTATGGTTTCTTCCGCTACTTCGGCTCAAGAAACCCGATGACCATATCTACCGCCTCTGCGGAGATATCCTCCGGAGCACGCTCCACAAAGGAGGCATGGCGGCTGTTCAGATCCAGCATCCGGGCCTGATCACACAGGATGACCCCGTCTGTCTTGGTGCGCTCATCCAGCCGGAGGTGGAGCGGGTGGCCCTGGTCTGTATGGGTGATGGGGCAAACCATGGTCAGGCTGCTGACCCGGTTGAACAGGTTGTTGCTGATCACCAGGGCAGGACGGCGGCCCTTCTGCTCATGGCCGGACTGGGGATCAAAGTCCAGATAGACGATATCACCCTGTTCAAAAATCGTCACCATACCTCAGAGCCCTCCGCCTTCCCCCAGTCCAGCTCTTCGCCCTCTATCCGGTCAATCTGGTCAATGGGTTTTCCGTAGAATGCGGTAAGGCGTTCCTCCAGGGTGCGGTGCGGGATGGCAGAGGTACGTCGGATGTTGATACCATCATCCATCTGTACCAGTTCCACCCGGTCGTGTTCTTTCAGACCAACTGCGTCCAGGAGGGCCTTGGGGATCCGCAGGCCCTGGCTGTTGCCCCATTTTTGGATCGTCGCGTACATGAACGACACCTGCCTTTCAAAAATAGTATATACAGAGTATAAACAAAAGTCAACCGTTTGATTCGAGGTGAGCCGACATGGGAACCTATATCCATTTTACCGATGAACAGAAGGAGCGGGCCAACTCCGTTGATCTGGAGGAGTTCCTGCGGCGGCGGGGGGAGAAGCTGCTCCGCGCTGGGCGGGAGTCCCGGCTGGCCAGGATCCATCATATTACTGTCCGGGGCAGCGAATGGTACGACCATATTGCCCGGCGGGGCGGCCACGCGGTCAGCTTCGTCCAGCACTTTTACGGAACAAGCTACCAGGAGGCCATGGAGCTCCTGCTGGGAAAGGAGTTGGGGGAGGCATATCCCGCCGCGCAGCCAAAGCGGGAGGAGCCGCCCAAGCCCTTCGCCCTGCCGACACCCCACACCGATATGCGCCGAGTGTATGCCTATCTGATGAAGCAGCGGCACATCAGTCGGGGGGTGATCAGCCACTTCGCTCGGGCTGGCTTGCTGTACGAGGACGCGAAGTACCACAACTGCGTCTTTGTGGGTACGGACGAGCAGGGCGTCCCCCGCCACGCCCATAAGCGGAGCACCAACAGCCAGGGCAAGTCCTTTAAGGTAAACGTGGAGGGCAGCAAGCCCCAGTACAGCTTCCACCACGTGGGGCAGGACGGCCTGCTCTATGTGTTCGAGGCCCCGATTGATCTGCTGAGCTTCCTCACGCTGTATCCGGACAGATGGCAGGAGCACAGCTATGTAGCCCTGTGCGGCACTGGCGGCCAGGCCGTGTGCTGGATGCTGGAGCAGCATCCCAGCCTCCAATCCGTTGTGCTCTGTCTGGATCACGACGAGCCTGGGCAGACGGCGGCCAGGCGCCTCCAGGAAGAGTTACAGGGAGCAGGATACCACAGCGGTATCCTGCTCCCTGTGCATAAGGACTGGAACGACGACCTGGTGCAAGGGCAGACCATGGCCGGCCTTGTAATGACCATGGGGCAGAGTATGTAGGCCGCAGAGGCGCACCGCCCGCCAGGGGGGTGGTGTGCCCTGCCGCTGGACCGGGGGCCGGTTCATTTTGGCCCGCCCAGAAGGTCACATTTGAAGTAAATCTAAGTACAGAGGACAGACAACAGAAGGGAGATGATCGCAGTGAATAACGATACTTGGATGCTGATTCTCCTGCTGGCGGCGGTGTTTGGAGCCCTGATGGCCATCGCCGGCTTCTCTAACCGGGGCAGTCTGGACAGCATCAAGAGCAAGGACGTGGGCGACGGCCAGCACGGCACCGCCCGCTGGGCTACACCGGCGGAGGTGCGGAAAACCTTCCGCTTCGTGCCCTTCCAGCCCGCGCTGTGGCGGAAGGGGGAGCAGCTTCCTGACGCGCAGGGGCTGGTGCTGGGCTGTGTGGGAAAGATCCCGGCCCCACCGGAGTTCTCTTTGCTTGGGAAGACCGTCCATCCGCTCATCCCAGAGAAGCTGTGGAAGCACGGTGGGATCCGGGCCCTGGTGGACTGTGACGACATCCATTGCCTCATGATCGGCGCCTCCGGCGTTGGCAAGACTGCCTACTTCCTATACCCCAATTTGGAATACGCCTGCGCCAGCGGCATGAGCTTCTTCGCCAGTGATACGAAGGGAGATCTGGCCCGAAACTACGGGGCCATCGCCCGGGACTGCTATGGCTATCAGGTGGCGGTGGTGGATCTTCGGAACCCCACCCGCTCAGATGGCTACAACCTGCTCACGCTCATCAACCACTACATGGATGTATGCCGGAGAGAGCCCGCCAATCTGGCAGCTCGGGCCAAATCGGAGAAGTATGCTAAGATTCTCTCAAAGATTATCATCAACCCAGACGGGGAGAACTTCGCACAAAATCAATATTTTTATGACGCGGCGGAGGGCGTGCTCACTGCCGTGATTCTGCTATTGGCGGAATATCTGCCGCCGAAAAGGATCCACGGAAAGCTGCAGGAGCGCCGGCACATTGTGTCCGTGTTCAAGCTGGTGCAGGAGCTGCTGGCTCCCAGCATTTTGCCAGGCAAGAACGAGTTCCAGCTCCTCATGGACCGCCTGCCGGAGGAGCACAAGGCCAAGTGGTTCTCCGGCTCCGCCCTCACCGCCGCCGAGCAGTCCATGGCCTCTGTCATGTCCACCGTCCTCTCCCGGCTCAACACCTTCCTGGACTCGGAGCTGGAGCAGGTGCTGTGCTTTGACAGCGCCATGGACGCCGAGAGCTTTGCCGCGAAGAAGTCCGCCATCTTCCTCATCCTCCCGGAGGAGGATACGACCAAGAACTTCATGGCGGGGCTGATGATCCAGACTCTGAGCCGGGAGTTGTTCTCCGTGGCGGATGAGCACGACGGGAAGCTGCCCAGCCGGGTGGTGTTTTTCTGTGATGAGCTAGGTACCATGCCCGCCTTCGACATCCTGCCCCTATTCTCCGCCGGCCGCTCCCGGCGGCTGACCCTGGTGCCCATCATCCAGAGCCTGGCCCAGTTGGAGAAGAACTACGGCAAGGAAGGGGCAGAGATTCTGACGGATAACTGCCAGGACACCATCTTCGGCGGCTTCGCACCCAACAGCCAGACCGCCGAGGTGCTGTCCAAGGCCCTGGGCAGCCGCACCGTGATGAGCGGTTCCATCTCCCGGGGAAAGAACGATAGCAGCCAGAGTCTCCAGATGATTGAGCGGCCTCTTATGACCCCGGATGAGCTCAAGTCCATCCCGAAGGGACACTTTATCGTCATGAAAACTGGCACTCATCCCATGCGGACCCGCCTGCGGCTGTTTCTGGAGTGGGGGATCACCTTCGGGGAGACCTACCAGGTACCCCAGCGGGCCGCCCGGAAGGTCTACTACGCCAACAAGGCGGAACTGACCAACGCCATCTACCAGGCGTTTCCCATCCGGACAGGGACAGTCAATTATCATATGGGGAAGGCGCAGAAATAGAAGTGAGCTATTTTAATGAGATCTACAATGACCCGGAGCTGAGTGCTAGGGCCAAACAGGTGCTGGTCTACCTACACGACCGAGCAAACAAAGACGGCGAGAGCTGGTACGCCATCAACACCATGGCAAAAGATCTAAGCCTTTCCCGCTCAACGATAAAACGGGCCCTGGCGGAGCTGACCCGCCAGGGCCGGGTGGAGAAACAGGCAAGATTCCGGGAGACCGGGGGATGTACTTCCAATCGTTATCGAATACAGTAAAGTGGCACTTATCGCTTCATACCCTTAGCTTCGCATAACTTGATTTGTTGTGCAACTTTTATTTTTCTAACAAGCCCTAAATGCACGTCTGCGAATATACACGCAAAAATCGGGGGATAAACTCCCAAGTTATATTGCTGAACGGTATGGAAACAGCAAAATGCTTCGGTATGTATAGGGACGGGCATTGATACCGATAGGGTATCCCCAACAGGAAAGCAAAAAATGCTCTCCCTGTTGTTCACCAGTGAAAGGCATCCTCTGCGGAGGATCGCCTCACCCCCGGTACTGGATTGCCTCCGGTAAGCTCAAGGGGGCAGGGGCATCGACATCAACCGAATGCCCCAGAAATTTGAAATCACCTATCCGGTGAATATTTACAACCGGGTTGTTGAGCTGACGGCCAACAACACTTGGAAGGAACGCTGATTTCCGCTCTCCATCCAACACACGGGGGTACCCTGCACAGCGGGGTGCCCCACTATAAAAAGCGGGAAGACCGTTCTGAATAAAGCGTTGGACAACCAGTTTCGGGGCTGGAGAAGGAGCAGATTAATAATATGACAGCATTATGGAAACCTTTGATCAGCGCGACACTGATCTTTGCTCTTCTTTTGCGCAGGCAGATTACCCAATGCAGCCATACACGGATACCTGTCTGGAAGAAATAGCCGATGAACTATATAAGATCCCCTCCCCAATCCTGGAAATGTTTACGGATCGGGAGTGGTCAATCTGCATCGATAGAGTTTAACTGGAGGAGTTGAGCTAATCATATGGATTCACCTGCGCGGCGACCAGCTATTCAGACAGGAAAATTCACCTGCGGGCGGAGAACATCGGCTCCCTGCCCCATGAATTCGGGCACTTCCTCCAATATACCCTGGGCTTTCCGGAAGAGACAGAATCTCTGTACAACTTGGAAGCAGGGGGAATCAGTTTTCTCAGGCCCCACGCTAGACGGAATTTCAGGGAATACTTCGCAAACGTCTTTGCTTTCTGAATTCGCAGGCAGGAAGAGAAAATAGAACTTCTCCGACAGCAGGCACCGGATACCTTTGCTTATTTTTTCGAATTGGATGAGAACGGTTGGAACCTCTCGATGGAGGCCGGTGAGGAAGGTGCCTGATACCAAACAACAGAAGGGCTTCCGGCTGCGACCGGAGCTCCACAGCAAGAAAGGTGGACAACACTGTGCAGATGAGCATCAATATGGACGCCATAAAGGCATTTGAGGACTATTTAACCGACAGCGAAAAAGCGAGGGCTACGATAAAGAAATATGTGTATGCAGCGGAACAGCTCTCCTGGTTTCTGGGAGACCAGGAGTTGTGCAAAGCGCGGATTTTGGAATATCGGGAGCAGTTGCTGAAGAGTCGCAAGGCGCAGACGGTAAACACAGCCCTGTCCGCCATAAACGCCTTTCTCGAGTTTTATGGGCGGACGGAATGTAAAGTGAAACTCCTCCGGATCCAGAGGCAGGCATTTCTGGATGAACGAAGGGAATTATCTCACGAAGAATACAGCCGTCTTCTGGCTGTGGCGAAAGGCCGCAGAAACGAACGCCTCTACCTGACGATACTGACGCTGTGCGGAACCGGGATCCGGATCGGAGAACTTCAATTCATCACGGTGGAGTCTGCACGCACCGGCAGGGCGGAAATCTGGCTGAAAGGAAAAAGCAGGACTATTGTCCTGCAAAAAGAACTGTGCCGACGGCTGCTCAAATACGCAAAGGCCAACGGAATTGAGCACGGCCACATCTTCCGCACCAGAAGCGGCCGGCCTTTGGACCGTTCCAATGTCTGCCACGATATGAAGAAGTTATGCCGTAAGGCGGGCGTGGACAGTCGAAAGGTTTTTCCGCACAGCCTGCGGCACCTGTTCGCTAGGTCGTTCATCGCTGTGGAGAAGAACTTGGCCCACCTAGCTGACATTCTGGGCCACAGCCGGATTGAGACGACCCAAATTTATGTAGCGGTGAGTGCCGCTTCCCATGAGCGGATCCTCCAGCGGATGAATCTCATATTATAAAAAGTACCACAGAATATTTCTTCTGTGGTAATCTTTGAAGACGGAGCGTCTGAGAGTGAAGTTTAGAACCTAAAAATGGGCGTGAAAATGAATGCCTGCATGCTCAAAGAACAGGGCAGGCCTTGATTTTTGCGCCTCAAATCGCGAATATGTGATGGTGAATGACAAAACTTGATAAAATTTCTGGGAAGGCCTTGAAATTTTATCGGACTTTATGTAAGATATAGGTAGTAAAATTATGTAGCTGAAGGCCGTGTCTCCAACATTCCACCACAGAAGAAATACTCTGTGGTTTTTTAATACGGAGCCATAGAGCCTAGGATTCACTTTGCACCACGGAAGAAATATTCCTTGGTATTTGCTTTGAGCCGAAGTGATCTCTTAGTTTTCAAACCAGAAGGGAGCCTCTCCAAATTATGCGCCACTCGCAAGAACGCCCGTTCCGGCTGGGAATGGTATATATAGTCATGCTCATCCTTTATGCCCTGTTGGTGATTTCTTTCTACTTTTTAGCGGGGAAAGAACTGCATATCCGGGACTCCAGAGGAGATCTGGATTTGCCTGTAGCGGAAACCGCTGCTGGAGAACTGGCACAGGGCATTGTGATTGAGCAGGTATTTCAAGCGGATATCCAACGGTTCCAAACGGTATCTGTCCAGTGGACTACATATATGCGTGCCAATGCAGGGATTGTGACGGTGGAGCTTTATGATCTGCGGAATCAATCTCTGTTGGCCAGTCAGACGTTGGATGCGGCCGCAATGACTGAGGGTATGGTGACCACTCTCTCCATTGATCCGCCATCGGAAACGTTGTATGGTGCACCATTGCTTTTACGGCTTTCCGCCGATTCTGTGTCCGGCAGTGCAGTGTCTCCTCTGATGTCATCCAGTGCTGACGAAGACGGATGCACACTCTATATCAATGGGGTTGAAACCTTTGGAAGCTTGTGCTTTTCCGCCGCAGGGGAGGACTATATCTGGACGGGGCTTCACTATTGGGAGTTTGCTGCGGGCTTTGGAGCGGTTCTTCTGGCCGGCCTTGCCTGGTCCTACTGGAGATGGCGGACAGGGCGGCACAGCTTCCTGGCAAATGCGTTTCTGGCTGTGAAAAAATACCGCTTCCTGATCAAGCAGTTAGTATCAAGGGATTTCAAAACAAAATACAAACGGTCTATTCTTGGGGTATTCTGGAGTTTCCTGAATCCCTTGCTGACCATGTGCGTACAGTATTTTGTATTTTCCACCATTTTCAAAAATGATATTGAGAATTTTGCGGTATATCTGCTTATCGGTGTTGTGCTGTTCAATTTTTTCTCAGAAGCCTGCGGCATGGCACTAACATCTATTCTGGGCAATGCGGGATTGATCACCAAGGTCTATGTGCCGAAATACATCTATCCGCTGACCCGGGTCATGTCCTCTATGGTAAATTTGGCGATATCCCTGATTCCACTGCTCATCGTCTGCTTGGTTACAGGGGTGCACTTTCATAAATCAGCGGTTCTCGCGCTATACTTTATAGTCTGCCTGGTCATCTTCTGCTTGGGATTAGGACTACTGCTGGCCACATCTATGGTGTTTTTCCGGGATACCCAGTTCCTATGGGGAGTCCTGACTATGGTATGGATGTATGCCACACCGATTTTTTACCCAGAAACTATTTTGCCGCAGGAGTTCAGATTCGTCCTGAACATCAACCCGCTGTATCACTTTCTGAGAAGTATGCGGATGTGCATTCTGGACGGGATATCTCCAGAGCCATTTGTATACGTTCAGTGCTTTGGTATCGCGCTGGCCATGCTGTTGATTGGGGCACTGATATTCAAAATAAAGCAGGACCGTTTCGTGCTGTATTTATAAGGTGTTGGTACGATGAGCAAGAAAACTATGATAGAGGTCTCAGACGTGACCATGCAGTTCCGCTTGAACAACGACAAGATCCTGTCCTTAAAGGAATTTGTGACAACGGCACTGCGTGGAAAACTTCAGTACAACAAGTTTACCGCTCTGGAGCATATTTCTTTTGAACTGAAGCGAGGACAGACCCTGGGGCTGATTGGGCGGAATGGCGCGGGGAAAAGCACACTTTTAAAGATCATCTCCGGTATTTTGAAACCGACGGAAGGCTGTGTAAGCTGCTATGGGAATGTAGTACCTATGCTGGAGTTGGGCAGCGGCTTTGACTTCGATTTGACGGGCCGGGAAAATGTCTTCCTCAACGGCGCCATCCTGGGGTACAGCGAGGAGTTTCTCAAGGGAAAGTATGATGAGATTGTGGAGTTCTCCGAATTGGGACAGTTTATTGAAGTTCCGATTCGGAATTATTCCTCTGGCATGCTTGCCCGTTTGGCTTTTTCTATTGCAACAGTAGTTAACCCCGATATTCTGATCGTGGATGAAATTTTATCTGTGGGTGACGTTGCGTTTCAGGAAAAGAGTAAAAAAAGGATGCTCCACCTGATGGGCGGCGGCACCACAGTCCTATTCGTTTCCCACAGCATTGAACAGATCCGGGAGATGTGTGATCGTGCAGTGTGGCTTGATCAGGGGCTTATCAAAATGATGGGAAAAGCAGAAGATGTGTGTCAGGCATATATTTCCCAGGAAATATAAAATTCCCATTATCTGATGTATAAAGTAGACATGTGCGCTTAGATATTACGTTTATGCCAGGAGAATCAGGAATGGATAAGAATAAACGTATTTGCTGTTTTTGTGAGCGCTGGGAATCCGGGGGTATCGAGTCTTTCTTATTCAATGTGTTGACCCGCATGGATCTTCAGCATCTTGAAATAGACATTGTGGCATCAAGTATTGGCAGGAGTATTTTTACTAAATTCCTCCAAAAAAACGGAATACATTTTATTGAACTGTCTGGCAGTCAAAGAAATATCCTAGAGAACCACCGAAAGTTTCGAAAACTGCTCCGAGAACGAAAATACGACATTCTTCATCTGAACGCTTTCCAGGGACTTTCACTTGCTTATCTATGTATCGCAAAACAAGAGAGTGTTCCAGTTCGAATTGCCCACAGCCACAACTCGGCGCTGAGGGAGAGCCCATTTCGCTCGTTGAAACTGATGATTCACACTTGGGCCAGAGCGAGATATACAAAAGATGCTACCAATTTGTGGACTTGCTCCCGGATGGCATCAGAGTTCATGTTTAACAAGTGTAGAGGAGTGACACAAAGGATTGAGTTCATTCCGAATGGAATCGACACGGCGCGTTTTCGCTTTGATTTGAAAGCCCGCATCAAAGAGCGTGTTAGACTAGATTTCGGAAATGACTTAGTGATTGGTAGCGTGGGGCGTTTCTGCTATCAGAAAAATCAGAGTTTTCTGATAGAGATATTCAATGAAGTTTTGAAGCACAGACCTGACAGTCGTCTGTTACTGGTAGGGGAAGGCGAAAGCCGAGACGTATTAATAGATAAAGTACAGCAATTGGGTTTGGAGGATAAGGTGCTATTTTACGGCACGACTGACCATGTAGAGAGGCTACTATGGGCAATGGATATATTTGTATTTCCCAGTAAATTTGAAGGGCTTGGAATCGCGGTGGTGGAAGCACAGGCAGCTGGGCTACCTGTGGTCTGTTCGGATGCCATACCGGAGGAGGCACATATCACAGCGCATGTACATACTGCATCCCTTTTAGATGGATCGTCTGTTTGGGCGAATAGGTTGCTGAGTACGGTCGGACGCTTCCCGTTAGGCGCAGACGAAGTCAAACAGGCGGGATTCGATGTTTCAGATGTGGCCAAGTGGTTGGAATCTTTCTACTTAGGGGTGAGTAACCGTGGGTAATCCCAAAATTTCTGTTATTATCCCGGTATATAACACAGAAGCCTACATTCGAAAATGCCTAGATAGTATCATTCATCAAACGTATCGGAATCTAGAAATCATCGTTGTGGTTAACGGATCCACAGATCATTGTGGAAAAATTTGTATAGAATATGCAACAAGAGATGAGCGTATATGTGTTGTTCAAAAAGAGCATGGCACTATTGCCTCAGCTCGTAATGTTGGGTTGGAAGTTGCATCTGGAGACTGGATAGGATTTGTGGATAGTGATGATTATATTGAGTCTGATTATTACGAATATCTTTATTCTATTGCCGCTCGTACAGGGGCGGAAATCGTACAATGCGGTGCCTTTTTTGAATTTGGGCATATGAGCAAAATAGGCTATGCGCCTGGTGAGGACATCTGTATAGATACTGACCATATTACCGATTCCAGCACGTTCTTTGGCAATACAGTCTGGTGCCGTATTTTTAAGCGAAAAACGGTGATAGATCTTAAATTTGATAGCAAGTACATAATAGGCGAAGATCTGTTGTTTAACTTGCACGCATTATCCAAGTCAAATAAAACTGCGTTTGCAAGCTGTGCAAAATACCATTATGTTCAGCGCGCTGACAGTGTGTGTAATGCCCCCTTAACAGAAGCAGCCCTGGTGAGCGTAAGAAATATGTTGCTCTGTGCAGAAAACGAGTTTATTCGCTATGAAAATATCCAACAGTTTTGTAGGGAGAGCAGAATGAGAAACAATTTGGATATGTGTTCCAAAATTGTTCGGTATGGCCTAGAATCTTCAAACGCGAAAATGATTAATACAATTCGACATGAGTTGAGGGATTTGTGCGAAAGAAGATTTGCCGGTGTTTCGTTCTCGTCAAAAGAAAAATTAAAAAGTATTTTGATTGCTACCAATTGGCGGTTTTATGAATTTATGCTACGTACATTTGCGGGATACAGAAAAGGTTGGCACAGAAGATGTCAAAACACTAATCAATGTGGGTTTGTAAAGAAGAGGATAAAAGATGCCAAAAGTTAGTGTTGTCGTGCCGATTTATAACACAGAAGAGTGGCTTCCCGCTTGTCTAGATGCTCTATTGGCACAGACGGTAAAGGACATTGAAATAATTGCTGTGGATAATGGGAGTACTGACCAATGTGCCAGGATATTGGAAAATTATTCTGCGAGGGATCGACGTATACGGATTATTAGAAAACCACACGGTGATATCTACACTGCACGAAATCTAGCTCTACGTGAGGCTACGGGCGTTTGGATTGCATTCTGTGACAGCGATGATACACTTCCGCCAAAGGCTTATGAGCATATGCTTAGGAAAGCGCAAAGAGCTTCCTGTGATGTAGTGGTCGGCGGATATATTGAGATAGATGAAAGATGTGAAAAGTTGCCGACAACGTTTCCGCGCAAAAGTAGAAATGATTTTGAAGTACTTATGAGTAGTCCTTGCGTCTGGAACAAAATGATTCGACGTGGATTTCTTACTGAGCACGGCTTGGACTTTCCTCCAGTTCAAATTGAGGATGTGGTATTTCTAGCAAAGCTACTATCGTCTAATCCTCGCATTGTGCGTATAGACCGTCCGGTTTATTACTACTGGCAACACTATTCCGGGAACACTATCTCCTTATCGCATCACTATACGTTAGATGTGTTTAAGGGCCTGCTCCAGTCTCACTACATGGTGTATAAGGAAATGACGGGCACTGCTTACCAGGCAGCTGCAGAGGAATACGTGTATTGCATATTGGCTTCTAGCCTAAAAGATTTTTTGCTTCGCATATGGGACAGCGACGATAGGAAAGTATGTTATGAGTTGTTTCGCAACCATGTGCTGTCTGTTACGTGGAAGGGAAAGGAAAAACGGTTTTCCCAGATTTTCGAGGTGCCGTTTACAGAATTCCAAGCATTGCCGGCAGACCAATATTTGAGACTGATACAGGAGCTGAATCACAGGAAAGCTGTCCTTGCAGAATACCGTGCAGGTACGATTGGTTTCCAGTACATTTATGCTTATTTAAAAGCATGGCTGAGGTTCAAAATGGAGCAGATCTGCCACGGAAAAACGAGAGATAGGTGACAAAATGGATTGTTTGGCAATATTTGCTGCTGGAAAGGCCTCAAGGTTCGGAGGCTTTCCCAAGGCTTTTTGCGACTTGAATGGGATTAGGAATGTGGAGAATACCATTGCCCTAGCTCAAAAGCATTTTTCAAAAATTTTTCTTATTGTGAATGAAGAAACGTATACTTCTGGAATTGCAACTGGTGTGGATGCAGAAATTATCAGTATTGTAACTGGGCAGGGAGATGCGGACTCCATACTCAAGTCTCTAAAACGGATTACTGTTGAAAGAGGAATAGATGTCTTATTTGCCTGCTGGGGCGATGCCGTATTCCTGACCGATGACCCTTTCTTGGAACTGAAAGCCGGCTTGTCTACATGGAATATCAGATCACCGGTGTTAGTAGGGTGTTCCTGGGATGAGAAACCCTATGCTTGGTTTGATGTGGATGGGAAAAGTATCGTTCGCTCACATTTTAGGAAGAATGAATTTGAGCCGTGTAGTACAGGGTTACACGACCAGTCTATCTTTGCCTTCCGTACAGGCACACTGCTGGATTATCTAATGCGCCGTAAGCATGATCTGGGACTCGATGCCTTTGATGATAATACTTATGATGTTACTAGAGGTGAGATGGGGCTGCTGGATACCCTTACTTGGTTCTATGAGCAACCAGATCTGTGTGTAGCGGAATATTGTGAGATCACACCTAATCGGGTCATGAGTTTTAATGACCCAGCGGAACTGGAGCAGGTCATAAAAATGCTGAAAAATTTCAGGAAGAGGGATAAAAAAGAATGCTAAGAGTTGCTGTGTTTTGCGGTGGAACCGGGAGTATTGCACTACAAAATGGTTTTGCCTCTTTGTACGGAATCGACCGAGTTCAGATGGACATTATAGTGAACGCCTACGATAACGGAAAATCTACCGGCGTATGCCGTCGGTGTTTCAATAACGAGATCTTGGGGCCGAGCGACGTAAGGAAAAATCAGCTTTTACAATATTCTATCCAAAATGAAAGCAGTATAAAGGACGGAAACAACCGTGAGGCACGTCTGTTCGAAATGTTCAATGTTCGTCTCTCTGCGGATTGTTCTGAGGCGTATTACAGAGCAGCCAAGAGCTATATGGAAGATTTCGCTGATGTTTTTGACAGCGATACATTGGATTATTTGAGTGAATTACTGGCTTTCTTCTTCTTTGAATCTGACGCGAACGGGAACATCGTCCAGCGTCGCACCACAATTGATGAAGACTATTCTGATTTCGCTCTTTCCAATATCTTTTATGCCTCCTGCGCGGCGAAGTGTGGAAATTCTCTGGAAAAGGCTATGGATTGTATGGCGAGAATCCTGGGAATCAAAGATACGGTACATTTGATTTCTGATAAGAGCCTGTTGCTAAAGGCGGAAACCCAGTCAGGACACATTATTGAGGATGAGGGAGATATCGTCACATGGGATAATCCTGATGACAAAATCATCCGTGCAATCCTCATGGATGGCGAATCAGAGTATATACCGGTTGTTGGAGAGGACTCCGCTCACACAGATCGTACTATTCTGCAGATTGTTGATGAAGCGGATATTATCATCTTTAGCTCTGGGACACAGTGGTCCTCCTTGATCCCGACATATATGCATAAGGGGTTCCGGGAAATGATTGCAAACGCGTCAGCGAATAAATATCTCATTATGAATAATGAAGAAGACCATGATACTTATGGTGTGAGTGCAGAAGAAATGTGCGATATTCTAACTAGCTATCTGGATATGGATCAAATTACAGTCGTTTTGAATAAGGAGGCATCTGTGGGTATGCAGGCGCTTTCTGAGCGATATCATTCGATCTGCGGAATGATTGGATCAACAGATAGCAGCAAACATGATCCTGTCAAGTTGGTAGGGTTGATTATGAGCGACTATTATCGTGAGGCGCTATCCTGTACGCATCAATTCTTTGATTTGGATGGTACTCTTTGGGAGGAAAATGGAACAGACGAAGAAAAAGAGCTTGGACGGGAAAATTTAGCTCTCTTTCAAGGCGCTGTATTGACAGGAAACAGCGTTGCACATGTGCAGTCGGTGTTTGAACACAATTTGCCAATGGGTAAAGACCTAAAAATATTTGCAGACTATGGAAATACAATGCTACAAAGTTCTGATTTTGGTACAGCGACGAAACTAACTGACAGATACCTACTCCCGGAAAGCCTCCTCCACTGTGTAAAAGAATTATCTGTGTTTGCAGGGAAGCAGGTGTTTTTACGAGGTGGAGTCGTGTTGACAATCAAACCATTGAAGGGACGGAAGGAAATTATAAAGTTGTTACGACAAGAACTAAGTGACTACGAAGGTCTATCTATAGAATTGGCTGGCCGGACTTCCATTGACATTATGTACTCGGATTATTCCAAGGCAACAATGCTTAGACTGATTATGGAGCAAGGCGGTATGCCGATGGAGAAAACGCTGTTTATTGGGAATGAGTTGGAGGAAGGCAGTGAAACTGGTGTCGCGGATATGCCAATCCATACTCTCCCGGTTCATGATATATACGACACATACGTGTATTTGAGAACACGTGAAGTGCTACCTTATCTCAGCATTAATTGAATATCTTAACCGGAAACTATACGCCTATAAAACGAATTGAAAGATTCCCCATGAGTTAAGCCAGGAGTTGATTGCCGTTATGTTACATTTGCCTATATCACCTGCCTTTAAAAAAAATAGTTTTACCATTACCATGCAGTCTAGCGACTTCTTCGCGCCATACGCTGCGGTAACACTCCAATCAATTTTAGACCATGCAGATAGCCAGGACTTTTATGATGTCATTGTTATGACATGGGATATGACAAATGAACGGGCGGAGAAGTTGGTCTCCATGGCTACCGGACGGGAAAATGTGTCGATTCGAGTTGTGGATGTATCCCGGGAGATCCATCCTTATGTAAAGATTGCAAGAAAGCGCGCTGATTATAACCGATTTAGTGCGACCGGGGTGATTCGCCTACTGTTACCTGAATTGCTAAAGCAGTTTGATACCGTACTCAATTTGGACTGTGATGTGATTTTCTACGCAGATGTTGCTGTATTGAGAGATTATGATTTGTCGATGTGCTACATGGCGGGGGCTCCGGACGTCATTTGCTGTGTTCTGAACCGAGATCCACATAATACGCAATTTACAGATGAGTTGCTTTACGAAAAACTAGGTTTAGCCAGTGTATCAGATTACTTGAATGCAGGGGTATTGCTTTTGAATCTCGAGCTGATTCGGAAAGACTTTACAACAGATAGGATAATAAACTTTGCTCTAAGCGATGGTCAGTTCTTTACGTGCTATGAACAAGACACATTTAATGGGCTGTTTCGTAGGAAAAAGGGTAAATTATCTGTTTCTTGGAATTATCTTTTGGCGGAAATGGATGTGAAAAATCTACCATCTTCTGACCCGGTTTATCAAGACTATATCCATGCATCCAAAAAGCAAAAAGGCATCCACTTTGTGGGGATGAAAAAGCCTTGGTCAGATGCCAGGATACCTCATGCTAGATCGTGGTGGGAGTTTGCAAAAGAGACACCTTTTTTTGAGGAAATATTTGAACGTGCCGATGTGGGAGAGAAAACAGAACGGATCGAATTCTTTTCCCATCGCCCTAAAAATATGCTATTCTGCGCTGAAACAAAATTCCAACTTTTGACTGCTCTAAATATCAAATATCATTATTTTAAACATGTCCCCGCAGATCTTATTCTCTGTTCTACGCAGAATTTGTCTGCCTATCTCCCTTCGCTCAAGAGTACAGGATTATTTCGAAACTGCTTTCTCTCCCATTATGACCATCAACACGATTTTGATCGACTGATGGAAGAACCATATGTGAGGCCAGATGAATTAACAGGGAACTTAGAATTACGGGAGACATATACAGACTACTTCCTGAGTTGTGCACAAAGCGTGTTGCAAAAAGCGGTCTATTGTTCTATGAAGCGATCCCGCCATGCTGCACTCCATATTTTTGAAGGTAGCCTGTCCGCATATTTTGAAAATTTGCATTTGAGATTGGCCTATCCATTTAAAAAGGAAAATCTCATTAAAGATTTGACTAGTCTATACTTGTATCATCCAGAATTTTATTGTGGCTTTAACGACGAGCCAACGATTGCGATCCCACAAGTTATCTCTGGAAGCGGTTTTTCTGCGATCCTTCAGACTGTATTTGAAATATCAACAGAATCTTTTTCGTCTGACTTGCGGGAACGATATATTTTTCTGGGAGATAATTTTGAATGTATAGAGGGTGCCACGGAACAAATACAACTCTTGGATAAGGTGGCGTGCATCATTGGAAAAGAGAATATTGCAGTAAAACCTCATCCGTTGCTTTCTGTTCAGGCGAAAAAACTCTATGAACTGAGAGGCTACCATGTATTAGGGGACGATATGCCGTGGGAGTTGCGGGCAGGTGCTATCGATGGAAAAAGGCACATATTGATTGCAGTCTCTTCGGGAGCGGTCATGACACCTTATACAGTGACAGGGAATAAAATTCCCGTTGTTATTCTCAAGAACTTACTCAAATTCTCGTGGGACTGGTATCATCATGTGCCGGAGTATAATGCGTATCTATATAAGTGCAAAAAGGAATTTAAGCGGAAGAACATAGGGTTCTTTTGCCCAACCACTCTGGAAGAGTTTAAAAAAATTATATGGTATCTTGAAAGAGATGTATGTATGAATGAATAAACCAAAAATATCGATCTGTGTTCCAGTTCACAACGCCGAGAAATTTCTGCCATACTTTCTGGATTCGGCTTTGCTCCAAACGTTCGGTGACTACGAGATTGTTCTGGTGGACAATCACTCTACCGATGGGTCTTTGGCTATATTGCGCAGCTATGAGAGCGCATTTCCTGACAAAATCTTCGTCTATGAGGCCGCTAAAAAAGGCGGAGCTGGTGTTGGCCGCAATCTGGCCTTTCAAAAGTCCAAAGGAGAGTATATTTTCTGGTGCGATGCGGATGACCTGATCCATCCGTGCGCTTTAGAGGCCTTTTACGAAGAGGCGGAGAAATATAATGCCGACATTGTATGTGGCGAGGCGTTTGAGCTGCAGGAAAAAGATGATGAGGTCATTCGCTTTTTTCCTATCATGAATAAAACGAATTCGGAAGTGACTACAGAACGGCTGATCGCCGATGGAACACACTTTTGGAATCGAATAATTAAGCGCGAACTGATTGAGCGGCTGGGCGAGATGCCGTACAAGGATATTTTTGAGGATGTCCGGTATTTGGGAACCTTGAATACTTACGCTGTGAACATCCGCTATATAGATGTCAGAGTCTACTATTGGTACAAGCGTACTACATCGACAACATTTAATGTCCGAAAATCTTTATGCGAGGATTCCATACGAGCGGATCGGTATTTGTTGGCACACTGTAATTCAGAGTACTTAGATGCTGTCCGCAACTTTGTGGCGTTTAGAAATTTTTGCTACCTAGAAATCTATTGGCAATATTTCGATCTCTTTGTCAATTGGATCTGTGAGCAATCAGCCTGGTTTTATGGCAGAGGTTTAATCCAAAACAATCCCACTGTTTATGAACGATTGAAGTGGGCAGACCACTTGGCAGAGGTGGTGATGCCCAATATTATCTATGTCAACGGTTTTCGTAATGGTCCCACAGAAGAAAGACTGAGAGAATTAAAAGAGAATGTATTCCACGATGATAGCGAGATTGTGATTCTCACAGAACAAAACTGTGACCTAAGTGAAAATCCATATATTCTGAAAGCGTATCAAGCAGGGAAATTCGATTTTGTGGCCGGTTACTTTGCACTTTTGAACATCTACAAAAGGGGCGGGGTATATCTGGATGCTCGGATCCGGATATTGAACTATTTTGGTGTACTCAAATATCAACGCGCATTTTTTGCGTTAACTGATCAGAAAACCTACTCTGATTGGATATATGGAGCACCGGCCCGAAATGAGGTAATTGCATCACTGTTGGACACATATACGGAGCGGTGGGATCAGGATTATACCTATTTATCTCTTTCTGAGCGTATCTCTACTATCCTAACCGTTGAATATGACATGCCGCTGGACGGCGTCCCCAGACTATTTTGTGATCCAGTATCTATTCTACCCCCCGACTTGACTGTTGTTGATACCAGATTTGGTGACGAAACAAAGCTATGCATATTTGAACACGATTTATCGTCTTTTGCAGGCCAAGATGGATATATTACTATGTCGCGTAGCACTCTGGAATGGATGATGAGGAGCACGGGAGGGGAAGTAATACGGAATATTGATCATAGATATGAAGATATGATGAATACCAATACTGGTCGTCTGATGTTAAAAATTCGTCAAATTGGCGATGGACCATATGGACCATTTCTTAAAAAGATTTTCCATGCATTTTTACGTGTGTACCGGTTGATTAAAAGATAAATTATCTTGCTTAAAGGCTAAACTCACGTATTTTATATAGAGGTATACTATATGGCAAGCCTGACATTTGAGCTGGAACAGTTTTCAAAGGGCTATTTTTTAGCCTGGATTGTCACAACACAGTGCTGGAATAAGGTTGAAGTCACCTTGAAGGTGGGAAATACGGAATATCTTCATGCCTCAAAGACCAATCGGAGCACTGGCCTGCAGGTGATCACCCAGAGTTCCAGGGACCACAACAGCGGTGAGACTCCGATTCTCACAATCAATGTGCCTGAGTCCGCGCAGCTGAAGCAAAGCACCACCTCCGGAGCGATCACTGACCTCCGGGCACGTAAGGTCGGCTATGTCTACGACTTCTGCATCGAGGATCAGGATGACGAAGACTATAACGATGTATACATAAACATCGTGGGCTGGGCAAAGAAGGGGTGAGGCGGAATGGATATCAGCTTCCACTACTTTGCTGTGAAGACTGTGGCCTTTGCCGCCGGATTTTCAGAGGCGGAGGCGCAGAGGATTGCGGAGTTCTCCCAGTTTATAGATGATTTTAACTGGTACACGCTTCGGGCGGCGAAAGACATCCCGAGCTGTATCACATCGAACCCCGCTCTGGATATCGTCTACAACAAAACTCTGCACCTGATTAATCCTGTGACCACAGGCTTCTCGGACTGGTTTGATATGGCCACCCTGGTGACGGACCGGTCCCAGAAGTTTACGGTCGCGCCCTTCCATTTCATCCCCAAAGATAAGACCAACGTGGACGAGAGCGATTTCCGGACCGTTCCCGCCGATCTGGATGACGGCTCCTATATCTCCAACATGCTTGCAAGGCTACGACGGGATATTGCCGAGGAAGGCACCTTTACGCAGGACTCCCTGATGAGGATGGGTATGCTGATGCATACCTTCGCGGACACCTATGCGCATCAGCTGTTCAGCGGATACAATGAGTCGTGTAATTCCGTCAAGCTGAATTCGGTATTCAACAATATTACCCAGGAAGACGAGAGTGAGAAGTACGCATTCTGGGTCAATGAATGGATTTTGAAGATTGAGAAAATTCTGAAAACCAAGCTCCCAGCGATTGGGCATATGGTAATCGCTCACGTCCCGGATCTGACGCACATTTCCTTTGAGATGGAGTACCAGGATCGGAGCGGAGCCAAGCGTGTGCATGCCCGGAGCAATACATCCACCTTTGCTGTGGTCTGCCAGAAGCTTTACCGCTATATGCGGATGGTGCTGGGCGAGGAAGTTCCGGCGAGAGCGGATTGGGATGACCTGGCTGTGAGGCTGTCCGCCGGTTTCCTGTTTGACGCAGCCGAAGTGCTGGAGAAGGGGGAAAAGGAAGCGGTTCCGGCCCTCATACGGCACTGGTCCGTCGTTTTCCCGGAGTACAGCTACTCCTATGACAGCGAGGCAATCAAGAAGCGGTTTGTCCAGTCCGCGTCTGCCGCGGACTCCGAGGAGCTGATTGCTGTTGTAGATGGACGCGAAGCGAACGGATTGATCTACCGCTTTACAGACGAGTTTTATAAGTTCAATCTGTTCGCGGACCAGCATCTGATTGAGCTGTATGGGCCGAGTCCCAGATAACTGATTTTCCTTGCCGGAGGCTTCATGTGGTTAAGTCGTGAATATGAGTCGGTGCCCCGCTGCACAGGTGGATCTGTCAGCTGGCCGTAGCTCCTGTCGAAAGAACGTTTGGAGGAAGGTCTACCGTATGCAGGATGGCCAGTGCGTATCCTGTATGGCCGCTGACGTTCCACCACAAAAAATGCAGATGGTGGTGCTGGCGCTGAACAACGTTGGTATAGCTGTGGCTGCAATCTACCTCATCCCATAGAAGGATATTGAGATTCGGAGATCGACACAATCCCCGCCACCCGGCGGGGCAAAGAGGAGGTGACGAACATGATCTGGAACATTCTCTATGAAGCCGGAGCCATCGGGTTAAACAACGGGCATTTCCCGACTCAGGCGAGGGAGCCGCCCGTGGGAGAAGGCTTTGGGAGCCAATCTGAACAGGCCCCCGAAGGCGGGAACGACTCTCGCCTAGTGAAAGGAGAATGACAATCGGCATGAACAAGCGATTCCTGGCAAAAATCCTAACGCTCTGTATGATCGTGTCCATGGTTCAGCTTCCGGTGTCTGCCGCCTCCGCCGACACAGATACTGCTCCCGCAACGGGAACGGGTATTTCGTGGAGCGTGGAATCCGACGGGACCTATAAGGTGAACGACGATGTTACGGTAAGCGGTACATATACGGTGGGCAACGACGCCAACGGCACCTATGTGATCGCCTTGGACACCGACACCGGAAATACCGAGACCTACAGCCTTACCATGGATACTATCGTCGTGGCATCTGACAGCAAGCTGACCGTCAAGGGCGGTGCCGTAAAGGCATACACTACCGGCGACGACGTTACCTTCAAGGTCGGCGGCCAGCTGGTGCTCGACGGCATCAAGGCGGAGGCACCTGTGGTTCTCACCGTTCCTAGTGAAATCAAGAACGAGACCAAGGCCACAACTTTTGCAACGACAGGTACGACGGGGAAGACCATTACTCTTACCGGTAAGCTCGACTTTGGTGAGAACGGTGTCACGGTCAAGGACGGCGCGACAGTCATCATCAAGAGCGATGAGAACATAGGAAACACCACTATCAGCGGTACCATCACCGTTGAGAAGGGCGCTGTCCTGAAGATCCAGAGCGATGTCACCCTGAACTCTGACATCATCGCGAAGGGTACTGTCGAGGTCGAGAACGATGCCACGGTGAGCGGTACCGGCAATATCGTGCTGGAAGGCGGTACCGCGTCCGGTAATGTTGATGCGTACTACAAGATCACGAAAGACGCGGTGAGCGGTGGTTATGTCAACCTGACCTATAAAGTCGGTAACGATACTTATAAGATACAGGGCGATGTGATCCCCGTCGGTAGTACGGTGGTCGTGAAAGCTACTCCCCAATCGGACTATAAAGTCAGCAGCGGCACCTATATCATTGGTGATGACGCAACTAAGTTTTCCATTGAGAACTTCAGTAGCAGTACCGCTGGAGTGGAAGTCACCGGTGAGTTTACTCCCAACAACGGTCCCATTAAAGTCGCTGTTACCTTCGCCTACGTCAGCAGTGGCGGTGGCGACCACGGTGGTGGCGGCGGAGGCGGAGGCGGCGGAGGAAGCTCCTCCAGCAGCTCCCGCGTAACGGTAGCTTCCACCACCCACGGCCGCGTGACTGTTAGCCCGGACAACCCCAAGACCGGCGACACCGTGACCATCACGGTCCGCCCGGATGATGGCTATGTCCTGGATACCCTCACTGTGACGAACGCGAGTGGCAAGGAAGTTGAGCTGACCAAGGTGAACGATACCCGGTACACCTTCGTGATGCCCAGTTCCAAGGTGACCGTCAAGGCCACCTTCGTGGCCGAGGAGCCCAGCGGCATGCCCTTCACGGACGTGGCGTCCGGCGCCTGGTACTATGACGCCGTGTCCTTTGTGTATAAGCGCGGCCTCATGGCCGGTACCGGCGACAACCTGTTCAGCCCCAATGTGACCACCAGCCGCGGCATGATCGTCACCATCCTGTACCGTCTGGACGGCTCCCCCAGTGCTTCCAGCGCCGGCTTCACCGATGTGGCCTCCGGCCAGTGGTACACCGATGCGGTGAACTGGGCGGCCGCCAACGACATCGTGGCGGGCTACGGCAACGGCCTGTTCGGGCCCAACGACACCGTGACCCGTGAGCAGATGGCGGTCATTCTGTACCGCTATGCCCAGTACAAGGGCTACGATACCAGCGCGTCCAACAGCCTGAATGGCTACACGGACGTGGGTGGCGTCAGCTCCTGGGCGCTCACCGCCATGCAGTGGGCCAACGCTGAGGGCCTCATCAACGGCACCAGCAGCACTACCCTGAGCCCCACCAGCGGCGCGACCCGCGCTGAGGTGGCCCAGATCCTCATGCGTTTCTGCGAGAACTTCGTGGACTGATTGAGGACAACTAAGTACCTATAAGCCCGAAGAACGGGAAGCCCTTCCTTCCCGTTCTTCCCAAAGCCCTTCATCTGTGTGGAGGGCTTTGGGAAGGACTCTTTTCTTCGGAGTTCTTTCCTTCCGTCTCTGTCTTTCTCCCAGAGACGGGGACCGGCTTGTGCGGGATACCCGCGCGGACGGTTCTTCTCCTTTCCGAACGGGGGCATTTCCCGGCAGCAGTGCGCGGGGGATGGGTGAGAGACCACCACATCCCCCCGCCCCCGTTTCAGACAGAAAACTACCGGATGAGGAGCCTGCATATGAAATCCAGATCTTCGACTCTAAGCAAAACAAAACCGGAAATCGAGGCTCCGATTCCGCGCTGGAAAGCCGTCCTTCCCTTTGTTCTGGGGGCGGTCCTGTTCCTCGTTGTCTGCCTGTGCTCCGCCTCAACCATTAAGCCGGTGACCATGGTTTTGGCCGTCGGGGTCCCCATCCTGACCTTCCTGTGCTTCACACAGCTGCGGGACCGCATGGGTATCCCCCTGCTTCTCCTGGCCGCCGTGGTCCTGATGGACGGGATCTCCACCCTGTACGCCGTGTCCGGAAAATTCGCCCTCTATGAATTCCTGAAAGTCCTGGCTTCCTTCTGCCTGGTTCTGTTCCTGCTGGCCATCGCCCCCGGGAAGGGTGTGCGGCCGGGCCGCTGGATTGCCACGCTCCTGGAGACCTGCGCGGCCCTGGCCAGCTTGGTGAGTATCGACATGCTCTCCACCCGGTGGATCAGTACCCCGGTCCTGGCGCTCCTGGAGCGGTTTACCCAGGATTACAGCGCTCTCTCAGGGGTGGAGGCCGGTGTCCGCATGACCTCCATTTTTGAAAATCCCAACGTGTTCGCCGGATGTGTGGGAATCGCCGTCCTGCTCTCCCTGGGACTGATCCAGTCCAGCAAAACCAACTGGGAAAAACGCATACACCAGGTCCTGCTCTTCCTCAATGCCCTGGCTTTCGTGCTGGCCTTCAGCATGGGGGCAACCGGGACCATCGCCGTCGCTTTCCTGGCCTTTCTGGCGCTGGAACAGAAGGAGAAACGGGCAGGCCTTCTGATTCTCATGCTGGAAACCCTGGTACTTACCCTGGTCTGCGCTGCTCTAATCTCCATGACCTCTTTCGAGGTGTGGAGCGGCGTTCAGCCAATTCCCCTGTTGTGCCTTCTGGTGGGCTCCGCCATCCTGTGCGGGATGGACCATTGGCTCGGAGGGCCGCTGTCAAAGCATATGGAAGGCCGGGGAAAGCTTATCCTGGCTCTGACCGGCGGCATCCTGGCCGCCCTGGTAGTCTTTGCCGTGGCGGCATATAACATCACCGGGCCGGCCTCTCTCCAGCGCGGAGAGGGACTGCGCCGGGCCGCCTACCCGGAGCCTGGAACTTATACCCTGGCCGTAGAGGCGGATGCCGGTCTCACCGTGACCATTGAGAGTCAGAACCAGCAGGAGACCATGATGCACACCAGCACAGAGCTCTACCGGGGCGAAGCCTCGGGAGCACAGTTCGCCGTCCCGGAAGACAGCCTGGTGGTCTACTTCAACTTTTCTGCGCCGGAGACGGTACGGGTGGAGTCCGTGACATATCAGAATGAGGAAGCCTCCGGCTCTGTCCCCCTGGGTTACCGCCTGCTCCCCGGCTTTATCGCCAATCGGCTCCAGGGCCTCTTCGCCAACGAGAACGCCATCCAGCGGGTAGTCTTTTTCGCGGACGGCCTGAAGCTCTTTCAGAGAAGCCCGGTTATCGGCTTGGGTATGGGGGCCTTTGAAAACGGCGTCCGCAGCGTGCAGTCCTTCTACTATGAGACCAAATACGTCCATAATCACTATATCCAGGCCCTGGTGGAGACTGGCGTGGTGGGTCTTGCCCTGTTCCTGCTCCTTCTGGGCGGAAGCGCCGCAGCAGTGTGGCGTGCCCGGAAAAGGACGGTAGTCCATCCCCTGGTCCCCGCGCTGGGGGCCACCCTGGTATTCATGGCGGGCCACGCCGCCACAGAGGTCGTGTTCTCCTCTTATCCCTACCTGCCTATGGCCTTTGGGGTCTTCGCCCTTATCAGCCTGTGCTGTGAGGAAAGTAAAATCAAATTGAGCCAGATGGCAAAGACTGCCTCCTGTCTGGCCGCCTCCGCGCTGATCGGGGTGTACGCCGTTCTGCTGGGGTGCAATATGTATGCCCAGCGCCTGTTCAACGGAAACCCTACCGGAGAGGACCTGACCGTGGCCGTGAGCATGGACCGGTTTGAATGGGCGGACTACGCCTTGTCTTATGTGCTGAGCGTCAGCAGCGCCGGAGATGTGGATCTCTCTGTCCGCCAACAGGCGGACGAGTACGCGGAACGTCTGGCAGAGATGGACTCCAACACCATCCCCATCTATCTGGCCCAATACTACTTCCTCACAGGCCGGACACAGGAAGCTCTGGATATGGTGGAGCAGTATGTGGACTACGTCTCCTCAGACCCGGAGACGTGGCAGACCGCTTTCGACCTGCTGGAGCAATATGAACAGGATACTGACGACTACCGTACTGGGGTACAGTACATTGCGTGGAAGCTGGATACCTGGAACCAGGAGAATATGGAAGAAATCACAGTGGATGAGGAGGCCAGGGCGTTCATCGTGCGGATGGGCTCCTGAAAGAAAGAGATATGATCCGAGAAAATCAGAGACTCCTCAATCATTTGAATGTGCTCAGCGACGCGGTCCTGACTTTCCTTGCCCTTCCTATCGCCTACTGGATCCGGTTCTTCCTCATGCCAAGCGGCGTGGCAGGCATCCCGTTCCAGAACTATCTGTGGCTCGCCGTAGCCTTTACTCTGGTACAAATCTTCACCTACGCACTGTTCGGCCTTTACCAGTCTTTCCGGAAAACCAGACTCCTGGATGAGCTATTCCGGCTGTGGCAGGCCAGCCTGCTGGATATGGTTTTACTGCTGAGCTGGCTCTTTGTGGAGTGGGAGGTTCATTACTCCCGCTGGATCTTTGTTTTATTCTTCCTCATCAGCGTAGGAGCCTTGAGCGGAAAGCGGATCGTCCTGCGGAAGCTCCTCCGGTACTTCCGTCAGAAGGGATATAACCAGAAGCACGTCCTCATTGTAGGCGGCGGGGAGACCGCGCTGCAGTACCTGAAGGAAATCCAGAGGGATCGGGAGCTGGGCTACCACCCTGTCGGGTACATAGCGGACCATACAACAAAACAGATGGCTGGTCTGCGGTGTCTGGGCAGCTATGACCATTTGGAAAAGGTGCTGGAACGCCAGAAGCCGGACGAGGTGATCTCCGCCATCGGCGTGGAGGACTACCACCGGATGCCCCAAATCATCTCTGCCTGTGAGAAGACCGGGAGCAAGCTCTCCATCATCCCATTTTATGCCGACTACATGCCCTCTAATCCCCAGTTCGACAGCCTCAATGGAATCCCCCTGATGAACCTCCGACGCATCCCTCTAGATAACTGGGGAAACGCCTTCTGCAAGCGGGCCATGGATATCGTCGGCTCCGCTTTGCTCCTGATCCTGACCTCGCCGGTCATGCTCTTCTGCGCGGCAGGTGTCCGTCTCTCCTCCCCAGGGCCTGTCTTCTTCCGCCAGAAGCGGATTGGCCGGAGCAAAAGGCCCTTTTATATGTATAAGTTCCGCTCTATGCGGGTGAATGACGAACAGGATACCGGGTGGAGCGGTCAGACGGACAGCAGAAAGACCCGGTTCGGGGCGTTTCTGCGGAAATGCTCTCTGGACGAGTTTCCCCAGTTCTGGAATGTGCTCAAGGGGGATATGAGCCTGGTAGGCCCCAGGCCAGAGGTCCCCTACTATGTGGAGCAATTCAAGGAGGAAGTCCCACTGTATATGGTGAAGCACCAGGTGCGGCCGGGTATTACCGGCTGGGCCCAGGTCAACGGTCTGCGGGGGGATACCTCCATAAAGGCCAGGATTGAGCATGACGTCTACTATATCGAGCACTGGAGTCTCGGTTTCGATCTGAAAATTTTATGGATGACCCTGTTCAAGGGGAAGTTCCTGAACGATGAATCTCTAAGCGGCAGTGCGCCTGGGAGGTGAGGCAGGCTATGGAGAAGAAGGTGCTCTTCACCGCGTCAACCGCCTCCCATATCCGAAACTTCCACCTCCCATATTTAAGGGCCTTTTGTGAGCATGGTTGGACCGTCCACGTAGCCTGCGGCGGCCCGGAGGCTGTGATTCCGGACGCTCACAAAGTGAAAATTCTCCCCTTCCGAAAGAAAATGCTGGCTGCGGAGAACCTGCAGGCGGCCCGGACTCTGCGCCGGATGATGGAGGAGGAGCAGTACAACCTCATCTCTACCCACACCTCCCTGGCTGCCTTTTTTACCCGCGTGGCGGTAAAGGGCATGAAAAAAAGGCCCCCTGTGGCCTGTATGGTGCATGGATATCTTTTTGATGAAGAGACGCCATGGCTCAAGCAGGCAGTGCTCCTGACAGCAGAGAAATGGATGGCTTCTGTGACCGACCTGCTGCTCACCATGAACGAGTGGGACTACGCCCTGGCGAAGAAGCACAGATTGGGCACACGTGTTGTCTCGGTTCCAGGCGTGGGAGTGGATTTCTCCAGGCTGGATGCCTGCCCGGAGTTGACAAGGGAAGTATTGAGAAATCAACTGAATATCCCGGAGGACGCAGTCGTCATGCTCTATCCCGCCGAGTTTTCAGAGCGGAAGAGCCAGGCGGTACTGATCCGGGCTATGGCCTGTCTCCCAGGACGAGCTGTCCTGGTCCTGGCGGGGGATGGAGAACATCTGGAGGACTGCAAGGCGCTGGCAAAAGGCTTGGGTGTGGCGGACAGGGTGCGCTTCTCAGGCTATGTGTCACCGATTGGGCCGTGGTACCGGATGGCCGATATCGCGGTCTCCGCAAGCCGGAGTGAAGGACTTCCATTCAACATCATGGAGGCTATGTACTCTGGGCTTCCAGTAGTAGCCAGCGGCGTGAAGGGTCATACGGACCTGCTCCAGCGCAGCGGCGCGGGCTTCCTCTATCCCTACGGGGATGAGGAGCTTTGCGCAGAGGCCATCCAAATGCTCATGGGGTCCGAGGACATGCGGGAGCATTTGGGTGCGGCGGGGCGGCGGGAGGTGGTACAATATAGTTTGGATCAGGCCCTCCCTGGTATCATGGAGCTCTATGAAGAGCTGGCCCTGGAGGACAAAGCAAAACCTGTGGCGAGGTAAGTGGTGGGGTCAGATGTAAGGGAGGCAAGAGTTTCCTCCATCGTGACGGGCAAGAACGGACAACTTAAGAGCTGTATCGTCCCTACCCTGACTCAAGGAAGCATCACTACTGCCCCCCCGCACTGCGGTTTATTACCTGATGATGGAGTACGGTATGGTGAACCTGAAGGGAGCTTCCACCTGGGAGCGGGCAGAGAAAATCATCTCCATTGCCCATCCAGATTTTCGTGAGGAGCTCATTGGCTAAGCTGAGAAAATGGGTGTCTGGAGACGAGCAATAAGCTGATAGACTGATTTTTTAATGTTTTGACTTGACTCAGAAGCCGCACTGCTATGGAGCATCTGCCACAGCAGTGCGGCTTCCTTTGTTACGGCTCACCGCAAGAACTGTGCATATTGCATCATCCTGCTGCTCTAAAATGAGGCATACTGCTGATTTTTGCGAAATCGTGTAGAAACTTTTTTTAACCGGAAATGAACCTTCCGCTTTAACCTTTACACTTCTAATCACAGGGCAAGACGAGGCGGTGAGAGAGATGAGCCCGTCAGAGCGGAGAAGTGAGATTCTGCATCTGTTGTGTAAGCGGAGACACGAAACAGCCATAAACCTGGCGGTAGAGTTTGGCGTTTCCGAGCGGACAATTCGTGCAGATCTGGTGATTCTCTCCTGCTACTACCCGATCCAGATAGCACGGGGGCGCTTTGGTGGAGGAGCTCATCTCCCGGACTGGTTTCACATGGAGAACCGCACATTGTCACCGCAACAGCAGGCCTTGTTGATGCGACTGCGGCAAAGCTTAGCTGAAGATGATCTCCAAGTCATGAATAGCATCCTGGCACAGTTTGCCCTGTATTGGGAATATCGGTGATCCGTTATCTCCCGCCCTGCTCTTTGAAAATTTCATATCCGGCAGCGGGATACGTCCGCTGACGAGAGGCCCTCGGGAAGGGGGCTGAAGCGACACTGGAGGATGCGCCAAGACCACCTGTGCGGGGAACCGCATCAAAGACGGCCAAGAAAGGTGCAGAGCGGTGCCCATCCGTCCACAAAGCAGCCTGTGGCGGGCTGTTTCGCATTGCGGCTGGTTTTATCCGGCCCGATCCTCGTCAGCAATCTGATAATGATACTCCTGTCCAGCCACAGCCCCGGGTGAAACCGGGATCAAGCAATGGGGGCAGCTCGGAGAGATCCTCGGAGGGGTGAGATTCCCGTGATGCGCGCCAGCGCAGTCCGTCTGCTGCCGCCCTGCCGCCTGGGGGAGTAGTGTCGAATACAGGCGTGGAATGATTGCTTTTGGAAATCCAAGATTTCAGAAGATAGGAAGAGGAGGCCGCTCCCTGCCCATTTGGGAACGGCCTCCTCCTGAAATGGGGGCCTCATCATGAACCAGAATATCAACTATATCGGGATGGTAAACCTCCTTCGTCACCTTCAAAACGCCGGCCTTGTCAGCCGGAAAGAGGCCGGGAGGATCGCCGCCCGGCTCCGGACGGAAACCGGGGCAGATGTCATATTTTCACCCTAATTTTTGTTGGGGTTGGATATGGATATTTCGCGGATGTGCTGGTATTGTGTGTTGCTGACAGGAGGCGATTTCGTGGACGAGCAGAAGAAAACCAGCGGTTCCCTGGCGCTGAACGGTGCGCCCCAGGTGATCACCATCCCGCCCAGCGACCCGGTCAGAGCCCGGAAGCTGCGGGTGGCGGCTTATGCACGGGTGAGCTCCAGCTCGGAGGACCAGCTCAACTCCTTTGCCGCCCAGAATGCCTACTACACAGAGCTCATCACCGCCAACCCGGAGTGGGAGTTTGTGGACGTGTATGCGGACAAGGGCATCACCGGCACCTCGGCGGAGAAGCGGGAGGACTTCCAGCGGCTGCTGGCGGACTGCCGCCTGGGCCGGGTGGACAAGATCCTGGTGAAGTCCTCCTCACGGTTTGCCAGGAACGCCAAGGAATGCCTGGAGGCCGTCCGGGAGCTGAAGGCCCTGGGGGTGGGGGTGTGCTTCGAGGAGCAGGGCATTGACACCTCTGAATTGGCTGGAGAGCTGCTGACTGCCATCTTCGCCATGATGGACCAGAAGGAGAGCGAGAACATCTCGGACAATATCCGCTGGAGCATCCAAAAGCGGATGGCGCGCGGCACATTTATCTCCTCATCCATCCCATTTGGCTATAAAAAAGATGGGAATGGTAAGACCATCATTGACGATGAGCGGGCCAAATATGTACAAAAAATTTATGCCGACTTTCTGAACGGAAAGAATACCGCAGAAATCGCAAAAGATCTGCGCGAACGACAGGAAACCGATCCTGTGCTGCAACCCTACCAGTGGACAGTACATGCAGTTGTACGAATCCTAAAAAATGAAACATACACGGGAGATTCCCTGTGGCAGAAATCTTTTCGGACGGCTACACTTCCCAGGCACTATCGGATCAATCGAGGAGAGAAAACGAAATACCTGGTTCCATGTACACACCCTGCAATTATTGACCATGCTGTATTCCGGCAGGTGCAGAGGATACTCAAGGAACGAAAAGAGAAATTTTTCAAAGCAGAGGCATGTCCGTCACCACTGCGGGGGTACCTAGAGTGCGGATATTGCAGCTCTGCCTTTCGGACACGAATGGATAACGGGATTATCTATCATGTGTGCCGCACCCATAATGCAGACTATGAGAAGTGTCCGAACCTTCAGATTCCGGAATATACCATACAGATTGCCTTCCTCCATCTGTACCATAAGCTCCGGCGCCAGGGGCTGCCCATCCTCAATCAACTACTTGCAGACCTCCAGGTGGCCCGGAAGGGCAAGCTGCTCTGGAGCCTGGACATCGTGGCACTCAACCAGAAAATCGCAGACATCACCCGTCAGGATCGACTGTTGGCCCAGCTCAAGCAGCAGGGCCTTGTCGACCCTGATATTTTTATCTCCCGCCGGAACGAACTGGCGGAACAGCTCCGCGCCGCAAAGCTGGAGAAGGAACGGTTCCTGGAGGCCGAGGAGGATCAGACGCTCCAGCAGACCCAGGAGCTGATAGAAGCCCTGGAGGCCGGGCCGGACTTCCTGGACGCCTTCGATGGGGAGCTGTTCCGCGAGCTCGTGGACAAGATCATCGTGGAGAGCAATGACCACCTGCGGTTCCGGCTGGTCAACGGCCTGGAGTTGACAGAGCCTATTGAAAGGACGGTGCGGTAATGGGGAGCAACCGGAAGCGGCCCTTTGGCTACAAAATGGAGTTCGGGGAGATCGTGCTCCACCCGGCGGAGGCGGAGACGGTGCGCTGGATCTACGACAGCTACCTGGCCGGGGCCAGCTACAACGCCCTGGTGGACAAGCTCCGGGAGCGGGGTATCCCCTACGACGGGGACAAGCTCTGGAACAAGAACATGGCCGCCCGTATCCTGGCAGACCGCCGGTACACCAGCGAGGACGGCTTCCCCCAAATCATCCCGGAGGGGCAGTTCCACATGGTGCAGGTACGGCAGCGGGAGCGGACAACGCCCTGCAAAAAGACGCCTGCTCAGAAGGAACTGCGGAAGCTGTGTGGCGGCAGCCCGCCAGCCTGGGTGGAACGGCAGGTACTTGGCCTCCTGAACCGCCTGATCCAGCACCCGGAGCGCATCACCTGCCCCGTGTCGGAGGATGAGTCCCCGCCAGAGGTGATGAAGCTGCGCCGGGAGTTGGACGGGCTCCTGCACCGCCCGCCGGTGGATGAGGCACAGGCAAAGAAACTGGCCTTCCGGCTGGCCGCCCTCCAACTGGACGCTATCGGGCCGGAGGAGTATGAAACCCTCCGCCTCCGGAGGCTGTTCCAAGGGCGGACACCCATGGAGAAACTGGAACAGGAGATGCTCCACGAGAGCGTCCGCCGCATCACCGTCAGCAACGGGACGGTCACCGTCCTGCTGAAAAATAACCAGACCTTGGAAGGAGGAAATGGTATATGAATAATACCGCGCCCAACGTCATCGTCATCCCAGCCAAAGTGGAGACGCCCCAGGAACAGGAGAAGAAGCGCCACCTGCGGGTAGCGGCCTACTGCCGGGTGTCCACGGACAGCGAGGAGCAGCTCTCCAGCTATGAAAACCAGCTGACCTACTACACCGAGAAGATCATGAAGGAACCGGGCTGGACCATGGCCGGGGTATTCGCAGACGAGGGTATCACCGGCACCTCCACCTGCAAGCGGAAGGAGTTCCTGCGGATGATTCGCCAGTGCAGGCAGGGGAAGATTGACATGATCCTGGCCAAATCTGTCTCCCGCTTCGCCCGCAACACCGTGGACACCCTCAACTTCACCCGGGAACTGCGGGGCCTGGGCATCCCAGTCATCTTCGAGGAACAGAACATCAACTCCATCTACCCGGAGAGCGAGTTCCTGATCACCCTGCACGGGGCCTTCGCCCAGGCCGAGAGCGAGAGCACCAGCAGCCGGGTGCGTTGGGGCAAGCGCCAGGCCATGAAATCTGGCCATGTCACCATGCAGTACAAGCAGCTCCTGGGCTATGAGAAGGGCCCCGACGGCAAGCCAAGGATCGTGCCAGAGCAGGCGGAGACGGTGCGCTTCATCTACGACCGCTACCTGGCCGGGGACAGCATCCGGGAGATCAAGGCGGCCCTGGAAGGCCGGGAAATCCCCACGGTCTCCGGAAAAACAAAGTGGATGGCATCCCATATTCGGAGCATCCTGGCCAACGAGAAATACTGTGGGGACGTCCTGCTCCAGAAGACCTTTATCCAGGACTGCATCAGCAAGAAGGTCATTCCCAACACCGGACAGCTCCCCAAATACCTGATTCAAAACCACCATGAGGGTATCGTCAGTCGGGAGACCTTCGACGCTGTCCAGCTGGAGATGGCCCGGCGGAACGCCAAGGCGGGCGCCACAAGAAAGAGCACCCCCACCGGTCGGGGCAAGTACAGCGGCAAGCATGTCCTCAGCAACCTACTGTTCTGCGGGGAGTGCGGGACGGCCTACCGGCGGTGCGTGTGGACTCAGCGCGGAATCAAGCGCCCCGTATGGCGGTGCGTCAGCCGCCTGGACTACGGGAAGAAGTTCTGCACCCAGTCCCCCACCCTGGACGAGGAACCGCTCCAGCAGGCCATCCTGGCCGCCGTCAACGCCGTCATGCTGGATCGCGACACCCTGGCCCGGCAGCTCACCGCCGTCATGGAGTGGGAGCTTGCTCCGATGTTGGGTGAGAGTATGAGCCTGGCGGACATTGACAGGGCTCTGGAAGAACTGAGCAGCCAGTTCAACAGCCTGCTGGCCGAGGCGTCAGCCAACCCGGCAGAGGACTACACGGAGCGGTTCCGGGAGCTGTCCGAGTCCACCGCCCGTCTCAAAGAACGGAAGGCACAGCTGGAGGGAGCCTGCCAGGAACAGGGCCGGCTCCAGAACCGCCTGCGGGCGGTGTCGGCCGCCATGGAACACATGACGGCGGCGATGACAGAGTGGGACGAAGAGGTCGTCCACCAGCTGCTGGAGAAGGTGACGGTGCTCTCCCGGGAGAAGATCCGGGTGACCTTCCGGGATGGCCGGGAGATCGAGCAGTATGTGGCGCAGCCCAAAAGGAGAAAGCTTGCATGAAGATCTTCGCTACAGGCGACACCCACGGGAATCTTGAGCGGTTCCGCCCGGAATACTTCCCAGAGGGCGGGGAACTAACCAAGGAGGACGTAGTGCTCCAGCTGGGAGACTTCGGCGGCGTGTGGTTCGGAGATGAACGGGATGACGAGGCGCTGGACTGGCTGGAAGGCCTGCCCTTCACGTTGGCCTTCGTCTCGGGAAACCATGAAAACTACGATGCCCTTGTGAAATACCCGATAGAGAACTGGCACGGCGGCAGGGTGCGGCCCATCCGGCCCCACGTGCTCCACCTGATGCGGGGGCAGGTATTTGAGCTGGCCGGGCGTACCTTCTTCACTATGGGCGGGGCGGCCTCCCACGACATTGAGGACGGCATCCTGAGCCTGGACGATCCCAACTTTGAGCAGAAATACCTGACATTGAAGCGGAAAGAGCACACCCGATTCCGCATCGAACACCTGTCCTGGTGGAGGGAGGAACTGCCCTGGGATGAGGAGTATGCGGAGGCGCGTAAAAACCTGGACGCCCACGGTTGGGCGGTGGACTACATCCTCACCCACTGCGCCCCCACCAGCATCGCCCTCCAGTTCTCTCGGTACAATGTGGCGGATCACCTGACAGACTTCCTCCAGGAGGTCAAAGACCGGGCCCAATACCACTACTGGCTGTTTGGCCACTACCATGACAACAAAGCCATTGATACCAAGCACATCCTCCTGTGGGAGCAAATCGTGCAGATCCTATAAGCAGAAGGCCATAAGGGAAAGGGCGGCGGTTCCGCCGCCTTTTCCTTTGTGGCTTTCCAGATAAGGCAATCCGTCGGAAAGGACAAGAAGATGAACAAGCGAAAGCTGGTTGACTATACCTCAATGTACAAAGCCCTGGACACGCTGATGCAGACCGAGCTACCGGAGGTGGAGTTGTATTTCGAGATCGGCCGGGCTGTCTGTATACGCCCGGAGAAGGGCGCGGCGGTCATGGCCGCTGAGCATCTCCAGGCAAGCTGCCCTGAAAGCAAGGGCTTCTCCCCACGAAACCTGCGACGGATGCGGGAGTTCTACCGTGCCTACGCAGATAGCCGGGGACTGCAGGCGCTGGCCCTAAAGCTGGGCTGGACGCAGAACGTGGCCATTCTGGAGGGCTGTGAAGGTAGCCAGGAACGCGCCTGGTATCTCCGGGCCGCGCTGGAGCACCGCTGGACAAAGGCGAAGCTGATGGAGCAGATCCAGGCCGGGGCATGGCTGCAGGAAGGACTCGACGAGCTGGGCAATACCTGCTATACTGAGAGCAACATAGTATCAGCGGGGTGTCTGGAGCATGAAGAAGATCCTTTTTGTGTGTCACGGCAATATTTGTCGGAGTCCGATGGCCGAGTATGTGATGAAGGACTTGGTGAAAAAGTCAGGTCTGGAGGAGGAGTTCCAGATCGCCTCGGCGGCCACCGGCCGGGAGGAGATTGGCAACCCGATCTACCCTCCGGCCCGGCGGAAGCTGGCGGAGCACGGCATCCCCTGCGAGAGCCACGCCGCCCGGCAGCTCCGCAACCACGACTACGAGGAATACGACCTGATCATTGGAATGGACAAGGCCAACCTCCGCAGCATGTACCGCATCTGCGGCGGCGACTTCAACGACAAGATGCACCTCCTGATGGAATATGCCGGCCGCCCAGGACAGGAGGTGGCAGATCCGTGGTACACGGGAGATTTTGACACCACCTGGCGGGATGTGCTGGAGGGGTATCAGGGGTTGCTAGACCATTTGAAATACGGGGAGTGAACGACGAATGGACAAACTGATTGTCCGTGGAACAGAAGTCAGCATCCAATGGAATATGGAGCGGGATGACTATATCAGCCTGACCGATATTGCAAAAGTGAAGGACAGCGATAACCCCAGATACATTATTCAGAACTGGATGCGGAATCGGAATACGATTGAGTTCCTTGGTGTCTGGGAGTCCCTCTACAACCCCAATTTTAACCGTGTCGAATTCGATGCGTTTAGAAGCCAAGCTGGCCTAAACAGCTTCGTAATGACTCCGCAGAAATGGATTGATGCCACGGCTGCGATAGGCATCGTTTCCAAGGCAGGCCGTTACGGCGGGACTTATGCACACAAGGAAATTGCCTTCGAGTTTGCCTCCTGGATCTCGGTTGAATTCAAGCTATACTTGGTCAAAGAGTTCGAGCGGCTCAAGGCAGAGGAGATGCGGCGGTTTGGCTGGGACATCAAGCGCAATCTGGCCAAAATCAATTACCGCATCCATACCGACGCTATCAAGGAGAATCTGATTCCTCCGGAGCTGTCTGCCAAACATATCTCTTTGGTCTATGCCAGCGAAGCCGATGTGCTGAATATGGCTCTGTTTGGTATGACCGCAAAAGAGTGGCGGGACAGCCATCCGGAGCTGAAGGGTAATATCCGGGATTACGCAAATGTTTCTCAGCTCGTGTGCCTCGCCAACCTGGAAAACCTAAACGCTGTATTTATCAGCGAGGGGATGCCACAGACGGAACGGCTGGCAAGGCTGAATGCCATAGCTATCAGTCAGATGCAGGTGCTGACACAGGACCACCGGATTGAAATGCTGAAGGATCAGACAGATGCAGGTGCTGACACAGGACCACCGGATTGAAATGCTGAAGGATCAGACAGATGCAGGACATGGACAAGGCAATTGACGAGCTGACTTTAATGCTTCTGTACTTGACTTCCTGGCAGGAATACCCTACTGAAGGGATTCGACATAAACCGATCCGAACTGCCGAAAAGCTCCGCCTGACCTGGAAGGGCCACAACCGTAGCGCGCTGAGCCGATTGGATGCGGCGGGGCTGGTGATTAATGACTGCGGGAAAGCTCCTATCCGAATTACCCGAGACGGGGAGGCGCGTGCGCAAGATTTGCTCCGCCAGTATGGCATTTCCTGCGCGGACGCTTCCACCACCCAGACGGAGGAGCGCAGATGAGCAGTAAACGTGTCTGCCTGATGGAATACGCCGGCCACCCTGAGCAGGAGATGGCCGCCGTAGCCGCTCCGTGTTGGAGCGGCTACGCTGTTCCCTCTATATTGGCCGCGCTAGATCCCCCTTGACTGGTTATCGGAATACCGATATAATCGGGGGCGGGTGATATATATGACGATCCAACAAGTCCTGCGGGAAAGGAACCTCTCCCGCTATCAGCTCTCCAAGCGCAGCGGGATCCCTTGGGCCACGCTGGCAGACATCTGCTCGGGTAAAACGTCGCTGACAAGGTGCAGTGCCGGGACACTGAGCAAGCTCTCCGCCGCGCTGGACATCTCCATGGAGCAGCTCCTGACCATGACGGTGGAGCAAAGACAGGGCCAGGACGGGAAACCCAAAGACCGCTCCTATCTGGAAAGGAATTTGCCAGCCAGCCTGCAAAAAGCCCTGGATGAATATATCCAGGGAGAGGAAGACCATGTGTCCTACATGGACTGTCTGTGGGGGGAGCTGTACGGAGCCATCAACTCCAACCAGTGGAGCAACGCCATCACGCAGGAGCAGGCGGACTACCTGAGAGCAAAATACCTGTAATGGGGAGGAACGACCTGTGATCGATTTTACCAATTGCCCTGTCAACCGTTTCCGTGCCTATGGCGGTGCGAACGGAAATAAGATCAATATCTCCTATGAGGGCTCCAGCTATATGCTGAAGTTTCCTCCGCGCCCCAGTCGGAACAAAGAGATGAGTTACACCAACGGATGCATCAGCGAATATGTGGCCTGTCACATTTTTGAGATGCTGGGCTTCCGGGTACAGGATACCCTACTGGGCAATTACACAGACAGTCGGGGTAAAAGCAAGCTGGTGGTTGCCTGCCGTGATTTCACAGAGGGCGGAAAACGGCTTATTGAGTTCGCTCAACTGAAGAACACCTGCATCAATAGTGAGCAGAATGGCTACGGCAAGGAGTTGTCCTCTATTCTGCAAGCCATGGACGAGCAGACCCTCTATCCGGCGGATGAGCTCCGTACCTTCTTCTGGGATATGTTTATCGCGGATGCATTTCTGGGCAACTTTGACCGGCACAACGGCAACTGGGGCCTGCTGGTAAATGAGAAGGAGCAAAGTGTGGAGATCGCGCCGGTCTATGACTGCGGCTCCTGCCTCTATCCGCAGCTGGATCTGCCGCACATGGCGGAGGTACTGAAGTCACAGGAAGAGATCGACCGGCGGATCTATGCGTTCCCTGCCTCTTCCGTTGAAGAAGGTGGTGTGAAGATACCCTATTTTGATTTTATCGCCTCCCTGCGTTATCCGGAATGCAATGATGCACTCAGACGGGTTACCACACGAATTGATCTGGATGGAATACAGAAGTTCCTGGATGGGATTCCGGAGCTCCAACCGCTCCAACGGGAGTTCTACCTCACCATGCTGACAGAGCGCAAAGAAAAGATACTGGATTACAGCATGGATCTCCTGATGCGGCAGGAGCAGCAGTCGGGGACTCACGAGTTGACAATGTGACTGAGGGATTGCCCAGCGTGGTGGCAGAATCGCAGGTTAGGCAAGAAGGCGGGACATTGAGATGGATACGAGGCTCATCATTACATCTGTTTCGGCCGTCAGGTCACACTAATCATGTAAGAAACCTTGGAGGAGTTGCAGATATGGAGAATAAGCAGCCGTCTATGATTGATCTGTTGATTGAGACGCATATCGGATTAAAACGTCAGGGGCCGGGGAGTCCGGAGGCTACAAACAAGGCGCTTTCCTTTCTTGACAACATTGACCAGTTCGCTCAGACTGCGGATCTGGGCTGTGGGACAGGAGGGCAGACTCTGCTCCTATCACGGTGTCTGCCAGGAACAATTACGGGTATAGACCTATTTCCTGACTTTATAGATGTATTTAAGGAGAATATCCGGGAACAAAATTTGGAGGACCGTGTAAAAGGCATCGTCGGATCTATGGATGATTTGACATTTGCGAAAAATTCTCTTGATTTGATTTGGTCAGAGGGAGCGATTGACAATATCGGTTTTGAGAAAGGGCTTTCGTATTGGCGCGGCTTCCTGAAAAAAGGCGGCTATGTCGCAGTCACTTGTCCATCTTGGATCACACATGAAAAACCGGAAGAGGTCGAGCGGTTTTGGTCTGATGCTGGGAGCCGGTTAGATTTTGTAGAGGACAATATCCGTGCTATGGAGAGGTGCGGCTATCAATACGTTGCTTCCTTTGTATTGACTGAACAGTGTTGGATGGAGAACTACTTTATTCCCCGCGAGGCAGCGATTAAGTCCCTTTTGGAGAGGTATTCAGGAAATGGGACGGTAAAAGAATTTGCGGAACAAAATCAATATGAAGTCGAGCTATATTCAAGATACCGTCAGCACTATGGATATGTGTTTTATGTCGGCAGAGCCAGATAGACGCAAGTAAAACCAAGAAATTCTGTTAAAAATAAGTCCCCTCAATCGAGGGGACTTATTTTTGATAGGTAAGAGAAACTATACTAGACCGCAAGGAAAAGCCCAAAGTGCCAAGCTTTCTGTATAGTATTTTTCTTGTAGATCTCAGTTTAATCTCACTCATCCAGCATCAATCGCCGTGATGGTCAGGACTAATTAGGTGCGGAGTGCCAGAAAGGAGAGCCCAATGAACGTCAGAAAGCCAACCGATTACAGCGCCATGTATGGGATACTGGATCAGCTCATGGGGGCGGAGCTCCCGCAGATGGAGCTGTACTTTGCAATCGGCAGGGCCGTCTGCGCCCGCCCGGAGAAGGGCGCGGCGGTGATGGCCGCTGAGTATCTTCAGGCCAACTACCCAGAGTGCAAGGGCTTCTCCCCCAGAAACCTGCGCCGGATGCGGAGTTCTACCGGGCCTATGCCGACAATCCGGAGCTGCAGGCGCTGGCCCTAGAGCTGGGCTGGACGCAGAACGTGGCCATTTTGGAAGGGTGTGAGGACAGCCGGGAACGCGCCTGGTATCTCCGGGCTGCGCTGGAGCACCGCTGGACAAAGGCGGAGCTGATGGAGCGGATCCAGGCCGGGGCATGGCTGCGGGAAGGGCTCGACGAACCGGGCAATACCTGCTATACTGAGAGCAACACAGTATCAGCGGGGTGTCTGGAGCATGAAGAAGACCCTTTTTGTGTGCCACGGCAATATTTGTCGGAGTCCGATGGCCGAGTACGTCATGAAAGATTTGGTAAAGAAAGCGGGGCTGGAGTATCTGTTTCAGATCGCCTCGGCGGCCACCAGCCGGGAGGAGATCGGCAACCCGGTCTATCCCCCGGCCCGGTGGAAGCTGGCGGAGCACGGCATCTCCTGCGGCGGCCACGCCGCCCGTCAGCTCCGCAACCGCGACTACGAGGAATACGACCTGCTCATTGGGATGGACAAGGCCAACCTCCGCAATATGTACCGCATCTGCGGCGGCGACTTCAACGACAAGATGCACCTCCTGATGGAATACGCTGTCCGCCCGGAGCAGGAGGTGGCCGATCCCTGGTACACCGACGACTTCGACGCCACCTGGCGAGATGTGCTGGCCAGTTGCCAGGGGCCGTTAGCCAGTTTGACAGGGAGATGACTTGGAGGTGAATGTAGTGTCGCAGGACGATAAGATTCAGCTATTTGAGAATAAGCGCATCCGCACGGCATGGGATGAGGAAGAGGAAGAATGGTATTTCTCGGTTGTGGATGTAGTTGCTGTTTTGACAGATCAGCCGACCCAGCGTGGGGCCAGCAATTATTGGGCGAAGCTCAAGGAACGTCTGAGGGCCGAAGGAGCAAATGAACTGCTGACAAATTGTCAGCAGTTGAAAATGACCGCTGTCGACGGGAAAAGACGGCTGACGGACGTAGCCACTACTGAGCAGCTCTTGCGCATCATTCAGTCCATACCTTCTTCCAGGGCGGAACCCTTTAAGGCGTGGCTGGCAGAAGTGGGGAGGGAACGCATTGAGGAGACTATTGATCCGGAGCTGACCATCGACCGAGCATTGGAGACCTATGTAAAGAAGGGCTACACCCGGGAATGGATCAACCAGAGGCTCCAGGCAATCCAGGTGCGTAAAGAACTGACAGATGAATGGGAGACGCGCGGCGTTCAGAAGAACGTGGAATACGCCATCCTGACCGATGAGATTTCCCGTGCATGGTCTGGTATGACTACCCGCCAATATAAGAAGCTGAAGGGCCTGACAAAGGAGAACCTCCGGGATAATATGACAACACTGGAGCTGGTTCTTAATATGCTGGCCGAGGCTACCACGACCGAGTTGTCCAAGGAGCACCAGCCGGAGACTTTTTCAGAGAATCAGGAGATCGCCCGGCGTGGCGGCAGGATCGCAGGTCAGGCCAGGCGGGCTATTGAGGCGGATACTGGGAAGCCTGTCATTACATCAAAAAACGCCGCACAGCTTAACCAAGTGGTCATGGATATGATCGAAGGCACGGTGGATCGGGAGAAACGTAATGGAGAAGATTTGTCCAAAGAATAAGGATGGAGCACCAAATAAGCATTTGCTTTTCTTACAATGATCAGCTACAATGAAACAATATATGGTGCCTTTGAGAATTGTAAAGTAATATCGGATATATCGAAAATATCCAGATTGAAGTTCGGTTTCAGATTAGCGGGGGACATGACCCACAGGGGTTATGTCCTCCCTTATTGTTTCGCGTGGAAAGAGCCGCCCCGATGGGCGGCTCTTTCCACGCCCGTTCACGCGCGCCGGGCGGCCATGTCCACGGCCACCTCCAGGGCGAGGGTGATCATCTGGGTGAAGGAGGTCTGGCGCTCGGTGGTGGAGAGGGCCTCGCCGGTCAGCAGGTTGTCCGAAACGGTGCAGACGGCCAGAGCCCGCTTGCCGGCCTCCGCCGCGTTGCAGTAAAGGGCCGCGCTCTCCATCTCTACGGCCAGCACGCCCAGCCGGCCCCAGGCCAGAGTATCCTCCGTCCGGCGGTAAAAGACATCGGAGCTGAGCAGGTTGCCCACGGCGGTCTTCACGCCCAGGCGGCGGGCCGCCGACACGGCGCTCTCCAGCAGCGTAAAGTCCGCGATGGGAGAGAAGGTGCCGTCCAGCCCGTACTGCCTGGGGTAGTTGGAGTCGGTGCAGGCGGCCTGGCCGAGCACCACATCCCGCAGCTTCAGCCGGGGAGAGATCGAGCCCACGCTGCCCACGCGGATGATGTTGTCCACGTCGTAGGTGTGAAACAGCTCGTAAGAGTAGATGCCCATGGAGGGCATGCCCATGCCTGAGGCCATGACGGACACAGGCGTGTCCCGGTAGGTACCGGTATAGCCCTGTACGCCCCGGACATTGTTGACCAGTTTGGCGCCGTCGAGAAAATGCTCCGCGATGAATTTGGCCCGCAGTGGGTCTCCGGGCATCAGTACGGTCTTTGCAAACGCCCCCTGGGCGGCCTCATTGTGTGGTGTACCCATCGTTCTTCCCCCTTATTTCTGGTGGTTCTATTATAAGCGGCCTAGCCCTTCTTTGCAAGGCGGAGGAGGAAGCTCAGTTGACATCGGGGCGGGATATCATTAAAATAAGAGGGCCATGCCGGCGGCGCGGCGCACGGCTCGACCGGATATGACAATCGACCTGCAGAGAGGAGTCGTCAAATGAAGCAAAAGAGGTGGAAAACGGACGGATATCTGAGGATATTCGCCTCTTATTACCGGCCCCACTGGAAGCTGTTTGCACTGGATATGGTGTGTGCCCTGTGCATCTGCCTGGTGGACCTGGCCTTCCCCATCGTCTCCCGCTTTTCCATGCAGACGCTGCTGCCCGGACAGATGTTCACGGCGTTTTTCGTGGTAATGGCGGTGCTGGCCGGGGCTTACGTGCTCAAGGGGTGCTTTTACTATATCATCACCTACTGGGGGCATCTGCTGGGGGTACGGATGGAGGCCGACATACGGCGGGATCTGTTCTCCCACATGCAGGATCTGTCCTTTTCCTTCTATGACAAAAACCGCACCGGCCAGCTCATGAGCCGGGTCACCGGCGACCTGTTTGAGATCACCGAGCTGGCCCACCACGGCCCGGAGGATCTGTTCATCTCCTCCATCACCATCCTGGGGGCCTTCTGCGTCATGCTCACCATCCGGTGGGAGCTGGCCCTGATCGTATTTGCGGTAATCCCCCTGTTCATCCTGTTCACCACCCTGTGCCGCAAGCGGATGATGCGGGCCTCCACTGAGGTGAAGGCCAAACTGGCGGGCATTAACGGGGAGGTTGAGTCCTCCATCTCCGGCATGCGTACCGCCAAGGCCTTCGCCAACGAGGCGGCGGAGAGCGCCAAATTCGACCAGGCCAACGACCAGTTCCGGGGGGCCAAGCGGGGCTACTACCGGGCCATGGCCTTCTATCAGTCGGGGATGGAGTTCTTCATGGGCATCCTGTCCGTGGTAGTCATCGCCTTCGGCGGATTCCTGCTCATGCGGGGGCGGATGGATCTCATCGACCTGACCACGTTCTTCCTCTACATCTCCACCTTCATCACCCCCATCCGCAAGCTCTCCGCCTTCGTGGAGCAGTTTATGCAGGGCATGGCGGGCTTCAAGCGGTTTGTGGCCCTGATGCGGGTGGAGCCCGACATCCAGGACGAGCCGGACGCCCAGGAGCTCACCGACGTGAAGGGGGACATCCGGGTGGAGGACGTGACCTTCCGGTATGAGCCCTCCGATCTGCCGGTGCTGGAGCACGTCACCCTCCACGTCCGGCCCGGCGAGACTGTGGCGGTGGTGGGCCCCTCCGGCGGCGGCAAGTCCACCCTGTGCCAGCTCATCCCCCGGTTCTACGATGTCACCGAGGGCCGGGTGCTGGTGGACGGAAAGGACGTGCGCACCCTCACCCAGCACTCCCTGCGGGCCAATATCGGGATCGTCCAGCAGGATGTCTTTCTCTTTGCCGGCACCATCTACGACAACATCCGCTACGGCCGGCCTGACGCCACCGAGGCCGAGATCGTGGAGGCCGCCAAGCGGGCGGAGATCTACGACGACATCCTGGACATGCCCGACGGCTTCCAGACCCAGGTGGGCGAGCGGGGCGCCATGCTCTCCGGCGGCCAGAAGCAGCGGGTGTCCATTGCCCGCATTTTCCTGAAAAATCCGCCCGTCCTTATTCTGGATGAGGCCACCTCCGCCCTGGACTCGGTCACCGAGGCCCGCATCCAGTCCGCCTTTGACGAGCTGGCAAAGGGCCGCACCACCCTCATCATCGCCCACCGCCTGTCCACCATCCGCTCTGCCAGCCGTATTCTCGTCATTGACGGCAACGGCATTCAGGAGGAGGGGACCCATGAGGAGCTTATGGCCAAGGGCGGAGAATACGCACAGTTATATCTTGCGCAGAAATCGGTATCTGTATAGTATAACCTCCCAAAAACGGGACGGCCCTGGCGGGCTGTCCCGTTTTTTGTGCTGCCGTACATAAATGGGGCTTGCAAAAATCGAACAAATGTTGTATACTTAAATCGAACGAAAGTTCTATTTAACCCATTGGGTCTTTTTTTCGACCCAGCCCGTCTATACAGACAGAGCGCGGGACCGGGCCGGCCCGGTCCGGTCTATGGGACAGAGCATGGAGTAAAATCGGTTTGTCAACTGGAAAACCGATGCAGGAGGGAACGACATGGAGACCATCTATTACAGTCTGGATGCCAAACGACTCACTGTCTGCGGAGAAGCCGCGGGCCGCAGGGCCAGCGGCGGGCAGGAGACGGTCTGCTATGCCTTTGTCCCCCGGCCCCGCCGCCCGGTGACGCCTGCGGGCGGGAAGGTGGTGGATTTCACCGCCTACCGGCAGGCCGCCCACCCGGAGGAGTATGCCCCGCGGGAGGAGGCGCCCGGCCGGCCCCGGCCGGTCCGGCGGCGGCGCACGCCG
>ERZ791765.432-NODE-432-length-46757-cov-25.373025_pt1 | contig 46757 bp, 44 predicted proteins | sample MGYA00509949_ERZ791765 | MGnify/ENA primary metagenome ERZ791765 (study PRJEB30046, sample SAMN00791980) | human gut metagenome | study: EMG produced TPA metagenomics assembly of the A metagenome-wide association study of gut microbiota in type 2...
AATATAGTTATTTGGAAATCTTTTTTTAATCAGATTCAGACACAAAACACTAAAAGTTTACGCACCCCCAAGGTTGCAAAATGAGTTCCCCGGCGAAGGGTGGTTCACAGCCTTACGGCTGGCAAATCGCATCAAGCCGGTTTCCGTTTTGTGACTTTGGGAGAAAATTAGAAAGTCTTTGTATGCCTGTTCACAATACAGTGTTGTGCTGCCATGGACGGCAGCACAAGTCTTAATGTGCCCGGATGGCACATTTAAGACGCACACGTCACTCCGCCACAATATAAATCAGGCATACTTAGACTTTCTTATTTTCGTACAACGGAACAAAACGAGTCCCGGCTTGATGCAATTTGCCAATCGAAAACCCCCGGAACCACCCTACACGAGGAAACTCATGTCACCCGCAAACCAGCATTTGGTAAGTAGCTTATGATATAGTATAGCCTATCCCACAAAAGAAAAGAAGTCATATTTGTATATTTTGTATAAAATTCATGAAAAAACGACCGGAAAATTGCATATAGTGAAAAATTTAACAAACACGGAATAAAGTGGAGAAAAAGGCTTGAACTTTCAAAAGAAATTGGTTAAAATAAAGGAAGCTTGGGACGGGCATAAGTCCCATCAAGTTATCACATTTACAAATTCTAGGAGGAATTAAAAATGGCAGTAAGAGTAGCAATCAATGGTTTTGGCCGTATTGGTCGTCTTGCTTTCAGACAGATGTTTGGAGCAGAAGGATATGAAGTAGTAGCAATCAACGATTTAACAAGTCCTAAAATGTTAGCACACTTGTTAAAATATGATTCATCTCAGGGTAAATATGAGCATGCTGATGAAGTATCTTCAACAGATGATTCTATCATCGTTTGCGGTAAAGAGATCAAAATCTACGCATTCCCAGATGCAAACAACTGCCCATGGGGAGATTTAAAAGTTGACGTTGTATTAGAGTGCTCCGGTTTCTATACAAGCAAAGAAAAAGCACAGGCTCACATCAATGCAGGTGCTAGAAAAGTTGTTATCTCTGCTCCAGCAGGAAATGACCTTCCTACTATCGTTTATAATACAAACCACGAGACATTAAAAGCTTCTGATACAATCATTTCAGCAGCTTCCTGTACAACAAACTGCTTAGCACCAATGGCAGATGCATTAAACAAATATGCTCCGATCCAGTCTGGTATCATGGTAACAATCCATGCTTACACAGGTGATCAGATGACTCTTGACGGACCTCAGAGAAAAGGTGATTTAAGAAGATCACGTGCAGCAGCAGTTAACATCGTTCCTAACAGCACAGGTGCTGCAAAAGCAATCGGTCTTGTTATCCCAGAGTTAAACGGTAAGTTAATCGGATCTGCTCAGCGTGTACCGACCCCAACAGGTTCTACAACAATCTTAACAGCAGTTGTTAAGAAAGCTGGCGTAACAAAAGAAGACATCAACGCAGCTATGAAAGCAGCAGCTAACGAGTCCTTCGGTTACAACGAGGATGAGATCGTTTCTTCCGATATCGTAGGAATGAGATATGGTTCATTATTCGATGCAACTCAGACAATGGTTAACCAGGTATCTGATGACCAGTACGAAGTTCAGGTTGTTTCATGGTATGACAACGAGAACTCTTACACATCTCAGATGGTTCGTACAATCAAATACTTCAGTGAGTTAGCATAATCGACGGGTTACGATAACTATATGCGACTTTTAGCAGGTCCGGTCCTATTGGACCGGGCCTGTTTTTATACCCCAATTATATAAAAGGAGGACATATTTTATGTCATTAAACAAAAAATCTGTAGACGACATTAATGTAAAAGGAAGAAGAGTACTTGTAAGATGTGATTTCAACGTTCCGTTAAAAGATGGAAAAATCACAGATGAGACACGTATCAACGCAGCTCTTCCTACTATTCAGAAACTGATCAACGATGGTGGAAAGGTTATCCTTTGTTCTCACCTTGGAAAAGTTAAAAACGGACCAAACGAAGGCGAGTCTTTAGCTCCGGTAGCTGAGAAACTTTCTGAGAAACTTGGCAAAAAAGTAAACTTCGTATCTGATTACAATGTAACAGGTGAGGCAGCTACAAAAGCAGTTGCTGAAATGAACGAAGGAGATGTTGTATTATTACAGAATACACGTTTCCGTGGCGCTGAGGAGACAAAGAACGGCGAAGAGTTCAGCAAAGAATTAGCTGATCTTGCAGACGATTATGTATGTGATGCATTCGGTTCTTCCCACAGAGCACATGCTTCTGTTGCAGGCGTTACAAAATTCATCACTGCAAAAGGTGGTTCTAACGTAGTTGGTTACTTAATGCAGAAAGAGATCGATTTCCTTGGAAACGCTGTTGAAAATCCGGTAAGACCGTTCGTAGCAATCCTTGGTGGTGCAAAAGTTGCAGATAAATTAAATGTTATCTCTAACTTATTAGAGAAATGCGATACATTAATCATCGGTGGTGGTATGGCATATACTTTCTTAAAAGCACAGGGATATGAGATCGGTAAATCTTTAGTAGATGATACAAAGATCGATTACTGTAAAGAGATGATGGCAAAAGCAGAAAAACTTGGAAAGAAATTACTCCTTCCGGTAGATGCTGTAACCATCGCAGATTTCCCGAACCCGATCGATGCTCCGGTAGAAGTTACTGTATGTGACGTAAAAGATATGCCGGCTGACAGAGAGGGATGCGATATCGGACCAAAGACTCAGGAGTTATATGCTGATGCAGTTAAGACAGCAAAGACTGTTGTATGGAACGGACCGATGGGTGTATTTGAGAACCCGACATTAGCAGCTGGTACGATCGCAGTTGCAAAAGCACTTGCTGATACAGATGCTACAACAATCATCGGTGGTGGTGATTCCGCAGCAGCCGTTAACCAGTTAGGTTTCGGTGACAAGATGAGCCATATCTCTACAGGTGGTGGAGCTTCCCTTGAGTTCTTAGAGGGTAAAGAATTACCAGGTGTCATGGCAGCCGATGATAAGTAAAAATAGTTGCAGTGTAAAGTTGGCTGCCATGACGCCTTAGTTATGGCAGCCGACGATAAATAAAAAGTTGCCATAAAGTGAAAATGGCTGCAATAACGCCTTAGTTATGGCAGCCGACGATAAATAAAAAGTTGCCATAAAGTGAAAATGGCTGCAATAACGCCTTAGTTATAGGCAGCCGAAATAAAAAGCTGCCATAATGCCTTGGTATGGTAACAGATGATATGTCAACAAACTTTAAAAATGGGAAAAAGAGGATAAAATCATGGCAAGAAAGAAGATCGTAGCCGGTAACTGGAAAATGAACATGACACCAAGCCAGGCTGTTAAATTAGTAGAGGAATTAAAACCATTAGTAGTAAGCGATGATGTAGAAGTTGTTTACTGTGTACCAGCAATCGACATCGTACCTGTTGTTGAGGCTGTAAAAGGAACCAACGTAGCAGTAGGTGCCGAGAACATGTACTATGAGGAGAAAGGTGCTTACACCGGAGAGATCGCTCCTGAGATGTTAGTAGATGCTGGTGTAAAATACGTTATCATCGGTCATTCCGAGAGACGTGATTACTTCAAAGAGTGCGACTGCATGTTAAACAAAAAAGTGAAAAAAGCTTTTGAGCATAACTTAACACCAATTCTTTGCTGCGGCGAGACATTAGAGCAGAGAGAGATGGGAATCACTTTAGACTGGATCCGTATGCAGATCAAATCTGACTTAAAAGATGTTACTGCAGAGCAGGTAGCTTCCATGGTAATCGCTTATGAGCCGATCTGGGCTATCGGAACAGGAAAAACAGCAACCACAGAGCAGGCTGAGGAAGTCTGCAAGGCAATCCGTGACTGTATCAAAGAAGTATACGGCGCTGACACAGCAGAGAAAGTACGTATCCAGTACGGCGGATCTGTAAATGCGGGTAATGCAGCCGAATTGTTTGCACAGCCAGATATCGATGGTGGTTTAGTTGGAGGAGCTTCCTTAAAAGCTGATTTCGGTAAAATTGTAAACTACAAATAAATCATAATCAGGTTAAGGGGATTCTATCTGGGAGTGAAAACAGAAAGAATCCCCTTTTCACTTGATATGTGTGGAAAAAGTGAAATATATGAAAAAGAAAATAATATGGATACTGATCTGCGTTCTGATACTGATCGGCGGGTGGAATGTAACTGCAAGAGAATGGAACCAGGCAGAAAGCGCGGATTTTGAATATAAAGAAAATAATGCAAATGCGAGAGCACAGAGTTCTGACGGGCAAAATATTTCATTAGAAGATGTTTTACAGGAAACTGAGACATCTATACAATATGGTGAGTTAAACAGTGAATCGAAAACTGAGAATATAACAGGTAATTCTGAAAATTCATCGACAGACAATGAAAAAGATGATGAAGAAAAGGATGCTGATGATAGTATAAAAACAGAGTCAACAAAGAATACGGCAGATGATACATATAATACAGTCAGAGAGGATAAAACGATAAAAAATGATCTGGAAGAAGATGAGTCAGACGAAGATTCCTATGAATATGAAACCGGATATATATTTGTGGGAGATTCCAGGTTTTATCTGATGAATGAAGAGTGTAAAATCGAAGATATCCCCAATTTTTTTGTGGTGTCCTGTCCGGGAATGGGATATGCATGGCTTGCGGATACGGCATTTCCGAAAGTACAGTCGCTGCAGAGACAGCATACGGAAATCAAAAACTGGGTTGTGATCTGTGGATTAGGAGTCAATGACTTGACATCAATCCGTTCCTATCTGAATAAATATCGCAGATGGCCGGACAGTTCAAAACTTTATCTGTTGTCTGTGAATCCGACAAATACAGGCGCTCCGGCAAGATGTAATAATCAGAGGATTGAATCATTTAATAACCGCATTAAGAAGGTTGAGAATGCTACATATATCGACTGCTACCGGTATTTGGCGAAACTTGGGTTTGGAACAAAGGGAGACGGAATTCATTATGATTCATATACCAACTGGGCGATTTATTCCTATATATTAGGACAGCTCAATAAAGATGCAGGTGAAGACCTTGTCACAGAAGTTGAATGTCAGGCAAAAGCAAAGAAACTGGAAAAACAGTTAAGCCAGAAAAACTATTGAAAACAAATGAGGTTATCAGTATAATGGTTCTGGATTAGGAGAATCGTATACTTTTGATAAATGGAAAGAGAATAGAAAGTGAGGAAACAAAACATGAGTAAGAAACCTACCGTATTAATGATCTTAGACGGATTTGGTCTGAATGAAAAAACAGAAGGAAACGCCGTAGCACAGGCAAAAACACCGGTGATCGACGGACTTATGAAAGACTATCCGTTTGTAAAAGGAAATGCAAGTGGTCTTGCAGTTGGTCTTCCTGACGGACAGATGGGTAACTCTGAGGTAGGACATTTAAATATGGGTGCCGGAAGAATCGTATATCAGGAACTGACGAGAATCACAAAAGAAATCAGCGATGGCGATTTCTTCAAAAATCAGGCATTATTAGATGGTATGGAAAACGTAAAGAAAAACGGTTCCGACCTTCATTTATACGGACTGTTATCAAACGGTGGTGTACACAGCCACATCACACACCTGTTTGGCCTGCTTGAAATGGCAAAAAAAGAGGGCGTTGAGAATGTATATGTACACTGCTTCTTAGACGGACGTGATACTGCTCCGACTTCCGGTAAAGAGTTCATCGAAGAACTGGAAGCTAAGATGAAAGAAATCGGTGTTGGCAAGATCGCATCTATTTCCGGACGTTACTACGCAATGGATCGTGATAACAGATGGGATCGTGTGGAGAAAGCATACAAAGTGCTGACCACTGGCGAGGGAGAAACTGCTGAGAGCGCAGTAGCAGCTATGGAAGCATCTTATGCAAAAGATGTGACAGATGAGTTCTTCGTTCCGACTGCAATTACAGAGAACGGCAAACCGATCGCAACGATCAAAGACAACGATACCGTTATTTTCTTCAACTTCCGTCCAGACCGTGCACGTGAGATCACAAGAACATTCTGTATGGATGATTTTGACGGATTTGACCGTGGCGCAAGAAAGAACGTAAAATATATCTGCTTTACTGAGTATGATGTGACTATCCCGAACAAAGAAGTTGCATTTAAGAAAGTAGAACTGAAAAATACGTTTGGTGAGTATTTAGCAGCACACAATATGACTCAGGCAAGAATCGCAGAGACAGAGAAGTATGCGCATGTTACATTCTTCTTCAACGGTGGTGTGGAGGAACCAAACAAAGGTGAGGACCGTATCCTTGTAAAATCCCCGAAAGTAGCTACCTATGATTTACAGCCGGAGATGAGTGCACCGGAAGTCTGCGATAAATTATGCGATGCGATCCGTTCTGAAAAATATGATGTCATCATCATCAACTTTGCAAACCCGGATATGGTTGGTCATACCGGAATCTTAGACGCAGCAATCAAAGCAGTTGAGACAGTCGATACCTGCGTAGGAAAAGCAGTTGAGGCATTAAAAGAAGTAGACGGACAGATGTTCATCTGCGCAGATCATGGTAATGCAGAGCAGCTTGTAAACTATGAGACAGGCGAGCCGTTAACTTCCCATACAACCAACCCGGTTCCATTTATCCTGGTAAATGCAGATCCTTCCTACACCTTAAAAGAGGATGGATGTCTTGCAGATATCATCCCGACTATGATCGAGCTGATGGGAATGGAGCAGCCGGCAGAAATGACCGGAAAATCTTTACTGATCAAAAAATAATAAAAAAGATGTGAAAGTCATATAGAAAGACAAAAAGAGGTGTCACAGTTGTGGCAGTAAAGCAGTTAAAACTTTAAAAATGTATCATTTATAATAAGAAGGCAGTCGCAAAAACTGGTCTATGATCAGAAGGTGTGGCTGCCTCTTTTTGTGAGAATAAGAGTATATAAATAAAAATATAAGTATTACTTATAATATAATAAAAATTATACAAAAATACTAATAAAAAGAACACAATTTTCTATATCGCAGATCCGGGTGCATATGGGCAAAGTCATTGACTTTCCAAAAGACTATGTATTATAATTTTTGGGTAACATCAGAAAATGATATGGTGTTCATAACACCGGAAAAGAGGACAAAGAGGATGAGTAGCAAAGTATTTCAGCCAGTTAAAGAGGGAAAAGTACGTGAAGTATATGATAACGGCGACAGCCTGATCATTGTAGCGACAGACAGAATTTCTGCTTTTGATCATATTTTGAAGAATAAAGTCACAAAAAAGGGTGCGATTCTGACTCAGATGTCTAAATTCTGGTTTGATCTGACAAAAGATATCGTTCCAAATCATATGATTTCTGTTGATGTGAAAGATATGCCGGAGTTTTTCCATGAGGAGAGATTTGACGGCAACAGTATGATGTGTAAAAAATTAGAGATGCTTCCGATCGAGTGCATCGTGCGTGGATATATTACAGGCAGCGGCTGGGAGAGCTACAAAGAAAACGGTACCGTATGTGGTATCAAGCTGCCGGAGGGATTAAAAGAGTCTGATAAGCTGCCTGAGCCGATCTTTACACCGAGTACAAAAGCTGAGATCGGTCTGCATGATGAGAATATCTCATTTGAGCGCTGCAGAGAGATCTTAGAGAAAGAGTATCCGGGAAAAGGTGCTTCCTACGCAGAACAGATCAAAGATTATACGATCGCTTTATATAAAAAATGTGCCGAATATGCACTGACAAAAGGTATCATCATTGCAGATACCAAGTTTGAATTTGGTTTAGATGAGAATGGCAATGTTGTATTAGGAGATGAGATGCTTACACCGGACAGCTCCAGATTCTGGCCATTAGAGGGTTACAAACCGGGACAGGGACAGCCGTCCTTTGACAAACAGTTTGTAAGAGACTGGTTAAAAGCCAACCCGGACAGTGATTACCTGTTACCGGATGATGTCATCGAAAAGACAGTGAATAAATACAAAGAGGCATATGAGCTTCTGACAGGCAAGAAATTTGCATAGTAGAAAAATCCTCTGAACACCAGTGGGCAAATTTTACATGGTAAAATTGCATTTTTCTTCGAAAAACAAGGAGGAAAATCCTCTCCTCGCTGTGGGGCTCGGATTTTGCTTCGCAAAACAAGGAGGATTTTATGGACAACAATGGATTTGTGAAAGATACACCATGGCAGACAAATGGCGACAGCGGACTGCATGAGGAATGTGGTGTATTCGGAATGTACGATTTTGATGGCGGAGACGTTGCATCCACGATTTATTATGGTCTTTTTGCATTGCAGCACCGTGGACAGGAGAGCTGTGGTATTGCAGTCAGTGAAACAAACGGGCCAAAGGGAAAAGTAACCTCATACAAAGGCATGGGACTTGTCAATGAGGTATTTACGCAGGATAATTTAGAGCCTATGCATGGCGATATCGGTGTTGGACATGTCCGTTATTCGACGGCAGGAGCTTCTACCCGCGAGAATGCACAGCCATTGGTTCTTAATTACGTTAAGGGAACACTTGCGCTTGCCCACAATGGAAACCTGATCAATGCAATGGAACTGCGTAAGGATTTAGAGTATACCGGAGCAATTTTCCAGACGACGATCGACTCTGAGGTCATCGCCTATCACATTGCCCGTGAGCGTTTAAATTCAAACAGTGTGGAAGAGGCAGTGGGACGTGCATGCCAGAAGATAAAGGGTGCATTTGCGTTAGTTGTGATGAGTCCGAGAAAATTAGTCGGAGCGCGTGATCCGTATGGTTTTAAACCGCTTTGTATCGGAAAACGTGACAATGCCTATATTTTAGCATCCGAGACCTGTGCACTTGATACGATCGGTGCAGAGTATGTCCGTGATGTATTGCCGGGTGAGATCGTTACGATCACACCGGAGGGCGGTATCCAGTCGGATCTTTCCTTAGCACTGCCAAAAGAAAAAGAAGCACGCTGTATTTTTGAATATATTTATTTTGCAAGACCGGACAGCCACATTGACGGTGTGAGCGTTTATGCATCCAGAATTAAGGCAGGACGTTTCCTTGCCATGGATTCACCGGTGGATGCTGATCTTGTTGTCGGTGTTCCGGAATCCGGAAATGCGGCAGCACTCGGTTATTCCCTGCAGTCGGGAATCCCATATGGCACCGCATTTGTGAAAAACGGATATGTCGGAAGAACTTTCATCAAGCCGAAACAGAGTAGCAGAGAGTCAAGCGTGCGTGTAAAATTAAATGTTTTAAAAGAAGCGGTAGATGGAAAACGTATCATCATGATCGATGATTCCATTGTCCGTGGTACAACGTCAGACCGTATCGTAAAGATGCTGCGTGACGCAGGAGCGACAGAAGTACATGTAAGGATCAGTTCACCACCATTTTTATGGCCGTGCTATTTTGGAACGGATATTCCGGAGCGGGAACAGTTGATCGCATACAACCGTTCCATCGAAGATATCCGTAAGATCATCGGTGCAGATTCCCTTGGTTACCTTGGGATTGAGCGTTTAGAGGAGATGGTTGGCGGATTAAACATCTGTAAGGGATGCTTTACCGGTACTTATCCGATGGAGCCGCCGAAAGAAGACATCCGCGGAGATTTTGAGAGATAATTAAACACTATTAAGGAGAATAGAAATGAGTACAGACAGATATACAAGTCCATTATCTGAGCGTTATGCCAGCAAGGAGATGCAGTATATTTTTTCACAGGATAAAAAATTCCGTACATGGAGAAAATTATGGATCGCATTAGCTGAGACAGAGATGGAGTTAGGACTTTCCGAGAATGGAAAGCCGGTCATTACACAGGAGCAGATCGACGAGTTAAAGGCACATGCCGAGGACATTAACTATGATGTCGCAAGAGAGCGTGAGAAACTGGTTCGCCATGATGTTATGAGTCATGTATATGCATACGGACAGCAGTGCCCGAAAGCGGCAGGAATCATCCATCTTGGAGCAACTTCCTGTTATGTTGGAGACAATACAGATATTATTTTAATGCGTGAAGCATTGGAATTAGTTCATAAAAAACTGGTCAATGTTATTGCAGAACTTGCAAAATTTGCAGATACCTATAAAAATCTGCCGACACTGGCATTTACCCATTTCCAGCCTGCACAGCCGACGACCGTTGGAAAACGTGCGACACTGTGGGCACAGGAATTTATCATGGATCTTGAGGATCTTGAGTATGTCATGGGATCTTTGAAACTGCTTGGTTCAAAAGGAACAACCGGAACACAGGCAAGTTTCTTAGAACTGTTTGACGGAGATCAGGAGACGATCGATAAGATCGATCCGATGATCGCTGCAAAGATGGGATTTAAAGAATGTTACGCAGTTTCCGGACAGACTTACTCCAGAAAAGTAGATACCAGAGTCGCAAATATTCTTGCAGGCATTGCGGCAAGTGCGCATAAGATGTCAAATGATATCCGCCTGTTACAGCACTTAAAAGAAGTAGAAGAACCGTTTGAAAAGAACCAGATCGGATCTTCCGCTATGGCATATAAACGCAACCCGATGCGTTCTGAGCGTATTGCATCTTTATCACGTTATGTCATGATCGATGCATTAAACCCGGCGATCACCTCTGCAACACAGTGGTTTGAGCGTACCTTAGATGATTCCGCAAACAAGAGACTTTCCATTCCGGAAGGATTCCTTGCGATCGATGGTATCTTAGACCTGTGCTTAAATGTAGTAGATGGATTAGTCGTATATGATAAAGTCATCACCAAACATTTAATGGCAGAGCTTCCATTTATGGCAACAGAAAACATTATGATGGATGCTGTAAAAAATGGCGGCAACCGTCAGGAGCTGCATGAGAAGATCCGTACTTTATCCATGCAGGCGGGCAAGACTGTCAAAGAAGAAGGAAAAGACAACAATCTGCTTGAACTGATCGCAGCAGATCCAGAGTTTAACCTGACATTAGAGGAACTTCAGTCAACGATGGATCCGGCAAAATATGTGGGACGTGCACCGATCCAGGTAGATAAGTTTATCGCAAATGTGGTAAAACCGATCTTAGATGCCAATGCAGCAGAGCTTGGAGTAAAAGCTGAGATCAATGTATAATCCGATCAGAAAATAAGTAAATGAAAATCCTGCTGGAAGTTCCGGCGGGATTTTTATTTTTTTGTTACAATTTCACTGTTTTGTCACTTACAAATAAGATTTCGTCCTGTTACAATCAAAGTATCATAAGTATTGCAAAAGGAGAAGATTATTATGGCAAACAGAATTATGTTAAACGAAACATCTTATCACGGAGCAGGAGCAATCGAGGAGATCGCAACAGAGGCAAAAGCGCGTGCATTCAAAAAAGCGTTTGTATGCTCAGATCCTGACCTGATCAAATTTGGTGTCACAAAAAAAGTAACAGATATTCTGGATAAAAATGGACTTGCTTATGAGATCTATTCTGATATCAAAGCAAATCCTACGATCCAGAACGTACAGCATGGTGTAGAGGCATTTAAGAAAGCAGGTGCTGATTATCTGATCGCGATCGGAGGCGGATCTTCCATGGATACTTCCAAAGCGATCGGAATCATTATCGCGAACCCGGAATTTGAGGATGTCAGAAGTCTTGAAGGCGTTGCTCCTACGAAAAAACCATGTGTACCGATCATTGCAGTACCTACAACCGCTGGTACAGCAGCAGAAGTTACAATCAACTACGTTATCACGGATGTGGAGAGAAAGAGAAAATTTGTCTGTGTTGATCCGCACGACATGCCGGTGATCGCGATCGTTGATCCGGATATGATGTCCTCCATGCCAAAAGGACTGACAGCTTCCACCGGTATGGATGCCTTGACACATGCAATCGAGGGATATACAACTAAGGCTGCATGGGAAATGACAGATATGTTCCATCTGAAAGCAATCGAGATCATTTCAAGATCTCTGCGTGATGCAGTGGATAATAAGAAAGAGGGACGTGAGGGAATGGCACTTGGACAGTACATTGCCGGAATGGGCTTCTCTAACGTAGGTCTTGGAATCGCTCATTCCATGGCACATACCTTAGGTGCTGTCTATGATACACCACATGGTGTGGCATGTGCGATGATGCTTCCGATCGTTATGGAATACAACGCTGACTGTACCGGAGAAAAATACCGTGAGATCGCCCGTGCAATGGGAGTCAAAGGTGTGGATGATATGTCAGTGGAAGAATACCGTAAAGCTGCAGTTGATGCGGTACAGAAACTTTCTGTGGATGTCGGAATCCCGACAAAACTTGAGTCATTAAAAGAAGAAGACCTTGATTTCCTTGCGGAATCTGCTCATGCAGATGCATGTGCTCCAGGTAACCCGAAAGATGCCAGTGTGGAAGATCTGAAGAATCTTTTCCGGAAACTGATGTAATTGCAGCGGTGAAATCATAGAATGTACGCTTTATGATTCGTATATTGTCATAAGTAAAAGAAAACCTTTCAGGCATAATTGTTTTGCCTGGAAGGTTTTTTTGTAACAGAAATGTTTATGAATGTAACATTTTCCTGCATCAAACCAACCCGTATTTATGAAATACAGTCTGCAGTTCTTCCGGCATGGCAGATGCAAGGGCATGTGCGAGTTCTTCGGCAGAACATTTGCGATAGCCAAGCACCCACTGTACGGTCATATAAATGGAACCCTGGCAGTACATTTCTAACTGAAACTGCAGCTGACGGGAAAGTCTGCACGCCATGCGCGTCTCAAGCTGTTCGGCGTAAAATGCACAGATCAGTTGAAAATCATGATCTCTCAGACAATTCTGATCGTCATTTTTAAAAGCTGCTTTAAAAAAGAGCTTTTCCTGCTGGATATAATGAAATTTATTTACCAGTCCTTCATACACAGTTTTCCCTTCACCCATATGTTCGAAAGATTCCAGTAAAATTTTATCAAAATACCAGTTGATAAGGTCATACTTATCCTTAAAATTCCGGTAAAAGGTCTGGCGTGTCACGCCGCAGGTCTCCACAATCTCCGTGACGGTGATCTTCTCTACGGAGGCGGATTTCATGCATTCTTTCATTGCGGTGGCAAGTTTGTATTTGATGGTTTCATTTGTTTTATGTTCTGATGGCATGGGAAAATCTCTTTCTTTTTACGTTGTGATTAGTTCGTGCTGGTCTGTATTTTATTCCGCAGTGTTCCTTCTTATCTGGCACTGCTCATAGCTTAATACATTATACCATACATGGTCAGGAACAAAGCGAATTTATAGAGATTTTATAAAGTGGTATTTTAAGAAAAAACAACTTGTTAACACATGCATACAAGTTGTATGCTGAAAGTATAGAAGAAGTGGTTTATATCTGAAAGGAGAAGGGATAATGAGTAACGCAAAGCAGACGATTGAAGCCGGAAAAGCGGTACTGGGGATTGAATTCGGTTCAACCAGGATCAAGGCGGTTCTCGTGAATGAGGCAGGGGAGCCGGTCGCATCCGGTGCACATGACTGGGAAAACCGTTTAGAGGAAGGAATCTGGACATACAGTCTGGACGATATCTGGACGGGACTTACCGACTGTTATGGCAAATTAACAGAGGATGTAAAGGAAAAATACGATACAGTGATCAAATCACTCGCAGCGATCGGATTTTCCGGAATGATGCATGGCTATATGGCATTTGACAAAGACGGGGAGTTACTTGTACCGTTCCGCACCTGGCGCAATACGATCACGGGGGAGGCTGCGGCAGCACTTACAAAGGAGTTTTCCTTTAATATTCCACAGCGCTGGAGCATCGCACATTTATATCAGGCGATCTTAAACGGGGAAGAACATGTAGGAAACATTTCGTATTTTACAACCTTAGCCGGATACATTCACTGGAAACTGACCGGAGAGAAAGTACTTGGTGTCGGAGAGGCATCCGGTATGTTCCCGATCGACGCAAAGACAAGAGATTACAATCAGACAATGATCGATAAATTTGACGCACTTGTCGCACCAAAAGGATATCCGTGGAAACTGCGTGAGATCCTGCCGAAAGTTTTAGTTGCAGGGGAGGCAGCAGGAACGTTGTCTGCTGAGGGAGCAAAACTGTTGGATAAGAGCGGCAATCTTTCCGCAGGCATTCCGCTCTGCCCGCCGGAGGGAGATGCAGGAACCGGTATGGTTGCGACAAATTCCGTTGCAGTCCGCACAGGAAATGTATCTGCCGGAACATCCGTGTTTGCGATGGTCGTTCTTGAGGAAGATTTAAAGAATGTGCATGAGGAACTGGATATGGTGACTACGCCATCTGGAGACACTGTTGCAATGGTTCACTGCAACAACTGTACATCGGATCTGAATGCATGGGTTGGACTTTTTAAAGAATTTGCTGAAGCATTCGGATTAAAACCGGACATGAACGAATTGTTTGGAACACTTTACCGGAAAGCATTAGAGGGAGATAAAGACTGCGGAGGTCTGATTTCCTACAATTATTTTTCCGGCGAACCGGTAACCGGTCTGAATGAAGGACGTCCGCTTTTCGTGCGCAGACCGGACGCACATTTTACACTGGCAAACTTTATGAAAAGCAATCTTTATGCATCACTTGCCACTTTAAAGATCGGTCTTGATATTCTGTTAAAAGAGGAAAAAGTAAAAGTAGACCGTATTTACGGTCATGGAGGACTGTTTAAGACAAAAGGAGTCGGACAGGGAATCCTTGCAGCGGCTATGGATGCACCGGTAGCGGTTATGGAGACTGCAGGTGAGGGTGGTCCATGGGGCATGGCACTGCTTGCATCTTACATGGTTCACAAAAAAGAGGGTGAAACATTAGAGCAGTACTTATCTGATCGGATCTTTAACGGGGAAACAGGAACTGTTATGGAACCAGATCCTTTGGATGTGGCAGGATTCGATGCTTATATTGAAAGTTATAAAAAGACACTGGAAGCGGAAAAGGCAGCCGTAGAGACGATGCCGATCTTATAAAAATTATATCAGGAGGATATTTACACATGTTAAAAACAAAAAATTACAAATTCTGGTTTTGTACCGGATCACAGGATCTATATGGGGATGAGTGCTTAGAACACGTGGCAGAGCATGCAAAGATCATTGTTGCAAAATTAAATGAATCCGGGGTACTTCCTTATGAGGTTGTCTGGAAACCGACACTGATCACAAATGAACTGATCCGAAAGACTTTTAACGAGGCAAATATGGATGAGGAATGTGCAGGTGTGATCACGTGGATGCACACATTTTCGCCGGCAAAATCCTGGATCTTAGGATTACAGGAATACAGAAAGCCGTTATTACATTTACATACCCAGTTCAATGAAGAAATCCCGTATGATACCATCGATATGGATTTCATGAATGAAAACCAGTCTGCACATGGTGACAGAGAGTACGGTCATATCGTAACCCGTATGAGAATTGAACGTAAAGTAGTTGTCGGACACTGGTCTGATCCGGCAGTACAGGAAAAAATCGCTTCCTGGATGCGCACGGCAGTCGGCGTGATCGAGAGCAGCCATATCCGTGTGATGCGTGTTGCTGACAATATGAGAAATGTTGCGGTAACTGAAGGCGATAAAGTGGAAGCACAGTTGAAATTTGGCTGGGAAGTCGATGCATATCCGGTCAATGAGATCGCAGAGTCCGTTGCAGCAGTATCTGAATCCGATACCAATGTATTGGTCGATGAATATTACGATAAATATGACATTTTGTTAGAAGGACGCGATCCGGAAGAATTTCGACGTCATGTTGCCGTTCAGGCACAGATCGAACTTGGTTTTGAGCGTTTCTTAGACGAAAAGAATTATCAGGCGATCGTAACCCACTTTGGTGATCTTGGTGCCTTAAAACAGCTTCCGGGACTTGCAATCCAGAGGCTGATGGAAAAAGGTTATGGTTTTGGTGCGGAGGGGGACTGGAAAGTTGCTGCAATGGTACGTCTGATGAAGATCATGACCGAGGGCAAAAAAGATGCAAAGGGAACTTCTATGTTAGAGGATTACACATACAACTTTGTCAAAGGCAAAGAGGGTATCTTAGAGGCACATATGTTAGAGATCTGTCCGTCAATCGCTGATGGTCCGATCAGTATCAAATGTCAGCCGCTTTCCATGGGTGACAGAGAAGATCCTGCAAGACTGGTATTTACATCCAAAGAAGGAAAAGGTATTGCAACTTCCCTGATCGATCTTGGCAACCGTTTCCGTCTGATCATCAATGATGTGGACTGCAAAAAAGTGGAAAAACCAATGCCGAAACTTCCTGTAGCAACTAATTTCTGGACACCACAGCCGGATCTTTATACCGGTGCAGAGGCATGGATTCTTGCAGGCGGCGCACATCATACGGCATTTACTTACGATCTGACTGCAGAGCAGATGGGTGACTGGGCAAATGCAATGGGAATTGAAGCTGTTTATATTGACAAAGATACGAAGATCCGTGATTTTAAACGTGATCTGCAGATTGGGGAACTGTTTTACCGTTAAACAACAATAACATGCATGTGTATATTTATGATGAAAAAATTGTTTTGTGAAAAGTGTGCACATGCACGCAAAAAAGTTGTGCAAAATCATGAAAACATTAAAATACGGTTGAATTTTTATATAAAAGAGACTATCATATAGAAAACAAAATACGTGCACGTGCACACAAAGAAGGAGAAGTGTATTATGAAATTTTTTATTGACACAGCAAACGTAGAGGATATCCGTAAAGCAAATGATATGGGAGTGATCTGTGGTGTTACCACCAACCCGTCTTTGATCGCAAAAGAGGGAAGAGATTTCAATGAAGTAATCAAAGAGATCACATCAATCGTAGACGGACCGATCAGCGGCGAAGTAAAAGCTACAACAGTTGATGCGGAAGGTATGATCAAAGAGGGACGTGAGATCGCAGCAATCCATCCGAACATGGTTGTAAAAATTCCGATGACAGTAGAAGGATTAAAAGCTGTAAAAGTTCTTTCAGCAGAGGGAATTAAAACCAATGTAACACTGATCTTTACAGCAAACCAGGCACTCCTTGCAGCAAGAGCAGGTGCAACCTATGTTTCTCCGTTCCTTGGAAGATTAGATGATATCAGCACGGCAGGCATCGACCTGATCCAGGATATCGTTCAGATCTTCGATAACTATGGACTTGATACAGAGATCATCGCAGCATCTATCCGTAACCCGATCCACGTAACTGACTGCGCATTGGCAGGTGCACATATCGCAACTGTACCATACAACGTAATCGTCCAGATGACAAAACATCCGTTGACTGATGCCGGAATCGAAAAATTCCAGAAGGACTATAAAGCCGTCTTCGGAGAGTAAAAAATTTTGAAATATATATAGACGGCTTTGCGGTTTTTGGTGACTAAGGTTTTACAAAAAGACTATAGAAACCGCTCTGACGTCTTCGGAGAGTAAAAAAATTTTGAAATATATATAGACGGCTTTGCTGTATTCGGTGACTAATACAAATCACCGCGAAACTCATTGATGACTCAAGGCAGTTGGAAGTATGGACAGATTTATAAGAAGGTGCTGGGGAGCCGCCGGTACTTAGCGGGTGTATTTTACCCGCTTAGTATCCGCTGCGAGCGACAGGCAGCGAGAGCGTGCCTTCGTTAAATCTGTCCATACTTCCAACGTGAGAAAGTTTTAGCTGAGTTTCGCAGAGTATATGAAAAAATTACAGGAGGGTATCAATGACTATCGATGAATTAAAGCAGACAGCAGTTGAGGTGCGCAAGGGCATTGTAACTGCGACACATGCTGCAAAATCCGGGCATCCGGGGGGATCGCTTTCAGCGACAGAGATTTTTACATATTTATATTTTGAAGAGATGAATATTGATCCGAAAGATCCGGAGAAAGAGGATCGTGACCGTTTTGTCTTATCGAAAGGACATACGGCGCCGGGACTTTATTCTACGCTGGCAAACCGCGGATATTTTCCGGTGAAGGATTTGGAGAGACTGCGCCATACCGGGTCCTATTTACAGGGACACCCGGATATGAAACACATTCCGGGCGTGGATATGTCATCCGGTTCTTTGGGACAGGGAATTTCCTGTGCAGTCGGAATGGCGCTTGCAGGGAAAATGGACAACAAAGATTACCGTGTTTACACACTTTTAGGTGACGGAGAGATTGAGGAAGGACAGGTATGGGAAGCAGCTATGTTTGCCGGACACCGCAAACTCGATAATCTGGTAGTGATCGTTGATAATAATAACATGCAGATTGACGGAACACTTGATGAGGTATGTTCACCGGACCCAATTGACAAAAAGTTTGAGGCTTTCAATTTTCAGGTGATCCAGGTTGCAGACGGAAATGATTTTGCACAGCTTGCAGAAGCATTTAAAGAGGCAAAGGAAACCAAAGGCATGCCGACAGCGATCATTGCACACACCTTAAAAGGTAAGGGTGTTTCTTACATGGAAGGTCAGGTAGGCTGGCATGGAAAGGCACCTAACGATGAGGAATATGCGATTGCAATGGAAGAATTAGGAAAGGCGGGTGAAGCATTATGTCAGAAGTAAAGATGATCGCGACCAGAGAAAGTTATGGTAACGCATTAGCTGAACTTGGAAAAGAAAAAGAAAATCTGGTTGTACTTGATGCTGATCTCGCTGCAGCTACCAAGACAGGTATTTTTAAAAAAGCATTTCCGGAGCGTCATATTGACTGTGGTATCGCAGAAGCAAATATGACAGGTATTGCAGCAGGACTTTCTACATGTGGAAAAGTGCCGTTTGTCAGCACATTTGCCATGTTTGCGGCAGGACGTGCCTATGAGCAGGTGCGCAACTCCATTGGTTATCCGCATCTGAATGTAAAGATCGGTGCAACACATGCAGGTATCTCAGTAGGTGAGGATGGAGCGACACATCAGTGTAACGAGGATATCGGTCTGATGCGTGAGATTCCCGGCATGGTCATTATCAATCCAAGTGATGACGTGGAAGCAAAGGCTGCTGTACGTGCGGCTTATGAATATGTAGGTCCTGTTTATATGCGTTTTGGACGTCTGGCAGTTCCGGTCATCAATGACAATCCGGAATATAAGTTTGAGATCGGTAAAGGTGTGGAACTCCGCAAAGGAAAAGACATTACGATCTTTGCGACAGGGCTTTGCGTATCAGAAACATTAAAAGCAGCAGAAACTCTGGCAGAGAATGGTATTGATGCACAGGTCATCAATATCCATACGATCAAACCATTAGATGAAGAACTGGTCTTAAAAGCAGCAAAACAGACAGGACGTGTGTATACGGTGGAAGAACACTCTATCATTGGAGGACTTGGCAGTGCAGTTGCAGAGCTGCTCGGTGAAAAATGTCCTACTAAGATAACGAGGATCGGTGTAAATGATGTATTCGGAGAGTCAGGTCCTGCGAAAGAACTGCTTCATAAATATGAACTGGATGCAGAGGGCATTGCAAAACGTATTATGGAGGAACAGAAAGCATGTTAGAGGAATTAAAAAAACAGGTCTATGAGGCGAATATGGAACTGCCGCGCCGCGGACTGATCACCTATACATGGGGAAATGTCAGCGGAATCGACAGGGAAAGCGGATATTTCGTGATCAAGCCAAGTGGTGTGGATTATGATGCATTATCTCCGGATGATATGGTTGTCATGGATTTAAATGGCAATAAGATCGAGGGAAGATACAAACCGTCATCCGATACGGCAACGCATATTGAACTTTATAAAAAATATGAGGAGATCGGTGGAATCGTGCACACACATTCTCCGGAGGCTGTGGCATGGGCGCAGGCAGGAAGAGACATTCCTCTCTATGGAACCACGCACGCAGATTACTTTTTTGGCCCGATTCCGTGCGCAAGAAATCTTACACCGGAGGAGATCGAGGAAGCTTACGAGAAAAACACTGGGTTAGTCATTATCGAGACCTTTGAGACAAGAGGCATCAAACCGATGTATACGCCGGCGGTACTCTGCAAGAATCATGGACCGTTTACCTGGGGAAAAGATGCGGCAGAGGCAGTACACAATGCAGTTGTGTTAGAGGAAGTTGCGAAGATGGCAAAGAATACAGAACTTTTGAATCCGAAAGTACTTCCGGCACCGGATTGTATCAAAGAAAAGCATTTTTACCGCAAACATGGCGCAAATGCATACTACGGTCAGAATTAAAAATGACAGAAATAAAGCTGTCAGGAAATGAGGATTAAAATAGCATGAACAGTGTCGAGTTTGGAAAGACAAAAGAAGGAAAAGTTGTTACGAAATATCTGTTGAAAAATGAAAATGGTATGGAAGTTTCTGTGACAGATCTTGGGGCAACGATCATATCTGTGCTTGTGCCGGATCAAAACGGTGCAAAACGGGATGTAGTGTTAGGGTATGATACACCAGAGGAGTATCAGGAACATACGTGTTATTTTGGAGCAGTGATCGGTCGTAATGCAAATCGTATCGGCGGAGCAAAAGTTGTTTTAGATGGCAAAGAGTATCCGCTTGAAAAAAATGACAACGGAAATAACCTGCACAGTGGGAAAAACGGTTTTAACACTGTCATCTGGAGTGTGGAACAGCAGAAGGAAAATGAGATCACGTTTTCCTATCTGAGTAAGGACTTAGAACAGGATTTTCCGGGAAATATGACTGCGAAAGTTACTTATGCAGTAACGGAGGACAATGCACTTGCAATCACATATGAGGCAGTTGCGGATCAGAATACGGTTGCAAACTTTACAAATCACGCTTATTTTAATCTGAATGGTCATGATTCCGGCAGCATGGAAGATCAGGAACTTGAAATTTTAGCTTCCTATTATACTCCGGTAAAAGATGGAGAGGCGATCCCGACCGGTGATGTGGAAAAGGTTGCCGGAACACCGATGGATTTCCGTAAGATGAAAAAGATCGGTCAGGATATCAGCGCAGACTTTGAACAGCTTAAGTTTGTCGGCGGCTATGACCATAATTTTGTCTTAGATAAGGCTGATGGGACAATGCAGCTTGCAGCCCGCGCAAGATCAGAGGAATCCGGTATCTGCATGGATGTCTATACGGACTGTGTCGGTATCCAGTTGTATGCTGGAAATTTCATTGGGAAACAGACAGGAAAAGGCGGTGCATCCTATGATTCTCGCCACGCATTCTGTCTGGAAACACAGTATTTTCCGAATGCAGTGAATGAACCGAATTTTAAATCCCCGGTTTTACATGTGGGAGAAACTTATCATTCTCAGACAAAGTATTGTTTTTCTGTGAAGTAACAGGCAGTATGCTCAGACGTAGATCTGTCAGCATGAATAAAAGATGATGTATAAAACAGTGCCACATCTATTTGAAGAATTTGCCCGGGAGAGGACAAGCACTGAGACCAAAGTTGTCGGAACCGGACTTGGCATGCCGATCGTAAAAGCTTTAGTTGACCTGATGGGCGGTACGATCCGGGTGGAGAGCAAGGAGGGGGGTGGGACAAAGACTACGGTGGATCTGCCGCTTTCCATTGCAAGTGAAAAACAGATCGAAGAGAGCCGCAGACGACAGCGCAGGGATGACGTCAGGGAAGTACTTGCAGATAAAAAGATTCTTCTGGCGGAGGATAATGATCTGAATGCAGAGATCGCGATGACTGCCAATGCGTTTGAGGAGGATCGCAAGCGTGCACTTGAGGTAGGTATGGATGGTTATATCGCAAAGCCGATCCATATGGAGAGTGTGTTAGATGCGCTGCAGGAGGGGCTTGCAGGGAAACATTGAAAGAAAACTGATTGATACGAATTGACAATGGTTATGTATGGTTATATTATGGATATAACCATACATAACCATTTTTGATGCATAGGAGTATGAGATTGCAGATGGAGGAATAGAATACGAAATCCGAAAGATCGTATCAGAGAGATAGATAACCGGTTAGAACAACTGCCGAAGGGAACACTGACTTATAAGAATATTAACGGTAAAAAACAGCCGTATATCCAGCAGACAGTGGAGGGAAAGTCAGTCAGCTGTTATGTTAAGCTATCACAGCGGGAACAGGTACTGGCAGAGTTTGAAGAACGGGGAAAGCTTTCGGAAGAGAAAAAGCGGCTGCTTGCGTATGTGGATGGACTGCAGAATATTTTAAAACGAAATCCATATCTGAATGCGGGAGCCGGGTGCGGATATCAGGATTTTAAAGATTTTGCATGTGGCAGACAGTTTTATGTGGATAAGACACATTTTATTGCAGAATGGGTTTACAGGGATGCAAAAGTCACGCTGATCACGAGACCAAGAAGATTTGGCAAGACGACACTTCTTAGTACAGTTGAGACTTTTTTTGATCCGAGATTTGCAGACCATCCGGAATATTTTGAAAAGTTAAGGGTCTGGGGGATAAAGAGATCCGAAAACTGTTTGGAATGGTTCCTGTTATTTCCATCAGTTTTGGGAACTGTAAGGGAGCAGACTATAAACAGGCGGTAAAAGGAATTGCAGACAGTTTTTATAATATGTATGAAGCACACAGATATCTGCTGAAAAGCACCAGACTGGAAGCGGAGGATCTAAAGGAATATAAGAGTCTGAGAGAACTGTTCCGTGCGGGAGATACCGGAAGGATTGAAATTGCAATACAGAGGCTGTGCCGTCTCGTCTATCTGCACTACCAGATCCTGCCGGTCATTTTAGGGGATGAATATGATACACCTCTGCTTGAAGCATATACGGATGGGTACTGGAGTGAGATGATCGGTACCTGTCGTCAGTTATTTCACAGTACATTTAAGGAAAATCCTTACTATGCGAGGGCTTTGATTACCGGAGTGACGAAGGTTTCAAAAAATTCGCTGTTTTCGGATCTGAATAACCTTGAAACGGATACGGTTACCTGCGAGGCTTACAGTGATTGCTTCGGTTTTACGGAACAGGAAGTAATGGATGCATTAAAGTGCCAGAACATGGATACGATGCATGATGTGAAAGAAATGTATGATGGATTTATTTTTGGAAAACAAAAAGATATGTATAATCCGTGGTCCATCTGTAATTATATGAGGTCCGGGGAATTGCAGTCCTACTGGATCAATACCAGCAGTAACAAACTGATCGGGGAGATCATCCGCAGACATCCTGTGCGTAGCAAACATGAGATTGAACAGCTTATGGCAGGGGAAATCATTCATAAAGAGATCAATGAAAATATCACGTTTCAATATCTTGACGGTGACGAGAACAGTTTTTGGTCACTTTTTCTGGCAGATGGCTATATTAAAGCGGAAAATGTTGGAAAGCAGGGAGAGAGCACATGGTGCGATATGTCGGTCACAAACCGGGAAGTGATGGGAATGTTCCGCTATGAAATCCTTGCGATGTTTGAAAATGGAAATGCCGTTTATAATGATTTTACAAAAGCACTGCTCTCACACCGCATGGAAGATCTGAATGATATTTTGCTGGATATTGCATACACTTCCATGAGTTATTTTGATGTTGGAAAATGTCCCCCGGAGCGTACACCGGAAAATTTTTATCGTGGACTGGTGTTAGGACTCATCGTATCTCTGCGAGATCAATACCGGATCGTATCAAACAGGGAAAGCGGACAGGGGAGGTATGATATCGCAATGTATCCGTTAGAGAGAAATAAGGATGCATTTATCATGGAGTTCAAAGTGTTTGATGCGAAAAAAGAACGGAGTTTAGAGCAGACAGCCGCGAATGCATTAAAGCAGATCGAAGAGAAAAATTATGAGGCGGATCTGATCGCGGCAGGCATCGGACGGGGACAAATCTATAAACTCGGATTTGCATTTCAGGGCAAAGATGTGCTGGTGGTTTCAGGTGAAAATGGGGTATAATCCATATATACGAAAGAGGGGAAAATGGCAGCGGAAAGTCGACATTGTTAGAAGCAATCGCCGTTGCGTATGGGTTTAATCCCGAAGGCGGAACAAAGAATTATGTCTTTTCTACATATGATTCCCATTCAGAATTATGCAATGCGGTAAGAGTCATAAAGAGCATCCGCAGACCAAAGTCGGGATATTTTCTGAGGGCAGAAAGTTTTTACAATGTGGCGACCAAAGAGACAGAATATGCAGATATTGCGCATCCATCTGAAAGATATCATGAAAAATCCCATGGGGAGAGTTTTTTAGCGATCGCACAAAAATATATGAGACCGGATGGTATTTATATTTTTGATGAACCGGAGGCGGCACTGTCACCACAAAGGCAGCTGACACTGCTCATGGATATTTACCGGTGTGCGAAAGCGGGGGCACAGTTTATCATTGTGACACATTCGCCGATCCTGCTTGGAACTCCAGATACGGAGATCTATCAGTTTGACAGCGGGAAAATAAGACACTGTGAATATGAGGAGACGGACAGCTATATCGTGACGGAAATGTTTATCAATAACAGGGAGCATCTGCTGCACCGGCTGTTACAGGAACCGGAGTGAGAAAATAGAGGGCAGCTTAATGCTTATGTAGGATATTATAAGAAAAATGAGATGATAGAGGGAGATAATCCTCCAGTAGGAATACTGCTTTGTACAGATAAAGGTTCTCAGATGGTAGAATATGCCTTATCTGGAATGGATAACCAGTTATTTGTTTCAACGTATATGTTACATTTGCCTGACAAGAAGAAACTCGAAGAATTTATGTTAAAAGAGATAGAAGAAATGGAAATGTAAAGTTAAGCACTTTGTAATTATGGGTATGAAGTATTTTCTGTTAAATGTGGATAGTTTGGAATTTTAATATGGAAAATGAGATAAATTATTCTGATATTTGAAAGTGATCAGTCAGATGGGAAGTTATTTGACGCTGTCCGTTCGGTAAGATTTAAACAAATCTTCATCTGTTCTTAATACATCACATTATTACCTTTAAAACCACAGATATAAACGATATTATTACAAATACGGTTGGGACTATAATCAGATATTTTATTGCACGCTGGATAACAGGTAGTTAAAAAAAAGAGTATTGCTAAATTCAAAAATGAATGACTTTTATGTAATATGCAGTTCTGTCGTAGTTATTATGTTCTTGTTTCAACCTTTTGTTTCATCATTATTATGGGAAATGGCAGTGTAACTTCAAGTTTGGTTAAATATAGAGAGAAATGTTATACCTCGGCTAAAAAGATACAATATTAGATGTTTCATGAGCAGTATTTGAGTTTATTTTAAATTCAGGTATTGCTTTTTTATTTATGCAAAGTTTCACGGGGCCGCTGGTATTTTTTCTCATGTTCATTTATAATTGCTGATAGAGAAAACTGGAAAGAACACCCAATGAATCAGAAAGTAGAGAGTATAAACACATGAAAAAAAGAATTTACAGCATGATATTAATATTAATGACCGGACTTTGTGCCGGATGTGGCAAAGAAGGAGTAAAAAATAATAATACAGGAATAGAAAGCGAATCTTCCCAGGTGGAAGATTCGGTCAGTTTTGAAAACACAGAAGACACAGAAAGCACAGAAGACACAGAAAGCACAGAAAATACAGAAAGTACAGAATACAATGACGTCGTATTAAATGAAGAAACGGATTTTACTTATGACTATTCGGAGGACATCAAAGCGGATGTTGACAATGTGGTATCAGGTTCCGCATCACTGCAGGACGAATTGGAGAATATTGAGAACATCGTAAAGAAATATACGCCGCTGGCGCAGGCAGCCCAGACACAAACAGAAATGAATCTGTCATCCAGATGGTTTTTCGACATATGGGATACGGAATTAAATAACCTTTGGAGCAGATTCAGTGATCTGGCAGATCCGCAGACAAAGGAGAAGATCCTTGCAGAACAGAGAAACTGGATCGCTATGAAGGAAGAAGTGACCTTGCTTCACATTGGATCTTACGAAGAAAACGGCAGTATGTATCCGCTTCTTCAGAATTCTTATCTGGAGGAGATCACGAAGAACAGGGCTTATGTTATTGCAAATGAGCTGGCAAAGATAAAGGGGGAATCCTTTGTTATGCCGGAAAAATCAGCAAAGTACGGTCTGTTTGTGGACAATCAGGGGACTGGCAGCGTATACAGTTCCCTGATCACCAGACAGGGGCTGGAAGGAGAGGATGAAGCGCTTATCTCCATTTACAGAGAGGGAGAAACAAAAGGAACATTTGTTGACAATGGAAACGGGGAGCTGGCTTTCACATCAGATGACGGAAGTGTAAAAGGAACCATCAAAATCAACGGATGGGATGGCGCAAGTTTTAAGGTTACAGAGACATCAGGAGAGGCTGTTTTTTCTGCAGGAGAGGAGGTCAATTTTCCGTTTGCATTTTGACAGCATTGTTTGATATGTTGTTTGTAATGATTCAGCGATATAACAGACAAAGAATCATGAAACTCGTAAATCGGCGGTTGCGGAGGTGAATAAAATATATGCTGAATGTGAAAAATGCTGATATGGCAGATTTTGAACAGATTATGAAAATTTATAAATATGCACAGGATTATATGATAAAGTCCGGAAATCCTGCACAATGAGGGCATTTTTATCCGGATGCAGAGCTAATAAAATCTGATATTTGTCAGAATGTATGCAGGGTAATATATGACAAAGATGGGAGACATGGGGTATTTGCATTGTTTAAAGGTGCAGAACCTGCTTATAAGCATATTGAGAATGGGAATTGGCTGAATGAAGAGCCTTATCTTACTATTCACAGACTTGCTGGGGATGGTCAGGTGCATGGTTTGTTTCAGTGTGTTTTAAATTATTGTAAAAATATTTCTCAAAATATCAGGGCAGATACCCATGCGGATAATCAAATCATGCAAAAGCTGATGGAAAAGAATGGTTTTATGAAATGCGGTATTATATATGTTAAAAATGGAACACCAAGAATTGCATATCATTGGACTGCTTCATAACTTTCAGTTGTGCGTCCGGCAAAGGGCAATTAACCTGGCAGGTGCAAATTCTCTCTGATACATGATATGACAGTGGAAATTTCCTGAATTGACAAAAGAGTTAGAATAGACTAACATGCAAAATAGAATGACAGAGCAGAAAGGGGCAGGAAATGGAAAGAGAGAAGAAAAAGAGGGCAATGATTGCGGGAATGGTCTCAATGACATACTGGTGCCGTTTATGGTATATTATCTGGTCGCAGATATCGGAATGCCTGTGGTAATTGCTGATGTTTTTGACGGCATTTCTTTTATTACAGGATTCGGGTGTGAAAAATTTGAAAACCACCTTTTGACACCCGAATCCTTACGATGTTTGAGTCGAATAGTGTATTCACAACATAACGGCTGACAAATTGCACAAAGTCGAGACTGCTTTTCGGACAACGGAACAAAACAGGCACGGCTTTGTGCAATTTGTCAATCAAGAAGTTTAAATGCACTATTTGACTCCAACCCGCAGGATAACATTTTTCAAAAGAAATAATGTGTGATACAATATTTTAAGATTGAATTTTCAGGAGAAAACAGATGTCCCTACAATTTATATTTGGCAATTCTGGCAGCGGAAAGTCAGATTTTCTGTATGATTCCGTGCTGAAACAGGCAAAAGAGAATAAAGAGCAGCAGTTTTTGATCATAGTGCCGGAGCAGTTTACAATGCAGACACAGCGGGAACTGGTTGAAAGACAAAAACAGCACGCGATCATGAACGTGGATGTGCTCAGCTTTGCGAGACTGGCATACCGCGTATTTGACGACCTTGGAAAACAAAATGTGGTCGTGCTGGAAGAGACTGGCAAAAATCTCGTCCTGCGCAAGGTAGCAGAACAGAAAAAAGCAGAACTTAACGTGCTTGGTGCAAATATGAATAAGATGGGATATGTCGGTGAGGTAAAATCCCTGATCTCAGAACTGATGCAGTATAATATACGCCCGGATGCGTTAGCAGAATTTCTGGAAAAAGAGCCGCTTGGAGAGGGACTGCGCTTAAAAATGCAGGATGTCCTTACCATGTATCAGGGATTTACGGAGTATTTGAAAGGCAGATATATCACAGCAGAGGAAGTGTTAGAGCTTCTCTATGATGTGGCAGAAGAGTCTAAGCTGCTTTGCGGCAGTGTGATCGTATTAGACGAGTTTACGGGTTTTACGCCGATCCAGAACCGTCTGATGGAAAAACTGCTCGTACTGGCAAAGAAGGTCAGTGTCTCTGTCACAATGGATGTCAGGGAAGATTTTTATCAGTGCAGAGGTGTGCATGAACTTTTTGCCATGAGTAAAAAAACGGTGGCATCCCTGCTTAAAGTGGCAGAATTATGTAAAGTTCCGGTCGAGGAGCCGATCGTGCTTCCAACTGGAGAAAAGAGACGTTATGCCGGTGCACCGGATCTTTATTTCATGGAGCAGAATCTATTCCGTCCGGGAGCAGGAAGTTACAGATATAAAGTGTCGGAAAAAGCAATGAAAAGCAATAAAAACCATGAAAAATTAACAGACAGCCAGTTGGAAGAGACACCGGATATCCGTATCACATCCCTGAAGAATCCAAGGGAAGAATTAAAATTTGCCGCCCGCGAGATCGTGCGCCTGACAAGGGAGCAGGGGTACCGTTACCGTGATATTGCGGTGGTCACAGGAGATGTGCAGCAATATGGCAATTATGTGCCGGAAATCTTTGAACAGTACCATATTCCATACTTTATCGATCAGACAAAAAATATCCTGTTTCATCCGTTTATTGAGTGCATCCGTGCAATTTTAGAGATGATCGAATATGATTTTTCGTATGAAAGCGTTTTCCGGTTCTTAAGATGCGGTCTTGCTGAAAAAATAATACCACAGGGGAAACTATCATCCATGGAACTGGAATTGGATGGAGAAACCGGTGAAAAGTCTGCACAATGTAAAGAGCAGACAATTCACAGACTTACGGAACAGGAGATCGACCGTCTGGAAAACTATGTGCTTGCGCGCGGAATCCGTGGGGCATCCCGCTGGAGCAAGCCATGGACATTTGTGATGCCGGATGGAACATTAGAAGATATGGAGCGGTTAAATGAGATCCGCGAGGCGGTTTATGAGAACTTTAAACCGCTTCTTATGGCTTTTCGCGGAAAGGAAAACACCGTCAGTACACAGACATTTGAATTATACAGCCTGATCCGGCGTCTTGACATGGAGCAGCTCCTAAAAGAACGCGGAGAGTTTTTTGAGAAAAATGGGAATCAGGCGAGGGCAAAAGAATACGACCAGATCTATAAAATCGTGATGGATCTGCTTGATAAAGTGACATCCCTGCTGGGCGATGAGACGATGACGATCCGGGAATACAGTGATATCTTAGATGCCGGATTTGAGGCGGCAAAGGTTGGTATTATCCCGCCGGGAAATGATACTGTAACGGTCGGAGACATTGAGCGGACAAGATTAAAACATATAAAGATTTTATTTTTTGTCGGTGTCAATGACGGAGTTGTTCCGAAAGCAGGAAATCAGGGTGGTATTATCTCACAGTTTGAGCGTGAGAAGATGGCAGAATATCATCTGGAACTGGCACCGGGGGCAAGGGAAAAAGTATTTATCCAGAAGTTTTACCTGTACTTAAACATGACAAAACCGTCCGAACGGCTTTATGTGACATTCTGCCGTGTTAATTCGGATGGAAAAGCGCTGCGCCGTTCTTATCTGATCGGAACACTCTTAAAATTATTCCCTCAGCTTGTGGTGGAAGAACCATCCGAGGAGGAGACGTTAGAGGGCGTTCTGACTGCAGAGAGTGCCCTGCCGTTTCTGATGGAAGGATTAAACAAGCCGGTGGAAGATGAAGAAGCATGGACGGCACTTCTGGCATGGTATTTATCGGATGAGGGAGACAGAGAGAAGGCATTGCAGCTTTTTGATGCAGCGTTTGGTGTGCATCAGGATGATGCGATCAGCAAGGCTGTCACGAAGGCTCTGTATGGAAATACGTTAGATAACAGCGTGACAAGACTTGAGCAGTTTGCAGCCTGTGCATTTGCACATTATCTAAGCTATGGTCTTAGATTAAGAGAACGTGAACTGCAGCAGTTTGCAAGCGTGGACATGGGAAATATTTATCATGATGTGTTAGAGCGTTTTGCAAAAGGGATCGAGATGTCCGAATATACGTGGTTTGATATTCCACAAGAAGCACAGGATGCCCTGCTTTCCCAGAGTATGGAAGATGCGATCGCAGGAAGCGGGATCGGGGATGTGTTTGAGGATGCAAGAAACAGCTATCTGTTAAAACGGATGGAGACAACGGCAAAACGGACGATATGGGCATTGATGTTACAGGTACGGAAAGGGAAATTTGTGCCGAGCGGGTTTGAAGTATCATTTTCACGCGACGAACGGTTAGATGCGGTGCAGTTTCAATTAGGTGAGGATGAGAAAATGCGTCTGCGCGGCAGGATCGACCGTATTGATACTTATGAGACGGATGACAAAGTTTATGTAAAGATCATTGATTATAAATCCGGCAATACAAGTTTTTCACTGTTGAATTTTTATTATGGACTGCAGCTGCAGCTTGTCGTCTACATGAATGCGGCACTGGAACTCACAAAGAAAAAATATAAGGGAAAAGATACGGAACCTGCAGGTATTTTTTATTATCACATCACAGATCCGATGGTGGATGCGGATGGTCAGGAGTCCGAGGAGGAGATCAGACGGAGTATTCTAGAACAGCTTAAAGTGGGAGGTCTGGTCAATGAAGATCCGGAAATCTATGGTGCGATGGATACTGATTTTTCAGGCACATCGACAGTGATCCCGGTAGCCTTAAAGGCGGACGGCTCCTTAAAGGCGACATCTAAGACGGCGAGCACCTATGAGTTTGGACTGATGTCCGATTATGTGCGAAAGAAGATTGAGCATGTGGGAAAAGAGATCTTTGCCGGAAATGTGGCGGTAAAACCTTACCTGTTAGGAGACAGGAGCGGCTGCGATTACTGTCCATATCACACGATCTGCGGATTTGATGTACGCATGCCGGGATTTTCCTATCAGCAGTTTGAAAAATTTGACAGCAGTGAGGAGATCCTTGCACATATCCGGGAAGAGATTGGAGAGCCGGGAAAAAATCCGGACGGTGAATAAATGTGATGTGACAGGTGCAAAAATAAAAAGTCAGAAACGGAGCAAAACATGGGAATGACATGGACAGATGACCAGCGAAAGGTCATCGAACTCAGAGACAGAAATATATTAGTTTCCGCGGCAGCAGGTTCCGGTAAGACTGCGGTGCTCGTGGAACGTATCATAAAGATCATTACGGACAAAGAGCAACCGGTGGACATTGACCGTCTTTTGATCGTGACATTTACCAATGCGGCTGCGGCAGAGATGCGTGAACGAATCGGAAATGCACTGGAGAATGCCTTAAAAGAACAGCCGGACGACGAACATTTACAGCGTCAGCTTTCTCTTTTACACAATGCCCAGATCACGACGATCGACAGTTTTTGTCTGTATGTGATCCGTAATCATTTTCATGAGATCGATCTCGAACCGAATTTCAGAATCGGGGATGAGGGCGAGTTGAAACTGTTAAAAGAGGACGTGCTCGCAAAGGTGCTGTTGAAAAATTATGAGGAGAGTGCGCCGGAATTTTTAGCATTTGTGGACGGATATGCATCCGGCAGAAATGATGCGGCGCTCTCCGGCATGATCTTACAGCTTTATGAGTTTTCGAGAAGCTATCCGTGGCCGAAAAAATGGCTCCTTGCGGCGGCAGAAGGGTATGATACAGAGGATGCGGCATCTTTGGAAAGTGCATCCTTTATGCAGTCTTTTTTTCAGAATTTAAAACTGGTAACAAATGATCTTGTCGCACTTGCAAAGCGTGGTTATGAACTGACACAGGATGATGACGGACCTGATATGTATGCGAAAGCATTAGAGAGTGACCTGAAAAAATATCAGGAGATTGCAGAGAGTGAGAGTTTTGCAGCATTTTATCAGAACTACCGCAATTTATCTTATGACAGGTTAGCATCTTCCCGTGGATTTGAAGGGAATGAAGAAAAATTAGAACTTGTCAAAAAACTGCGAGAGATGGGAAAGGATGCGGTCAAAAAAATAAACCGCCAGTATTTTTTCACATCACCGGAGATCATGGCGGAGCAGATGAAAAAGACGGCGCCGATGGCGGCAGAGTTAGTGCGTCTGACATTGGAATTTGACGAGACGTTTACGGCAGAAAAACGGCGGAAAAATCTGGTGGATTTCCATGACCTTGAGCACTTTGCGTTAAATATCTTTGTCGATGAGGAGACCGGCAAAGTCAAAAAGACTGCCGAGGAGTTCCGGGATAATTTCAAAGAGATCATGATCGACGAGTACCAGGACAGCAATGAGGTGCAGGAGACAATCTTACGTGCAATTTCACGGGAGGAGTGCGGTGAATACAACCTTTTTATGGTCGGGGATGTCAAGCAGAGTATCTATCGTTTCCGTCTGGCAAGACCGGAACTTTTTATGGGAAAATATGATACTTACAGTCTTTCGGATGCAAAGATGCAGCGCATTGACCTGCATAAAAATTTCCGGAGCAGAAACGAGGTACTTGAATTTTCCAATGATATTTTTTACCATATCATGAAGCGTGATCTTGGAAATGTGGAATATGATGCGGATGCAGCTCTTTATCCGGGAGCTTCTTATAAAGAAGAACCGGATATGTTTACGCCAGAGATTTTACTGGTAGACGGGGATGATGAACTGTTAGAGGATTCGGCAGCAGATGATAAGAAGCTGTTAGAAGCAAGGATGATCGCAAAGCGGATCAAAGAACTTATGGAAACGCAGCTTGTGACCGATAAAGCGACCGGAGAACTGCGCCCGGTGCAGTATTCGGATATGGTCATTCTGCTGCGCAGCTTAAGCGGGTATGCAGACCGTTTTGCGGCTGTGTTAAATGATGCGGGTATTCCGGCGCATACGGTTTCCTCAACAGGATATTTCAGCACTGTGGAGGTGCAGACAGTACTTTCCATGCTGCGTATTTTAGATAATCCGAGACAGGATATTCCACTTACGGCAGTGCTTCGTTCACCGATCGGGGGACTTTCGGATGAAGAACTTGCAAAACTGCGTTTGAAAGACAATGAAGTACGGTTTTATGAATGTGTTTTGGAAGAATGTGAGCGTTTAAAACAGGAAGAAGAGGAGCAGCCGGGGCAGAACCGGGATGCTTCGGAGGAAAAGCTGTACCGGTTTTATACTACTTACGAAAAACTGCGCCGGCTTGTGCCGGATACACCGATTCATGAATTAATTGAATTGCTGCTAAAAGAGACAGGGTATGGGGATTATGCCACTGCCATGCCTGCCGGAGACAGGCGCCGTGCCAATCTTCTGATGCTTGTGGAAAAGGCAATCGCCTATGAAAATACCAGTTACAAGGGGCTGTTTCATTTTGTGCGCTATATTGATGAACTGCAGAAATATGATGTGGATTTCGGTGAGGCGGATCTGATCGGAGAAAATGAAAACGTGGTGCGCATTATGAGTATCCATAAAAGCAAAGGACTCGAATTTCCGGTCGTATTTGTTGCCGGAATGGGAAAAAATTTTAACCGGCAGGATACGAGAAGCCGTCTGGTCTTACACCCGGAACTTGGTATCGGTTTAGACTATATGGATGGAAAAAAACGTGTAAAATCCGTGACGATCGCAAAGCGTGCGATCGCAAAGCAGATTGATATGGAAAACTTAGGTGAGGAGCTGCGTGTTCTTTATGTGGCACTTACAAGGGCGAAAGAAAAACTGATCATAACCGGAAGCCTCAAAAAAGCAGAAGAGACGATCGCTTATGCAAAAGCGTTTCCGGAGGAGCTTTTATCCTATCTGGGGCGTGAGAGTGCGGCAGGTTATTTAGACTGGATCTTACCCGCAGTTGCATCTTATAAGGATAAATATCAGATACGCCTGATCGCGGCGGCAGAACTGGTGCAGGAAGAATTGAAAATGCAGATCAAAGATGACTGGAACCGGTCTGCCTGTATGGAAAAGGCTGCGCAGGCTGATGAAAAAAAGGTGCAGCAGTTTTCGGAGCGTTTTCACAGACATTATGCATATGAAAATGATGTACTCAGGAAAAATAAATATTCCGTGTCAGAGTTAAAGCACCGCGCCATGCGGGAGGCATTTGAAAAAGAAGAAGAGTCCGTCCCTGTTTTTAAATCAGAAAAGGTTGTGCCATATGTGCCTGCATTTGCAAGAAAAATAGAGCAGGAAAGCGAGGAGGTTAATCTTGGAGCACTGCGCGGTACGGCAATGCACCGCATTATGGAGTGTTATCAGTTTTCTTCTGGTATGTCTGCGAAAGAACAGGTTGCAGGTATGTTGGAGAATGAGCAGATCACACCGGAAATGAACGGACTTATCCGTATTCCACAGGTGGAATACTTTGTAAATTCAGGTGTTGGAAAGCGGATGGGTGAAGCGGAAAAAAGTGGAAAAATGTATCGTGAGAAACCATTTGTCATGGGATTTTCAGATGATCAGTTAGAGGCTTTTGGTTTTGCAGAACATACAACAGTTCTGGAAAAAGTATCAGAAGAACTGACATTGATCCAGGGAATCATTGATGTATTCTGGATCGAAAAAGATGGTATTGTCCTATTGGATTATAAAACAGACCGTGTAGATACAGAAAAAGAACTGTCAGAACGCTATGCGGCACAGCTAAAACTGTATGGAGAAGCATTAAACCGCGTGTATGAAAATGAAACGGATGATCAGGGGAATCCACTTAAAGTAAAGGAAAGACTTTTGTATTCTTTCCGGCTTGGAAAAGTGATCCCGGTGTGAAAATTAAATTCTGCATAAAGTCAGGGAAGCAGAAAAGATACTTATAGAAAGACGAGGAAGAAAAAACGTGTCACAGATCATTTTAGCGTCCGCGTCACCGAGACGCCGTGAACTTTTAGAACAGATCGGCCTTAACTTCGAGATCTGTCCGGCAAAGGGAGAAGAGATCATTACAAAGAAAGAACCGAAAGATGTTGTTATGGAACTTGCAGCCGGAAAGGCAAGAGAAGTTGCATCCATGTTGAAAACGTATGGTAATGAGCACCAGAATTTAATGACGCCGCAGGATACTTTAGTCATCGGTGCAGATACCATTGTTGCCGCGGGCAGTGAAATTTTAGGAAAACCAAAAGATGACGAAGATGCATACCGTATGCTTTCTTTATTGTCAGGAAAGAGTCATTCGGTATATACCGGCGTTGCTTTTGTATTTATTGATCAGTCAGGCAGGGCAGGGGAACATATTTTTTACGAAAAGACTGACGTTTTTGTCAGAGAGTTAAAGAAAAGTGAAATTTTGCGTTATATTGCGACAGGAGAGCCGTCAGATAAGGCTGGAGCATACGGAATCCAGGGAAAATTTGCAATTTATATTGACAAAATCGACGGCGACTATAATAATGTGGTAGGACTTCCGGTCGCAGCAATTTACAGAGAACTTGACCGGCTTGGAATTGACCCATATACATGGTAAGCCGGCAGTGAAAAATTTTACACATGAAAATGGAGGATCATTATGTACGATGAAGTGATAGTACAGTATTTTTTGGAAAATCAGTTACAGCTTTTGAAAGAAAAAGTTGCAGAAACGCCGGAAGAAGCAGAAGAGTTTTTAGAGGACTGCATGGCAGTTGTCTGTAAAAATATCAAAGAAGTCCGTGCTTATTTTGAAGATGAGGGTGCTGACATTGCAGGAATGAGCAATGCAGATTTAGCAGAGGCTGAGGAAGTGTTTTCAATTCCGGATGGCAGATACCTGATCGTGGAAGCGTAAGGGGAAAAGCACTGTTGACCACGCAGTATACGTGAACAGTGGTGTTAAATGCAAGAGTACAGAAGAACAACGACAGAAAGAAAGTAAGAGAGGAAAAATAATGAAACAATACGATGTAATTATTATAGGAGCCGGACCATCCGGTATCTTTTGCGCATATGAACTGATCCATGCAAAAAAGGATCTTAAAATTTTAATGATCGAGAAAGGCAGACCGATCGAAAGAAGAGAATGTCCGAAGCGTAAGACGAAAGTCTGCGTTGGCTGTAAGCCTTGTTCCATCACGACCGGATTTGCCGGTGCCGGTGCATTTTCTGACGGTAAACTGTCACTTTCTCCGGATGTAGGCGGAAATCTGCCGGAAATTTTAGGTTATGATAAAACGGTAGAATTATTAAAAGAATCCGATGATATTTATTTAAAATTCGGTGCAGATACAAAAGTTTACGGCGTGGACAAAGAAAAAGAGATCCGTGAGATCCGCAGAAAAGCGATCAACGCAAACTTAAAACTCATCGAATGTCCGATCCGCCATCTTGGAACAGAAGAGGGCTATAAGATTTATTCCAGACTGCAGGAGCATCTGTTAGAGCAGGGTGTTGAGATGGAATTTAATACCATGGTCAAGGATATTATCATTGAGGATAATAAGGTCAAAGGAATCATTACTGAAAAAGATGAAGAATATGCAGCTTCAGAGGTTATTTCCGCGGTTGGACGTGAAGGAGCAGACTGGTTTTCACATATCTGCGAACAGCATGGTATTGAAACAAAGGTAGGTACGGTAGATATTGGTGTGCGTGTTGAGGTTCGTGATGAGGTCATGGAGTTTTTAAACCAGAACCTCTATGAGGCAAAACTGGTTTACCATACCCCGACATTTGATGATAAAGTACGTACATTCTGTACCAATCCATCCGGCGAGGTTGCAACAGAGTATTACGATAACGGGCTTGCTGTGGTAAATGGTCATGCATATAAGTCCAAGGATTTAAAGACAAACAATACCAACTTTGCGATTCTCGTTTCCAAAAACTTTACCAAACCGTTTAAGACACCGATTGAATATGGAAAACAGATCGCACAGCTTTCTAATATGCTCTGTGATGGAAAAATCTTAGTACAGACGTTTGGCGATTTCAAGAGAGGAAGAAGAACAACAGAGGAACGTCTCTGCAGGAATAACCTGATCCCGACTTTAAAAGATGCGGTACCGGGCGATCTTTCTTTAGTATTCCCACATCGTATCATGGTCGATATTGAGGAAATGTTAATGGCTCTTGATAAGGTAACCCCGGGTATTGCAAGTGATGAGACACTGCTTTATGGTGTGGAAGTGAAATTTTATTCCAATAAGGTAGTGGTCAACTCTGATTTTGAGACAAGCGTGAAAGGACTGCGTGCGATCGGCGACGGTGCATCTGTGACAAGAGGATTGCAGCAGGCATCCGCAAACGGAATTTCCGTTGCAAGAAGTATCTTAAAATTAATGGAACAGTAAGGATTTCATAAAATCGGGTAAACAGGATGAAGAGAAAATTTACAAGGGTTGCGGCTGTACTGTGCGGTGTGTCACTGTTATTGAGCGGATGCCGCATTGGCAATAAAAATATTGTGGTTTCAAATATATTAAATGACCGTCAGGTATTCAGGATCGAAGGAACTGTCTGCAGTTTAAAAGAGGCAAGGGTGTATATGACCAACTACCAGAATATCTACGGAACAGCGTATGGGGTGGATCTCTGGAAACATGATTTTGGGGATGATTCCCTCGTAAAGTATATAAAAGCGATTACAATGGAAGAACTTACGCAGGTGGTCAGTATGGATCTGCTTGCACAGTCAAGGGAAGTTGCACTTTCGGAGGATGAGCTTTCTGCAATATCAGAGGCTGCAGCAGAGTATTATGCATCATTATCCCAGGAGGAAGGCACTTACCTTGATGTGACAGAGAGTGATATCAGCGAATATTACCAGCATTACGCATTAGCCCAAAAACTCTACAATTCACTGACGAATAGTGTGAATGAGGAAGTAAGTGATGACGAGGCGCGTGTGATCGAGATCATGCAGATCTTTGTTGCGGACAGTACAAAGGCAAATGATGTAGCTGCAAAGTTAGAGCGTGGGGATGATTTTGCATCTGTGGCAAATAATTATAATGAACTGTCTTCCATACAGACCACGGTTGCGCGGGATGAGCTTCCAAAAGAGGTGGAAGAGGTTGCATTTAATCTCGATAACGGTCAGACTTCGTCTAAGATTGCAACAGACAAAGGTTTTTACTTTATCAAATGTCTGAATAAATACAATGAAGAACTGACAGAAGCAAACAAGTCGAATATCGTGGAAAAAAGAGAAAAAGAGGCATTTGATGATGTTTATAACCAGTTTGTGGCAGGTTTAGATTCCAGTATCAATAAAGATATGTGGGATGCGCTCACATTAGATACCACAGATGGTATACAGACAGACAGTTTCTTTGAGATTTTTGAAAAACATTGTGGGGAAATATAAGGGAAAAGAGGATGAAATATGACAAAAGATATGACGAATGGTTCTCCGATGAAGCTGATTTTAGGTTTCTCCATTCCACTTTTGTTTGGATATCTGTTTCAGCAGTTTTATAATCTGGTAGATACACTGATCGTCGGAAGATTTCTTGGTGTGGATGCGCTTGCAGCAGTAGGTTCTACCGGATCATTAAACTTTTTGATTATCGGATTCTGCATGGGTGTCTGCAATGGTTTTGCGATTCCCCTGGCACATAAATTTGGTGCCGGTGATTACAAAGGATTACGTGCATTTATGGTCAATGCTGTTTATTTATCTGCAGTTTTTGCAGTTGTTATGACGATAGTTACGGTAGTGTTCTGCCGTCCTATCTTAGAGCTGATGCGTACACCGGACAACATTATCGATGGGGCATACCTGTACATTGTGATCATTTTTGCGGGGATACCGGCAACGTATCTGTACAACCTTATTTCAGCGATCATCCGTTCCATGGGAGACAGTAAGACGCCGGTTGTGTTTTTGGTGATCTCATCTGTGATGAATATTGTACTGGACCTTGTTTTTATTATAAATCTTCATCTGGGTGTGGCAGGTGCATCGCTTGCAACAGTGATCTCACAGGCAGTATCAGGAATCGGATGCCTGATCTATAGCTGGAAGAAGTTTGAGATACTGCATCCGGATGCGGATGAACGCAGATGGAACAGTTCTTATATGAAAACACTCTGTGGTATGGGCGTGCCGATGGGACTGCAGTATTCGATTACGGCAATCGGAAGTGTTATTTTACAGAGTGCGGTAAATACCCTCGGATCTAATGCGGTTGCATCCATGACTGCAGGAAGCAAGATCGGTATGTTTTTCTGCTGTCCGTTTGATGCAATGGGATCAACGATGGCGACTTATGGCGGACAGAATGTCGGTGCAAAGAAAATGGACCGTATCTCAAAGGGATTAAAGGCGTGTTCCATGCTTGGAATCGGGTATGCGGTCATTGCATTTGGCGTGCTCGCACTGACCGGAAGGAATCTTGCGCTGTTCTTCGTGGAACGTGCTGAGGTGGAAGTCATTGAGAATGTATACCTGTTTTTATTTATCAACAGCGCATTTTATATTCCACTCGCATTTGTTAATATCGTCCGTTTCCTGATACAGGGAATGGGATACAGTAAATTTGCGATCCTTGCAGGTGTATGCGAGATGGTGGCAAGAACACTTGTCGGATTTGCATTAGTGCCGATGTTCGGATTCCCGGCAGCATGTTTTGCAAGCCCTGTCGCATGGATTTTTGCAGATGCATTTTTGTTCCCGGCATACCGTCATGTATACCATAAGACAGAAGAGATGCTGAATGTAAACATACAGTAAGTGGTAAAGACGTTTTCTGAACCTTGACATCATTATTATAACAATAGAAATGGAGAAAAATATGAGTATATTAAATGTTGAACATCTGACCCATGGCTTTGGAGACCGTGCCATTTTTGAGGATGTTTCGTTCCGTCTGCTTGCGGGGGAACATATCGGATTGGTCGGAGCCAATGGCGAGGGAAAGTCCACATTTATGAATATTGTTACCGGAAAGCTGATGCCGGATGAGGGAAAGGTTGAGTGGGCAAAAAATGTGCGCACCGGTTATCTGGATCAGAATTCCACGCTGCAGAAGGGAATGACGATCGAGAGTGTTTTAAAGTCAGCATTTGCATGGCTGTTCGAACAGGAAGAACGTATGAATGAGATCTGCGATCAGTTAGGCAGTGCCAATCCGGATCAGATGGATGCCATGATGGAGGAACTCGGTGTAATTCAGGATATGCTGACGATGCATGATTTTTATGTCATCGACAGCAAAGTGGAAGAAGTGGCAAGAGCGCTTGGTTTATTAGACCTTGGGCTTGACCATGATGTCTCGGATTTAAGTGGTGGACAGCGTATGAAAGTCCTGCTTGCGAAACTGCTTTTAGAGAAACCGGATATCCTTCTTTTAGATGAGCCGACAAACTATCTGGATGCAGAGCATATTGCGTGGCTGACGCGCTATCTGCAGGAATATGAAAACGCATTTATCCTGATCTCACATGATATTCCGTTTTTGAATGATGTAGTAAATATTATTTATCATATGGAAAATCAGAGACTTGACCGTTATGTAGGAAACTACGATAAATTTCAGGAAGTCTATGCAGTTAAAAAATCACAGCTTGAGGCTGCATACCGCAAACAGCAGCAGGAGATCAGTGAATTAAAAGATTTTGTGGCGCGCAACAAAGCACGTGTGGCTACGAGAAATATGGCAATGTCACGCCAGAAAAAACTGGATAAGATGGACGTGATTGAGCTTGCCGCAGAGCGTCCGAAGCCTGAGTTTGATTTTAAACTCGGACGGACACCGGGAAAATATATTTTTGAGACAAAAGATCTTGTTATCGGTTACGATGAGCCGTTATCAAAGCCGCTTAATATCTCTATGGAACGTGGTCAGAAAATCGCATTGGTCGGTGCAAACGGTATCGGAAAGACTACGTTGCTGCGCAGTATTTTAGGACTTGTTCCGGCACTTTCCGGGGAAGTTACACTGGGTGAAAATTTAGAGATCGGCTATTTTGAACAGGAGATCAAGGGTGAAAATAAAAATACCTGTATCGAAGAGATCTGGGAGGAGTTTCCGGCATTTTCACAGTATGAAGTGCGTGCAGCACTGGCAAAATGCGGACTGACGACAAAGCATATCGAAAGTCAGGTGCGTGTGCTAAGCGGTGGTGAGCAGGCAAAGGTACGTTTGTGCAAATTGATGAACCGCACGACTAATATCCTGCTTTTAGACGAGCCGACAAACCATCTGGATGTGGATGCAAAAGATGAATTAAAACGTGCTTTAAACGAATACCGCGGGGCAGTACTTTTGATCTGTCATGAACCTGATTTCTATCAGGATGTGGTAAATGCAGTGTGGGACTGCTCGAAGTGGACGACAAAGATTTTATAATAATTCAGATGCCGTTTTCAGAAGGTGATTCATAACAATAAAACACTTTCTGGAAATGGCATTTTATATTTTAAGAAGGGAGATGTGGAAAATGCAGCCAGATTATTATAAGGAGTTTACCTGTATTGCAGATCAGTGCAGCTTTACATGCTGCAGGGAGTGGAAGATCGGGGTGGATGATGTTACTTTTAAAAAGTGGAAACATACATGTATACCGGACGGGATGTATGAGGAAAGCCTGATCAGGCAGAATGTGGCTGATTGCAGCAATGGCGGAAACAGAGAAAGCTGCGTGCAGAAAAGACAGGATCTGAACACAAAGGGAAAAAAGTTGCAACTGAGTGAGTATGTGATAAAAAAGGATGGAAGCAGAGTTATAGGGTTAAATGAAGAGAAAAACTGTCCGTTTTTAAATGAAAAAAAATTGTGCAGATTAGTCCTTGCCTATGGGGATGAGATACTTTCACAGACTTGTCAGATTTTTCCAAGGGAGCTTCATACATTTAATGAAGATGTTACGGAATATTCCCTGATGCCGTCCTGTCCGGCGGTCGTTGATCTGTTATGGAAAAGAGATCATATTTCTTTTTCCGGGGAAATGGATGCATCTGCCTACCGGGAACTTGCTCCGCTTGTGAACTTACGTGCATTTCTGATGAAGCTGATGGAAGATGATGCACATACGCCGGAACATGATCTGATGAAGATTTTTTATGTACTGCTTGATCTATACGAACGGGTGGAAAAGGAGCCGGTAAATGATGCGGTAAAATCGTATCCGGATGGATTTCTCGAAGAACTTTCAAAGACTATCGATGACATTGAGCAGAACCCGCAGTATTCCATTGAGGAGCGCAACGAATTATTCCTTGATCTTGCAGAAAATTACCGCAGGGAAGGGTTGTATGAAAAATACTTAGAGCCAGTGGCACAGCTTGCAGAACAGTTGTCGGAACAGGGAATCAAGGAGGAGGTTGTAAAAGAATGGCAGGAGTTTGAAGTACATTTTTTGAAATACCAGTCTCTGATGCGCCGATTTCTTTTGATGGAATTATATGCGGACAGTTTAAAACCGGATGGCAATATAGAAGAGATGGTCGTGCTGGTGCAGTGGATCGCCATGGAATATGCCACGATCCGGCATGCAGTTTTTTTGTACTGGCTGCTTGGCATGGAAAATAAGTTTTCGAATGGAAAATCTATTTCACAGGAAGCTCTTGCTTATGAGAATCTACGTGAGTATATCGTTGTGATTTCCCGCATGATGGGATATGAGGAAGAGGATATTTATGAATATCTGGAAAACAGCTTTGAGGATATCATCTGGGACTGGGGATATTTTGCGTTGATTTGTGGTTGACATCTGCTGTTAAATGTATTATTGTATTAATAAGATAATACACAAAGGAGGCTGGAGTTATGAAGAAAGAACATTGCAGTAAAATGATAGCTCCGATTATTATTGCGATTATTCTGATCGTGTATTACGTTGCAATTGCTGCCGCATTTGTGCTGATCCCGGATATTGCAGTCATAGTAAAAATACTTATGATAATCATTCCGCTGGCATTGGCAGGAGTAGCATTTGCGGTAACTGTAGAACGTGTGAATGAGATAAGGAGTGGAGAAGAAGATGATCTTAGTAAATACTGATTATATCAGCGGCAAAAATTTAGAAATGCTCGGTCTGGTAAAGGGAAGCACGATCCAGAGCAAGAATATTGGAAAAGATATTACACAGAGTTTCAAAACATTAGTTGGTGGGGAATTAAAGGCATACAATGAAATGATGAATGAGGCAAGAGCCCTTGCCACTAAACGTATGGTGGAAGAAGCAGAAAGTCTTGGTGCGGATGCGGTTGTAAATATCCGCTATGCATCTTCTGCAGTTATGCAGGGAGCCGCGGAAGTTATTGCATATGGTACGGCTGTAAAATTTGTAAATTAGTAAAAAATTCTTGACTTGTAGTCCACTTCAGGTTGTAGACTTTATAAGTACTTCCGGTGGGGAAGCAAGTGATAAAATTCGTCGACGGAAAGGAGTAATTTTATTATGAAGACTACAAGTAAAGAAGAATTTGAAAAACAGAACGTATTTGGAACAGGAGCGGAGAATACAGGATTTGCACAGTATTTTATCGGTAATTCTTATCTGAATCCACTGACAGATCCAAAGAACTGTGCAGTATTTATGGCAAATGTTACGTTTGAGCCGGGTTGCCGCAATAACTGGCATATTCATCATGCGACAAAAGGTGGCGGACAGCTTTTGATCTGTACAGCAGGTGAGGGATGGTACCAGGAAGAGGGAAAAGGGCCGGTCAGCCTGACACCGGGTACGGTGATCACTATTCCTGCAGAGGTAAAGCACTGGCATGGAGCGAAAAAAGATAGCTGGTTTTCCCATATTGCAGTGGAAGTTCCTGGAGAAAACTGCAAAAACGAATGGTGCGAACCGGTATCTGATGAAGTATACGATAAACTGAAATAAAATAATAGAAAAAAGGGGCTGTAAAATAAGCCCGTAGATAAAGAAACGTCCGGCGGGAGCGTCCAAAAGTTTGTGTAAACCTTCAAACTGATGTAAGATAAAATTACTCAGTTTGGAGGTTATTTTTATGGCAAGAAGAAAAGACAGCCCACAAAAAGCAGCAATGAGAAAAATGATGCGTGATTATCTGAAAAGTAATGATTGCCTGATGGACTGTACTCTTCCTGTATGATTTCTTACCCGTTGTTTCTGCTGCTTTTGCTCCAGCAATCTTAGGACCACGTTCTACTGTATAGGTGTTACTGCCCTTTATCCTCGCTCCTTTTGGCTCATGAGAATGAATCTTGGCTTTCTCCTTTGTGAGAATGACCATAGGCTTGTCATCCACTTTTTTTATCTTCAATGTTCTCACCTTCTTTCAGAAAATTTCTGATTAAATCTTTATAAACTCGTTGCATAATTTGCTTCGTCTGTGTATACTATAGTTAGTAGATGGGCTATATGCCTATCATGTGGACTGACACATAAAATCCGAAATTCTTTCCGGACTTTGGGTGCCGGACAGTTGGCTGGCAACGGAAAAACCAGTTTGCTTATCGGACTTCGGGTGCCGATCAGTTGGCGGACAACAGAAAATTCAGTCATTAAAGGAAGGTGTCATCTGCTACGGCAGACGAACCTTCCTTTTAAATTTGCCAAAATACCATTTAGATATAAGGGACTTAATGCTTATGACTAAGAAACAGGCTATTGCCATCATCACCAAGTGTGCAAAACAATACCAGCAGTATTTAGAAGGTAATCAGGTTGTTTTTGTCTATCGTGACGAAAACAATAAGTCAAACCATAGGATTTGAGGTAATATGCAGATATTTGTAGATGCAGATGCATGTCCGGTAGTGGACATAGTAGAAGATATAGCTGAAAAACATAATATTCCAGCCACATTGCTGTGCGATACCAATCACGTGCTGTATTACGATTACAGTGAAGTGATTGTAGTTGGTGCAGGGGCAGATGCTGTTGACTATAAGCTGATAAGCATTTGTCACAGAGGAGATATTGTTGTTTCTCAGGACTATGGTGTTGCAGCAATGGCTCTTGGTAAAGGTGCCTATGCAATTCATCAGTCTGGCAAATGGTACACAGATGAGAATATTGACCGGATGCTTATGGAAAGACACCTTAATAAGAAAGCCAGACGAGGTTCTTCCAAGAATCATATTAAGAAACAGAAGAAGCGGACAAGTGAAGATGATGAACGATTTGCACAGTCATTTGAGAAGCTTGTGCTGATGGCACAGGCGAGAGAAGGTGAGTAGGATGAGACTATTTAAGAAGAAAAGTGTGGTTCAGTCTTATGACAAGGAAAATAAGAAGCCTGTAATCAAAGCCAGCATTTGTAATGGCGAGCAGGTTGCAGGTTTTAAGGATATACAAACAGGTAAGATTGAAGAGGTTATGCTGATAAAAAGTCCGGCAGACCTTGAAAGTTTTAAGGCTATGTATGGAATAGATGAAGAGATAGTAAAGGAATACTGATTATGAATATACAGATATTTGGCACTAAGAAATGTAATGATACTAAGAAGGCTGAGCGTTTTTTTAAGGAGCGTGGCATCAAGTATCAGTTCATTGACATGAAAGAAAAAGGAATGAGCAAAGGTGAATTTAACTCTGTTGCACAGGTAAATGGTGGTCTGGAGAATATGATCAACTGGGATGGCAAAGACAAGGATTTGCTTGCACTTATTAAATATACTACGGACGAAGATAAGCTGGAAAAAGTGCTTGAGAATCCGCAGGTAATTAAAACTCCGGCAGTAAGGAATGGAAAGCAGTCGACATTAGGTTATCAGCCGGATATCTGGAAAGGATGGAACTAATGGTAAAGAAAATAGTAAAAGACCCATTGTTTCTTGCACAGAAGTCGGTGGATGCAACAGAGGCAGATAAGCAGGTGGTAACAGATCTGATTGATACACTTAGAGCCAATCTTGACCATTGCGTAGGCATGGCTGCAAACATGATAGGTGTTAAGAAGAATATTATTGTTGTGGCAGCAGGACCATTTCAATTTGCAATGATTAATCCGGTAATCACAAAGAAATCCGAAGCATTTCAGACAGAGGAAGGATGCCTGTCTCTGGAAGGTGCTCGTCCTTGCACCAGATATCAGGAGATTGAGGTGGATTACCTTGATCAGAGCTTTAAAAAGCAGCATGGGAAATATTCCGGCTGGACGGCACAGATAATTCAGCATGAGATTGATCATTGTAATGGTATTGTGATATAAAATGCTGTCTATTATTTATGGTTGCATGAGGATATTTCAATGGGCAGAATCTCGTCCTTCTATTGAATCGGAAACCAAAGAGGATACGATTGAACCGGGAACCGAAATATTATCTCTTACAGCAGATCTAAGAGAAGATGGCCTTGTTAAATCAAGAACCGGAGATACCACTACGGATGCGACTTATAGCGATTGGTACAAAGCAGTATATGTTCCTGTTGCGAAGACAGCACAAGCTGTAAATGGAGGTAAATGAAAAGTCTAATCCCCCAGCTATGCTGGGGAGAATGGAATAGCTGGAAGCGGTGAGGATATCAATAAAAAACCTCCTGTGATATATTAAGAATGGTGTCGCAAGCCAAACTTAATCACAGGAGGTGGTCCATATGGACAATAAAAGTTTATCACACACAAAATGGAAATGCCAATATCACATTGTATTTATTCCGAAATACAGAAAGAAAATTTTGTATGGAAGAGTGAGAAATGATGTGAGAGAAATAATAAGCACGTTATGTAAATACAAAGATGTGGATATTTGGATTGTCAACACTTTTTCAGACAAATTTTTTTAGGTTATTTTCCCGATATTGTACAGGCGTTTGATACCCTAGGGAGGAATGTATACGGTGATGATTATACCAGTTTACATAATCCCATAGTTTTATCTTCAGTTCTTCTAGTATTTCATCCTTTAATTAACTCGACTTTTTGACAGACAGTGTATCAACAATGATT
>ERZ791765.433-NODE-433-length-46672-cov-17.158419_pt1 | contig 46672 bp, 54 predicted proteins | sample MGYA00509949_ERZ791765 | MGnify/ENA primary metagenome ERZ791765 (study PRJEB30046, sample SAMN00791980) | human gut metagenome | study: EMG produced TPA metagenomics assembly of the A metagenome-wide association study of gut microbiota in type 2...
AGTATCTGTCCGGTGCTGAATCTGTGCGGAGGCTGCCAGCTGCTGGATATGGAGTATGCTAAACAGCTTGATTTCAAACAGAAGCAGGTAGAGGAACTGCTAAAAGGGCTCTGTCCTGTTAAGCCTATTATAGGTATGAAGGATCCATTTCATTATCGCAATAAGGTTCATGCTGTATTTGACAGAGATAAAAAAGGAAATATCATTTCCGGAATATATGAAGAAAATACACACCATGTAGTTCCTGTGGAGAAGTGCCTTATAGAGAACCAGAAGGCGGATGAAATCATCGGTACTATACGCGGAATGCTCAAATCTTTTAAAATTCGGACCTATGATGAGGATACGGGCTTTGGACTTCTCAGACATGTCTTAATCCGCAAGGGTTTTTCCACAGGGGAAATTATGGTAGTGCTGGTTACGGCATCTCCAGTGTTTCCGTCTAAGAATAACTTTGTTAAGGCTTTGCGGGAGAAACATCCGGAGATTACCACCATCGTCCAGAATATTAACGGAAGAGGGACAAGCATGGTTCTGGGTGATAAGGAGCATGTGTTATATGGCAAGGGATATATTGTGGACGAACTGTGCGGATGCCGGTTCCGTATATCGTCAAAGTCATTTTACCAGGTGAATTCCGTGCAGACAGAAATTCTTTATGAAAAGGCATTGTCACTGTCCGGTCTTACCGGGCGGGAACTGGTGGTGGATGCGTACTGCGGTATCGGAACCATTGGAATCATAGCAAGTAAGGCTGCCGGGAAGGTTATTGGAGTGGAACTGAATCAGGGTGCGGTCAGGGATGCTGTTAATAATGCGAAGATGAATGGAATAGATAATATTCGTTTTTATTGTAATGACGCCGGCCGTTTTCTGGTGAATATGGCTGAACAGGGTGAGAATGCAGATGTGGTTATCATGGATCCTCCCAGAAGCGGAAGTACGGAGGAGTTTATGGACGCCGTAGGAAAGCTGGGAGCCAGAAAGGTGGTGTATGTGTCGTGTAATCCGGAAACGCTGGCCAGGGATGTGAGGTATATGAAGAAGCTGGGGTATCGGGCGGTGGAGGCTTGGCCGGTGGATATGTTTCCGGAGACTGACCACGTGGAAACCGCCGTGCTTCTCGTGCGGAAACCTTGATTCCAGGCGGGTTTGCAGGGTTTTTAGCGGGAAATGGAGTTGTGTTTTTGCGGAAGGTGAGATGGATAAGTTCCCGCAGATAGGGGGACGGGGATAACGCCGGATAGTTTAAAAATAAGGGTTTTGTTGGACATAAAATACAATCTGGCAAAACCCTTACTATTTGGCAAAAGTGTATACTGTCTGGCAAAACCAGTATTGTGCGATAAAAGCGATAGTTACTGAGTAAAATAAACAATGATAAATTTTTGCTTGTAATTTATCAACTCATCGTTTAAACTGAACCTATCTGATTACACAGTTCTTAAAAACATATCATTCGGGAGTTCCCCGGTATATTCAATCATACATTAAGGCAAAGGAGAGGTAGATATGTCATTTGGATTTATTGATTTTGCAAAAGAAGTTTTGAAAGCTTCGGAAAGTCCGCTGTCTGTAGAAGAGATGTGGGAAGCAGGCTGTAATCAGGGACTTGATGAGAAGCTGGGTTCTTCCGGCAAAACACCAATTAGGACCCTGTCAGCCAGAATCTATGTGGATATCAAAAACAACATGGATTCGGTATTTATACAGGTTAGCAAAAGGCCAGCAAAATTTTATCTGAAAGGAAAAGACATTAATCCAGAAAAAGAAATACCGGAATCTGGAGCAGGAAGGAGAAAGGGTAAGTTTACAGAACGGGATTTACATATTTTACTATCAAGCTTTGTCTGCACGGACGAGCATTTTAAATGTATGACAAAGACTATTTATCATGAAGTTTCCAAGAGGGAGAAAAGTGGTAAGAATAAATGGCTGCATCCTGATATTGTGGGGGTTCATTTTCCATTTGATTCTTATACGGATAATACACTGAAGCTTTTCGATGTGTTGAAAGTCAACCCATATAAGCTGTATTCATTTGAGATGAAAATCAGCCTGACTCTGTCAAACTTGCGGGAATATTACTTTCAGGCGGTGTCAAATTCAAGCTGGGCGCATGAAGGATACCTGGTAGCGCTTAAAATATCAGAGGAACCGGAACTGATGGATGAATTGCGGAGATTGAACAATGCCTTTGGGATTGGGGTGATCCGTCTGGATGCGGAACACTTTATGCAGAGTGAGATACTATTTTCAGCGAAAGAGAAAGATTCCCTTGACTGGGATACGATAAATCGTCTGGTGGATGATAACCGGAATTTTAAAAGTTTTCTCAACGATTTGATGGAGGATGTCAAAGTTGGAAAAGTCAAGAGCAGGTATGATGACGTCTATTTGGAAGAGGAGCAAATGTATCAATATGTTTTGAAATGCGGTATTGTATCCTGATGATTGAATAACAATTCTATTTAAAATATAGTCCTTGACTGTTTGCTTTAAAAGCAGGCAGTCAGGGATTTTTTTAGTTCTGTTTATCTGAAATGTTCCCTTTTATAAAAAAATGTGTCAATTAACAAGTTGACGAATAAATGTTTGTTTTTGTGGAAAAGCTTACCATATAAAAATATACAGGGAGAGCAGACATGAATACAAATCATCGATTGGAATTTGGAAAATATGTGGAGACGCTGCGGAAGGGCAGAGGTAAGTCTCTTCGGGAGACGGCAAAAGCTATAAAAGTATCACCCCAGTTTTATAGCGAAGTGGAGAAAGGAAGGAGCAGTGCGTTTACTGCAGAAAGGTTGAAGTCGCTGGCCTGCTTTCTCTTATTGAATGATGATGAAGTCCATACACTTTATGATATGGCGGCAGAATCACGGTCATCCAGTGATATTGCGACACCACAGGACTGTGCCGATTATATGCTGTGCAACAGCTATGTAGTAGAAGCGCTTCGGCTTTCGATGGAAACCGGTGCGGGAGAAAAAGAATGGCAGGTTCTTTTGGATGAGTTAAGAGCAAGGAAGGGGTGATCTGTCTATGTACCAGCCAAAGTTAAGAAAGAGCAGAAACAGGATTCCTATTATGAGTAATGCTGAAATTGATGAACATGCGGAAGGACTGTTAAGAGACTACAAATCTACTGTGTTGAAAAATCCGCAGCCAGTAGATATAGAAGCCTTTGCAGAGATTTATCTCGATCTGTCGTTGGATTACACTTATCTTTCTCATTGTGGTCTGATTTTAGGCAGGATGGTATTTCAGGATACAGAAAGAGTTCCTGTTTATCTGCCACGGGAAAAATGTGCTGATTATCTGTATGTGGAGAGAGGAACGATGATGATTGATAATACCGTTTTAGAGGATAGGAAAGAGTACCGGCTCCGGTCTACCATAGGGCATGAATGTGGACATTGGATATTCCACTCCGATTATTATACGCACACAAATCGTCATACAAGTCAGGAAATGAAGTCACTATCAGGTATTACAGGATGCCGGAAGACAGATATTGAGGGCGGATCAGGAATGGCTGGAAGACGAAGGCTGATAACGGATACAGATTGGCTGGAGCATCAGGCTAAGTATTTCAGTGCTGCTATTTTAATGCCAAAGACGCCATTTGCCAGTGTGACGTTAGATTTGCAGGAGAGCAACTATCTCAGTGAAACAGACATCGCAGAGGCACTTTCCAGGATATTTCAAGTATCGCCGGCTTCTGCTAAAATACGGCTTATTCAGTTGGGACTTACCGGATGTCCCGGTCAGGAAGTCAGACTTGCAAATGTAAATTATTTGACATGTCCCAGTAATTGACAGGCACTCTGTGGGTAACAGAGTGCTGATTTAAAAGTGCATGTGTCAAGCACATGGTTGAGCAACCAGTATTTTTTTAGATATTGTGTCAACCAGTGGATTGACAAGAAAGGAGAGTCAAATGAAAGAGAAAATTCACTGTCCGTTATGCAGAAAACGGGCTTTCGATTTTTATTCTTCGTCGAACAGGGAAATTTGGGTGGAACTGAAGTGTCCCCATTGCCGGAATATCGTACAAGTCCGCTGCCAAATTTGTATCAGTCAGAATGGGAAGAAGGAAAAATTGATAATTCAATAACTAAGTAACCTACCGAGCAAAGGGTCCGCAAATGCGAGACACCAAATAGCCGGAGTAAAGCGGAATTTCAGCTTACTCCGGCTATTTTTTTGCCCTTTTCCAATCTGCTGTTGTTGCTTTACTCACGGGTAAAGAAAGGAACAGCATGAAAATCAAATATGAGTTTATGACAGGGGAAAGGTTGGAACTCGAAGTGGATGATAACATTGGAGAAATTATTATAGAGATGGAGAAAACGCAATCCAGAAGGAACCGGACTGAAACAAGGCGGCATAATTCGTTGGAATTTATGCAGGAAAGCCGGGGAGGTTACCTTCCAATGCAGTTTGCTGACGAAAGAACGGATATTGAGCAAATAATGATAGATTCTGATGAAAAGGAAAGACTTCACCGGGCCATTCAGAAATTGGACTGTAAGGACGCCATGATTGTAAAGAAGTATTATTTTGAGGAAAAAACCATGGTTGAAATTGGTAAGGAGTTGAGTATTTCTACAATGGCTGTTTCTAAGAGACTAAAAAAAATTCCTGATAAAATAAAAAAGTTATGGAAGCAGGTTTAATTAGTAGTTCTCCCGTGGCTATATAGTAGGGCATTCAATATGACCCAATTGTGAAAGGAGACTGCGGGTGATGAAAACAATCCGAATTATTGTAAAAGGTGGGGAAAACCCACGAATTACAGTCTCAAAAGATAAAGCAAAGAAGGGCTTTCTCAGATCTATTCTCAGAAAAAAGGGACCGGAAACTTTGTATGGAAAGGAGACGCAGAAATTATGAAAAAGGTATTTATCTGCAGCCCCTTCCGTGGGGATGTGGAAGAGAACAGTGCAAAGGCGGCGGGATACTGCCGGAGGGCGTATGAAGAAGGGCATCTTCCCATTGCCCCACATCTGCTGTTTCCGCAGTTTTTGAATGAAGACAGCCTGAAAGAACGGGCAGACGGGATTGCCATGGGGCTTGAGCTGCTTCTTGGCTGTGACGAGATTTGGGTGTTCGGGGAAGCTACCGAGGGCATGGAGCAGGAAATCCGGTTTGCGGTGGAGCATGGTATCCACATCTGGTTTAAGGAAAATATGGAAGGAGGCAGCAGGGGATGAAGCAGGTGATGGTTGTGACAAAGTTAACAGGAAATGAGGAAAATGATCAGGCGAGGGCGCAGGAATATTGCCGCTATGCGGCGCACAAGGGGTTGGTTCCCATCAGTCCGTATCTGAATTTTCATGGGATGTTTCCGGACGAGCTTGGAGGAGCGGTGGAACATGTACTGGCTGCCCGGCTGGCAAAGCAGGTGGATGAGATATGGGTGTTTGGGAATGAGACAGATGCGGAAAAGAAGAAACGGATGGAAGATGCCTGCCGGGAGTACGGCGGCAGGGCAAAGTATTTTGACGCAAGGGAGATCGGGGAAGATTTGCTGCTCTGTACCATGTTCTCCGAGGAACTGATTGAGAAGCTGGAAGAAATGGAGGCGTTTTAGATGGGAAGCGAATTGTTGAAGATGGCGGACGGGTTTGCTTTGGTTGCGGAGAGCCTGCGGGAGTTGGCAGGACAGGATGTAGAAGAAGCAAAGGTGGAGACGAAGCAGGAGAGTAAAACTGGGAAGGCCACAGTGGATAAAAGCACAGCCGTGGCGAAGGCAGATAAGAGAAAAGAGGAGCAGAAGGTGGCTGTGGAGGATATCCGTGCAGTGCTGGCGGAGAAGTCCCAGGAAGGAAAAACTAAGGAAATCAAGGAATTGCTGGGGAAATACGGAGTGGCAAAGCTGTCCGCCGTGGAGGAGAAGGATTATCCGGCGCTGCTTGCGGAAGCGAAGGTGCTGTGATGGGGAGACATGCGCTGTTGTCCGCTTCCTCATCCAAGCGGTGGCTGAACTGTACGCCGTCCGCAAGACTGGGGGAGCAATTCAAGGAAGATACGGGGAGCGTGTATGCGGAGGAAGGCACTGCCGCCCATGCCTTGGCGGAGCATAAGCTGAAACGATTGCTAAAACGGCGCTCCAGGCGTCCAGTGTCTGATTATGATTGTGACGAGATGGAAGACTGTACGGATGAGTATGTGGCTTATGCCATGGAGCAGATTGAACTGGCGAGGCAGAACTGCAAAGACCCTGTGGTGCTAATCGAACAGCATCTGGATTATTCCGCCTATGTACCCGAAGGTTTTGGAACCGGTGATTTGGTGATTGTTGCAGATGGGGCTTTGACGGTCATTGACCTGAAATATGGAAAAGGCGTGGCAGTGGAGGCGGAGCGGAACCCGCAGATGATGCTGTACGGGCTAGGAGCCTTGGAACTGTTTGATGCCATTTATGATATTGATACGGTGCGGATGACCATTTACCAGCCGAGATTGGAGAGCATCAGCACCTGGGAAATTTCTGTTGCTGATCTGCGTGAATGGGTGGAGACGGAATTAAGCCCGAAGGCTGCGCTTGCCATTAATGGTGAGGGAGAATTCCGGTGCGGCTCCTGGTGCCGTTTCTGCAAGGCGAAGAATACCTGCAGGGCAAGGGCGGAGGAGTACCTGAAGTTGGCACAGATGGAGTTTCGGCCTCCGGCACTTCTGTTGGATAAGGAGATTGCGGAAGTTTTGAAAGTTGCGGATGACCTGGCGAAGTGGGCGGCGGATGTCTATGCCTTTGCCACGGATGAGGCAATCACTCACGGAAAACAGTGGGCAGGTTTCAAGCTGGTAGAGGGCCGGAGCAATCGGAAGTATACGGATGAAGAGGAAGTGGCGGAGGCGGCAAAGGCTGCCGGGTACACAGATATTTATAAAAGTACGCTGGTGGGCATCACGGAGATGGAAAAGCTGATGGGAAAGAAAAAGTTTGCGGAGGTGCTTGGGAAGCTGGTGTACAAGCCCCAGGGCAAGATTACCCTGGTGACGGAATCGGATAAGAGGGAAGCATTGATGACAGCAACCGCAGAGGCGGATTTTAAGGAGGAAGCAAGACCATGAACAATGAAAATATGAACCTGACGAAAGTAATCGTACCATGCAGGTTTTCTTACCTGCATTGTTGGGAGCCAAATGCAGTGAACGGGGGAGAACCGAAGTATTCGGTATCGGCCATCATCCCCAAATCGGATACGGAGACTGTGGAGAAGATTAAGAGGGCGATTGAGCAGGCGAAGAAGGATTCCGTTTCCAAATGGGGCGGAAAGGTTCCGGTTAACCTGAAACTGCCGCTCCGTGACGGGGACATTGACCGCCCGGAGGATGAAGCCTATGCGGACAGTTATTTCTTCAATGCCAATAGCAGGCAGGCTCCACAGGTGGTGGATAAGAACGTGCAGCCCATTCTTGACCAGTCAGAAGTGTATTCCGGGTGTTATGGCAGGATCAGCGTGAATTTTTATGGGTTTAACAATAACGGAAACCGTGGAATTGCGGCGGGGCTGGGGAATATCCAGAAGCTGCGTGACGGGGAATCTCTGGGTGGCAGGAGCAATGCGGATGAGGATTTTGATGCAATTGCAGATGAGGAAGATTTCCTTGGATAATGAGAGCAGGGCGGCGGGTGACCGCTGCCCGTTATTCAAAATGCAGGGGAAAGGAGTTCTGCCATGGGAAGGATTTTAGAAATAGACATTGAGACATACAGCGATGTGGATTTGATTAAATGCGGGGTTTACGCTTATGCGGACAGCCCTGCTTTTGAAGTCCTGCTGTTTGCCTATTCCTTTGATGGAGGGAAAACGCAGGTGATAGATCTGGCACAGGGGGAGGAACTGCCAGAAGAGGTGACAGAGGCTGTATTTGATGAAGGTGTAGTAAAGTCGGCATTTAATGCAAATTTTGAGCGGATTTGTCTTTCTAAGCACTTTGGAAGACAGCTATCTCCAGAAAGCTGGCATTGTAGCGCGGTACAGGCGGCCACGCTGGCATTGCCCCGTTCCTTGGAGGACGTTGGGGTGGTACTTGGATTGGAGCAGCAGAAGATGAAAGAAGGGAAGGAGCTAATCCGGTATTTTTGTGTACCGTGCAAGCCCACAAAAGCCAATGGTGGGAGAACACGGAATCTGCCCTGCCATGCGCCAGAGAAGTGGGACATATTTAAGAACTACTGCATCCGGGACGTGGATGTGGAGAAGGAAATACGGAGAAAACTGCAGCATTTTCCGATTTCTGAAGGTGAGATGGAACTGTACTGTCTGGACCAGAAAATCAATGACAGGGGTGTATTGGTGGACAGGAAGTTAGTACAACAGGCGGTGTCCTGCGACTTACTGTATAAGGATGTCGTGACGAGGCGGGCGTATGAACTGACTGGGCTGGAGAACCCCAATTCCGTGGCGCAGATAAAGTCATGGCTGGGGGAGAACGGCGTGGAGATGGAAAGCCTGTCAAAAAAGGCGGTGGCCGTGCTGATTGAGGAATCGGACGGGGAGGTACAGGAACTTTTAAGGCTCCGGCTCCTCATGGCGAAGACATCCGTCAAGAAGTATGAGGCTATGGAGCGGTCTGTCTGTTCAGACGGGCGGGTGCATGGCTTATTGCAGTTTTATGGAGCCAACAGGACAGGCCGGTGGGCCGGGAGGCTGGTGCAGGTGCAGAATCTGCCCCAGAACCATATCCCGGATTTGGAACTTGCCAGGAGCCTTGTAAAGCAGGGGAGGTTTGAGGATGTGGATTTGCTTTATGATTCCACGCCGAATGTGTTGTCGGAGCTTATCCGTACCGCTTTTATCCCAAAACCGGGATACCGGTTTGTTGTGGCAGATTTTTCTGCCATTGAAGCGAGGGTGTTGGCGTGGCTGTCAGGTGAGAAGTGGAGGCTGGATGTATTTGCTTCCCATGGAAAAATCTATGAAGCTTCGGCGTCCGCTATGTTCCATGTGCCGATTGAGAAAGTGACGAAAGGATCCCCGCTCCGGCAGAAGGGAAAAATTTCAGAACTGGCTTTGGGATACGGAGGTTCTGTAGGTGCGCTGACTTCCATGGGTGCTTTGGATATGGGGCTGGCAGAAGAGGAATTGGCTCCGCTGGTATCCACCTGGAGAAGTGCCAATCCCCATATCACGCAGTTCTGGTGGGATGTGGATGCGGCTGCGGTAAAGGCAGTGACAGAGAAAAAGAAAACAAGGGTAGGGAGAATCACCTTTGAATATAAAAGCGGGATTCTGTTTGTGGGGCTGCCATCAGGTAGGAAACTGTCCTATGTGAAGCCCAGGATGGCATTGAACAAGTTTGGCAGGAACGGACTGACCTATGAGGGAATTGCGGAGAACAAGAAATGGAGCCGGATTGAGACTTACGGCCCGAAGCTGGTGGAGAACATCGTGCAGGGGACGGCAAGGGATTTGCTGGCGGAAGCCATGCTCCGGGTGGAGAAAAAAGGCTATTCCATTGTTATGCACTGCCATGATGAGATTATAGCGGAGATGCCGGAGGGGGCTGGTTCCGTGGAGGAGATGTGTGCGGTCATGGCCATACAACCAGAGTGGGCGGATGGGCTGCCGCTCCGGGCAGACGGCTATGAATGCGCTTTTTACAAAAAGGAATAGGAGGCAGAGGAATATGAAGCTGTTTATTTCAACAGGGAATTCACGGATGGAGAAGCGGTGGAATGGAAGGGAGATGGAACTGGAGGAATTTATCGAACGCATTTCTACCACCATCCGCACTTCGGAGACGGTGGAGCAGTACCGGATGCTGTCCAAGGCAAAGCAGGATGACATTAAGGACGTGGGAGGCTTTGTGCTGGGGAAGCTGAAAGGTGGCAGGAGGAAGAAGGACTGCGTGGTATTCCGGTCTGCCCTCACACTGGATATGGATTATGCCAGGTTGGACATCCCGGAGCAGATAGAGATGTTCTTTGATTTCCGCTGCCTTATTTATTCCACTCATAAGCACACTCCGGAAAGCCCCAGATTCCGGCTAATTATCCCGTTGTCCAGAACAGTAACGCCGGATGAATATGTTGCAGTGGCAAGGAAGGTGGCGGAGGATATCGGCATGGAACTGTTTGACGATACCACTTATGAGCCGTCCAGGTTGATGTACTGGCCTTCCACTTCTACGGATGGGGAGTTTGTGTTCCGGGATATAGAGGGGGAAATCCTGAACCCGGATCAGGTGCTGGCAAGGTATAAAGACTGGATGGATTCTTCGGAGTGGCCGGTGAGCAGCCGACAGCAGGCGGTGGTGCAGAGAGAGATGAAGAAGCAGGCGGATCCGCTGGAGAAGGACGGGGTAATCGGGGCATTCTGCCGGACCTATGGCATTGAGGAGGCAGTTGCCGTTTTTCTGCCGGAGGTGTACCAGCCAAGCGCCATGCAGGGAAGGTTTGATTATATCCCGGCAGATTATCAGGCGGGGGTGGTGGTCTATGAGGGGAAGTTTGCCTATTCCCACCATGCCACGGACCCGGCCTGCGGGAAGCTGATGAATGCGTTTGATATGGTGCGGATTCATAAATTCGGGGAGATGGACAGCCGCTCATCCGAGGATACGGACCCTGCAAAGCTGCCTTCTTTTAAGGCAATGAGCGAGTTTGCGGTGAATGATGAGAAGGTGAAACGCCAGTTGATGAGGGAACGGGAGGAATCAGCACAGGCGGAATTTTCACAGGAAGAATGGCAGTCTGCCCTGGAACTGGACCGTCAGGGGAGGGTAAAGGATACGCTGGACAATCTAGTAACAGCCATAAGGCATGATGGACGTTTACAATCCATTGCGTTCAATCTCCACCGGGACGGCATTGACGCGGGGAAGGAACTGCCCTGGAAGCAGATCAAGCCGGGGTGGAATGATTCTGATTTTGCATCCCTGAAAGTGTACCTGAATAAAGGCTATGGCGTGTATTCCCCGTCCAAAACGAAGGATGCGTTGCTTGCGGTGGCTTCCGAACGGGCATATCATCCGGTGAAAGAATATCTGGATTGGCTTCCGGTCTGGGATGGGGTAAAACGGGTGGATACGCTGCTCACGGATTATCTTGGGGCAGAGGATTCCGAGTATACAAGGGCAGTCATACGGAAAACACTGGCGGCAGCGGTAACAAGGATTTTCCAGCCGGGGGCGAAGTTTGACAGTGTGCTGATTCTGAACGGTCCCCAGGGGATTGGGAAGTCCACCCTGTTTGCAAAGCTGGCGGGAGCCTGGTTTTCCGACAGTCTGACGCTCACGGACATGCGGGACAAGTCCGGACCGGAGAAACTGCAGGGCTATTGGATTCTGGAGCTTGGGGAGCTTGCAGGGATGAAAAAGACTGATGTGGAAACGGTGAAATCTTTTCTGTCCCGTGTGGATGATAAGTACCGTGCCAGCTATGGATTGAATGTGGAGAGCCATCCAAGACAATGCGTGATTGTGGGAAGTACCAATACAGAAAGTGGGTTTTTGCGGGATATCACGGGAAACCGGAGATTCTGGCCGGTGCGGGTGAACGGGCAGAGCGTGAAGAAACCATGGCAGATTTCGCAGGAGGAAGTAACGCAGATTTGGGCGGAGGCAGTGGAAGTTTATAAGGGCGGTGAAAAGCTGTTCTTAGAAGGGAATGTGGCAGCAATAGCAGCCTCAGAGCAGGCGGAGGCTATGGAGACGGATGACCGGGAAGGTCTGGTCAGGACGTATCTTGAAAAGCTCCTGCCGGAAAATTGGAATACTATGAGCCTCTATGACCGCAGGAATTTCTTAAATGGAAGTGAGTTTGGAGAGAAGCAGAGAGAGGGTACCGTGAAACGCACCAGAGTGTGTAACATGGAAATCTGGTGTGAGTGTTTTGGACGGGAGTCTTCCACTTTGAAAAAGATAGATTCCTACGAAATCAGCGGAATCATGCAAAAGATTGAAGGCTGGGACAAGGCGGAGAGGGACACTTTTTCCCTTTATGGCAGACAGCGGTGTTACCGGAAAAGTTGAGGACAAGTGGGACAGAATACAGAGGTGTCCCGATAGGCTGTCCGCTAGGAAATATAAGCAAAAGCAGGAGTTTTGGACAAGTGGACAAGAAACCCATAATGAGATTAAAAAATAAGAAAAGAAGCTGATTATGCCTGTGTAATATGTGTATGCGCGTATATAGGAAAACACTGTCCGTCCTGTCCGCTTGTCCTGAAAATAGATTGGTTACTATGAACAGCAGGTGATACAAAATGCGGGAAAATGTAATTGAAAGACAGCTTGCTATGGCTGTGAAAAAGATGGGAGGCATGGCAGTGAAGTTCGTTTCTCCCGGATTGGATGGGGTGCCGGACAGAATCGTCCTGTTGCCGGATAAGAAAATGGCGTTTGTGGAGTTGAAGGCTCCGGGAAAGAAGCTCCGGCCTTTGCAAGAGAAGCGCAGAAGGCAGTTGGAGGCTTTGGGCTTTCCGGTTTATGTGATAGATGGGGCAGAACAGATTGGAGGTGTGCTGGATGAAATATGTTCCACATGAGTATCAGGAGTATGCGAAAGAGTTTATTGTGAAACAGAATATCAGTGCTTTATTTTTAGATTGTGGTTTGGGAAAGACCATCATTACTCTGACTGCCATATGGGAATTACTGCTGGATTACTTTGAGGTCAGGAAGGTTCTGGTAATAGCGCCGCTACGGGTGGCGAGGGATACCTGGCCGGGGGAACTGAAGAAGTGGGAACACCTGCAGGGGCTTGTGATGTCAGCGGTTCTTGGCTCGGAGAGGGAACGGATAACGGCATTAAACCGGAAAGCCAATGTATATGTCATTAACCGGGAAAATATAGAGTGGCTGGTGGCACATGGCGGATGGGATTTTGATATGGTGGTGATTGACGAGCTCTCTTCTTTCAAATCACACCGGGCGAAGCGGTTTAAGGCATTGAAAAAAGTACGGCCCTGCGTGAAGCGGATTGTGGGGCTGACGGGAACACCCGCTCCCAATGGCTTGATTGACCTGTGGGCGGAGATTGGAATTTTGGATATGGGGCAGCGGCTTGGGCGGTTTATCGGCGGTTACCGGGAACGGTTTTTTGTGCCGGACAAGCGAAGCAGGGAGATGGTTTATTCCTATAAGCCGAGAGAGGGAGCGGGGGAAACAATTTATAGTTTGATTTCAGATATCTGCATCAGTATGAAAGCGACAGATTATCTGAAAATGCCGGAATGTATTTATAACCGGGTGGTGGTTGCCATGAGCGAAAAAGAAATGAATCTATACCATCAGCTTGAGAAAGACATGCTGGTTCCATATGAGGACGGTGATATTGATGCAGTAAATGCCGCCGGACTGTCCAACAAGCTGATGCAGATGGCAAACGGGGCGGTCTATGATGAGAACGGAGCAGTAAAACACATACATGACCGGAAGCTGGAAGCCCTGGAAGATTTTGTGGAAGCGGCGAATGGGAAGCCTGTGCTTGTTGCTTACTGGTATAAGCATGACTTGGCAAGAATCCGGGAGAGGCTTGGAGCGGAAGTGTTGGACACTGCAGAGGACTTTCGGAAGTGGAATGCAGGGCAAATTCCTGTTGCGGTCATCCATCCAGCATCTGCGGGACATGGGCTGAACCTGCAGGCCGGAGGTGCCACCCTCATCTGGTTCGGGCTGACATGGTCTTTAGAACTGTACCAGCAGATGAACGCAAGACTGTGGCGGCAGGGGCAGAAAGAAACGGTGGTCGTCCATCATCTGATTGCGAAAGACACATTGGATGAGCGGGTGATGGAAGCGCTGGAGAAAAAGGACTGTGGGCAGTCGGCGCTGGTGGATGCGGTGAGAGCAAGGATTGGAGGTTGGAAGGATGGATGTGGAAAAACTGTTTAAGGATTACGATAAATGGAAAAGAGATATGGGGATTCTGGAATTTGAACTCAGCCGATTTGAGGGCGTGCCATATGATGACGTGATAGAAAGCCTGTGCTTTTCCCATCCACAAGGAGACAAAGTGCAGACCAGTGGGATTTCTGATAAGACAGGAAAAACAGCCATCATTTACCGCCAGGTAAAAGAAAGGCTGGATGATGACTGGTTTGACTATCTGATTGAGCGGTACAAATCGGTAAAAGAGGAAGTGGAGTTTTTTGAATATGCAATGAACAGGCTGAGCGGAAGACAGTCCCAGGTATTAAAGGATATGGTGCTGGGGCAGATGAGCTGGCAGGAGCTGATGAGTAAATACAATGTCAGCCATGCTATGATAGGAAAATATAGGAAAAAGGCAATCGAGGAATTGGAAGGGATTTATGGTATGAGAGAACAGAACACGGAAAACTATATGCTGGATTAGGGACGGTAGACAGATGGTAGACTAAGTGTAGACAAAGAGTTTATTGAAAGTTTATCGGAATCTGTGTTATTCTTAAACTGCGAAGAACTGTAAGAAGCTCTATGGTAAATCCATGGGGCTTTTTCTTTTGCCTTTGCGTGGACAGGGGCTTCATCCTTTCACCCTGTCCGGTACATAGGAGAGGAGATGGATAAAATGCCGATGAAGCCAAAGAAGCCCTGCCGCCATCCGGGATGCCCGAAGCTGACAGACGGGTATTATTGTGAAGAGCATGGATCGCTGCATTGTAGTGACAGGATATCTTCTTCCGGGCGTGGGTACGACAGACGATGGCGTATCGCAAGAAGCAGGTTCCTGAAAACACACCCCCTGTGTGTCCAGTGCCGGGAACAGGGAAGACTGGTGAAGGCAACTGTGGTGGATCATATTGTGCCGCACCGTGGGGATGACAGATTGTTCTGGAATGAAGAGAACTGGCAGGCGCTGTGTAAGAACTGCCATGACAGCAAGACCATGACAGAGGACCGTTATCAGGAGTACAAATACTGACAGAGAGAAGCCTTGGGAGTTCCCCAGGGCTTTTCCTCTAGGCGGTAGTAACGTGCCGCCTGCCATTTAACTAGAACTGGTCGTGGCTTTGAATCTGCCGAATGGCGGAGCGGACAGTGTGTGTGTCCATGACTGTGGTAATAAGGCATACCTTTGGAGTGTTTGTGGTAGATGCGGACGGGATATTTTGTATAAGAGTATGGTTTCTGGATAATCCAGCAATGCCCGGTGCATCGGGACTGGAATTCGTAGAAGTCATCCGTTTTCCAGACAAGTTTGAAATAGGACGAGGCCAGGAGAGAATGCTCGTTGGATGTGAACATTATTTTTTTACCTTGCGTTTGCCGGGGGCTTCTCCATACGGTGTTTGTGGTTCACAGACCATGGCAGGCTGAGGCGCGGGTGTGATGCGGATGCAGTTATCCTCATAGGACACCTCAATGGCATCCCCGATGTGGAAGCCGAGAGCCTCCAGCCATTTTCCCTCCATGGAAATCTTAGGAGTGGCAGTGTAGTAACTTTCCCTGCCCCAGACATATTGAGCCTGCCTTGCCCGTGCGCTGTAAAGGACTTTCATTTTCTTTGATTTCATAAGCAGTTGCCTCCTTTGGTTTTTGTAGTGCCATATTAAATCGGATTCGGATAATTATCCAGTCAATTCGGAGGCATGGACTGCACAAAGATTTGTCCCGTGGATTGTGCAGGTTATGACTGGATTCGGGGAAATCTGCCGAGGGGAGGGGGCGGTCTGAATCTCTGGAACCTCGCCCCCTGGAAACCGCCGTCCCCTCAAACGTGAATTTTCGCATAAATCGGTAGGGGGGATAGAAACCCCGGAGCATTTCCATACATAAACATAGGATTTCCGCAAAATAAGGCAGGAAAGGTTTTGCCAAAAAGTACCGGAAATCCCGTGTTTTGAAGCTGGAAAACCATTTAAAAAGAGTGGTTTTCTGGCTTTTTTATATTTGGAGGTGTGAAAGGATGACCGATGCACAGGCAGTTCAGATAAAGGAACTGCGGATGCGGGGGCAGGGTTACCGGGCAATAGGGGCGGTGGTTGGGCTGTCCCGTGATATTGTAAGGAATTTTTGCAAGGCAAACGGTATGGATGGCTATGCAAGAGCTATGGCACTCAATATGCAGGAACGCCTGGCGTGCGGAAAAGCCTGTGCCTGCTGCGGAAAAGAAATCAGCCAGCCGGGGAACGGCAGGCCGAGGAGGTTCTGCTCAGACAAATGCAGGCGAACATGGTGGAAGCTGCACCCGGAGGCGGCACAGAGAAAACACACCCATACAGAGGTGTGCGCTTACTGCAAAAAAAAATTTGAAGTCAATGGAAGCCGGGAACAGAAGTATTGCAGCCATAACTGTTACATCAAAGACCGGTTCTGGAGGGACGAGGATGGAGTTTAAGAAAATCAGGATAGCGGACTTGGTTCCGGCTTCCTATAATCCGAGGAAAAAGCTGAAACCCGGTGATAAGGAATATGAAAAAATCAAGAATTCCATCCAGGAATTTGGATATGTGGAGCCAGTGATTGTCAATTCCGATATGACCATCATCGGCGGTCACCAGCGGGTGACAGTGCTTTCCGATTCGGGCTATGAGGAAATTGACTGTATCGTCATTGATATCGACAAAAACAAAGAAAAGGCACTGAACGTCGCTCTAAATAAAATCACAGGCGAATGGAATAAGGAACTGCTGGCGGATTTGATTAAGGATTTGCAGGCTTCGGATTTTGATGTGTCTTTCACAGGCTTTGAGCCGCCGGAGATTGAGCAGCTATTCAATGCCGTGCACGATAAGAAAATCACGGAAGATGATTTTGACGTGGAGACGGAGCTTCAGAAGCCTGCGGTGGCAAAGCAGGGAGATGTGTGGCTGTTAGGCAGGCACCGGGTAATCTGTGGGGATTCCACTTTGCCGGAGACATACGAGGTGTTGATGGAAGGGCAGAAAGCAAACCTTGTGGTGACAGATCCGCCTTATAACGTGAATTATGAGGGAACTGCCGGAAATATCCAGAATGACCATATGGAGGATGGAAAGTTTTATCTGTTCCTTTTTGCGGCTTTTGTAAATATGGAGCAGAGCATGGAGCCGGATGCTTCCATTTATGTGTTCCATGCAGATACAGAGGGGCTGAACTTCCGCAAAGCATTCCATGATGCCGGATTCTATCTTTCCGGCTGCTGTATCTGGAAGAAGCAGAGCCTTGTGCTGGGAAGAAGCCCCTACCAGTGGCAGCATGAGCCGGTGCTGTTCGGCTGGAAGAAGGGCGGGAAGCACAACTGGTATTCGGACCGGAAGCAGACTACCATTTGGGAGTTTGACCGTCCGAAGCAGTCCAAAGATCATCCGACCATGAAGCCAGTGGGACTGGTGGCATATCCCATCCAGAATTCCTGTATGAGCAATTGCATTGTGCTGGACCCCTTTGGTGGTTCCGGCTCCACGCTGATTGCATGTGAGCAGACCAGCCGGATTTGCTATATGGCGGAACTGGACGAGAAGTTCGTGGATGTGATTGTACAGAGATATATTGAACAGAAAGGCTCAGCAGAGGATGTGTCTGTCATCCGGGGTGGAGAGAAAATAAGATATTCAGAGTTAAAAAAGGAAGGTGCCGCCGATGAAGCAGTTGACCTTCCTTGATTTATGTTCAGGTATCGGTGGGTTCCGGCTGGGGCTGGAGGCTGCCGGGCATAAGTGTATCGGTTATTGTGAATATGACAAATATGCAAGGGCTTCCTATGAAGCCATGTATGACACGGAGGGGGAGTGGAAAGCGGATGACGTCACAAAACTCAGACCGGGGGATATCCCATATGCAGACATCTGGACATTTGGTTTCCCCTGCCAGGACATCTCCATCGCTGGAAAGCAGAGAGGACTGTGTGGCAAGCGAAGTGGAATCTATTACAGCATCATTGACCTCGTCAAAGGCAAGGAGGAAAGTGATAAACCCACATACCTACTTGTTGAGAACGTTAAGAACCTGCTTTCAGTTAATGGAGGCTTCGATTTTGCCGCCGTTCTGTCTGAAATGGACGAAGCAGGGTATGACGCAAGATGGCAGGTGCTTAACTCCAAAGAACACGGAGTCCCCCAGAACCGGGAGAGGGTGTTCTTTATCGCAAATCTTAGAAGCAGAGGCAGACGGGAAATATTACCTGTCTCAGGAGAAGACGGAAGAACTCTTAAAGAAGTTATAGGAGGGATGCAGGGCTACCGGGTATATGATCCGGAAGGGGTTTCTGTGACACTTGGAGCAAATGGCGGAGGTATGGGCGCAAAGACGGGGCTGTATTTTATCGACCAGGTAAAGGATAAGCCGAAAATCACACCGTTAGCGAGATGCCTAATTGCAAAATATAATGCGGGTGTGGTCAACCGCCCTGCGAATTCCGGCGTGCTGGAAGCCTATGCAGTAATCACGCCTGACAGGATAGAAAAGCGACAGAATGGCAGACGGATGAAGGAAGAGGGGGAGCCGATGTTCACGCTGACCGGGCAGGACCGGCACGGTGTATACCTATGTAATAGGAACACTGATGATTGCGATACAAGGGTAGAAATACCTGTCCGCAATGGAACAAAGCAGGGATACGACCTGGCACATCCCGGTGATGGAATCTGCCTTGCTTATCCAAAAAGCAACTCACGCCGTGGCCGGGTTGGCAAAGGCTGTTCCCAGACACTGGATACCGGATGTCAGATGGGAGCAGTAATGAAATGCGGCAGAATCCGAAGGCTGACACCCCGTGAGTGTTTCCGGCTGCAGGGCTTTCCTGATGAACTGTTTGAGCGGGCGATGGCGGTCAATTCTGATGCCCAGCTTTACAAGCAGGCGGGAAATGCAGTCACGGCAACCGTGGCTTATGCGGTGGCGATGGCGCTGCCGGAATCTAGAAATGAAATTTAAGAGGGGAAGGAGAATATAGACGGATGCTTTTAAAGGGAAAGGGTAGGCTCTGTGTTTATATGACAGAGAACTATGAGACATGTGGTATCATTTTCAGGCGGCAAGGACAGCACCGCCATGCTTCTTATGATGATAGAAAAGGGGATGCCTATTGACGAAATCATTTACTGTAATGTTATGGCGACGCCCTATCTCGGAGGGGATTTCCCGGAGATGTATGCATACATCAAAAAGATTGAAAAACACATCGGGAGAAAAATAACTTTTGTCCAGGCGGCGCTTTCCTTCGAGGAGCAGTTCTACACAGAGTATAAAAGGGGAGAGCGTGCAGGGCAGATTTATGGTTTCCCATTTACTACCGGGTTTTCCTGGTGTAATGACCGGCTTAAGCTGAAACCGCTCTACCAGTATCAGAAAGGTGCAGGTGAACACATCACTTATCTTGGAATTGCTGCCGATGAGCCGAAACGTCTGGCAAAAATGGATGAGCATACGAGGGCGCCGCTTGCGGAATGGGGGATTACCGAAGAAATGGCAAGGGCGTATTTGGAAGAAAGGGGACTTTTGAATCCGCTGTACCGGAAATTCCGGCGCCTTGGCTGCTGGTTCTGCCCGAAACAATGTCTTGATTCCCTGCGGCGTATCCGGTGGGAATATCCTGATTTCTGGAGAGTGATGCTGCAGTGTCAGGAAGACAGCAGAAGGGCTTTCCGGCCAGAAAGAAATATGTTTGAACTGGAAGACCGGTTCCGCAGAGAAGATGAAAAAAACGGCAGAAAGATGCCGGATTGCCTTGACTTTACACCCGTTCAGAGTGATTAATGTAGTACCAAAAAACAAGGCTCAAAAGAACGGAGGAAAAGCCATATGAAGATTAAAACGAACGCAGAGAACAGGAAAGATGTTGTGAAGGCAACCGTAGAGATTCTGAACACGCCATCAAAGTACCTTGGAGTTCCATCCTGTAACTTCCAGGTGGGAAACTGCATTATTGACCGGACAGGAACTGTAGAGACGGAAGATGAAAAAACAGCGGAGATGCTCTTGGCAGGATTGGCAGAACGGGGATTTGTGGATGCACCGGAAACGGACGAGGGTAAACTTCTCGTGGCGCTCCCGGCAGAGGGGCTGACGGCTTTGAACTTGAAAAACCTCATTTTCCTCATCCACAGCAGGCAGTACCTGATTAACCAGTCGATTGGGGAAAAGTCCTTCTACATTCCAGACAGTCTTGTGGAGGAGTTAGAAGAGAGTGAAATCATGGAGGCGGTTAAAGATTCGCTTCTTGCATATGCAGAGGATATGAGAGGGCTTGGAATTTCAGAAGAGAAGATAACTTTTCGCTTTCCTTATACAGAGGATACAGCAAAAATAAAGGCTTGGACGGATTTAGCCGCCGCCATGATGAAGCAGGCCAGGGAGCAGAAGCGGATTGATCCGGAGGAGCGCATTGAGGAAAATGAAAAATACTACATGCGCATCTGGCTCCTTAGAATCGGCTTTGGCGGTAAGGATATGAAAGACAGCCGCAATACCCTGATGGAAAACCTGAAGGGGCATTCCGCATTCCGCACACAGGCAGACATTGACCGGGCGAAGGTGCGGACCAAGCAGAGGGCGGAGGCGAAGAAACGGGAGGAACAGGAAGCCCAGAAGAGGGAAGGCGGCGGAGAAACTGCCGGAGCCGGGGAAAACGTAGCAGGGCTGGTTTTGGAGGAAACGGGCGGCAACGGGGAGAAGCCGGAACCGACAGAAGTAGCTTAGACACAGCGTTTTCCGCCTTATTATATACCATAGAAGGAACCCGTAAAAACACACGATTGACGGGCGGATTTTTCCGAGATCTTTGTGTACATTATGCGCCGAAATGACTGGATAATATGTGCTTTCAGAGTGATTAATAGACTACCAAAATAAAACGAAGAAAGCACAGGAGGCGCAGGAATATATGAGAACACAGAAATTCGGGATTGAGATAGAGATGACAGGCATTACCAGGGAAGAGGCAGCAGCGGTGATTGCCGGACATTTCGGAACAGAGAGTTACTACATCGGAACCTACTACAAAACCTATGGGGCGAAAGACAGAAAAGGCAGGGAATGGAAAGCAACCTACGATTCCAGCATTACCGCACAGAAGAAAGTGCGGGGAAGAATCCAGGCGGCGGATGACATTTACAAATGTGAGATTGTCAGCCCAATCCTTACCTACGATGACATAGCGGATTTGCAGGAAATTATCCGGCAGCTCCGGCACAGGAAAGCACTGGTTAACGAAAAATGCGGAATCCATATCCATGTGGACGCTTCCCTTTTTACCCCGCAGACCCTGCGGAATATCGTAAATATCATGGCAAGCAAGGAGGATATCCTCTACAAAGCCCTGCGGATTGACCCGGACAGACTTTGGTACTGCAAGAAGGTGAACGAAGAACTGATTACAACCATCAACCGGAAAAAGCCAAAGACGATGGAACAGCTTAAGGATATCTGGTATGCGCAGGAGCCCGGCAGTGAGCGGAACCAGCATTACAACAGGACACGCTACCATGGGCTGAACCTTCATGCCACTTTCACTAAAGGAACCGTAGAATTCCGGCTTTTCAACAGCACCCTCCATGCCGGAGAGGTAAAAGCCTACATCCAGTTCTGCCTGGCAGTCACCCATCAGGCGCTAGTGCAGAAAAAAGCCTCCTCCCGCAAGACGGAGACGGACAACGAAAAATATGCTTTCAGGTGCTGGATGCTCCGGCTGGGGCTGATCGGGGACGAATTCAAAACCTGCCGCCTGCATTTCCTTAAAAATCTTGAAGGAAATTCTGCATGGAGGCACGGGGCATAGACTACATACCTTTTTCACACAGGGCGGTGCGGACCGCTCTTGGGGTGGTAGGAGGAAGACCTTACTACAAATTGGAAAGGAAGATACAAGATGGAAAAATACTACATTGCTTACGGCAGCAACATGGATGAGGGTCAGATGGCTTACCGCTGCCCCACAGCGCAGCTTTTGGGTAAAACAGAACTGGAGGATTACCGCCTCCTGTTTAAAGGCTCAAAGACAGGAGCATATGCTACCATCGAGCCGGAGGAAGGCAGCCGGGTGCCTGTCCTTGTCTGGAGCATTGGGAAAGAGGATGAAAAGAGCCTTGACCGCTACGAGGGATACCCGGTGTTCTACTACAAAAAGGATTTGGAGATTGATCTGGACGGGAAACGGTTAACTGCCATGGCTTACATTATGGATGAAAGCCGGGAGTATGGGAAACCAAGTGAGAGATATTATGGTGTGCTGAAGCGGGCATACAGGAAATATGGTTTTCCTACGGAGATACTGAATGAGGCGTATGAAATCAGTGGAGAAAATGGGAGAGGAGATTAATAAATGGTACAGGAGAGATTATCCGGGAATGCCAGTGAGAAACGGAACTGCTGGTACAGAGGGCACGGCCCGGACAGTATGGGAGGAGAACTGAATAGAGGTCTTTCCCTGAACAGGAAAACACTGAATCGTAAAGTCCGGTATCAGGGAAAGGATGCCCTTCAACACGGGAATTATAAAAGGGTGTGCCGTACCTTGCGCATGGTGGATTTCACTTAGCAGGAAAACTTCGGAACACCATAAAACAGACGAATCCCTTCGGAATTCTTTGGTAGATTTATGATGCTGGATTGACTGGATAATGTATGCGTTCAGAGGTAACATGTGTACTACCGAAAGGGAAAACCCTTCGGAAAACAAAACCACAGGGAGGAAATGCACATGAGAACAAATTTTTATCTGGATGGCAAGAAAACCATACGCAAGGCAGTGAAAGAACTGGTAGGGGAAGAGCGGATGAAAGAAATGATTCAGGAAGCGAAGGAGACGTTTTTCGAAGACCCCAATATCCAAAACAGCTATTTTCTTGGAAGCAAGGGGATGCTGACGATTGAATTCGCATAGGGAATTCTGGAAAACGGACAGAGGAAAAGGACCGGAGGAAGCCGGCCTTTTTCTTCTGTCCATTTTGAAAACTGCTGTAGAATGCACAAATTCTATGGTTGAAGATTGGTGGATTTATGGCTCCGGATTAACTGGATAATGTCCGCATTCAGAGGTAACATGTCACTACCAACGGAAAACCTGCCATTGACAGCTTTTCCGCACAATATGACGAAAAGAAGAGGAGGATATTTTCAATGATGAACACACAGGAATTTACCACGATGGAGCAGCTCAGCATGATGGATTCCGTAACAAACGGGGCGGTTTTGCAATACGGGCCGCTGGTACTGGTGACGGACAACGCTTACAGGGATGAATTTATGGCACAGATTTACGAATTTGTGGAAACGCCGGAGGAGGCAGGGGTTGGGATTGAAGAATGCCGCTTAAACTTCTGCGAAAAGGCAGAGAAGAAATTCCAGGACGGCGGCAGGGCGATGGAATGGTGCCTGAAACGAGCGAAGGAATATTACTTAAGCAAATGAGAAAACCGGACGGGGAGGCGGGAAAGTCTCCCTGTTCCATAAAGAGAGGATGAAGGGTATGCGTGCATACGGGGAACGGGAACACCATGGGAAATATGTGCTGGATGACTATACATTTTCCAGAAACCACAGGAAGGCGGTAACGATACGCAGATGGAAGCGGAATCTGAAAAAGAAAGCAAGAAAATCCGACAGATTACGGCTGGATTAGATGAAAGGGGCTTCTTCGGAGGCTCTTTTCATTTACCGTAAAGGGTGCGCTTGAGCGGGAAGGAGGCGTGGATGGTGGCGCAGAGTGGAAGAAAACCAAAGCCTACGGCAGTTAAGGTGCTGGAGGGGAATCCGGGAAAGAGGAGATTAAATACACAGGAGCCGAAGACGGAGAAAAAAGCGCCCCGCTGTCCTTCCTGGTTGGAGGACGAGGCAAAGAAGGAGTGGAAACGGATGGCAAAGCAACTGGAGAAGCTCGGCATCCTGACGGAGATTGACATGGCCGCTTTTGCCGGGTATTGTCAGGCATATGCCCGGTGGAAGGAAGCAGAAGAATTCATCACCCAGCACGGCACCATCGTAAAAACCCCGTCCGGTTACTGGCAGCAGGTTCCGCAGGTTTCTATCGCACAGACTTATTTAAAAATCATGAACCGTTTTTGTGAACAGTTTGGGCTTACCCCATCTGCCAGGAGCCGGATTACATCAGAAACAGGGGAAGATAAGGAAAATGACGCTATGGAACTGCTCCTGTTCAAAGGCGGTGGGCACTGATGTTTGACAGGGAGAAGGCAGATTACGCCGTGGATTTTATTAACTGCCTGAAACACACGAAAGGACGGTGGCGGGGCGTGCCGTTTGAGCTGCTTCCATGGCAGGACAGGATTATCCGGGATGTGTTCGGCACGGTGAAGGAAAACGGATACCGCCAGTATAACACCGTCTATGTGGAGATTCCGAAGAAAAACGGGAAATCGGAACTGGCCGCCGGAGTTGCCCTGTATATGACCTGTGGGGACGGAGAGTGGGGAGCGGAGGTTTACGGCTGTGCTTCTGACCGCCAGCAGGCTTCTATTGTATTTGACGTGGCGGTGGATATGGTGGACCAGTGTCCGGCATTAAAAAAGCGGATGAAACCAGTCATGTCCGTGAAGCGTCTGGTGTATAAGCCAACCAACAGCTTCTACCAGGTGCTTTCCGCTGAAGCCTATACGAAACATGGTTTAAATGTTCACGCCGTGATTTTTGATGAACTGCACGCACAGCCAAACCGGGAGTTGTTTGATGTTATGACGAAAGGCTCCGGTGATGCCAGAACTCAGCCGCTGTTTTTCCTGATAACGACAGCAGGGACAGACAGAAATTCGGTGTGTTTCGAGCAGCATCAGAAGGCAGAGGATATCATTCTGGGGAGGAAGATTGACCCATCTTTTTATCCGGTGATTTATGGTGCTTCTGATGATGCGGACTGGTCTTCGGAAAAAGTGTGGTATGAAGCCAATCCGTCCCTTGGACACACCATTGATATAGAGAAAGTAAAAAATGCGTATCTGAGTGCCAAGGATAATCCGGCAGAGGAAAATATCTTCCGGCAGCTCCGGCTGAACCAGTGGGTGAAGCAGTCTACGCGCTGGATGCAGATGGAGAAGTGGGATGACTGTGCGTTTCCGGTAGATGAGCGAGAGCTGATTGGCCGGGAGTGTTATGGAGGACTGGATTTGTCCAGCTCCATTGACATCACGGCTTTTGTGCTGGTTTTTCCTCCGAGGGATGATGCAGAGAAATATATTATCCTGCCGTATTTCTGGATACCGGAGAAAAATATGAATCTCCGGGTTCGGCGGGACCATGTGCCGTATGATGTATGGGAGAAGCAGGGTTGCCTGATGACCACAGAGGGGAATGTGATACATTATGGTTTTATTGAGAATTTCATTGATGACTTGGGGAAGAAGTTCCATATCCGGGAGATTGCTTTTGACCGCTGGGGAGCGGTGCAGATGGTGCAGAACCTGGAGGGGCTTGGGTTTACCGTGATTCCCTTCGGGCAGGGGTTTAAGGATATGTCACCGCCGAGTAAGCGGTTGATGGGACTGGTGCTGGAAAAGAAGATAGCGCATGGAGGGCATCCGGTTTTGCGGTGGATGATGGATAATATCTTTGTGCGGACAGACCCGGCAGGAAATATCAAGCCGGATAAGGAGAAGTCCACCGAGAAGATTGACGGGGCTGTGGCAACGGTGATGGCGCTAGACCGGGCGATACGGAATGGCGGAACTGGCAGTGGAAGTGTGTATGATGACAGAGGAATTCTGGTGTTTTGATTTGTCCGATTCCATAATTTGCTTAAAATCATAAATATCGTATTTATTTTATGCATCCATATCTATTCTGTTCGTTGTGTGTTAGTATTAAGATAACCGGAAGTAAGAGTGGATTGAGACAAATGTAAAAAGAAATGTTTTTGTTTCTTTTTAGTGGTTTTATGGAGGGGGAGGTTTCAAGATAGGATGTTTGTTAAAGGAAAATCTGGAATCAGAAAGGGGTAAAATTTTATGTTGGCTATGCAATATAATATCACATTACCAAATGATTATGATATGGGTATCATCAGAAAACGGGTAGAGAATAGCGGGAATAAAACAGATGGCTTTGAGGAACTTAAAATGAAAGCCTATCTTGTTGCGGAAAAGGGCAGGTACGGCAATTATGTGAATCAGTATGCACCGTTCTATCTTTGGGAGAATACGGAAGGAATGAATTCATTTTTGCTTGGAGGGCCTTTTGGTAATATTATAAATTCTTTTGACAGGCCGTCGGTCTATCACTGGATTGTGTTAGATGAACACGTCATAAAAACAGAGGCTCCGCAATATGCACTGATCCAAACTGTCCCGATACATGTTACTGGAAATTTTCCTCTTTTATTAGAGGAAGAAAAAGCGTTTTTTGCAAAATGGGCAGGGATTCCGTCAACTACGGCCTGTATCATTTCCTATGACCCCTTGACTTGGGAATTTTGTCATTATCACATGGGGACGGATTTAGATGCACTTCAAAAAATGGCAGAAGGTTCTTTGATCTATGATGTGCACCACATTTCCTGATGCGATTTTAAATTAGGGAATATTTTCTTTGCGGAAAGAAAGCGGATAGAAGAGCAAGCCTTTTAAAGAAAAATTCAGATTGATCGAGGGACACCTTTTCGGAGGTGTTTTTCTTTATTTTCAGGAGAAGCTTATGAGTTTGAAGTCTATTTTAGGTATCCGGGGAGCGAGGGATAAGCCAAGAGCCAGCTACGGTGGTTCTGCTTATTCCTTTTTCTTTGGAAGAAGTACCAGTGGAAAAACGGTAAATGAGCGGACTGCCATGCAGACTACGGCAGTGTATTCCTGTGTGCGGATTCTGTCGGAGGCGGTGGCTTCCCTGCCCATCCATGTGTACCGTTATACGGACACCGGGAAGGAGAGGGTGTATGACCATCCGCTGTATCATCTGCTGCATGATGAGCCGAACCCGGAGATGACTTCTTTTGTGTTCCGGGAGACTTTGATGAGCCATCTTTTGATTTGGGGAAATGCTTATGCGCAGATTATCCGGGACGGGAACGGGAGGGTGCTGGCGCTGTACCCACTTCTGCCGGACAAGATGGAGGCGGACCGGGATGAGAACGGGCGGCTTTACTATATCTACACCCGGAACAGTGACGAGAACCCGAACTTTGAGGAATACGGCAGAGTGTATCTGCGGGAGCAGGATGTGCTGCATATTCCGGGGCTTGGGTTTGACGGGCTGGTGGGGTATTCCCCTATTGCCATGGCGAAGAATGCAGTGGGGATGACGCTGGCCTGTGAGGAGTATGGTGCTTCTTTCTTTGAGAACGGGGCGAATCCCGGAGGCGTTCTGGAGCATCCGGGAGTGCTGAAAGACCCGGCGAAGGTCAGGGAAAGCTGGCAGTCGGTCTACGGCGGTAGCAGGAACGCCGGGAAGGTGGCGGTGCTGGAGGAGGGGATGAAGTACCAGCAGATCGGCATCCCGCCGGAGGAGGCGCAGTTTTTGGAGACAAGGAAGTTCCAGATTAACGAGATTGCCAGGCTGTACCGGATTCCGCCCCATATGGTGGGGGATTTGGACAAGTCCAGCTTTTCCAATATTGAGCAGCAGTCTTTGGAGTTTGTAAAATACACCTTGGACCCGTGGGTAATCCGGTGGGAGCAGTCTTTACAGAGGGCATTGCTTCTGCCGCAGGAGAAGCAGGAGTATTTCATTAAGCTGAACGTGGATGGGCTTCTCAGGGGGGATTACCAGAGCCGTATGAATGGATATTCCGTAGGACGGCAGAACGGATGGCTGTCAGCAAATGATATCCGGGAGATGGAGGACATGAACCTGATTCCGAAAGAGGAGGGCGGAGATTTGTACCTGATTAACGGGAACATGACAAAGCTTAAGGATGCCGGGATATTTGCAGAACAGGGAATGGAGCAGCAGAATAAAATAACAAAACAGTAGGAGCCAACAGGTGAAGAAAAATCATCTGCTGGCTTTCTTTTTGCCAAAAAGCAGGAAGCGGGGACAGGAATGAAGCGGAAGTTTTGGAACTGGGTAAGAAATGAGGCAGAAGAGGAACGGACTCTGGTACTGAACGGGGAAATTTCTGATGAGACATGGTTTGGGGATGAGGTGACTCCGAAACTGTTTCAAAAAGAACTGGATGCCGGGACAGGGAATATCACAGTCTGGATTAATTCTCCGGGAGGAGATGTGTTTGCGGCGGCGCAGATTTACAACATGCTGATGGAATACAAGGGGGATGTGACAGTGAAGGTGGATGCACTGGCGGCTTCGGCGGCGTCCGTCATTGCCATGGCCGGGACTTCGGTGCTGATGTCCCCGGTGGGCATGATGATGATTCACAATCCTATGACAATCGCCATCGGAGATTCCAAGGAGATGCAGAAGGCGGGGGAGATGCTGGACGAGGTGAAGGAGAGCATCATGAATGCCTATGAGATCAAAACTGGATTGAGCCGTGCGAGGATTTCCCACCTGATGGATGCAGAGAGCTGGTTCAATGCAAAGAAGGCGGTGGAGCTTGGCTTTGCGGACGGGATACTGGGCGGCGGTGCGGAAGATATAGAGGATAAGGCAGAGGGAATTGGTGCGGAGGGCATGATGTTCTCCCGGACGGCAGTGGCTAATTCGCTGCTGTCCAAGCTGATTCCGAAACCGGAGGAAGGAAAGACACCTGTGGAGCAGTTAAAAAAGAGGCTGAACCTTTTAACACATTAAATTTATGGAGGGATTTGATTATGAGTAAAATTCTGGAACTAAGGGAAAAGAGGGCGAAGGCGTGGGAAGCGGCAAAGGCATTCCTGGATACGGAGCGTGGGAATGACGGGCTGCTGTCTGCGGAGGATACGGAAACGTATGAGAAGATGGAAAAGGACGTGTTAGACCTGGGGAAGGAGATTGAGCGGCTGGAACGTCAGGCTGCCATTGATGCGGAGCTGAATAAGCCCACTTCCTCGCCTATTACCAATAAGCCAAACGCTGACCCGGACGGGGATGAGAAGAAGGGCAGGGCATCGGATAAGTACAGTAAGACTTTTTGGAATGCCATGAGGCGGAAGAACTTTTTTGACGTGGACAATGCCCTGCAGGTGGGGACGGATTCCGAGGGCGGATACCTGGTGCCGGATGAGTTTGAGCGGACGCTGGTGGATGCGCTGGAGGAGGAGAACTTCATCCGCAGCATTGCCACGGTCATCAATACGTCCAGTGGTGACCGGAAGATTCCGGTGGTGGCAAGTAAGGGAGAAGCATCCTGGATTGACGAGGAAGGAGCATTCCCGGAATCGGATGACGCTTTTGGGCAGGTGGCGATCAGCGCCTATAAGGTGGTTACCATGCTGAAAGTGTCCGATGAGCTGCTGAATGACAGTGCGTTTGATTTGGAGGCTTATATCTCTAAGGAGTTCGGGAGACGGATTGGTTCTAAGGAAGAGGAAGCATTCTTTATCGGAGATGGTACAGGAAAGCCTACGGGTATTTTTAATGCTACGGGCGGTGCTTCGGACGGGGTGACTACCACAACAGCGAATATCACCTTTGATGATGTGATGGATCTGTTCTATTCCCTGAAATCCCCATACCGGAAGAAAGCCCATTGGGTGCTGAATGATACTACGGTGAAAGCACTGCGGAAACTGAAAGACAACAACGGGAATTATATCTGGCAGCCGTCCATGCAGGCAGGGCAGCCGGATATGATTTTGAACCGTCCGTACCATACGTCTGCCTATGTGCCGGAGCTGGCGGCCGGGGCGAAGGTGATGGCATTCGGGGATTTCTCTTATTACTGGATTGCGGATCGGCAGGGAAGGAGTTTTAAACGCTTGAATGAACTGTTTGCGGCAAACGGGCAGGTGGGATTCCTGGCAAGCCAGAGAGTGGACGGAAAGCTTATCCTGGCAGAGGCGGTGAAGACACTGACTATGAAGGCAGGCTCCGGGGCATAAAGACAGTCTGGAATCTTTGGTGATGAAGCTGTTTTCTTAATGTCTGTCCATGGGAAGGAGGAGGAAGCCGGATGGTTGTGACTTTAGAAGAAATCAAGCAGTATGTGCGGATTGACAGCGCAGACGAAGATGAACTTCTCATTGCCCTTTCCGGGACGGCGGAGAGCCTTTGCAAAGATATCCTGCGGTGCAGTTTTGAACCCGGCGCGGAGGTGCCGGACCCGGTCAGAACAGCGGTGCTGTATGGGATTTCTTATCTGTATGAGAACCGGGAGCAGGCGGATTTTAAGGATTTGGCACTGACATTGAAATGCCTGCTGTTCGGGCAGAGGGATGAGGTGTTCTGATGCGGATTGGGCAGTGGAGGCAGAGGATTGTCATTCAGCAGAACCGGATGAGAAAGGATAAGGACGGGAACCAGCGGAATGAGTGGGAGGACTATTTCACCTGCTGGGCCTATGCCAATAACCTTTCTGGGAAGGAATACTGGGAGGCGGCGCAGGTGAACCGGGAGGAATCCCTGTTTTTTCTGGTGCGGTACTGTAAGGAACTGAAAGACCTGGACAGCACGAAGTACCGGATTCTGTTCCGGGGCGATATTTATAACATCACGCTGGTGGATTTTATGCAGTTCCAAAATAAGGTTATCAAACTGCGGGCGGAGAGGGTGAAGAGGTGAGGATATGACGGACCGAAGGGTGAGCGTGGACGGGATGGCGGAGGCCATTACTCAGTCCATGGCGGAATATGCGGATTTGTCCAATGAGGTGATGAAGCGGAGCGTGACAGAGGTGAGTCGGTCCGTGAAAAAGGACATTCAGGCTAATGCTCCGGTGAGGACTGGGAAATATAAGAAGAGCTGGGCGGCAAAGAAAGTGCAGGAGGATGCCAATTCCCTGACTATGGTGATTCACAGCCGTGACCGTTACCAGATTGCCCATCTACTGGAACACGGTCACGCGAGACGGAACGGAGACCGGGTTGCTGCCATTCCCCATATCGCCCCGGCAGAACAGCGGGGAGCGGAAGAGTTGATGGAAAAGATGGAACGGGGGTTATCGCATTGATGCATGAGCAGGTGCTAGAGATGATTGAGGAAATGGAACTGCCCTGTGCCTATGGACATTTTGCGGAGGGACAGTCCCCGGAGCCGCCGTTCCTGGTATTTCTATACCCGGAATCCCAGAATTTTGCGGCAGATGGGATTGCTTATTTTAAAAAGCGGAAGCTGCATATTGAACTGTACACGGATTATAAGTCTGTGGAACTGGAGGAGCGGATAGAGACCGTGCTGGAAAGCCATGGCTTCTTTTATGCCAGGAGTGAAGTATGGATTGAGTCGGAACGGCTGTATGAGGTTCTATATGAAATGGAGGTTTGAGGAATGGGAAATAAAGTGAAGTTTAATATCTGCAATGTCCACTATGCCCCGTTTACGGCAGGGGAGGACGGGACGGACACATTCGGAGTTCCGGTGGCGATGCCGGGCGCGGTGTCTTTAAGCCTGGACCCCAACGGGGAGCCGGAGTCCTTTTATGCGGATGGGGTGGAATATTACGTCATCAATAACAATATGGGGTATGACGGGGATCTGGAGCTGGCGATGATTCCGGAGACGTTTCGGACGGATATCCTGAAAGAAGAGGCGGACACCAATAAGGTGCTGGTGGAGAACTGCAATGCGGAGACGGGCAGTTTTGCCTTGTTATTTGAGTTTGACGGGGACGTGAAGAAAATCCGGCATGTGCTGTATAACTGTTCCGCTTCCCGCCCGAAGATTGAATCCAAGACTAACGAGGAATCCAGGGAGGTGCAGACAGAGACGCTGACGGTGAAGGCAAGGCCGTTGGCATCCGGCTATGTGAAGGCGAAGACCGGGGATGCAACCACGGCAAAAGTGTATGATGACTGGTATAAGGCGGTGTATCTTCCTGCGGCGGAGCCGGAGACACCGGCCCCAGCCAGCCTTGCCCTGAACCAGGAGACGGGCAAGGCCGCGGAAGTGAAATCCATGGCAAAGGCGGTGGCGGACAAATGAGCATAACCAGGAAGGTTGAGATTGACGGACAGGAGGTGCTGTTTAAGGCATCGGCGGCCATACCGAGGATTTACCGTTTGAAGTTCCAGAGGGATATTTACAGGGATCTGCGGGCTTTGGAGCAGTGCGTGGGAGGCTCTGAGGAAGGGGAGTCCGGTCTGGATTTGTTTTCTTTGGAGATGTTTGAGAACATCGCTTTTGTGATGGCAAAGCATGCGAATAGTTCAATCCCGGACACGCCGGAGGAATGGCTGGATGGGTTCAATACGTTCTCCATCTATCAGGTGTTGCCGAAGCTGATTGAACTTTGGGGGCTGAATGTGCAGACAGATGTGGAGGCTAAAAAAAACTCCGCCCGACTGAGCGGGAGATGACAACGCCACTGTTCCTCCTGCGGTGTGTGCAGCTTGGGATTTCTATTCATGAGTTGGAACTGCTTTCTATCGGGATGATTAATGATATGTATGCGGAGAGCAGGAATGACGAGTGTAAGTATGCCCAGCTTGCCACGCAGCAGGATTTTGACAGGTTCTGATTCCAGTTTTGTTTTCGTTGATTGGGCGGCTGTTTCCTGCTATACTGGTAGGAAATAGTTGGCCTGGCCATCGTAAAACTGGAAGTTGAGGAGGATAATTTGAATGTACAAGGGTACTCTGATTGCTGTAAAGAACATAGAAGAAAGCAAAAAATTCTATCATGATATACTGGACATGAATGTGGTAGGTGATTTTGGCGCCAATGTTCAACTGGATGGCGGATTATTTTTGCAAACACTTGATACATGGAGTGATTTTATCAATAGCAAAGAAGTATATCTGAAAAATAATGCTGGAGAGCTATATTTTGAAGTTTCTGATATTGATGAGTTTTACAAAAAACTACAAGCAGCCAATATTGAATATGTTCATGAGTTAATGGAGCATAATTGGGGACAAAGAGTTGTTCGCTTTTATGATCCGAACCACCATATTATTGAGGTCGCCGAGGATATTTCAATGGTTGTAAAGCGGTTCTTCTATAGTGGAATGACGGTAGAACAGGTTGCAGACAGAATGGATGTTCCCGTGGATTATGTCAAGGAGTGTTTGAAATGCTAATTTTAAATTTACCGGGGGAGGTGGACAAAGGAAAATGATTTGTAGAATAAGAAAATGGGAGTTATCGGATGCAACCGATTTAGCGGCAGCTCTTTCCAATAAAAAAATACAGGATAATCTCCGGGATGGATTGCCATACCCTTACACCGAGCAGGATGGAACGGACTATATCTCTGCGATGCTTTCTGCAGATGAAAATGAAATATTTGCTTTTGCTATAACAGTAGATGAAAAGTTGGTTGGCAGTATCGGGATTTTCCGACAGGGAAACATACACAGGCAGACTGCCGAGCTGGGATATTATATTGCGGAAGAATATTGGGGCAGAGGAATTATGACAGAAGCCGTAAGACAGATCTGTGCGTATGTTTTTGAGAAAAGCGATATAATCCGTATTTATGCAGAGCCGTTCGCATACAATGCCGCATCCTGCCGTGTACTTGAAAAAGCAGGGTTTCAATACGAAGGCACATTAAGAAGTAACGCTGTAAAGAGCGGCGAAGTAATCGACATGAAGATGTATTCACTGCTGAAAACAGAAATATAGTTTCCGGTTTTGCAATGAGCAGAATTATAAATTAAATAGTATTGATACATAGGCATCTGTCCAAAGACGGCAGGTGCCTTTTCCATATATTTGAGCCTTAATCGGCTCTTTTTTTCTATCCCAAAATAGGAAGGAGGCATCGCATGGCAAACCGTATACAGGGTATCACGGTGGAAATTGGCGGCGATACCACCAGACTGACTACAGCGCTAAAAGGCGTCAATTCGGAAATCCGCAACACCCAGTCGCAACTTAAGGATGTTGAGAAACTTTTGAAGTTGGACCCGCATAATTCGGAACTTCTGGCGCAGAAGCAGAGATTTTTGACGGATGCTATTGGGGAAACGAAGGAGAAGCTGGAGGCACTCAAATCCGCCCAGCAGCAGGTACAGCAGCAGTTTGAGCACGGCGATATCACCAAAGACCAGTACGATGCCCTTCAGCGGGAGATTATTGAGACAGAGCAGAATTTAAAAGACCTGGAAAAACAGGCTGAGGATACCAACACCTCTCTGTCCGGCTTTTCGCAGGCGGCGGAGAAGGTTGGGAAGTTTGGGGATGCCGCCACATCGGCAGGTAAGAAGCTGCTCCCGGTGACTGCCGGGATTACGGCGGCGGGCGGGGCATCCGCTAAGATGGCAATGGATTTTGAGGATGCCATGGCAAAGGTCAATACCATTGCAGATACTGCGGAGGTACCACTGTCGGAACTGGAAAAGGCCATCCTGGATTTGTCGAACCAGACGGGTATCAGCTCTTCGGAGATTGCGGGGAATGTGTATGACGCCATCTCCGCCGGGCAGAAGACCGGGGATGCGGTTAATTTTGTGTCCAATTCCACGAAGCTGGCGAGGGCTGGGTTTGCGGATGCAGGGAGCGCGCTGGATGTGCTGACTACGATTATGAATGCCTATGGCCTGGAAGCGTCCGAGGTGGGCCGGGTGTCTGATGTGCTGATTCAGACGCAGAATTTGGGCAAAACCACGGTGGGGGAGTTGTCATCCTCGATGGGTAAGATTATCCCCACAGCAAAAGCAAACGGGGTGGCATTGGAACAGGTGGCTGCGGGATATGCCCTGATGACTGCCAACGGTGTGGCAACTGCAGAATCCACCACTTATATGAATTCCATGTTCAATGAGCTTGGAAAATCCGGCACGAAGGTGTCGGACACTTTGAAAGAAAAGACGGGGAAATCCTTCCTGGAACTGATGCAGGACGGGGCCAGCCTTTCCGAGGTGCTACAGGTTATTTCTGACAGCGCGGCGGAGCAGGGGCTGGCCTTTGGTGATTTATGGGGGAGTGCAGAGGCCGGAAAAGCTGGGCTGATTCTTCTGGGGGACAGTGCGGAAACCTTCAATGGAACGCTGGAGCAGATGCAGAATTCCACAGGGGCAACAGAGACAGCTTTCGGGAAACTGAATACCAATTCCTATACAATACAGAAAGCGTTTAACCAGTTGAAAAATACCGCCATTGAATTCGGCTCCGCCATTATGGGCGTGCTGGCTCCGATTCTGGTTGCGCTGGCGGATAAGATACAGGCTTTTACTTCCTGGTTTTCCGGGCTGTCGGAGGGTACGAAGAAGATGATTGTTATCATCGCCATGGTGGTGGCTGCCGTGGGACCGGTGTTAATCATCATTGGAAAGATTGCAACGGGAATTAGCGCAGTGATAAGCCTGGTAGGTGTGATTGCCCCGGCCATTTCTGCATTGATTCCGGTCATAGCCAGCGTGGGTGCGCCGATACTTGCGATTATCGCTGTGATTGTGGCGGTGATTGCGGTTGGGAAGTTACTGGTTGCCCACTGGGATGAAATCAAGGTAGCCTGTATGAATGTCTGGAATGCCGTGAAGGAATTCTTTGCCGGGCTGTGGGAGGGGATTAAGCAGACGGCCAGTGCTGCGTGGACGTCTATTTCACAGTTTTTTTCCACACTCTGGACAGGGATATCCACGGTGGCACAGACCATTTGGAACGGGATTGCCACATTTTTCTCCACGTTATGGGAGGGCATTAAAACTCTGTTTCAGACTGTGCTGACGGCGATTTCCACAATCGTCACCACATATTTTAACATTTACAAAACGATTATTACCACGGTGCTGACTGTTATACAGACGATTTTCACCACAGTCTGGAATGCCATTAAAACGGTGGTGATTACAGTTGTTACGGCTGTACAGGCTTTCCTGACTACAGCATGGAATGCCATCCAGACGGTGATTTCTACGGTGCTGAATACCATCCAAAGCATCGTTACTTCTGTGTGGAATGGAATCCGGGATGTGGTAACTACGGTGATGAATACGGTGGGCAGTATTATATCTACTGTGTGGAATTCAGTAAAAAATACGGTGACGGCTGTGCTGAATGCTATTAAGACAGCAGTCACGAACATTTTCAATAATATTGTCAGTGGAATCAGTAATGCCATGAGTAATGTTTACAATGCGGTGAAGAATGGGTTTGAACAGGCGGTGGGTTATATTAAGGGCCTGGCTTCCAGTGCATGGAACTGGGGTGTGGATATCGTGAACGGGATTGCCAACGGAATCCGGAATGCCGTGGGGAATGTGGTGGATGCGGTCAGGAGCATTGCGGATAAGATTGCGGCGTTCCTCCATTTCTCCGTGCCGGATGAGGGGCCGCTTACGGAGTATGAATCCTGGATGCCGGATTTTGTGTCCGGGCTTGCCAGGGGGATTGAGGGAAGCCGGGGGATGATTGAGAAGGCGGTCCGGGGCGTGGCTTCGGATATGGTGGTCAGCCCACAGATTGGTATGGTTTCCGGTATAGCGGAGCAGCAGGCGGCTTCTGCAAATAACGTCACACAGTTATTGAACGGAATCAGGGAGGCAGTTAGCGGGTTTGGAATGGCGAACGCGGGAACGATTTGCATTCCGGTGTACCTTGGCGGCACGCTGCTGGATGAGGTGGTAATAAATGCACAGAACAGGCAGAACCTGAGGTCAGGAGGTAGATAGGCATGGCGTTTATACAGTATCTGACGTTTGACGGGGTGGCGCTTCCAATGCCGGACTCCTACGAAGTGGAGATGGCAGATGTGGAGGCGGATTCCGGCGGTGAAACGGAGGCCGGGACTATACAGAGGGATGTGGTCAGGAGCGGCGTAGTGACAATTCCGGTTTCCTTTTCGCTAAGCCCGAAATGGGTGAAGGCCATGGCGGGATTCCGCAGGAAGCCGAAGATTGCTGTGGAGTTTTTTGATACGGAGACACTGGAAGTGAAGCGGACGGAGATGTTTATGGAGGGCTATAAGGCGGGGCTGGTGAAAGACACTTCCTATAAAGGGCTGTGGAAAGTGTCGTTTAATTTGAAAGAGTTTTAAGGAAAGGGGTGGGTTCATGTATCCAGTCAGTAAAGAATTTTTATCTGCGGTGCAGGAAAACACCCGCAATTTTTACTGGACAGGGAGAATTACCACGAAAGCCGGTTTGGTCCATGAGTTTGGGAATGGAGATATTGTGAAAGGCTCCGGCTACATCACAGGCCAGTGCTGCGGCAGCACAGAGATTGAGATTGGCACGGTGTATGCGGCGGAGATGGGGCTCACCCTGTTTTCGGAGATTGACCGATATACGCTGGAGGATGCGAAGATAGAACTGTTCTATCATCTGCGGCTTGGGAACGGGAGTTTTGAGGTAGTCCCCATGGGGATTTTTGAGGTGAGCGAGGCGAACCGGACGCCGCACTGTCTGGAGATAAAGGCTTATGATTACATGCTCCGGTTTGAGAGAAGCTTCAATGGCTTTGAGACTGTGGGGAATGCTTATGCTTTCCTGGCTTTGTGCTGTAAAGCCTGTAACGTGGAGCTTGCCCATACCCAGGCGGAGATTGAGGCGATGCCAAACGGTGCGGAACTGCTGTCAGTGTATACGGAGAATGATATAGAGACGTACCGGGACGTGCTGTATTATGTAGGGCAGGTGCTGGGAGGCTTTTTCTGCATTAACCGGACGGGAAAGCTGGAACTGAGGAAATACAGGAATATGCCTGTGATGATGGTGTCCGACAGGCAGCGGTTTTCCAGCAGCTTTTCGGATTTTATTACCCGGTATACGGCAATCAGTTCCACAAATATCAAAACGCAGACAGCAGAGTATTATGCGTTGGAAACAGATGACGGGCTGACCATGAATCTGGGAGTGAATCCGCTTTTGCAGTTTGGATTGGAGGAGACAAGGAAGGCGCTGCTGGAAAATATCCTGTCTGATTTGTCGATTATCCGTTATGTTCCTTTTGATTCAGACACTATTGGAAATCCGGCATTGGATTTGGGGGATGTGCTGGTGTTCTCTGGCGGTCATGCAGATGAAACGCAGTTAGCCTGTGTGACTGGATATCAGATTAAGATTAACGGCAGGCACTCCTTGAAATGTGTGGGGAAGAATCCCAGGCTGGCGCAGGCTAAGTCGAAGAATGACAAGAATCTCTCCGGCCTGCTGAACCAGATTGAAGCGGGGAAGATAGGGATTCACACTTTTACCAATGCATCAGTCTATACAGTGAATGAGACGGATGTGAAGATTATCAGCATTGAGTTTGCGGCGGTAGAGGAGACGCATGTACAGTTCTTTGCGATTGTGCTGGTGGAGGTATCGGCAAATGCAGCGGTACAGGCAGGAACGGCGAAGGGGACGGTTGTTGTCCCGGTCCCGTCTATGGCGGAGGATGGGACGGAGACTACGGTAAATGTCAGCGTGGAGGCAGAACTGCCGGTCATGGTTCCTGTGGATGGAAGGGTTGTGGCGTGTGTGAGGTATGTGTTCAATGACGAAGAGATTCTGACCCATTATCCGGCGGAAACCTGGGGGAGTGGGAAGCATGTGCTGGCTTTGTATTTTCCCATAGAGGAACTAATTCCCAACTTTACGAACACGTTTCAGGTATTCCTTCACCTGGAGGGCGGCAGCGGACAGATTGATACCGGGGGATGCATTGCCTCCATCAGCGGGCAGGGCATGGCGGCGGCTCCGGCATGGGATGGGAAGATTGTATTGGAAGATACGACTGCTGTGTTCCAGGTTGGCACAGGATTGAGTGTCAGAGGGTTTGCGGAGACTGTTGGATTTGAGACCATGGAGCTTGTACAGAAGCAGATGGTGGACAGCATGGGGCGGATTTCAGTAGGCGCGTTTGGATGTCCGGTAGATTTGAGTTAAGGAGGGCGTTATGAGACTGACGGGAACGATGAGGATTGAACTGACGGATGTGAATACCGGGGAGGTCACAGCGGTGATGGAGGAAAATATGGTGACGGATGCGGTGAACCATATCCTGGGGCTGAATCCCATGGGGGTGTTTTACGAAATCGGGGAGAGTATTGACGGGGTGAAATGGCAGGAGGCATTACTTCCGGTCTGCCCTAACATGATTGGGGGGATTCTGCTGTTTTCCAAGGTACTGGAGGAAAGGGTGGATAATATTTATTCCTTGTCGGATAACTTGCCAGTGGCTTATGCGTCAAATAATGTGAATTCCACGGCGAATGTGGCGAGGGGAAGCATGAACCTGACGGAGAGCAAGAAGCTGGACAATGGATACAAGTTTGTGTGGGAGTTCACTCCGAGCCAGGGGAACGGTACCATTGCGGCGGCCGCCCTGACCAGCGCCCAGGGCGGGGCGAATGCTTACGGGAGTCTGGTCAATGACAGTACCACATTCCTGCAGCTTAAAAGCATTAAGCTGGACGGGATGGCTATGGCACGGGAACTGGTTCTGTTTGAGGCGGTGGAGGTGGATTTTGAAAGGAACCTGCTGTATTCCATCACGTATCAGGATACAGGGGTGAGGATTCGGAAGGTGCATATCCCGATTTTTACGGTGGGGCTGAATGAGAAACTGGATGACTCATCTTTTGCGGTGGTGGATGACCGGGTGATTCAGACTTCCACGTTCCGGTTCCTTGGGGATTACACGCTGTACGGGGAATTTTTGGACGGCGGGGACGGGTACTGGTACGGGTTTTCCAATGAGGGGAATTCCTTAGGCAGTGCCACTATGGTGTGGGTGAAGATTAAGAAAGAGGATTATTCCATGACAGAGGGGGAGTGGACGCTGTCCAATGCGAAGCTGATGGATGTGGGGAGGCGGGAGGAGGACAGTTCGTTCCCGGAGCGTTATCTGAAGTGCTGTATCCGTAAGGGATACCTGTATGTGATGGCAAATAACAAGAAGGGAATTTATAAGATTAATCTTGCCAATTCTTCGGATGTGACGCTAATCAGTCTGGGGTTTACTTCCAAGTGGAAACCGTTATGTGAAACTGGAACCTGTGAGGTGTATATGACGTTGGTCGGAGATCTGATTATCGGAGGGGATTTCCAGGTTACGGTGGAGGATAAGGTAATCCACACCCAGGGGAGTTTCCGGCTGAATGATGCGGCAACGCCGCTGTTCCAGTATAAGAATTTCCTTTTGGGGTGGGGAGGGAGTTATGGGAGCGAGTACCGGACCATGTATCTGCTTTCTCCTTATCTGGCATCCATCAACAACCTGTCTTCGGCGGTGGTGAAGACGGTGGACAAGACGATGAAAATCACCTATACGTTGACGGAGGAGGCCGCGCCGTAAGGGCGGCAGAGAAAAGAAAAACTTATGGAATCAGAAACAGGCGGCAGTCCAAAACGGGCTGCTTTTTTGTGTGGAAGAACAGGAGGGATTTGAGATGAGAGATGTAACAGGCACGATTGCAGTATGTATTTGCCGCTATGGGCGGTGCTTTGGGGGCGGTAATGGGAGGATTTGACGGATTTTTGTATGCACTGATTGTCTTTGTGGTGGTGGATTATGTGACCGGAGTGATGGTGGGGATTTTGAATAAGGAGCTTTCCAGCCAAATCGGGTTCCGGGGGATTTTCAAGAAGGTGGTCATTTTTTCTCTGGTTGCTGTGGCGCACATCATTGATACCCATGTGATTGGAAATGGGAGCGTATTGCGGACGGCGGTGATTTTTTTTTACCTGTCCAATGAGGGCATTTCCATTCTGGAGAATGCAGTGAAGATTGGGCTGCCCATCCCGGAAAAATTAAAAAATGTGTTGGAGCAGTTGAAGGAGGGGAATTGACATGAAGGTAAATAAGAGCTATGTTTCTGGCAATAACACGTATGAGAGTAACAATCCGCAGTATATCGTGGTGCATAACACAGATAACTTTGCGGCAGGAGCAGATGCCCATGCCCATGCAAGGGCGCAGTATAACGGGAATTTAAGCACGTCTGTCCATTATTACACGGACGACAAGGATACAGTGTACCAGGCGGCTCCCCATGGTCGGGGATGCTGGCATGTGGGTGTGGATTACGGTGGACGGCTGTTTGGGACGGTGAATAATAAAAATTCCATTGGTGTGGAGATGTGTGTGCAGGCCGGGTATGATTTTCAGAAAGCCTTTGCCAATACGGCAGCATTTGTGCGGCAGTTGATGTCGGAGACAGGGATTCCGGCTGACCGGGTGGTGCAGCATTACGATGTCTGTGCCAAGAACTGTCCTTCCCAGATCCGGGCGAAAGGGATGTGGGAGGAGTTTAAGCGGCAGATTAAAAGCGGCAGTTCCGGGCAGGGAGAGGATGTTTCTTCCTATACAAAGACTATGGGAAAAGCAGTGGCTTCTGTCAAACAGATGCGGAAGTATATTAAAGCGAAGAATCCGCAAGTGGCGCAGTCGGTGCTGGATATGGTTCCGCTGTATCTGTCCGAAGGGGAGGCCGAGGGCGTGAGAGGGGATGTTGCTTTTGCGCAGTCCTGCCTGGAGACGGGAAACTTTGGGTTTTCCGGTTCGGCAGTGACCTTGGAACAGAATAATTTCTGCGGGATGGGCGTGACTTCCAATGGAAAGAAGGGGAATTCCTTTGAAACGCCACAGCTTGGCATTCGGGCGCAGATACAGCATTTGAAAGCCTATGCCAGTACAGAGGAGTTGGTGAATCCGAAAGTTGACCCAAGGTTCCAGTACGTGGTCAGGGGGTCGGCTCCTTATGTGGAATGGCTGGGGATTCAGGAGAATCCGCAGAGAAAGGGCTGGGCTGCCGGGGTAGGATACGGCGGGAAGATTCTTGCTATTTTGAGGAATATTATTGGAGACAGCAAAGATGCAGGGGGCAGCATGGAGGGTTCTGGTAATCCAGACCAGCCTGTCAAGCCTTTGTCCGGGTTTGTGAAGGTGTTTTATAAGGGGAAAGACGGAGTGAATGTCAGGAAAGCACCGTGTATAGGGGATAACGTGGATCAGGTGGTGTTTGACGGCGTGTATACGGTGGTGGGTGTCAGTGCGGACGGGCTGTGGTATAAGCTGAAATCCGGGCTGTTTTTGACTTCGGATAAGCGGTATGTGCAGTTTATGGAGAAGCTGCCGGCGGCATCTTCTTATCTGGTGAAGGTGGAGATTCCGGATTTAAATATCAGGAAGGGGCCGGGAACTGGTTATGCGAGGACGGGGAGGTTTACTGGAGTTGGGGTGTTTACCGTTGTGGAGGAGGCGCAGGGAGCCGGGGCTTCTAAGTGGGGGCTGTTGAAATCTTACCAGAAGAAGAGAGACGGGTGGATTTCGCTGGATTATGTGACGAGGATATAGAGATTTGCCCGGTGGGGAAACCTGCCGGGTTCTTTTTTTTACCTTCTGGAATAAGTTTCCGCAGACCAAAACAAAAGGCGTGGGAACCGCTTAACTGCTTGACTTATAGGGCGTTCAGAGTGATTAATAGACTACGCTTATTGAGCTTGCTCAATGGGAAGCGAAAACGAAAGGAGTGGGATGCCGGATGAAGATACAGGTGGCATATTATTACAGAACCACACACCGGGATCATGGATATGAAAAATATGTGGAACCGGGGAGAGAAGCATTCCGCAGGCGCTATGGTAAGCGGACAGTGGAAGAACATTTCTTTTGGGATGAAGCGTCTGGCGTAGACGCAAACCGGAAAGCGTTCCGGCAGTTGATAGCAGAAATCCAGGCCGGGCATGTCCGTGTGGTAGTCACAAGGGATGCCACTATGATTGCCCGTGACTGGCGGCAGTTCTTTGAATTTATGGAAGCCTGCGATAAAGCAGGGGTGCCAGTGGTATGTATCAATGAGGACGGAGACGCAGGAAAGCAGTATGAATGTGTGAAGCGGTTTGTAAAAGAATACTTTGGAAGGGAGAAGGTTTTATGAGGATACGGATGTTAGAGCCGGTACAGAATAAAATACCGAAAAAGAAACGTGTCTGTGCTTATGCCAGGGTTTCCACGGATTCCAGGAAACAGGGCGAATCCCTGGAAAATCAGATATCCTCCTATGAGCGTTCTCTGAAATCCAATCCGGAATATGAGTTTGTCGGCGTATTTGCTGATCAGGGTATCTCCGGTTTCAGCAGGAACCGTCCGGAATTCCAGCGGATGGTGCAGATGGCGAAGGACGGCCAGATAGATTTAATCATCACAAAGTCCATTTCCCGGTTTGCCAGGAACACGGCAGTGCTTCTGGAGACGGTGAGAGAGCTGCGGCTGATTGGGGTTGCTGTCTATTTTGAAGAACAGAATATCAACACATTATCCGGGGACGGTGAGGTCATGCTCACTGTCCTCGCTTCTTTTGCGGAGGAAGAGAGCAGAAATGTATCGGAGAACCGGAAATGGTCAATCCGCAAGAAATTTGAGCGTGGGGAGTACATGATCAACACGGAGCGGTTCATGGGCTATGACAAGGATGAATTTGGGGAACTGGTTATCAATTCTAAAGAGGCCATGGCAGTCCGGTTCTTTGCGAATATGTACCTTTTGGGAGTGGGTTCCAGCCGCCTGGGGCAGTTGGCAGATTTTTTGGGAATCCCGTCTGTGACAGGAGGGAAGTGGACTGGCGGCTCATTTATGGGAATGTTCAAAAATGAGAAATACAAAGGGGATTTCCATTTGCAGAAATATTACACACCGGAGGATAAGAGGAACCAGACGGTACGAAATAATGGGGAAGTGCAGAGTTATTATATGGAGGACAGCCATCCGGCGATTTTGAGCGCGGAGGTTTGGGATGCCTTGCAGGAAAAGATAGAAGAAAATAAACGGGGCAGGAACATTGCCCAGAGTGACACACAAAAGTACCAAAACAGATATCCATTGACGGGGATACTGTACTGTCCGCATTGCGGAAAGACACTCCGGCGCAGGATAGGATATAAAAAGAAGGTGGAGTGGCTTTGCTCCACTTATATTGAAGAAGGAAAGAAAGCCTGTCAGGGTGTGCGGATTCCAGATGAATCGGCATCCCGGCAGTATATCATAGAACCAACAGTGGCAGAGGAGGTTTACAGGAATGGCAAGAAACATTACCGTTATACCAGCAAAGCAGAATTTGACAGCAGGGGAAGGGAATGCCGTGCAGAGGAAGAAACTGCGGGTGGCGGCGTACTGCCGGGTGAGTACCGACCAAGAAGAACAGCTATTAAGCTATGAAAACCAGGTGCGGTTTTATACGGAAAGCATCAACAGTAACCCGGAATATGAGTGTGCTGGAATATATGCGGATGAAGGCATTTCAGGTACGAATACCAAGAAAAGAGATGAATTTAACCGGATGATTCTGGACTGTCGGGCGGGAAAGATTGACCGGATTATCACGAAGTCTATCTCCCGGTTTGCAAGAAATACGCTGGACTGCCTGAATTATGTGCGGGAACTGAAGGGGCTTGGTATAGGGGTGACATTTGAAAAGGAGGCAATAGACACCCTGGACGCGAAGGGTGAAGTGTTGCTGACAATCCTTTCGTCCCTTGCACAGGATGAAAGTCGGAATATTTCAGAGAACAGTACATGGGGTATTCGCAAACGGTTTGAGATTGGACAGCATAAAATGAGTACCAAGAGGTTCCTTGGTTATGATGCGGATGAGAATGGAAAACTGATTGTAAATAAACAGCAGGCGAAGATTGTGAAGCGGATTTTTATGGAGTTCCTCTGGGGGAAGACTACGGATTATATTAAGCGGATTTTTGAGAGGGAAGGTGTGATAAATTGGGATGGTGGGACGAAATGGCAGTCCACGACAATTGGTAGTATGCTGGAGAATGAGAAGTATAAAGGGGACACGCTCCTACAGAAAAGTTATACGGTGGACTTCCTGACGAAGAAGCGTGTACAGAATGCGGGGGAAATCCAACAGTATTATATTGAGGATGACCATGAGGCGATTATAGAGCCTTGGATTTGGGAATGTGTGCAGTTGGAGATGAAGCGGAGGGAGATGTATCTGGAGGAACATAATATTACTCGGTTTTCACAAAATACGGAGGCGAATCCATTTTCCAGCAAGATTATCTGTGGGGAGTGCAACAGGGCTTTTGCGAGGAAGGGGTGGCGGACACCGAGCGGAGACAGGAAAGTGTGGCAGTGCAGTGAGCGTTATAAGGTGAAAGGTGTGCTGGGATGTGGGAACCGGCACATTTATGAAGATATGTTGATTGAGATTTACCTGATGGCGTGGAACAGGCTGCTGGAGTACAGGGAGATGCTGATGCCAGAGTGGGAGGAGAAGATACAGGGGGTGGATTTGCTGGCGAAGTTTCGGGTGATGGATTTTATGGAAATTACGAAGGATGCAGAGCCGATAAAGGAACTGAATATAGATTTGATGCTTCGGACGGTGAATTATATTAAGGTATATGAGAATGGGATGGTTGTGACAGTGTTCTTGGATGGGACGGAGATTGAATGGAAAAAATGAAAAAGAGTAAGAAGATGGCTGATGGGGATTTTTTAATAATCCCGAAAGGCTTAATTCTTGCTTTTTTTAGGTACCTTTATCAGCAGTTTTCTGAGTAAAATGGCAATAAGTCATTTCGGAATATCCGGAATGGTGCTACAAAATACAAGGTGTAGAAAATAATATTGTACAGTTATAAAAAAGGCATTTCATGATTCTTTTATATTGTTTAGAAGATAAGTTGTTTATAACCTCGATAATGCTTCTATTGAATTATACGAAAATTACAACTCATGGTGTTACTATTCACAGTCCTGCGGCCTGTGAACAGCAACACGCTTCGCGATGCACACAAAATGCAATAAATTGCATTTTGGCGCTGGCTGCCTCGGAATTTTCATGCATAAATGCATGAAAACACCTCGCGGGACAGTGGCCGTGAATGGTAACCTCATGGTATTTCCATATTGTTATAATACACAAATAAGTATCTTTTTTATTTTTATTCTGTTATAATATACATGTGTTTTTATATTATATGACAGAAAACATTGTGTATTGGATCAATAGGAGGTACGGGATGTCAAATATAGAACTTTGGTATCATGATGAGAATGAAGTTGATGAACGACATTCATGGCTGAAAAACTCTTCCTTTTTAATAACGAATACTATGAGAAAAAGTTATGATAATTGTTCATATTCAAAAGTTCTTGCTTTAGTTGAATATGCAAGACCAGATTTTATTTTGACTGTAGACGGTGAACCGTTGCTGAGCGTTGAAGTTACAAGAATGAATCCATCAGGACATAATTTGCCACAAAGGTTTTCATGTTTATTAAGAGCGGCGGAAATGGGAATACCATCGTTATTCTATTATCCAGAATATTCAAGAAGAAGTACATCGGATGCTAACCCTAGATACTTAAATGTGAGAACCACATTAGCTCAATTGAGAATGAGTGAAATATATAATATTCCATCATTATCTATGTTTTGGCCTACCGATCCTGTTACTTTGATGCCTACTAATAACTTATTGCATCATGCAAAACTAGCAAATTTTGTAGAGTACACATTAAAGGAGTATATGTCATCAGGCAGAAAACTTGATTCATCTGATTCTGAGGTTATGAAAATTGAAAGGGATATGCGTAGAGCGTCTATGCCTGTTACCTCATATTCTGAAAACTCATCTTATCGTATTTTCTTCCCAAGTGGTAATGAGTTTACGAAGAGTATATTGGGAACAGTGGCAATAGATCCCCCAAATTCATGCAGTATAGTTTCAACAGAGGAGTTATTATCTGGAATTTACTCGGATTTAGGGAAACGTTTTTCGGCGAGTAGAAATCAGAAAAAGGTTAAAATGGTACTATCTAGAGAAAACACATTTATATACCAGGGAACCGCAAATAAACAGAAAACTGGACCGGAGCATCCATTTCCTATAGTGGCTCAGTTGTCAAGACAAAAATCTAAGATTTTTATAATGAACTGATA
>ERZ791765.438-NODE-438-length-46237-cov-48.428760_pt1 | contig 46237 bp, 45 predicted proteins | sample MGYA00509949_ERZ791765 | MGnify/ENA primary metagenome ERZ791765 (study PRJEB30046, sample SAMN00791980) | human gut metagenome | study: EMG produced TPA metagenomics assembly of the A metagenome-wide association study of gut microbiota in type 2...
CCCCTCATGAATGAGGGGTTAGGGGAGCTGAGAGTGTCGAAGACACTTTTTCATACCGATTTATGAGGAAGGGAACGAAAAAGTGGCAGAGATTCATAAGATCATTCTTTTTCGCGGGGCGATCGAAACTTTGAGTTATTTTTCCAGACAGCTTGAAGTACATTTTAAAGAAAAGGACTGTGCGGTGTTCTGGGTGGACATGTCGAACGCGAAGGAGAGCGCAAAAAAACTGGCAAAGTTCTGCAAGCCGAAAGAAACTGCAATGATCACGTTTAATTTTATCGGTCTTGGTGGCGAGGAAGCGTTTGTGTGGGAAAAAGGGGAGACGATCTGGGAAGCAATGCAGGTAAAGTGCTTAAATCTTCTGGTCGATCACCCGCTTTACTATCACAAATATCTGGAAAAAAAACATCCGGGCATGACCGTATTCTGTCTGGATCGTCAGCATGTGGCGTTTATAAGGGAGTTTTATCCGCGGAATGAGGTGCATTTTCTGCCAACGGCGGGAAATCTGCTACTCCGGGATCCGGGGGAAGCTGCTTCTAAGGAAAGCCTGATCCCATACCGGGAACGGAAGTATGATGTCGTATTTATCGGGAATTATGCGCCGCTTCCGGATCTTGCAAAGCATTTTCCGATGCAGTCGAAAGAGTATATCGATTACTATTACCGGATCATTGACGATATGATCGCGCACACGGATCTGTCACTGCACGAGGCACTGATCAAAAATCTGCGCGAGGAGATCGGGGAGCTTTCCACGGAGGACTTAAAGACCGGAATGGTATCCATGGTATTTTTGGATCTCTATGTGCGGACCTATTTTCGGGCAAAAGCGGTCTGTGCGCTGGCAGAAGCCGGGATCAAAGTGCATCTGTTTGGCAAGGACTGGGATAAACTGATCTGCGCGAAGCGGGAAAACCTGATCTGGTGCGGCGGACAGGTGGATTCTGCGGAGTGTGTGCGCGCGGTGCAAAACGGTAGGATCTGCTTAAATGTCATGCCGTGGTTTAAGGACGGGGTGCATGACCGCATCTTTACTGCCATGTTAAATGGCAGTGTGGCGCTTACGGATGACAGCATCTATCTGCGGGAGCTGTTTTCGGATGGAAAAGAGCTGCGCTTCTTTACGTTAAAGCAGATCGAACGTCTGCCGGAGATCGTAAAAGAACTGCTGGATGATCCGGAAACGGCAGAGCGTATCGCGACAGAAGGACACGAGGCGGCATGGAAGGCGCATACATGGGAGAAGCGGGCAGAAGTGCTGGACGCGTATCTGAGGTAGAAAAAGAGCGGTCTCATGCCGTTGGAAACAGTTACAGGAAAAGAGATCGGAAGCGGAGGAGAGAAATGCGACGGACGGTTTTTATGTGTATTGAACTTATATTTTTTTGCTGGTTCTTTTTGCCGCTTTTGCTGAAAGGAATCTTAAATGTCGGAAATTTCGCAGGGATGTGCCTGTCGGCACTGGCGCTTTTTTATACCGGCAAGCGGGAGTATGTGTCAGGCCTGTTATCCATGCTTCGGGAAAACAGGGGATTTTGCATTGCCGAGTGGGTGGTGCGGATCGCTGCTGTGGCAGTATGTCTGCTTCTTGCCGTTTCTGCGGTGCGCATTGCGGCGGCAGGATACAAAAAAGCGCCGGATCCGGTGACACCGGTCATCGTGCTTGGATGTAAAGTGAAGGGGACACGTCCGAGCAGGATCTTACAGGAGCGGCTGGATGCGGCAGATGCCTATCTTTCCACACATCCGGACGCGTCCTGCGTGCTTTCCGGCGGACAGGGAGCAGACGAAGAAATTTCTGAGGCTTTCTGTATGTACGCGTATCTGAGAGAGAAAGGGATCGAAGAGAACCGTCTGATCCTGGAGGACCGGTCAGTCTCGACGGCGGAAAATATGGCGTTTTCCAGACAGATTTTTGAAGCGCGCGGGATGGGAGAGAAAGCGGTCATTATCACCAGCGAATTTCACGAGTACCGCGCACGGATGCTGGCAGAAGCGTGTGGATTTACGACTTACGCTTATGGTGCATCCACAGATCTTTTGTATTTCCCGACGTATTTTTTGCGGGAAGTGCTCGGGGTGTCCTATTATACGGTGCGGGATGTCGTGACACCGGGAAATTGATAGTGAGAAAGAAACAGCAGGAAACTGGCAGGAAGAAAAAGGCAGAAAGAAAATAACAGAAAGTAAACAACAGAAAAAAACGGATGTGAAATTTTTCACATCCGTTTTTTGATGATCGCTTATCTGAACAGATTTATTTCTGAGGACCAGCTGCAACCAGAGCTTTTCCTGCATCATTTCCTTCGTATTTTGCGAAGTTCTTGATGAATCTGTCTGCAAGATCAAGTGCTTTCTTCTCCCACTCGGAAGCATCAGCATAAGTATCACGCGGGTCAAGAATACCAGCGTCTACACCAGGAAGTTCTGTCGGAACTTCGAAGTTGAAGTATGGAATGGTCTTGGTCGGAGCATTTAAGATCGCACCGCTTAAGATTGCATCGATGATACCACGGGTATCTTTGATGGAGATACGTTTTCCGGTTCCGTTCCATCCGGTGTTTACAAGGTAAGCCTTAGCGCCGCTCTTTTCCATCTTCTTAACAAGCTCTTCTGCATATTTGGTCGGATGCAGTTCCAGGAATGCCTGACCGAAGCAAGCAGAGAAAGTAGGAGTCGGCTCTGTGATTCCACGCTCGGTACCTGCAAGTTTTGCGGTGAAACCTGACAGGAAGTAGTACTGTGTCTGTTCCGGAGTTAAGATAGATACCGGAGGAAGTACGCCGAATGCATCTGCGGATAAGAAGATTACGTTCTTAGCTGCCGGTGCGGAAGAGATCGGGCGAACGATCTTTTCGATATGGTTGATCGGATAAGATACACGGGTGTTTTCGGTTACGCTCTTATCTGCGAAATCGATCTTTCCGTCTGCGTCGAGTGTTACGTTCTCAAGAAGAGCGTTACGTTTGATCGCATTGTAGATATCCGGTTCAGAATCCTTGTCCAGGTTGATAACCTTTGCGTAGCATCCACCTTCGAAGTTGAATACACCGTTGTCATCCCAGCCATGCTCGTCATCACCGATCAGAAGACGCTTCGGGTCTGTGGAAAGAGTAGTCTTACCGGTACCGGAAAGACCAAAGAAGATAGCGGTATTTTCGCCGTTCATATCAGTGTTTGCAGAGCAGTGCATGGAAGCGATGCCCTTAAGCGGCAGATAGTAGTTCATCATGGAGAACATACCTTTTTTCATTTCTCCGCCGTACCATGTATTGATGATAACCTGTTCACGGCTTGTGATGTTGAATACAACAGCGGTCTCAGAATTTAAGCCTAATTCTTTGTAGTTTTCAACTTTGGCCTTGGAAGCGTTGTAAACAACGAAATCCGGCTCGAAGTTCTCAAGTTCTTCTGCAGTCGGTTTGATGAACATGTTGGTAACAAAGTGAGCCTGCCATGCAACTTCAACGATAAAACGGATAGCCATGCGGGTATCTTTGTTTGCGCCGCAGAATGCGTCTACAACGAAAAGTCTCTTATTAGAAAGCTCTTTTAAAGCGATGTCCTTTACTGCCTTCCATGCTTCCGGAGTAGCTTTATGGTTATCATTCTTATATTCATCAGAAGTCCACCATACGGTATCTCTGGAATTGTCATCTTCTACGATGAATTTGTCTTTCGGGGAACGACCGGTGTAGATACCTGTCATAACGTTGACAGCACCAAGTTCGCTGACCTGTCCTTTTTCAAAACCTTCCAGATCCGCTTTGGTCTCTTCTTCAAATAACATTTCATAAGAAGGGTTGTACACAATTTCGGTGGTTCCGGAAATGCCATACTTGCTTAAATCAATTTTTGCCATCTTAATTTAACCTCTTTTCTTAAAAATTAGTAAATAAGTAATACCTTAAACTGCCCTTATCATAATTATTATACATTATTGGGTTATAAAATCAACAAAAAATCGAGGGCATTTTTTCATTTATCTGAAATCAGATATTTTCCCGGAAGTAAATGAGATTTTTTATCGCGGAAACAGATTGACAGAGAGTGTCTTTATCACTAGAATATGCAAAGTAAGGCTAAACTAACCAAAAATAATACAAACTAACCAGAAGCAACAAAAAAGAGGAAGAGAAGCATGAGAAAAATTGCAATTTACGGAAAGGGCGGAATCGGAAAGTCGACAACGACCTCCAATGTGGCGGCGGCGTTTTCGGATCTGGGATACCGGGTATTACAGATCGGCTGCGATCCAAAGGCGGATTCCACCAAAAACCTGACAGCAGGAAAACGGATCACATCGGTTTTGGATGCGATCAGGGAAAAAGGCGATGACCTTGCGGTGGGTGATGTGCTTTACCGCGGCTATGGAAATGTATGGTGCGTGGAAGCAGGAGGCCCGACACCGGGAATCGGATGCGCGGGAAGAGGAATCATCACGGCATTTGAAAAATTAGAGGAGCTTGAGGCTTATGATGTCTGTAAGCCGGACATCATTTTATATGATGTACTTGGTGACGTGGTCTGTGGAGGTTTCGCCATGCCGATCCGCGGCGGTTACGCGAAGGATGTTGTCATCGTGACATCGGGAGAAATGATGTCCTTATATGCGGCTTCAAACATTGCGAGCGCAGTAAAGAATTTCGGAAAAAGAGGTTATGCGCATTATGCGGGAGTGATCTTAAATTCCAGAAATGTCCCGGATGAGGAAAATACGGTAAGAAAAGCGTTAAAAGAAATCGGTGGAGACATTATTTATACGCTGCCAAGGGACAGTGCGGTCCAGGAAGCGGAAAATCAGGGAAAAACAGTGGTAGAGGCGCTGCCGGAGTCACATATGGCGGAGTGCTACCGGAATCTGGCAAAACAGATCTTGGAAGTGACAACGGAGGATGAGGAATGATGAATGGCTGCGACTGTTACGGAGAAAAAACACTTCATTATGTATCTGCCGCGCACGGCGGATGGGGGATCGTGCGGATCGCCGCACAGGTTCCGGAGAGCCATCAGTTATTTGTATGCCCGTTTGCCTGCGGGCGCCATGGAGCGCTCGGCGGTGAGATGAACGGGATCAAAGACCGGATCTCCTATCTCTTTATCACGGAAGCGGATATTGTTTCCGGTGAATTTGAAGAGCTGATCGTAGATGGAGTAAACAAGCTGTTTGAGGCGCTGGAAAAGCAGCCGAAAGTGCTGTTTGTTTTTACGGCGTGTCTGGATGACCTGCTTGGAACAGATCATGAACCGATCTTAAAGCGGCTTGGGGAACTCTATCCGGATACCCATTTCAGACATTGTACGATGAATCCGATCTCGCTGGATACGACGCTGCCGCCGGGAATCACGGTGCAGATCAATATGTACAGTCTCTTAGAGCCGGCGCCGGAGCGAAAAAAGCAGGTAAATCTGCTCGGGTGCAATGTTCCGCAGAAAGAAACGGATGATATCCGTGCGGTACTGCAGCAGGCGGGCTATGAACTTGGCGTTCTTTCCGCGTGCCGGGACTATGCGGAATTTGAAGAAATGGCAAAAGCAGAGTTGAATCTTGTGATCTCGCCGGTCGTACTTGCGGCGGCAAAGAAAATGGAAAAGAAGTTAGGAATTCCGTGGCTGAGGCATCTGAGAAGCTATCGGCTGGATGAGATCGATGAGATGTATGCCGCGCTTTCGAAACAGCTGAATACCGATCTTACGGAAGCGGCGGCAGAGTTTCGCAAAAAAGCAGAGGAAAAGATAAGAGAAACGCTTGCTGTGATCGGCGATTATCCGGTTGCCGTGGATTATCAGGCGGTATTAAGACCGTTTAATCTGGCGCTTGCTTTGACGGAATACGGATTTAAAGTAGGTCTGGTCGCAAGCAATGGGATTCCGGCTTTTGAAAAGGAAAGCGCAAAAAAACTGAAAGAGATGGTGCCGGATATCGTATTTACAGATCCGATGCATCCACAGTCGGTGCAGTATCCACATGAAGGCGAAGAATATCTTTGCATTGGTTTTGACTGCGGATATATCACAAAATCCAAAAAACTGGTCGAACTGGTTGAGGATGAGGGACTGTTTGGTTATTCCGGTGTCATGGAACTGATGGAACGGATGCAGGATGCGTTCCTGACCAAAGCGGATGTAAATAAAATGATCGAGGGGGCGGGACTGATAATATGAGCAGACTATGTATTGATTTACCCCCTTTTGCACCGGACTATTCCGGCGCAGCATCTGCGTTCTTTGATCTGGGCGGCATTATCGTGATGCATGACGCGTCCGGCTGTACCGGAAATTATACCGGTTATGACGAGCCGAGATGGATCGGTTCCAAGTCGGCGGTGTTCTGTTCCGGACTGCGCAGGATCGATGCGGTTATGGGAAATGACGAGGCGTACATCAAAAGAACGGTGGATGCCGCAAATATCTTAAATCCGAAGGTGATCGCCTATCTGGGAAGCCCGGTGCCGATGGTGATCGGTATCGACCTGGAGGGTATGGCGTATGAAACGGAGAATATGACAGGGGTTCCGAGCTTTGGGATCAACACCACCGGAGAAAAATATTATGACAAAGGCGCGTCCGATGTTTTTGTAAAGCTGATCAAACGGTTTGCCAAAAAGCCGGTGAAAAAAGAGGACGGCGCGAAAAAAAGCGTGAACCTGCTTGGCATGATCCCGTTGGATGTCGGAAATACCGGAAACTGTAACCGCATCCTTACATTTGTAAGGGAAAACGGTTTTGAGATCACGGCAGACTTTGCAATGGGACTGTCGGTGGAACAGATTGAGAAATGCCCGTCGGCAGATCTTAATATTGTGGTATCACGCTGCGGGCTTGAGGCTGCCAGATATCTGAAACGCAAGTATCAGATTCCTTATATCTGCGGGGTTCCGCTCGGAGATGGCGAAAATCTCTTAAAGAAGATAAGAGGAGAGCAGGAGGAAAAAGAACAGAAAAGCTCCTGTTCGCGCAGAATACTGATCATCCATGAACAGATCATGGCAAATTCTCTCAGGGAAAAAGTAGAAGAGAACGGATGCACCAATGTGACAGTCGCGTCTTTCTTCGGACTGGAAAAAGAACTGCAAAGAGCCGGGGATCTGCACTTAAAAGATGAAGCGATGACAAGAAAGATATTAAATAGGGAAGATTATGATGTCGTCGTGGCGGATCCGGAGGTTAAAAAGCTGTTTCGGGAGAGACATCCCGCGTTTTTTGCATTGCCGCATGCGGCGGTGTCAAGCAAAGTCCACTGGAATGCATACCGGGAATATCTGGGAGATGACATGGAAGATTTTATAAAAGAGATAGCTTCTGTCTCATAATGAGACAGTGCAAATAAAAAAGAGAGGAAGAAAAAAATGAGGAAAAGAATGAAAAAGTTAATTGCGATGCTCAGCGCGTCTGCAATGCTCGTCGCAAGTTTTGCGGGCTGCGGACAGACGGCAGCGGAGAGTGACACAAAGGAAGCATCTACACAGGCGGAGATCCAGACAGAGGAAGCGTCTACCATGCAGACAGCAGCCAATGACACGGATGGGGACACCAGAGTGATCGTGGATGATACCGGAGCAGAGGTAACACTGCCAAAGGAGATCCATCGGGTCGTTATTTCATCCATTCTGCCACTGCCATCTGTTTACTGCCTGTTTAAAGGATCCGCAGATGACGTGATCGGAATCCATCCGAGCTCCATGGCAGCAGCGGAAAACTCTTATCTGATCAACGTTTTCCCGGAACTTGAAAATGCGGATACCAGCTTTGTAGAAAACGGAGAAGTAAATATCGAGCGCCTGCTTGAGATGAAGCCGGATGTTGTATTTTATTCGGCAGCAAATACCGAAGAGCGTGAAATGTATGACAACGCAGGAATCCCGGCAGTTGGATTTTCTACCAGCAATGCAGGATATGACTGTGTGGAAACCTATGCGGACTGGATCGCCCTGCTCGGCCAGATCTACGGGGAAGAAGAAAAATCCAATGAGATCATTGAGTACGGCAGACAGGTAGCATCCGAAATCTCAGCAGTGACAAAGGAGATACCGGATGAGGACAAGCCGAAGGTGTTAGTTTTATTTAACTACAGTGATGGTGTGATCAAGACATCCGGCTCCGGATTCTTCGGACAGTACTGGATCGAAACAGCCGGCGGTATCAACGTGGCACAGGATCTGCAGGGAACACCGGAGATCAATATGGAACAGATTTATGAGTGGGATCCGGATATCATCCTGCTTACCAACTTTACTCCATATCAGCCGGATGACCTTTACAACAACACGATCGCACAGGATGACTGGAGCAATGTAACTGCAGTAAAGAACAGACAGGTATACAAATTCCCGCTTGGAATGTACCGCTGGTTCCCGCCTGCATCTGACACTCCGCTGGTATTAAAATGGCTGGCAAAGACCATTCAGCCGGAAGCATTTGCAGACATTGACATGGATCAGGAGATCAAAGATTACTATCAGAAATATTACAACGTAGAACTGACCGATGAAGATGTAGATACGATCTATCATCCGGCAAGCGCAGCAGCCGGACAGTAAGGAAGTTTATTTATGCAAAAAGAAGGAAAAAAGACAGCAGAAAACACAATTTTTTATATCATCCTTGGAATTTTGCCGTTTCTTGCGGCGCTGATCTGTCTGGGCATCGGCAGATATTCGATGTCGGTGTCAGAGACAGTGACGACGCTGTTTTCCAGATTTACAAATGCAAAAGTGGATAATACGGCATATACGGTCATCTTTAACGTCAGACTGCCGAGAATTATCCTTGCTGCAGTAGTTGGCGCAGGACTTTCCTGCGCCGGTGCAGCATTTCAGGGACTTTTTTCAAACCCGCTTGCAACGCCGGATACACTTGGAGTAGCGAGTGGAGCATCCTTTGGAGCGGTACTTGCCATGCTGATCGGCGGAAATATGATCGGCATACAGGGAATGGCACTGATCTTCGGTCTGATCTCCTGCCTGATCACATTTCTGATCGGGCGCAGCAGCAGACGTGGCAGCATTGTCATGATCGTGCTTGCCGGTCTTGTGGTATCCTCGGTGTTTGAAGCACTGGTATCACTGATGAAATATGTGGCAGATCCGCAGGATGAACTGCCGGTCATCACTTACTGGCTGATGGGAAGTATGTCGAGGGCAAACTATAAAAATCTGGTGATGGGTATTCCGTTTATCGTGATCGGGATCATCATCATCTTTGCGCTGCGCTGGAGACTTAACATCTTATCGTTCAATGAAGATGAAGCGAGATCCCTTGGCGTGAATGTAAAGATCCTGCGGGTCGCATTTATCCTCGCGTCATCCATGATCACTGCGTCCTGTGTGTCCATGTGTGGACAGGTAGGCTGGGTAGGACTTTTGGTACCTCACATTTCAAGAATGATGCGCGGAAACAATAACTGCAAGGTGATCCCGGTCAGCATCAGCCTGGGCGCGTTCTTTATGATCGTCATGGATACCTTTGCAAGGAGCGCAACCGCATCGGAGATCCCGATCTCTATTTTAACGGCGATCATCGGAGCACCGGTGTTTATCGTTCTGCTGAAAAAGACAGGAGGATCCTGGGCATGAGATTTGAAGTGAGAAATGGCAGTTTTGGCTATAAGAACAGAAAGATATTAAACGATATCAGTTTTTCCATTGAGGACGGCGAGATCCTTTCCGTACTTGGCTCTAACGGTGTGGGAAAGACAACGCTTTTAAAGTGCATGATGGGGCTGCTCCACTGGGAAAAGGGCGGCACCTATATCGATGATGTGGAACTTTCACAGATCAGGCAGAAAGAAGTATGGCAGAAGATCGCCTATGTGCCGCAGGCAAAAGGCTCCACCTTCGGATTTTCGGTACTGGACATGGTCATGTTTGGAAGAAGCGCGCATCTTGGCACTTTTTCACAGCCGACCAAAGAGGACCGTGAGATCGCGGAGCAGGCGCTGGAGGATCTTGGAATTACTTATTTAAAAGATAAGATCTGTTCCGAGATGAGCGGTGGAGAACTGCAGATGGTTCTGATCGCGCGGGCGCTGACGATCCATCCGAATATGCTGGTTTTGGATGAGCCGGAATCCAACCTGGATTTTAAGAATCAGCTCATTATTTTGGAGACCATTGAAAAACTGGCGAGGGAAAAGAATATCTCGGCGATCGTAAACACACATTATCCGGATCATGCGTTAAAGATCTCAAACAAAGCGCTGATCCTAAACCGCGATGGCACGAATTTTTATGGAAATGCGGCAGAGGTCATTAACGAGCCGAACATGGAAAAATCGTTTTCCGTGCGTGTCCATATTGATAATTTTACGCTGGATGAACGTGAATACAACTGTGTGGTTCCGTTGAATCTGCTTTAACGTTTTTTTAGAAAGAAATGAAGAAAGGGAAGACCATGAAGGTAGTAACGTTTGCAGGCGCACATGCATGCGGAAAGACAGCCGTGATCATGAAGGCAGTGCAGGATCTGAAAGAGCAGGGCATCAAAGCTGCGGTCATGAAGCTGGACTGTATTTCAAGTGAAGATGATAAGATCTATGAAAGGGCAGGCATTCCGACGGTTAAATATTTGTCCGGGAATACCTGCCCGGATCATTTTTTTGTGCAGTCCATGGAACAGGCATATGCGTGGGCCAGAGATCGTGGCGCGGATATGCTGGTTACGGAGAGCGCAGGGCTCTGTGGCAGATGCTCGCCGCATATCCGGGATATTCCGGCGGTCTGTGTGATTGACTGTCTGTCCGGGATCTCCGCACCGTTTAAGATCGGGCCGATGCTCTGGTACGCGGATTATGTCGTGATTACAAAGGGAGATCTGGTTTCCCCGACAGAGCGGGAGATCTTTCTTTACAATGTGAAAAAGGCAAACTGGAAAGCGCGCGTCTTTTTTGTAAATGGCTTAAACGGACAGGGAATTTATAAACTCAATCAGATTTTGCAGACAACCGGAGGAATACAGGCGATCACCGACAAGTATTTAAGATTTACCATGCCGGCTGCCGTCTGCACATACTGTGCGGGTCAGACAAAAGTGGGAGGAAATGATGCAGTCACAAGAATCAAAGCAGGAACGTTGGAAGAATGAGCTTGAGGCTCTCCCGGCAGAACAGATCTGTACCAGATATACCGAAGTTTGGGAGTTATTCAAACAGTTTGAAATTCCGGTCATTTATCCGGACGCGACGGTGAAAGAACTGCTTGCGGCATTTCCGGAGCATGTATTCCGGGATCGGGGTATGACAAAGCAGGAACTCTATGAAAAGGTAAAAACCTGTATGGCAGACACCAGAGATACAAAGGACGAGACACCGGAAAAAATCGAGACGATCACCATTGTCGGCGGTCATGACAAAAACGGACAGGCGGAACAAAAAGAGGTCTGTCTTCACCGGGGTGAGGTCGTCTGTGTGGTCGGAAAGACCGGATCCGGAAAATCCCGGTTTCTGGAGGATATTGAATATATTGCCGATGGGGATACCGTCACAGGGCGCAGGATCTGGATGAATGGCAGACCGGTGGAAGAAAAGCAGCGCGAAGCCTGGGAAAATCATTTCTGCGCGTATCTCTCCCAGACGATGAATTATGTGATGGAGCTGACCTGCGCGGAATTTCTGCAGATCCATATTTCCTGCCATACGCCGGAAAAAGAGAAAGAGCGCGTGGAAGCACAGATCGACCGGATCCTCGCATGCGCGAATTCCATTGCGGGGGAACCGTTTACCAGAGAATCTTATATCACACAGTTAAGCGGTGGACAGTCCAGAGCGCTGATGATCGCGGACATAGCCTATATATCCGATGCGCCGGTCGTTCTGATCGATGAACCGGAGAACGCCGGGATCGACTGCGAGGAAGTGATCCGTCTTCTGGCAGATAAGGAAAAGATCGTGATTATTTCCACACATGATCCATTGATCGCGCTTTCCTGTGAAAAAAGGATCGTGATCCGTAACGGAGGGATCGCAAAGCTGCAGCAGCGCAGCGCGTGTGAGAAAGAATGGAAAGTGTATCTGGAAGAAATAAACCAGAAAATGAAAATGATTCGGGGGAAAATACGGGATGGGGAAAATATTATGGAACAGCCACAGGGCATCCTATGATCTGTGGGCGGATCTGCCCAGTCCGATCAAGACGACGTTTCGCAACAGCTGTTACGACCAGATCAAAAAACTGTATCAGCAGACCGGTTATAAATATCAGGCGTATATCCCGGCTGAGCCGGCGGGTGGAGCAGGCGCAGAGGATATGATCATGAATATGCCGATAGCAAAGATCCCGGGGTCATATCTTGCAATGGGATTTGGAGAGTGCGCACACCGGAAATTCACAGACCGCCTGCTTGTGCCGGAGGTGTACTGCTACAGTGAGAATTACGCGTATTTTCCGGAAGTGATGGTCATAGATAAAAAGCGGCTTGGAAAACGAAAGTTGCCGGAGACCTACGAGGCGCTTACCGATGTTTCTTATCGTGGAGAGATCTGCCTGATCGGACAGATGGATGATATGGATCCGCTGATCCCGGTATATCTGTACCGGAAATTTGGGGAGAAAGCCGTGCGGGCATTTGTAGAAAATATAAATTGCTGTGCTGCACCGATCGAGACGATCCGGCATATCGGAAAAGCGGGAAATACATATGGCTCTGTTTTTGTGATGCCGTATTTGTTTGCGCAGATCTGTCTGGAAAATCCATACGCCCGGGTACAGATCCCCGCAGATGGCGCAGCGGCGGAAAACTTTATTTTGTTTTGTACAAAAGAAGCTTACCGGCAGGGCTGCACCAAAAACATATTAAACCAGGCACCCGTGCGCAGAGTCTTTGAAGAAAAGTATTTTCCACTCTGTGATTCCCCGATGTTAAAGATCAATGCGGCGTGCAAAGACCGGGTGATCTGTGAGGAACTCGCAAGGGTTCGCGCTATCATAAGGGATACCAGGAAGCGGCAGGAACGTTTTAACAAAGACGCAGCAGACGATCCCGTTTTTCGCCGAAAAACTTCGTGACCACGCCAAGGATCATTCCGACAAGCAAAGCGGCGATGACGGTTCCGATCCCGACCGAGCCGAGCGTTTTTAAGACGATGAGGCATGAGATGAGGGAGATGGTGACCATCGAGACATCAAATCCGATCTTTACCTTATTAAAAGGAATATGTGTCACGTCAGCGACCGCTTTCATGGCGCCTTCTCCGGCGAGCGGCATGATATCCGCAGGCAGGTAAAAAAAGATGCCGACAGCAATCAGCGCCGCGCTGAAAAGCATCATAAAAAGCCGGATCACAAGATTGTCCGGTGTCGGGAGAAACGAGAAAAGATAGTTCGAGAACGTGGTAAAGTAGCCGAAGATAATGCCGACTACGACCTGGAGCAGACTCTTGATCTGGAACGCACCGCGCAGGATCACAAACTGGAGCGCTACGAGCACGATGTGAAACAGGATCGTTGCTTTTCCCATTTCAAGTCCGGTGATACAGGTGATCGTGTAGGGGATCGAGCTGACCGGTGATACACCGAGGTTTGATTTTACCGACATGGATATGCCGAGCGTCATGATGAACAGGCCGATCAGATAGACGACCAGCCGGATCTTTATATTGTCATTTTTTTCTGTAACTTCTGTGTGGTTCAAAATAAATCCTCCTTTTTAAATTACGGTATACAAGATCTAACATATGAAAAAAAGCTTCGCGGTCTTTGGCAGAGAAGCCGGAGAGTGCTATTTCATCGATTTTGCCAAAAGTCTGTTCTACATGTAAAAGACGGGATCTGCCAAGCGGTGTCATGGAGACATAAAGAGAGCGGCGGTTACCATCTTTCATTTCACGGTGAATTAAGCCGCGGTCTTCCATGCGTCGTAAGATCCCGGTCACAGAGGCAGAATCCAGATCGCAACCGTGTGCGATCTCTTTTTGTTCGCATGGTTCATGCTCTGCAAGGAATTCTAAAATTTTGGGTTCTCCGGGTTTTAGATCGGTTTCGTTTTTTAAGTCCTGCACAATCCTTTTCTGACAGCTCAGATGGCAGGCGCGCAGTCTATAGTGTAAAGAATCTTTCATAAAAGTAAGGTTTGATTTCCTTTCCTTGATTATTTGCGTACAAATAGTTTATATACAAACTATTTATATGCAAATGTTAATATAGCAGAAAACAGAAAAATGTCAAGAATAAAAGAAAAAATCAGTTTGACTTTTATCCGGGAACATGTTATATTACTTACCGACAGATTGTCGGTTACAAAATCCGATTTTGAACCGGGATAAAAGAAATGGTGAAAACATGCGGGTAGTAAAGGAAGCAGAAGAAAGAAGAAACGAGATCTTAGACGTGGCAGAGCGTCTATTTGGAGAAAAGGGATTTGACAATACCAGTACGAACGATATTTTAGAGGAAATCGGGATCGCGCGCGGGACGTTGTATTATCATTTTAAATCCAAAGAGGACATTTTAGATGCCATGATCGAACGGATGACAGAGCAGTTATTGGCGAGAGCATCTGCGATCGCAGCCAAAAGCGAGATACCGGTTTTACAGCGGATCACGCTTACCATCATGGCACTTAATGTAAACAACGAGGCCGGGCGGGAAGTTATGAAACAGGTACATCGTCCGCAAAATGCCTTAATGCACCAGAAACTGCAGGAAAAACTGTTAAGCGGGGTAAATCCCATGCTGACCGGTCTTTTACGGGAAGGGATAGAGCAGGGGCTCTGTCATACAGAATATCCGGCGGAGGCGATGGAGATGGTCATGCTATATTCGAATACGGCATTTGATGATCTTATGGAATACAGCGAGGCGGAGAGAGCAGAAAAGATCGATGCATTTATTTACAATACGGAGCGGCTGTTCGGTATGGAACGCGGCAGTATGCGGGATGTGATCCTGCCGGTCTTTGAAAAAAACGGATCATTATAATTTATGTAAGAGACAGGAACAGACATGGTTCCTTTCTTTTTTAAAACATTACCGACAGACTGACGGTCGATAGAACGAGGAGGAGATGTAGGATGCAACATCAGAATAGTAATTTCAAAAAATTTTTGCTGCTGTGGTCGGGAGAGCTGGTTTCCGCAGTCGGCGGCGGGCTTACGAGCTTTGGACTTGGAGTTTATGTATTTGCGCAGACAAACAGTGCCGCGAGTACGGCGCTTGTCACACTGTTAGCCTTTCTGCCAACGTTATTACTGAGTGTTCCGGCGGGTGTGCTTGCGGACCGGTATGACAGGAGAGTGCTCATGATGCTTGGAGATGGCTGTTCGGCGATCGGTATCCTTTACATATTGATCTGTATGCTGCAGGGAGAGGCGGCACTTTATCAGATCTGTATCGGCGTGGTGATAAGTTCAGTCTTTTCTTCCCTGCTTGAGCCGTCTTACCGCGCAACGGTTACGGATCTTCTGACGAAGGAAGAATATTCGAAAGCAAGCGGAATGGTCAGTATCGCAGGAAGCGCCAGATACCTGATCTCGCCGGTACTTGCGGGGGTACTGCTCGCGGTCAGTGATATAAAACTGCTGTTAGTGATCGATATCAGTACCTTTTTCCTTACCGTTACTTCAACGGCGGTTGTAAAAAGAGCGATCCATACATCGAAAAAAGAAAGCCGGGAATCATTTGGGGAGAGCTTGAAGACAGGATTTCGGGCGATCACAGACAGAAAAGGCGTATTTATGCTGATTTTAGTGTCTTCGGTGATCACCTGTTTTATGGGAGTTCTGCAGATCCTTGCTGAGCCAATGATCCTGGATTTTGCAGGAAGTACCACACTTGGAGTGACAGAAACGCTCTGCGCATCAGGAATGCTAGTATCCAGCGTATTTTTAGGAGTACGTGGTATCCGGAAACATTATGTGAAGGTGCTTTCGGCTGCCCTTATATTTGCAGGAGCAGGTATGATCGGTTTTGGATTAAAGGAAAATATCATCGTTATCTGTGTGTTCGGTTTCCTGTTTTTTGCGGCACTGCCGTTTGCGAATAACTGTCTGGATTATCTGGTGCGCACCAATATCCCGGATGAATTGCAGGGGCGCGCCTGGGGCGTGATCGGGTTTCTTTCGCAGATCGGTTATGTCGTGGCTTATGGAATTTCAGGAATTGTCGCAGATGGAATCGCAGAGAAATTTAGTATCGGTGTGGGGAGAGGCGCAGCGGTCGTGGTGATGGCAGCCGGTCTGCTCCTTGTCGTAACGGCAGGATGCCTGTATCCAATTAAGAGTATCCGCGAACTGGAAAGGAGCAGTGTATGCGAAAAAGACTGATCTTAAACGATATCAGAAAAAACAGACTGTTTACCGCAGCAACGGTGGCATTTATGACGGTCTCCGCCATGTTGTTTGCCCTGACAGCGGTTTTATCCATTTCTCTGCTGTCTTCCATTCAAACGTTGATGGAGCAGGCAAAGACACCGGATTTTTTGCAGATGCATGCGGGAACTGTAAAGGAAGAAGAAATAAGTGCGTTCGCAGAGGTGCACCCGGAGGTGGAAGACTGGCAGGTCATGCCTTTTTTAAATCTGGAAAACAGTAAGATCAGTCTGGGAGAACATTCGCTGGCGGACAGTACGCAGGATAATGGCCTGTCCATGCAGGGGCAGACATTCGACTATCTGGTTGACCTTACCAATGAACTTCCGGAAGTGCATTCCGGAGAAGTTTTTGTTCCAATTTGTTATAAGGCGCAGTATGAACTTTCTGAAGGGGATACCATGCAGATCGGAAACCGGAAATTTACGATTGCCGGGTTTATCCGTGATTCCCAGATGAATTCCATGATGGCATCTTCCAAACGTTTTCTGGTAAATGAGACAGATTATGAAAGCATGCGCGAAACGGGAACAGAGGAATATCTGATCGAATTCCGTTTCGAGGAAGGAACCGATACCGGGGAGTTTGAGCATGCGTATAAAGAGGCGGGACTTCCGGATAACGGTCCCGCAGTTACAAAGCCGCTGATCCGCATGATGAATGCGTTATCCGACGGGATGATGATCTTTGTCATTTTGTTAGTTAGTGTGGTGGCGGTATTGATATCTGTGATCTGTATCCGATTTCTGCTTTTGACCCGCATGGAAAGGGAACGAAAGGAGATGGGGATGCTCCGTGCGATCGGTATGGCAAAAAGCCAGATCCGGGGACTCTGGTTTGCAAAATATGTGTTATTATCCACAGCAGGAGCACTGTTTGGACTTTTTGCGGCAGGTCTGGTACAAAAACCACTGACTGCGCAGATGCAGCAGTTGTATGGCGGCGCAGCGATCCGTTTCGAGACGATGGCAGGAGCAGTTCTTGCTGTGGTGCTGGCAGAGGGAATTTTGCTTCTTGCGATACGGCGTATTTTAAAAAAGATGGAAAAACTGCCGGTACTTTCCTGTATGTATGATGTTCCAGAACAGAGAAAAAGCAGGGAAAACCGAAGGTATCTGCTGATCGCGGCGATAGCGGCAGCATGCGCGTTTTTGATGCTGGTGCCGGGAAATCTGCATCACACATTAGCTTCTCCAAAGTTTGTGACCTATATGGGAATCGGGGATGCCGGACTTCGCATGGATATCCGGCAGACGGACGATATTGCCGGAGTGACGGCGCGGATGGCAGAACAGCTTGCAGGTGATGCGGATGTAGAAAAGTATGTGGTGTTAAAAACAAGGTCGTATTCCATGGGTCTGCCGGATGGCAGTACGTCAGCACTTACGGTGGAAGAGGGCAATCACAATATATTTCCGGTCCGTTATGAAAAAGGAGAGGCACCGAAAGGAAAGGGACAGATCGCATTGTCTGCGCTGAATGCAAAAGAAACCGGTCTTACAGTCGGAGATTCTTTATTGCTCAATACGGAAAAAGGGGCAGAGAGATACACGGTGTGCGGGATCTATTCGGATATCACGAACGGAGGAAAAACAGCGAAGGCCTGCCGGATCGCGGATGAGAAAGCACCGGTTATGTGGAGCGTTTTTTATGCTTCCTTAAAGGATCATGTCTCAGAAAAAACATGGATAAACAAATATCAGCAGCCGGAGATTAAGGTAACAGACATTGCGGATTATGTGAAAGGAACATACGGGCAGACGCTAAAGGAGATCCGGCTGGCAGCGGTTGTGGCGACCGGCATATCGGCGGGGATCCTGTTTGTGGTGACAGCCCTGTTTCTGCGGCTGACCATAGAAAAGAACCGTTATGCCATTTCCTTAAAAAAAGCCATTGGATTTTGCAGCAGGGATATAAAAAGAAGTTACCGGATCCGTGGATTTCTGCCTGCATTCTTCGGGATCGTGACGGGGATCCTTTTCGGAAACACCTGCGGGGAAAAGCTGTGCGGAAGCATTTTAACTTCGTTTGGTGCAGAAGGATTTTCCTTTGTCACGGACTGGCGGATGGTGTGCTTTTTAATCCCTGTGACATTGTCGTTTGCGGCAGTGGCAGCAGTGGAAGCGGGAATATGGGAAATAAAGAATATCAGAGCATTTGAGTGCTGTATCGGAAAGGAGTAAGACATGAAAAAACTGCTTGAAGTAAAGAATTTATGCAAAGATGGGATCTTACACCGGGTTTCCTTTGCCGTGGAAGCCGGGGAGATGGTGGCGGTCATGGGGCCGTCCGGCTCCGGAAAGTCCACACTTTTATATAATATCGCGGGACTCGATCAGCCGACGGCGGGAGAGGTATGGCTGGACGGAACAGAGATCGCGGGTCTCCCGGAGGATGAAAAGGCGGCGCTTCGGCTGAACCAGATGGGATTTGTGTTCCAGCAGATGAACATGCTTTCCAATCTGAACCTGATCGATAATATTTTACTGCCGGCGGTGCAGGCACAAAAAGGAAAAGGAACCAAAAGCAGATCAAAGGATGTGCTCATCCGGGACGCAAAAAACTGGATGAAAAAACTTTCCATCGAAGAACTGGCGGAGCGGGACATCACGCAGGTGTCCGGCGGACAGCTGCAGCGCGCGTGCATCTGCCGCAGCATGATAAACGCGCCAAAGATCCTGTTTGCGGATGAGCCGACCGGGGCACTTAACATGAGCGCGGCGGGAGAAGTCATGGATGAATTTGAGAGATTAAACAGCGCCGGGACAACGATCCTTATGGTGACACATGACAGCAGAGTGGCGGCAAGATGCGGGAGGATCCTGTATCTTTTAGATGGAAAGATCCGCGGGGAGTTAGAGCTTTCGGATCAAAAAAAGCAGACTGACATGGAACGGATGAAATGCGTCGAAGCATGGCTTGGGAAGATGGGCTGGTGAGAAGAAAAGGATTGACAGAAACCGGACATTGTATGGCGCAGTACGGGATCAAAAAGAAGATACCGTGGAAAGGTGGTCGTTTCAATCGTTGTTTTCCTTGTGTGGATTTTTGTGGTATCCTATATAAAGAATGTGGACGGAATCTCTTTGTTTGGAGATAGCTTACCTATAGGGAAAAGAAGGGGAGAAGAAAGATAAGATGGGACAAAGAAGGCATGATATTGACAATTTAAGGACGTTTTGTATTTTGCTTCTGGTTCCTTATCATGCGGCAATGGCATTTAACTGCTGGGGAGAGGCAAATTATGTGTGGTTTGGCGAGAGCAGGATCTTGAGTGCTTTCGTCACCTTTGTTTCACCCTGGTATATGGCGGCATTGTTTCTGGCGGCAGGTTTAAGCGCGCGGTTTTCCCAGCAAAAACGTGGACTGACGGGCTATGTGAAGGAGCGGGTGAAAAAGCTGCTGATCCCGTTAATAGCAGGAATATTTACCGTTGTCGCGGCACTTACCTATTATGCGGACCGCTGGCATAACGGATACGCCGGAAATTTCTTCTCCCACTATCGGATCTTTGTTACGAGGATCACGGATCTGACCGGATATGACGGAGGATTTACGCCGGGGCATCTGTGGTTTTTACTGTATCTGTTCCTCATCAGCATGCTGGCACTTGGGGTATCAAAATTGCAGGAAAAGTTTTTAAAACAGGTACATTGGAATACGCCGTCCGTGTGGAAAGTCTGGCTGTTCGGTCTGCTTCCGGTCATTGGGAAGCCGGTGCTTGACATAGGTGGAAAGAGTATCGGCGCGTATCTGATGTTTTTCCTTATCGGGTACTATGTATTTTACCGGGAAGATGTCACAGAGGTTTTGCAAAAATATTTCCCGCTTCATTTGGTGATCTTTCTGATCGCAGATCTTTTCAATGTCTATCTGTTCTGTTATTGCAAAGATCTGCATGCGGCCATGAACACGGTGTGCATGTTTGTGGCGCAGTGGTTTGGAATCCTTACTGTGGTTGGATTCTTTTCAAAATTTTTGGATTTTTCAAATGAACGGATAGCATTTCTTTGCCAAAATTCGTTCGCTTTTTATATCTTGCATTTTGTATTTCTTGTGGCGGCACAGTTTTATTTCAGCAGATATACGAGCAGTACGATACTTCTTTTTCTGGTGCCATGTGTGGTGGCGTATCTGGTTACGTTTTTGTGCTGCACGCTGTTTTCACGAATGAAAAAGCGGGTGTCCGGCGGAGCAGGTGAAAGAGATGGCGTGAGAAAGTGAAAATAGAAGATGGTGGAAATGTGCCTGGAAACAGGATATATGAGGAAATAAGGATCAGATGTGGGAACATCTGGTTCTTATTTTTTTGGAAAATATGAGGCGGGAGGGAAAAGGGGAGGCAGTTGTCGAAAATTGACGGAAAGATGGCGTTGTGGGGGACAGAAGGGGGGATTATAATTGGGTTAGGAAAAAATTTTGCTGGAGCTATAAAATGAAAATGTTTCATAAATTCATTTTAATAATTGTCAATGTTAATTTACTCATTACTTGAAAAATGAACAAATTGATGTTGACAATGATAAAATTATAGAGCTATAATTTAATTGTGTTGCTATAGAAATAAAAGTAATGAGGAAGTATAAGTGAGACAATTTGATTATCGTGAAAAATGGAAGAAGTTACTTACACCTGAAATAGTGTCGATGCTTACTCAGATTCATGAATATAAAGGGGAGCAAACTCTTTTTATTCAAGCAAAAGCAGATACACTTACGCAGTTAGTGGCAATTGCAAAAATCCAAAGTACAGAAGCGTCTAATAAAATTGAGGGAATATGCACTTCTGATAACAGATTAAAAGCATTGGTTAAAGACAAAACAAGACCACGAACCAGGAATGAGCAGGAGATTGCTGGATACAGAGATGTATTGAATACAATTCATGAAAGCCATGATCATATTCCGCCCAAGCCATCTATTATTTTACAACTACATAGAGAGTTGTATAAATTTGAGGGATATGATATCGGGGGAAAATATAAAACTGTCGATAATGTAATTGGAGAGGAAAACATAGAGGAGAATAAATTTGTAAGATTTAAACCTGTGCCGGCATGGGAGACGCCGGAGGCTATGGAAAACTTATGTTTGGCATTTAATACGGCAATTGCAACTGAACAGATTGATCCATTAATATTAATCCCGATGTTTGTATTGGATTTTTTATGCATTTATCCATTTAATGACGGAAACGGAAGGATGAGTCGATTACTCACTTTATTATTGCTTTATAGAGCAGGGTATATTGTCGGAAAATATATAAGTATTGAAAAATTGATTGAGGAAACAAAAGAAATTTACTACGAATGTATCCAGCTTAGTTCTCAGGAATGGAATGAAAATATTAATGAGTATGAACCATTTGTAACATATATGCTTGGAATTATTCTTGATGCGTACAGAGAGTTCTCATCAAGAGAAAAATTATTAATAACAGAGGGAATGTCGAAACCTGACAGAGTGAGAGAAATTATTAAGAATACACTGGGGACGATTACCAAGAAAGAAATTCTGGAAAAATGCCCGGATATTAGTCAAGTAACAGTACAGAGAGCATTGGCAGAATTGATAGAATCTGAAGAAATATTAAAAATAGGTGGTGGAAGATATACAAAATACACCTGGAATAATAAATAGGAGAAAAGTAAGACATGGTTACAGGAGAGTTGAAAAATAAAATTGATGGATTATGGGATGTTTTTGCGGCAGGAGGTCTGGTAAATCCGCTGGAAGTGATTGAGCAGATTACATATTTGATGTTTATTCGTGATCTTGATGATTCAGATAATAAACGTGCAAAAGAAAGTGCTATGCTTGGTTTGTCATTTCAAAGTATTTTTGCGGATGAGATAACGATAGGAGAAAGAACAATTGATGGGGCGCAGTTAAAGTGGTCAGTTTTTCATGATTTTCCGGCAGACAGGATGTATAGTATTATGCAGGAATGGGTTTTTCCATTTATAAAAACTTTGCATACTGATAAGGAGAGTGCATATTCAAAATACATGGATGATGCCATATTTAAACTGCCAACGCCGCTTTTGTTATCTAAAGTGATAGATTCTTTGGATGAAATTTATGACTTGATGAATGAAGTACAAACAGTGGATGTGAGGGGAGATGTATATGAATATCTTCTTTCAAAGATCGCGCAGTCTGGTCGAAATGGACAATTTCGGACACCAAGGCATATTATTAAAATGATGGTGGAAATGATGAATCCCTCAGCGGATGAAGAGATTTGTGATCCGGCTTGTGGAACATCAGGATTTCTTGTTGCATCCGGGGAATATTTAAAAGAACATCGCAAAGAAGAGATTTTCTTTGACAAGCAGAAAAAAGATCATTATATGAACCACATGTTTTATGGATATGATATGGATCGGACGATGCTTCGCATCGGAGCAATGAATATGATGACGCATGGAATTGACAATCCATTTATTGAATATAGGGATAGTTTGTCAGATCAGAATCCTGATAAGGATAAATATTCTCTTGTATTAGCAAATCCACCATTCAAAGGAAGTCTGGATGCTGAATCCGTTTCAGGAGATTTGTTAAAAGTATGTAAGACAAAGAAAACAGAACTTTTGTTTTTGGCACTCTTTCTTCGTATTCTTAAAATAGGTGGACGATGTGCTTGCATTGTGCCTGATGGGGTATTATTTGGATCTTCTAAAGCACATAAAGATATTAGAAAAGAAATAGTTGAAAATCAGCGACTAGAAGCGGTAATTTCAATGCCTTCTGGTGTGTTTAAACCATATGCAGGAGTATCAACAGCCATTTTAATTTTTACAAAGACGGAACATGGTGGAACAGATGACGTATGGTTTTATGACATGGAGGCTGATGGATTTAGTTTAGATGACAAGAGATCTCCAGTTGTAGATAATGATATACCGGATATTATAGAAAGATTCAAAAATCTTGATAAAGAAGTGGATAGAAAGCGCACGGAAAAATCATTTATGGTACCAAAACAGGAAATTGTGGACAATAATTACGATCTTAGCATTAACAAGTATAAGGAGATCGAGTACATTGCGGTAGAGTATCCACCTACATCTGAAATTATGGCGAATATTCATGAGATAGAACTGGAGATTGGTAAAGAACTGGAAGAGTTAGAAAAATTATTATAGATATTTTTTACATTGAAAGGAACTATGATGGATAGAGATGAATTTGTTCTACATTGGAACAGTTTTTGTAATCTTGCCGCCGAATTAGAAGAGACACAGAGATATGTGTATCATGGGTTACAAAAGAATGGAGAAAATTTAATTCATGCAGGAGTTTATTCTGACGTATTTAGACAAATTATTATAGGGGCTTGTTCTGAATTTGAAACTATGTGTAAAATCTTATGCAAGGAAGTTGGATATGAAGTGAAAAATATTTTGGATATAAGTGAGTGCATTTTAAGCCAATATCCCCAAATAATTCAGACAAAAGTTTACACACAGTTTTGGTGCTCAAAACCATTGGAAAGTTGGAAAATATCGAAAGATGGAGGAAAACAAAAGGTAAGTGGAATTGATTGGTGGAAAGCATATTCATCCATAAAGCATGATGAGATAGAAGCGTTTAAAAAAGCAAATTTAGGTAATGCGGTTGCAGCTTTAGCAGCTGTTTATATTATTGATTTGTATATATTGAAAAGATCATCGGGAAATTTGCATTTGATAGAAGAATTTCTACCAAGGTATTTTCGATGTGAATATACAGCACATTATTTGTGCACTTCAGAAGGAGAACTACCTGATTTTGGAAATAAGACAACTGCTGAAGTGCTATATGAGAAATACGGCGAGTTATATAATTAAGAAAGGAACAAATTCGGATTTGTAGGGATGATGTAGATGGAGAAAACAATTAATGAATGCTTCTTTCAAATACAGAATGGAGCCAATATAAAGCAAGGAGATATAGAAGGGGGATTCCCTATTACAAGAATTGAGACAACAGCAAATGACAAATTCAATAGAGATAGAATGGGATATGCTGGAATAACGGATATATCAAAGTATGAAGCGTATGTGCTTGAAGATGGTGATTTGCTTATGTCTCATATTAATAGCGTACAATATTTAGGAAGAACAGTATTGTATGTTAAACAACCAGATGAGACCATAATTCATGGTATGAATTTGTTAAGACTTAAAGCACGACGCAATATTATTAATCCAGCATATGCTAGATATTGTTTTTATGGACATACATTTAGATGCCAGATTGGGAATATTACAAAGAAATCTGTTAATCAGGCTAGTTTTGCAGTTAAAGATTTGAAGCAAATAAAAATCGAGGTTCCATCGCTTGATGAGCAGAATAAAGTGGTGGTTATTCTTGATAGAGTGCAAAAATTAATCGACATGAGAAACGATGAGCTAGCTTCTTTAGATGACCTCATCAAAGCCCGATTTGTCGAGATGTTTGGTGATCCAATAATTAATTCAAGGCATCTTGAAACAAAAGACCTTAAAGATGTGATGCTTTTAAAAGCAGGTGATTTTACAGTTGCTTCAGATATCGCAGATGAGCAGACTGAAACTAATCCATATCCTTGTTATGGTGGTAATGGTATAAGAGGTTATGTTTCTGAATACAACCAAGAAGGAGATTATTCTTTAGTTGGAAGACAAGGGGCATTGAGTGGGAATGTACAGTATGCAAGTGGAAAATTTAAGAATACGGAACATGCATTGTTGGTTACACCAATAGTTGAAATGAATAGTATTTGGTTGCATCAACTTTTACTGAATCTTGATTTGAAGAGATATCAGACAGGCGCAGCACAGCCAGGATTATCGGTTAAAAATTTGCAAGAAATACAAGTTATTTTGGCTCCGATAGATGAGCAGAATAGATTTGCAGAGTTTGTAAAACGGATCGACAAATCAAAAGTTGCGGTGCAAAAAGCACTAGACGAAACGCAGTTGTTATTTAATTCATTGATGCAGAAATATTTTGGTTAGAATATTTTGAGTTTGTTTGAAGGGAGGACGAGTATGGCGCTGATGACAGTGTATCATGGTGGATATCAAATTGTTGAAAAGCCAGAGATACGAGTGAATAAGTATACAAAAGATTTTGGAACAGGCTTTTATTGTACTGTGATAAAGGAACAGGCTCAGAGATGGGCAAGGCGTTACAATACGAAAATTGTGTCAATTTATGATGTAAGGATTCTATCGGGATTAAAAGTTTTAGAATTCAAAGATATGACTGAAGAATGGCTAGACTTTATAGTCGCATGTAGGAGTGGACAACCTCATGATTATGATATTGTGATTGGAGCTATGGCTGATGATCAGATATATACATATGTATCTGATTATATAGATGGCACTATTACGAGGGAACAATTTTGGGTTTTAGCAAAGTTTAAATATCCAACACATCAAATTGTTTTCTGCACGGAGGAGGCTTTAAGATGTTTGACTTATAGAGGATATGAGGAGGTACGCTAGTGGTTGGGCAAGGAAGAGAATCTCAAAAAGATAATGATTTATTTTTTACTTGTAGTTTGATTGAATACATCTCTCGCAAGACTAAAAATATTCGTGCGGATGTGGTGAATAAACTTGGAAAAGACAGAATTAGCAAAATTTATGAACTCGCGGATGTATATCATTGCGACAATATTGACAGTGTAAGTGCGTATTTTATTGATGAGGCAAATATTTTTCCTGGGGGGTTTGATAATCTGGCTGATTGTGGTTATTCGGTGCCTTCGTATTGGGATATAGGAAAGGTATATAAGCGTCTTATAAAAATGGTTGCAGAGGATGAAAAAAATGAGATTGTTGATGCACTGATAGAAGTGTACAATTCGTTTATCAGTTCAAAGATAGATGACTATAATAGCAGTGTTTATTATGAAAATCCGAACTACATTTTTGAGTGTTATAAGGAAAAAAAAATGTTATAAAGAAAAATGGTTGAAGGATGTTGGTATTTATAGGAGGTACCAGCATGGAAGAAAAATTAGTAAAGATTTTAAATGAGATGGCAGAATACCTAAACATTTCACAAATGAAGAAATTACAGGAAGTTTTGTTGAAAAATATGCAGGGGCCAGAAGAAATTGTTTCAGAAGCTACGAATTATGATTATTTGGAAATGTTTATTGCTGCAAAGAAAATCGAAGGATGCTCTGATAGAACAGTAACCTATTATAAGTCGACTGTGGAACATCTTCTAAAATGTATTGATACACCTATAAGGAAAATTACCACAGATGAAATAAGAGGTTATCTCGCAAAATACCAGGAGAATGGCGGATGCAGCAAAACTACAGTAGATAATATACGTCGGAATATTTCAAGCTTTTTTTCGTGGCTTGAGGAAGAAGATTATATTCTTAAAAGTCCAATGAAAAGAATTCATAAGATAAAAACTGTACAGCCTGTTAAAGAAACGATTTCGGATGAATTAATAGAACGACTTCGAGATGCGTGCGTATGTAAGAGGGATCTTGCTATGGTGGATTTGCTTTATTCTACAGGCATAAGAGTTGGAGAATTGGTTCGTCTTAATATTGATGATATATCATTTGAAGAAAGAGAATGTGTAGTATTTGGAAAAGGGGATAAGGAGAGGAAAGTTTATTTTGATGCAAAGGCCAAACTTCATTTGCAGAATTATTTGAAAGAGAGAGATGATGATAATCCAGCGTTGTTTGTAACCTTAGATGCACCACATCAACGATTGAAAATCAGTGGCGTTGAAATTAGAATTAGAAGACTGGGAAAAAGTATCAATGTTGAAAAGATCCATCCACATAAATTTCGGAGAACAATGGCAACAAGGGCAATAGATAAAGGAATGCCAATTGAGCAGGTACAGAGGATATTAGGACATTCCCAGATAGATACTACAATGCAGTATGCTATGGTAAATCAAAGTAATGTAAAAAGTGCTCATAGGAAGTATATTGCATAATTTCTACAGATTCGGATTTGTAGGGATGATGTAGATGAGAGTAAAACTTGGAGATATATTTGAAATTGGTTCTGGTGGAACACCATCAAAATCTTGTTCTGAATATTATGGAGGAGATATACCTTGGGTAAAAACAGGTGATTTGAAATCAGAATACATTTATGGAGTTGAAGATTTTATTACAGAAGATGGATTGGGGAATTCTTCAGCAAAAATGTATGAAGAAGATACTGTTTTGATTGCAATGTATGGAGCAACAATAGGCGCAACATCTATTTTGAAAATTTCAGCTTGCACGAATCAGGCATGTGCTGCTTTCAAAAGGAGCGATAAGGTTATTCCGGAATACCTATATTATTTCCTGAAAAGTCAGAAGGAGAAGTTTGTTAAAGATGGCGTTGGTGGAGCACAACCCAATATTTCAGCCGGATATTTGAAAAAAGTTGAAATGGAGCTTCTATCGATTAGAGAACAGAGGACTATTGTTGATATTCTTAACATAATAGAAAATATTGCAAATAAAAGAAAACAAGAGATTATAGCTTTAGATAACCTTATTAAAGCCCGATTTGTCGAGATGTTTGGTGACCCAATAGCCAATCCTAAGGGATGGGATATGGTTGAACTTGGTGAATTGACAGATATCGGTTCAAGTAAGCGTATTTTTGAAAAAGAGTATGTTTCTGAAGGAATACCATTTTATAGAACTAAAGAAATTGTTGAGCTGTCAAAAGGAAATAGTATTTCAACAGAACTATTTATTACAGAGGAAAGATTTGCTGAAATCAAGGAAAAGTATGGTGCACCGAAGACGGGAGATCTGTTAATTTCGGCTGTAGGTACAATAGGTGTTATTTGGATTGTTGATGGAAAGAATGATTTCTATTTTAAAGATGGAAACATCATAAGAGTTGATGGCTCAGAAAAATTCAATTCTGTGTATATGAAGAATCTGCTAGAGTACCTCATTGATGGGTATAAGAAACAGATGTCAACAGGTACGGCGTATGCTGCATTGACTATATCAGGATTAGCCAAAATGAAAGTATATGATGTACCAATGGAACTTCAAAATCAGTTCGCAGACTTTGTCCACCAAGTCGACAAATCAAAATTTTGTTAATAAAGTGATTAAGTTTTAAAGGGAGAGAAAATAGTTTATGGATAATGTGAGTAAAGGAATAGAAGGAGAACAGATAGCTGCTAGGTTGATAGAACAAGCAATTTCCATGGCGAAAGTAAAAGCAAAATTATTTCAAAATATTATTTTTCAATTTCCATCAATTTATGGAAAGTATGGAAAGTTAACAACAGAAATAGATCATATTGTTGTTACACCATATTTCATTTTTATAATAGAGACGAAAAATGAAAATTATAGTACACACCACTACTTGTCCCAGAGTTGGTCTTTAATGAATGGGAGTAATGTATCAAATCCTATAATTCAGAATCATTTGCATAAAATGATTTTATGTGAATGTTTGGGTATATGTCAGAGAAAAGTTTTTACAATAGAGTTGTTATTAAATAATTTTGATATGGAAATAAATACGCGTTACAGTAATGATTTTGTTATGACAAGACAAAATTTTTTGAATTATTTTTTGCTACTTATTTCATCTAAAGATGATGAAATAATATTTCCTGAGATTACGAGAAAATTGGATGTATGGAGAAAAAAAACGGTTGAATTAAGTGAGATTCACGTTGAAAACATGAAAAGAACTAAAGATATAGAAGAATGGATACGAACACATGAAAAGCATTACATATTTTCAAGAACCGATACAGTCATATGTCCGAAATGCGGAAGCTACCTTGTATTTAGGGATGGAAAATATCCAGATTATTCACGCAAAAATAGAAAAGCTAGTAAGCAATACTTGCTGGGATGCTTGAACTATCGAAAAACTCACTGCAATATGCGAGTTTATTATAATAAGAATCGGGGAGAGGGATTTGACGCGGTTTCGGTGCAAACATATGAAAGGAGGACGGGATGGACTGAAATGAAGACAAGTACAAAAAATGTGTTGGATGAATATATAGAACAAAAAAGGTTAATTGACTTGTTATATAAAGAAAATAGTGAGTATAAGGCTAAAATAGAGAATTATGAGAAGCAGAATGTTGAAAAGGATAGGGTTATAAGTACATTAAAAATGGAGATAGATATTTTGAAAAATAAAATGGGCGAATATAAGCATGTTTTTGGCTCATTTTATACTAGAAAATAAGGATTGTGCAATAGTACTTGAAAGAACAATTAGAGGAGAATTTAGGAGGTGCTGTGATGGTGACTAATTTTGACTATTTAAAAACGGAATCAAAATTCTCTGCTTTTGCAGATGCGGCTATCGCTGCAGAAAAAATCATTCTTATGGATCCGGAGGCAAGTATTATTAACTGTCGAAGGGCAATGGAGTTTGCGGTTAAATGGATGTACTCTGTTGATACAGAGCTTGAAATGCCTTATCGGGATAATTTGCAAAGTTTAATGAATGCAGAAGAATATAGGCAGATTGTTGGACAGGATATTTGGAAACGAATGGACTACATTCGTAGGTGCGGTAATAATGTGGCACATAGTAACAAGAAATTGGGAAGAGATGAAGCCATGCTTTGTCTTGAAAATTTGTTTATTTATCTTGATTACATAGCATATTGTTATTCTGATCAGTATCAGGAGCATTCTTTTGATCGGGAAATCATAGCAGCTAGAATTGAACAGGCAAAAAAATCTAAAGAAGCTGCAAATGTAACAAAAAAAGAATTAGAAAAAGAACAGGAAAAGTCGGCAAAACAGGAATTAGATTTACAGAAATTAATGGCAGAAAATGTGTTGCTCAAGGAGAAATTATCTGCTCGTAGACAAGAGCAGCAGCAGACGTATGTGCCAAAGCCATTAGATTTGTCAGAGTATAAAACACGTAAGCTTTATATTGATTCTATGCTTATGGACGCAGGATGGGTAGAGGGAAAGGATTGGATAAATGAAGTCGAACTTTCTGGAATGCCAAATAAGTCAAAGGTTGGCTATGTAGATTATGTTCTTTACGATGATACGCATTGTCCATTAGCGATAATTGAGGCTAAGAGAACCTGTGTGGATGTTTCAAAAGGAAGGCAGCAGGCTAAACTTTATGCGGATTTATTAGAACAAAAGTATAAGAGAAGACCGGTAATTTTCCTAACAAATGGATTTGAAACACATATCATTGATGGACAATATCCAGAGAGAAAATGTGCAGTTATTTATTCAAAGAGAGACTTGGAAAAGTGGTTCAATTTATTAACTATGAGGACAAGTCTTAAACATGTTACAGTAGATAAAAATATTGCAGGACGATATTATCAGGAAGCAGCAATTAAAGCTGTATGCAATAGTTTTGATGAAAAGAATCGAAGAAAAGCACTGCTTGTTATGGCAACTGGTTCAGGTAAAACGAGAACGGTAATTGCATTGTGTGATATTTTGTTGAAAGCAGGTTGGGTGAAGAATATTCTTTTCCTTGCGGATAGAAATTCACTTGTAACGCAGGCGAAGAGAAGTTTTGTGAATATGCTTCCTAGTTTGTCATGCACGAATTTGGTTGAAGAAAAGGATAATTACAGTGCGCATTGTGTATTTTCTACTTATCAGACAATGATTAATTGTATTGATACGGTAAATGATAACGAGGGAAAAATTTTTACTAGCGGGCATTTTGATCTTGTGATCTGTGATGAGGCTCATAGGTCAATTTATAATAAATATAGAGACATTTTTGCTTATTTTGATGCACCGTTAGTTGGGCTTACAGCAACGCCTAAGGATGAAATTGACAAAAATACATATGAAGTGTTTGAATTGGAAAATGGTGTACCCACATATGGGTATGATTTAGCCCAGGCTGTAAAAGATGGTTACCTTGTGGATTATGTTTCTGTTGAATCAAAACTTAAATTCATTGAACAGGGTATTGTATATGATGAATTGTCACAGGAAGATAAGGAAGTATATGAGAAAACGTTTGAAGATGAGCATGGCGATTTACCGGAAGCGATTGGCTCGTCAGCACTAAATACCTGGATCTTCAATGAAAATACCATAAAACAGGTAATAAATATTTTGATGACAGAAGGGATGAAAATTGATTATGGACAGAATCTTGGAAAGACAATTATCTTTGCAAAAAATCATGATCATGCAGAAAAAATTTTAGAGGTATTTAATAAGGAATACCCACATCTTCCTGACTATGCAAAAGTTATTGATAATCATATGAGTTATGCACAGAGTGCTATCGACGAGTTTGCTGATTCAAAAAAAATGCCTCAGATTGCTATATCCGTAGATATGTTAGACACAGGTATTGATGTACCGGAAGTGGTAAATCTTGTATTTTTTAAAAAAGTTATGAGCAAAGCAAAATTTTGGCAGATGATTGGTCGAGGAACAAGGCTTTGCCCAAAGCTTCTTGATGGCGAAGATAAACAGAAGTTCTATATTTTTGATTTTTGTGGAAACTTTGAATTCTTTCGAATGAATAAAGGAAAAGCCACCGCTAATATGATTGCGCTTCAAGGTGCGATATTTAATCTTAAATTTGAAATTTCATATAAATTGCAGGGAATTGAATATCAAACGGATAGGTTTGTTGCATATAGAAATATGTTAGTTGAGCAAATGAGTGAAAAAGTACGGGAATTGCCAAGGGATAATTTTGCTGTTCGACAACATTTAAAATATGTTGACCTGTATTCGGCGGAATCCAACTATCAGGCACTTACTTATGAAGATACGTTGATTGTACGAGAAGAAGTTGCTCCACTCATTTTACCGGATAAGGATGAGGCAAGTGCTGTACGATTTGATGCACTTATGTATGGAATAGAGCTGGCTTATCTGGCGGGGAAGAAGTATTCAAAAGCACGTGGTGACCTACATAAGAAAGTGGAAGGAATTGCAGGAATTGCCAATATTCCAGAAATTCAGGCACAGTCAGATTTGATTAATAAGATACTTAATACGGATTATATAGACAATGCAGGTATTGATGAATTTGAAGAAATTCGGGAAAAACTTCGTGATTTGATGAAGTATATTCCGAAACATAAAGTGCGTTATGATACAAACTTTGAAGATGATTTGTTATCAATGGAATGGAAAGAAGCTGAAATTGAAAATGATGAACTCAAAAATTATAAGGCGAAGGCAGAGTACTATATTAGACAACATCAGGATAATATTGCTATTGCAAAGCTAAAGACAAATCAACCTTTGACATTGACGGATGTTGCTTCATTAGAAGAAATTTTGTGGCGTGAAGTTGGTACAAAACAGGATTATGAACATGAATTTGGAACAAAACCGCTGGGTGAATTAGTGCGTGAGATTGTTGGACTAGATATGAAAGCTGCAAAAGAAGCGTTTTCAGAATATCTGACGAGTACAAGCCTTGATAGTAGGCAAATTTATTTTGTGAACCAGATCGTGGAATATATTGTTCATAATGGAATGATGAAAGATCTTTCAGTTCTTCAGGAATCTCCATTTACAGATCAGGGAAGTGTTGTTGAAATATTTACTGATTTGACGGTATGGATGGGAATACGGAAAGTTATAGATACAATAAACTCAAATGCGGTAGCCTAAGAGAATTTTACGAATTAAATAAGAGTTTTGACATTTGAGATGTTTTAATAGACCAGAGAGGATGATACGCATTATGGAAATTAAGAGCATATTGATAAAAGATACAACAAAAGAGGAAAGAATCCGTATTGTACAGGAAGGACTGAGTCAATGCGGAGGGGCATGTGATTTTTGTAATGGCTGTGATAATCTGGGCGGTGGTTCGGTAGATGCAATTTATGAGCCATATATTAATGGCGAAAAGGAACTGCGGGAAATCAATGAAGCGTACAGAAGTAATTCCGGTCTGGTAAAGTAGGTGAAGATATGAGACCGCCAGAGATAGACGCTTCCACAGAAGCGGAAAGAAGACAATATATAAAGGATACGTTTCCGTGTATTGCTGACTGCGATATGTGTGGCCTTTGCACTGTTTTTAAGGGCAAAGATCCGGAACTCGCATATGCAGATTATATCAGTGGAAAACGAAGCTATTTGGATGTGTCCGGAGATTACAGATAAAGAAGATAGAGTTGGGAGATGGATTAACATGACGCATGAACAATTTAAAGAAGCGGCGGATTACTGGAATAAAAAGGAACGGACAGAAATGCCGCAAGAAGCGTTAAAGCAGGCGATTGATGCATATGTAAATGCCAATAATACCTGCGCACTTGCAACAGGAACCGGTGATTATGTTCGTTGTACGCCAATCGAATACAGTTTTCATGATGAAAAATTCTGGATGTTTTCAGAGGGCGGAGAAAAATTTGTTGGTTTGGAGAAGAATGCGAATGTATGTCTTGCAATTTTTGATAAGTACGATGGCTTTGGAAATCTAAAGAGCGTTCAGGTCATGGGAAAAGCCGAGATGATTGAGCCGTTTTCTGATACTTATAATGCACATGCATCCTATAAAAAGATTCCATTGACTGTGCTGCAAAAACTGGATTCGCCTATGAATCTTATCTGTGTGACACCGGTTAAAATTGAGGCATTGTTCTCGGATTTCAAAAAGGATGGGTATAGCAGCAGGCAGACGTTGAAGTATTAAAGGTGTGATTTGCAACATATTAAAAAAGCAAAAGAAAGTGTAGCGGAGTACAATCAGGTGTAAATGGAAATGTAAGAGTGAACTGGGATAAGTATGATTTGTTATCTCTAGAAGGAATTGCTGTTGAAGTAAAATCATCAGGGTATCTTCAGAGCTGGGATCAGGACAAGTTATCTTCTTTGGGATTTGGAATTCAACCTACTCATGGCTGGGATAAGTATGAAATGAACCGGTTAGACAATCGGATATTTATGTGTTCTGTGTTCATAAGCACACAGAACAGGATACAGTGAATCCATTAGATATTTCACAATGGGATTTTTATTTATTGCTGACAAAGACTCTAAACGAAAAAACGGGAGTTCAGAAAAAGGCACAGCTATCTTCATTGCTGAAGATGGGAGCTGAAAAGTGTGAGTATGGTAGGTTACATCAAAGGATTGTTGAGTTAGTTAAGAGGTAAATTGATTTGGACAGTGTTTGAGCAGGATGCAGAGGCGGATCTTGATAGATTCATCACATATCTTTTGTTTGAAAAGAAAAGTGAGCAGAATGCAAGAAATTTATTAAATGATCTTGAAGCAACAAAAACAAGTTTGTCAAATGTTGCCGGGAGTCTGAAATTTTGTGATAATCCCAAACTAAGAGAGTTAGGATACCGAATTTGTATTAGTGTTATTGGAACATACCAGAGTCTTCATAATCTCGCAGACGTACATATCATGGTAATCCCGTTTGGGATAATAATAATCTTCTACATTTTTATCTAAGAATCCGTTTGAAGTATAAGGCTGGCGGAATAGACAGCGGCAGAGAAATACGGTATGGGCTTCTTCAAAGTAAGGAATTTCATCACAGTAAGAAAGAGTAAGACCGCTTTTGGTAATTTTATCTTCGTCTCTTCCGGAAGTGCGTCCAAGATAGCCTAAAATTTCCTTGTTTTTTGTGGTGTCGTCAAAAAAAGAAAGAGACAGAATTTGGGATGCTTCAATAAATTCATGGGTATATCTTTCGGGACGCACATTAATATAAGCAACGTTTTTACGGAACATATGCCCAAGAGCACCACTGGCTGCAGTCATAGTATTTACTTTTCCATTGATTGCGGAAGTGATAAGGAACCAGTCATCTTCAATCATGGAAAAAGGGTTTATCAAAATATCTTTTGTTTCAATTTCTTTTAATTTCATAAGAGTATCTCCTTTTGATCTTCTATCTCAGCATTGCTGGAGGCAGTTTCAAATTGATTGAGTTTATAAAGGGTAAGAGCTGTGTAAAGATTGATGGCATCTTTTAAGTGTTGTGGATAAAAGCCGGTAATCTCTCCTATGCGGTTTAAACGGAAGAGCAAGGTGTTTCTGTGAATAAAGAGGGCGGCAGAAGTCTTTGCGATACTTTGGTCATTTTGAAAAAAAGTTTCTAAAGTTTCTAAGTACATACCCTTTCCGTTATCCTCTCTTAGTAATTTACCAATAATAGATTCCCAATAGCGGCAGCGCTGCTTTTGAGAGAGATTAAAAAGCAGGTGTTCAAAGTAGACATCGGTAAAAGAAGAGATTTTGGTGTCACGTTGCAAAGCTTTTGAAATTTTTAATGCTGAATTAGCGCATTTGTAGTGGTAGTGAATTTGTGTCATATCTTCAGCAAAGCCGCCGATTCCAATTCGATAATCAAAATTCAAAGTCTGCGACAGAACAAAATCCAGATTTGTAATAAATTTGTTCATAAAAATATTTTTATCACCATCTGAAGTGGAAGAGTATGGAATCAAAAAGGTAATTGCATTTGGAATATAAACCAGATTAATATGAAGGTAATTTAATTTATATTCGATATTTTCTAAAAAAGTAGAAATACTTTTTTCATAATGCACAATTTCGGATTCATAATTGTCCGCGTAATTGTTTTCGAAAGTAAAATTTAAAAGTTCTGCAGTTACCACCAGATAAGGCTGTTTCAGGTTAAAATGATGGAGCTTAAGCTGGTGATGAAAATAGGACTCATTGTTAAACCAGGATTCTGTCAGTAAGTGTGTAAGAAATTCGTTTCGGACTTGTGTCTCCGCATTCAAGGTTTCTTTTAAATGAAATTGTTCAATTAAAAGTTCAGTGGTACTTTGAATCACTTTTCCGATAGTAGCAGCCTGTTCTCCTGCACCAATTCCAATGACACCAATGATGCTGTCCTTAAAATGGATGGGAAGAGAAATACCGGGAATAACATTCGGATATTTTTTTGCTTCTTCTTTATCAATGGTGTATGGTTCACCGGTCACAAGTACCTTTCGTGCTCCCATATGCGTTTCTCCGATTCGTACAGAATCGTTAGAAGCAATAATGACTGCATTGGGATCCATAATATTAATATTATAATCTATGATTTTAGAAGTATAATCAACAATATACTGTGCAAGTTCCTGGCTGAGTTTCATGGCATTACCTCCGTATCTGACTTTGTAATTGTGCATACACACAGTATATCATAGCAAAAATAAAGAAAAAATAAAATGTTATTGTGCGAATCCACAAATGATGGCGTTGTCTTCCGGATTTTCTATTGCTGTAACAGCGGCATTTTTAACTGCTTTAATCATTGTATCTAAGGACATGGAAGGCATAAATGGATCTTTTCCCGCAATCATATCAGGAGTATAAGGTACATGCATCATTCCGGCTTTTATATTTAAATTATGTTTGGAAATGTAATTTAATGTTCCATACATAAGCAAGTTGCAGCAATAGGTTCCGGCAGAATTGGAAATATAAGCAGGAATCTTTTGAGAATGCAGCGATTGCATTATATTTCGAATGGGGAGAGTAGAAAAATAAGCAGCAGGACCATCTGTATCAATGGTTTCATTTAATGCAAGATATCCTGCACTGTCAGGCCATGGAAAATCTGCTACATTGATAGCAACACGTTCAATAGAAATAGCAGCTCTGCCATAGGCTAATCCTGTGCAGATGATGATTTCAGGCTGAAAACAATTAATGGCTTTTTCCATAGTTGAAATACATTCATGACGATTTACTGGAATTTTTGCGAATTGAAAGGTATAATCATTATAACGACAGCCGTTTAATGCCTGCGCCAGTTCTAAGGAAGGATTGGTGGTATCGCCTCCAAAGGGTTCATAACCTGTAATAAGTATATCTGTTGACATAGTTGTGTTCCTCCTTTAAAATAAAATAGTGTTTTTCGATGCTTTTATATTGTCATAGAGTGGAAAAAGTGTAAATTGTTTAAGTGCACAATTGTAAAAAAAGCTTTATTTTCAAGAAAAACAGGAGAAAATGATAAAAATCAAAAGAAAAAATAGTGGGTTGTGCGGGAAAATAAGAAAAATAATATGATATTTGCACAATTTACAAAAAAAAACAAAGGCAATAAAATAGCATTAACAACAGGGAGGCACAAACGAGAAATACTTGTTGTAACAGAATAAAGAAACATGTGTACAAAGATGTATGACGAGAATAGTCATGCATTTTTTTTATGCGGATAGCGATGAAAATGTGGTAACTTGTACCGGCATTTGAATAGTACCGCGATAACTTGAGAAAGGAGAGGATGTACATGGCATATGTAAAAATTGAAATTAAAGATTTGTCAAAACATTATGAAGATACCTCGAATGGGAAAAGAAAAAAGGATGGAGTGGAGAAAAAAGTAATTGATAATTTGAATTTGAAGATATATGCAAATGAATTTATTTGTGTGTTAGGTCATAGTGGATGTGGAAAAAGTACATTGCTAAATCTGATAGCAGGATATATTAAACCGGATGAAGGAGAGATCCTTGTAAATGAGGGAAAAACTAAAATTACAGGTCCTTCCAGGGAGAGAGGCGTGGTATTTCAGGAGCATGCACTGTTTCCATGGTATACAGTAGAACAGAATATAGGATTTGGTCCGAAAGTTGCAAGAAAAAGTAAGGATGAGATTAAAGAAATTGTAGATAAATATATTTCCATGATCGGGTTAGAAGAATTCCGCAAATCTTACCCGGATCAACTTTCAGGAGGTATGAAACAGCGCGTGGGAATTGCAAGAGCGTTTGCAAATGAGGCAGACATCTTATTGATGGATGAACCGTTTTCAGCATTGGATGAATTCACCAGAGCAAATATGCAGAAAGAATTACTTGGTATATGGAAAAATAACAAATCAACAGTGGTATTTATTACACATAGCATTGAAGAGGCTGTAATATTAGCGGATCGTGTCATTGTCATGGGTGAGGGGCATGTACTTACAGATACAAAAATAGACGTGGAACGTGAGAGTCGTACAGCAGAAAATCCAAGGTTTTTAGAATATGTGAACTTCTTTAAAAAGTTTATTCAGGATGATAACAGGTAGGAGGTGTTTGCTATGAAAAAGAAAAGAAATTATAACAGTATGTTGGTAAGAGGTATTTCTATTTTAGCGTTTCTTGTATTATGGCAGATATTTTGTTTTTATAATGCAACAGCACAAGTAATAAACCCGGTTTTTCTACCAGGTCCAATTGATGTTTTTAATACAATGCTGAAATACATAAAAGATGGAACACTTTTAGAACATGTATCAGCAAGTATGATTCGTATTTTAAAAGGATATTTTCTTGGTATTTCTATTGCGGTGGTACTTGGATATTTTATGGCGAGAATACGGGTGTTAAATGATATTTTGGATCCGTTGCTGGGTATTTTTGGAAGTATTCCTCCATATGCATTTTGTCCATTATTCATTATTTGGTTTGGTATAGGAGAAATGTCTAAGGTTACACTGATAACCTATACGACACTTCTTCCGATGATTGGCTATGTGGTTCAGGGTGTAAGAAGTGTAGATCCGCTTTTGATCCGTTCGGCAAGAAGTCTTGGAGCGAGTGAAGGACAGGTATTTTTCAAAGTGTTGGTGCCATCAGCAATGCCGTTTGTTTTAAATGGAATGAAAGTTTGTCTTGGCCTTACATTTTCAGCCCTGATTGTAGCAGAAATGATGGGAGCCAGCACCGGACTTGGTTATATTATTGTAAACGCAAGAAACTGGTTTTTAGTATCGGATATGTTTTTATCCCTGGTATTGATTGCATTGATCTATACCATTATAAAACAGATTATCTGCTGGATCGAGAAAAAGGTTTTGAAATGGAAGAAATCGGGTATGGATGCCATAGAGTAAGGCGGTGTAAGAAGGATGATATTATATGATGGAATAATAGTAACCATGGATTCTGAATGCAGTGTTTACAAAGATGCAGCACTTGTTATAGAAGAAAATAAGATTAAGCAGATAGGTGATAAGAATACAATTTTAGAAAAATATAAAGATAGCGAGACATGTAAGATATCCTGCAAAGGAAAAGTGATTTTCCCGGGATTTGTAAATACGCATATCCATACCGCACAATCAATTGTAAGAGGAGCGGCAGAGGATTTGGGAAGAGCGCCTTCCTATACAGCACTTGTACCGCAGGGGGACGATTTAAGTGAGGAAGAAAGTTATGTGTTCAGTTTACTGGGAGCAGCAACAGCGCTTCGGTTTGGTTCTACACTGATTGGAGACAATTATGCACATAGTAAAGCAAATGCAAAGGCTTTCGAAACTTTGGGGATTAGAGCAGTAGTGAGTGAGCGTGTGCATGATATGGTGTTCCAAAAACTTGCATCAGGAGTGTATGAGAAAGACGAAGCACTTGGAAATGAATTATTTGAAAAAAATATGGAATTGTTTGAAAAATACCCGGACAAGAATGGACTGATAACTCCCTGCCTGGGACCACATGCTCCGGATACATGCAGCAAAGAATTATTGCTTCGAATTGCAGACATGGCACAAAAGTATCAAGTACCCATTACAACACATCTGGCACAGAGTCAGCAGGAGCTTGACAGAGTGCAGGAAGTATATGGTGTTTCTTCTACAAAGCTGATGCGGGAATGTGGATTGTTAAATGACCGTTTGATGGCAGCACATGGTGTATTTTTAAAGGAAACAGATATTTCTGAACTGGCAAAAGCAAAGGCAAATATTGTACATATTCCGGAAGGAAATGCTAAGGCGGGATCAATTGCAGATATAAAAAATATTAAGAAAAAGGGTATAAACGTTACTATTGCAACAGATAATGGAGCTGCCAATATGATTGAGAATATGCGTATGGCATTGGTAGCCGGAAGAATTCGAAATCATTGTATAGCAGAACCTAAACCGCAGGAAATGCTAACGATGGCAACTGTAAATGGAGCCTTGGCATTACATATGAAGGATAGGATCGGGAGTCTGGAAGAAGGAAAACTTGCAGATATTGTGATCGTAGATTATGACAATTTACATATGACACCATGTACGAATGTGGTTGGGAACCTGGTTCATTTGGGACTGGGGAATGATGTGGAAACAGTTATTGTAGATGGAAAACTTGTTGTAAATCAGGGAAAAGTTTTAGCTATAGAAGAAAAGGAAGTAATGCGTGATGCGAGGAGAATTGCAGAATTAAAGTGGCTGAAAGCAAATCCCGATTTAGAAAAGAAGTGGATGTATATGTTTTAGAGGAGGAATATTTATGAAAAAAGTACTATTTGATGAAAAAGAGCAAAAGAAGATTGGAATGTTGACACCATCATCCAATACTACCTTAGAACCGATTTGTTCTAGTATGGTGTGCGGATTGGAAGAAATGGTAACAATGCACTATGGAAGATTTCGTGTTACTAAAATTTCATTGGAAGAAGATGCATTATCGCAATTTGATACAGCACCAATGTTGGAAGCATCAAAACTACTGGCAGATGCCGATGTGGATGTTATTGCATGGAATGGTACTTCCGGTGGCTGGTTAGGATTTGATGTAGATAGAAAGCTGTGCGCAGAAATTGAAAAGGAGACAGGCATACCGGCTACGACAAGTATGTTATCGCAGCTAAAAGCCTTCCAGCAATATGATGTAAAAACGATACATCTGATTACACCTTATACAGAGGATATTAATGAATTACTGATAAAGGAATATGAAAAAAGTGGAATAAAGGTAATAAATTCAGTATGCTTGGGGCAATTTGTAAATCGTTCCTTTGCCCTTGTATCTCAGGAAAGAATACAGGAAATGTTTGAAGAAGTATGCAAAGACAGGGCAGATGGAATCAGTGTTGTTTGTACAAATCTTCCGGCTATGTGGAGTGTTCCGGCAATGGAAGAAAAGTATGGAATTACAGTATATGACACCATTAACACCGTTGTCTGGGACGCGATGAAAATGGTAGGCATAAATCCGGCTTTGGTAAGAGGCTGGGGAGAACTTTTTAATAAGTAAAGGAAACGAAGGAGGAAGCATTATGAAAAAAGCAAGATTATTTGTAGCAATGACATTGGCAGCAGCACTTTTTGCAGGTTGCGGAAGCAGTGGTGGAAATTCAAAAACAGACACAACAGCCAATACATCCGAAGCAGCCATGTCAATGGAAAATGGTGAAGTGGGAGAGTCGGAAACGACGGATATTACATTTTATGGCGTAAATGATCTTCAGATTTCCGCAGCAATGATGATTGCAGAAAATCAAGGATATTTTAAAGAGGAAGGTCTGAATGTAGAGTGCGTGTACATGGCAAATGTACCGGAAATTGCAGCAATTATGGCAAATGGAGAAGCAAAGATTGCATGTGCAAATAATTATTCGACTCCCACCTGGGTACTAAACGGAGCAAAGTGTAAAGTAATCGCACCTACCTGTAACATGGGTGGAACCCAGTGCCTTCTTTTAAGAGATGGAATTGAAATTGAATCTGCAAAAGACTTAGAAGGTTTAACGATGGGAATGGTTTCAGGGTCTACGCAGTATGTAACTTTCCGCAATATGTGTAAAGAACTTGATTTAGACCCGGATAGTTTTAATATTACAACACTTCAGTTCCCAGATCAGTTGTCAGCTCTTTCTCAGGGACAGATTGATATTATGGCAGTTCCGGAACCATGGGTGACAAAGGCACAGGAAGAATGTAATGCAACACTTCTTTGCAGTGGTACAAAATCGTACATTCCGGGAGCAGAGGGAGATGTACTTTGGTGTAATATGTACGCTACGATTAATGCAAATGACGAGTGGGCGGCAGAAAATCCAAATACAGTAGCACATATGTTGTTGGCAATTCAAAAGGCAACCGATTTCATCAATAATAATCGTGATGAGGCAGTTAAAATTTGTGCAGATCATATTGGAATGTCAGAAGAAGATACAGCAAAAATCATGGATGAAAATGTGTATGCTTATGGCGTGGATGATTCTTATGTAGATACCGCCATTGCATTGGAAGAATTTATGGTGGAAGAAGATATCCTTCCGGGAGGTCAGAGCATTCCATTTGCAGATTATCATGATTTTAGTGTTTTAAGAGAGGTGACACCGGATAGTTATACAGCAAAAGAAGAATATTAAATTGGTTGGGGAGTTTTATAACTCCCCAGTTTGAAAGGATGAATTCTATGGAAAAAATGGATTTGTTACTGACGAATGGAAAAATCGTAACATCGGATGAAACATTTTCAGGTGCTATAGGAGTAAAGGATGGGAAAATTGCATTTATAGGGCAGAATGCCTTGAAAATAGAGGCAAAAAATGTAATAGATGTAGCAGGAAAATATATTTTGCCGGGGGTAATTGACCCACATATTCATTTCCAGGATCCGGGATTTACAGAGCGAGAAGATTTTATGCATGGAACAATGGCTGCGGCAGCAGGAGGGGTGACAACGGTATTGTCACATCCACTGGATAATCCGCCAACAACCACATTTGAAGCATTAAAGGTAAAAGAAGATGGTTATGAGGGAAATGCTTATGTGGATTACGCCATTCATATAGGCGCAACTTCTGATAATATAGAATTACTGCCTGATTTATGGAAAAAGACAGGAGCCACAGCAATCAAAATGTTTATGTGCTTTTCTGTAGCAGAATTTCCATTTGTGCAGGATGAAGCAATGATAAAAGTATTGGAAAAGGTTACAGAAATTGGTGCAGTTGCCATTATTCATGCCGAGAACGATGGTATGTTAAAGGCAATGGAGGAAAAAGTAAAAGCAACAGGAAGAAAAGATGGAGTTGCCTATAATATGACGCATCCTGCTGAGGCAGAGATAGAAGCGATTCAAAGAGCAGTTTATTATCTTGAAATCACAGGAGCGGAGGGTGTAATTCTTCATGTAAGTACAGCAAAAGGACTTAAAATCATTCATGAAGCAAAGGAACGAGGGGTAAAAGTATGGGCAGAGTCAGCACCACATCTTTTTCAGTTTACCGTGGAAGATATGCTGGAAAAAGGTCCATATCTTAAATTTTCACCGGTTATGCATGATAAGAACAACCAGAAGGAAATGTGGGAATTGATAGGAAAGGGGTATGTTGATTATATTGGAAGTGATCATTCCCCCTATACATTGGAAGAAAAAAAGGCAGGAGAAGAAGATATTTTTAAGGCACCAAATGGTATTCCGGGTGTAGAAAGTAGTCTGGCTGTATTTCTAAATGCAGTGAATGAAGGAAAAATCACCTTGAACCAGTTGGTGAAGATGACAAGTTATAATACAGCTAAAATATATGGATTATATCCGGAAAAGGGAAGTATGGCGATTGGAACAGATGCAGATTTTACAATTGTAGATTTGGATTTGAAAAAGGCTCTTTCAGCATCTGATTTAAAATCAAAATGTAAGTGGTCTCCTTACCTTGGAATGGAATTAAAAGGTTGGGCGGTCATGACCATTGTGCGTGGAAATATTGTTTATGAAAATGGAAAAATTACAGGCAAAAAAGGATATGGAAAATATTTAAAACGTGCAAAGTAATGGAGTGCGAATCTATGGATATTATGTTAAAAGCGGAAGAAGATATAAAAAAAAGATTAGAGTATTTAAAGACATGTACCATAGCAGGTGGTAAAGGTGTAACCAGACTGCCTTTTTCGAAGGAAGCAAGAAAAGCAGCAGAATACATAAAAAAAGAGATGGAGCAGGCAGGGTTAGAAGCCTACATTGATATGGTTGGGAATGTCAGGGGATTTCTTCCGGCAGATGAGCCGGATAGTCAGGTGATTTTGATGGGTTCTCATTATGATACGGTAAAAGAGGGGGGAGAATATGATGGAATCGCCGGTGTTGTTTGTGCTATTGAGGTAGCGGATTTTGTGAAAAGAACTGGAAAAAAGAGAAAATATGCGTTGGAGATTGTAGCCTTTAACGACGAAGAAGGGATGATGTTTGGCTCAGGATGTCTGGGAAGTAAGTCATTGACAGGACAGGTTGACCAGAAGTATATTACAAGTCTTACAGATGAAAATGGTATCAGTATTCGTGAGTGGATGATAAGATGGGGCTCTGATCCTGATAAAATAGAGGAATTAAAACTGAATTTGGAAAACGTGCGTGCGTTTTTTGAAATACATATTGAGCAGGGACCGGTGCTTGATACCATCAGGCAGGAAATAGGAATTGTAAACTGCATTGTGGGACTTCTTCGCTGCATGGTTACGGTAGAAGGGCGGGCAGATCATGCCGGAACAACACCTATGCATATGCGTAAGGATGCGATTGAAATTGCTTCAAAAGCAGTTTCGAAGTTAGATGAATTTGCATTAGAAGAGAAAAATGGTTCGGTAGCCACTTGTGGATTTATCAGGGCATATCCAAATGCAATGAATGTAATTGCATCAAAATGTGAGTTTACCATGGACATTCGTTCTCCCAATGATATTTCCATAGAAAATATGAAAGAGAAAGTCTTAGAGTTATTGGAATATCACACAGGTAAGACGGGGGCAGCTTATAAGTTAGATACCAAGCTTCGGCAAAAACCGGTCTATATGAACCCCCAATTGGTAGATATGTTAAAAGAAAAATGTGAAAAGCATCAGTACCAATACAGGGAAATGACCAGTGGAGCAGCCCATGACGCAATGGTATTTGCAGATAAGGTGGATACTGTTATGGTATTTGTACCCAGCAGGGACGGAAGAAGTCATTGTCCGGAGGAATATAGCAGCTGTACAGATTTAGCAAAAGCAACAAGAATTGTATTTGAAACTATTTGTGATGTAATGGAAGAAGAATAAGAATAGGAAAAGGAGAAACAAAATGAAAATTAGTTTATTAGAGCCGATAGGTGTTACAAAGGAAACTATTGATGAGCTTGCAGAAGGATTTAAGGAAAAAGGACATGAATTTGTTTATTATGATACAAAGACAACGGATGTCAGTGAATTGAAAGAAAGAAGCAAGGGGTGTGATATTGTAATGATAGCAAACAACCCATATCCCGCAGAGGTAGTGGAAAGTGCAGATGAACTAAAGATGTTATCTGTTGCATTTACCGGAATTGACCATATTGGCGTTGCAAAGTGTAAGGAGAAAGGAATTATGATTTGTAATGCAGCAGGATATTCCAATCAGACAGTGGCAGAATTGGTACTTGGAATGACCATTGATGCATTGAGAAATGTAGTGAAAGCAGACAGTGTCGTAAGAAATGGTGGAACCAGTGCAGGAATTGGTGGAAAAGAAATATGTGGAAGAACAGTTGGCATTATAGGTTTAGGCAGAATAGGTCTTATGACAGCAAAATTGTTTTTGGCATTTGGAGCAAAAGTAATTGCATATAATCGAAGTGAATCAGAAGAAGCGAAAGCACTCGGTATAGAGTATAAGTCGTTGGAAGAAGTGCTCTCTACAAGTGATATTGTTTCTTTAAATCTTCCGTTAAGTGATACTACGAGAGGATTTATTTCAAAGGACAGACTGGCACTGATGAAAAAGGATGCGATTTTTGTAAACTGTGCCAGAGGACCAATTGTGGATAATGCGGCTCTTGCAGAAGCTTTAAATGAAGATAGATTAGGATTTGCTTGCGTGGATGTATTTGATATGGAACCACCACTTCCAAGTGACTACCCATTGCTTCACGCAAAAAATACATTGTTAACACCACATCAGGCATTTATATCAGAAGAATCAATGAAACGGAGAGCCAAAATTGTATTTGATAATGTATATGCTTACTTAGATGGAAAACCGGAAAATGTTTGTAAATTATAGAGAGAGTAATGTGAAGGAGGGAGCGCTTAGAAATGAAAAGCGCTCCTTCTTCTTAGTTATAAAAGGGTAAATATGAAATGCCTGTTTTAAGTTATCCCATAACAGTTTACATGAATGGATTTTTCAACCATGACGCTGCCCAAAACGGTCAAAAAAGCAATCGGCTGACTTGAAAAAGTAAATTCCACTACGCTTTAAAATTCTTTGATTTTTTGGGATTGTGGGAAGCTAA
>ERZ791765.439-NODE-439-length-46014-cov-16.720969_pt1 | contig 46014 bp, 45 predicted proteins | sample MGYA00509949_ERZ791765 | MGnify/ENA primary metagenome ERZ791765 (study PRJEB30046, sample SAMN00791980) | human gut metagenome | study: EMG produced TPA metagenomics assembly of the A metagenome-wide association study of gut microbiota in type 2...
AATAAATATGCAATATAATGCACAAGCCATTGAACAAAAATGGAGAAAAAGATGGGAAGAAAATCCTATCAATGAAGATACAGAAGACAAAAAACACTATTACTGCTTAGATATGTTCCCATATCCATCAGGTAATGGTCTTCATGTAGGTCACTGGAGAGGTTATGTATTATCAGATGTTTGGAGCCGTTATCAAATTCTTCATGGTTACCATGTACTTCATCCAATGGGATGGGATGCATTTGGCCTTCCAGCAGAAAACTACGCAATCCAAAAGAAAGTACATCCAGCAACAGCTACAGCAGAAAACGTTGCTAACTTCAAACGTCAGCTTCAAGAAATCAGTGCTGTATATGACTGGGATAAAGAAATTAATACAACAGATCCTAACTACTATAAATGGACACAATGGATCTTCCTTAAAATGTTTGAAAATGGCTTAGCTTATGAAAAAGAAATGCCAATCAACTGGTGTCCATCATGTAAAACAGGTCTTGCAAATGAAGAAGTTAAAGATGGTGAATGTGATAGATGTGGAAGCACTGTTACAAAGAAAAACCTTCGTCAATGGATGCTTAAAATTACAGCATATGCCGAAAGACTTCTTAACGATTTAGAAGGTTTAGAGTGGCCAGAAAAAGTTAAGAAAATGCAAGCTGATTGGATTGGTAAAAGCTATGGTGCTGAAATCGACTTCAATGTAGAAGGTATGGATAAGAGCATTAAAGTTTTCACAACTAGACCAGATACACTTTACGGTGCAAGCTTTATGGTACTTGCTCCAGAACACGCAGATGTACTTGAACTTGCTACAGATGAGCAAAAAGCAGAAGTTGAAAAATACGTATTTGACGCATCAACTAAATCATCCGTTGATCGTATGACAGATAAAGAAAAAACAGGTGTGTTCTTAGGTAGATATGCTGTGAACCCACTTAACGGAAATAAACTTCCAATCTGGATTTCAGATTATGTACTTGCAGATTATGGTACAGGTGCAATCATGTGTGTACCAGCTCATGATGAACGTGACTTTGCATTTGCTAAGAAATTCGAACTTCCAATTATCCAAGTTATTTCAAAAACGGGAGAAGAAGAAACTTTAGAAGAAGCATATACAGAAGAAGGCATTATGATTAACTCAGGTGACTTCAATGGTATGAAATCAAGTGAAGCAAAAGTTAAAATTCCAGATTACCTTGAATCAAAAAATATTGGTAAGAAAACAACGAACTATAAACTTCGTGACTGGGTATTCTCACGTCAACGTTACTGGGGTGAACCAATTCCAGTTGTACACTGTGACTGCTGTGGTGTAGTTGGTGTTAAAGAAGAAGACCTTCCAGTAAGACTTCCAGATGTAGAAAGCTATGAACCAACAGGTACAGGTGAGTCTCCACTTGCAGGAATTGAAGAATGGGTAAACACAACATGTCCAAAATGTGGTGGCCCTGCTAAACGTGAAACAAACACTATGCCACAATGGGCGGGATCATCATGGTACTTCTTAAGATATCCGAACCCAAATAATGATAAAGAACTTATCAGCAAAGAAGATATGAAAAAATGGGTACCAGTAGATATGTACGTAGGTGGTATCGAGCATGCTGTTCTTCACCTTCTTTACGCACGTTTCTATACTAAATTCTTAAATGATATTGGTGTAGTAGACTTTGCTGAGCCATTCAAACGTCTTTTCAACCAAGGTATGGTTACCAAAGATGGTGCTAAAATGAGTAAATCAAAAGGAAATGTTGTATCTCCTGATGAACTTGTAGAGAAATATGGTTGTGACTCACTTCGTATGTACGAACTCTTCATTGGACCACCAGAACTTGATAGTGAATGGGATGATAGAGGTATTGAAGGGGTTTACCGTTTCTTAAATAAAGTATGGAAACTTGTAAGTGAAAATAAAGAAGTAGAAGCTACAAAAGAAATGGAACGTATCCGTCATAAAATGGTATACGATATTACACTTCGTATGGAAAGCTTTAACTTAAATACAGTAGTAAGTGGTTTCATGCAATATACAAACAGTTTAGTAGATCTTCAAAAACAAGCTGGTGGTATCGACCATGAAACAATTAAAACACTTATTGTTTTACTTGCACCATTCGTACCTCACATTAGTGAAGAGTTATGGGAAATGGTAGGAGAAACAGATAGCGTATTCAAACAATCATGGCCAACATACGATGAATCAAAAATGGTAGAAGATGAAATCGAAATCGCAGTTCAAGTAAGTGGCAAAATGGCTGGTAAAATTAAAGTAGGCGTAGATGAAGCAGAAGAAAGTGTACTTGCAAAAGCACACGAGGTTGCAGCAGCACGTCTTGAAGGCAAACAAATTGTAAAAGAAATCTATGTTAAAGGTCGTATCGTTAACATTGTAGCTAAATAATAAAAAATCCCCCTGATTCATTCAGGGGGATTTTTTATTATTTAGAAAAGGAGGACTAAATTGGAAAGTTAAACTTTCTATTTAGTTTAGTATATGCATCTATTCCTCAGAACATGTCAAAGGACAAGTTACATATTTGACATCATCATACGTAATAGAGAATCAAATTGAGTACGCTTATTAGCAGGAAGACAATTACGTAAATGCATCATAAGTGCCTGTTGTCTTTCTGGTGTCATCTGAACGTTGTAGCGTTTAGCCTCATTAGATATGGCCATAATAGCAGCAAGAACTTCTGTAGGGTCTTTGCCTGAGATATTACGAAGCGTACGGTCTACGTTAAGTAGGAAATTTTTATCAATGCCATCAAAGGCAGGATGGTCATAAAAGCCTCTCATATTATTCATAGTATTACCTCCTATTATCCATTATTAGGTTTCATAAAGGCTGAAAGTAAATTAAGCATCTGCTTTTGTTTATCATCTAGTAAAGGTGAGATAGCACTGAGCATATCAGCAGGATTAGGTGAACTTGGTGGTGGTGAGGATTGCGTTGTGGAGTTTGTAGGTTCTTCCCTCATAGGTTCTACGTTTGCAGGATCTAGTGAATTAAAATGAATAGGATCAGCAGTTTCAGGAGCAGGTGGATTTTTGCTTTGAGCCATAATGTTTCTAAACTCTGATAGTTTCATCATAGCATCTATAATATAAGTTTTATCTGAATCTAAATTATTACGTACATCATTTAATAAATTATTTTCCCAGTTCTCCCCACGCATAAGGGGTACTTCGGTTATTGGGGGTTCAGCGCTATAAAGTTGCATAACAGAAATAAGTTCTAAAGCTTTAAGCGAAATAGCGAGATTTTTTTGCATACCTCTATCTAAATAAGGTAGTACGCATTTGCAAACACGCATAAACTCTGTGTTAACTTGATCATCAAGTCTATTTCCACTTCGGTAAGGTGTTGGTGACATGGACATAGTGGCCCCTCCTTATTATGAATCTCTATAATATATGACCGGATAAGCTTTAAATAGAACAAAAGATATAAAAGTTTATTCATAAATCTGTTATTGATAAAGTTAATAGAAGTAAGTAGAATGAAAGAAGTACGAAAGATGCAAAAAGAAAGGATGGGAGATTATGAAAAAAGTAAAAAATATACTACGTGTACTAATCCTATGCATGATGCTTAGTATAGCTACAGGAGTATATGCACAAGAAGTGACCAATATTTCTACATTAGAATTTACTAAACTTTTAAAACCACTTGATACAAGTAATAGATTAAATATAAATGAAAGTTCTAAGGCACTACTTACAAGAGAGAAGGCAGCCGCGCTGATTATTAAGCTTATGGGCTATGAAGGTATTGCAAAGGACTATAAAAATAGCACACTTTATAAGGATGTAACGGCTTATAAAGGAGAGATACATATTGTAAGTCAACTCGGTATTATGAGTGGCACAGGTACAGGATTATTTACGCCTACAAAACCAGTGACTTATGAGCAAGCTAAAATCATTACCCAAAGAATCCAAAATAAGCTAAATAAGCCAGCAACATGGAATCATGCTTTTTATGCTATTTCTTCTAGTAGCCAGATGGAGCTTATACCTACTTATGATGCAGTGAGTTTTGGCTGGGCGCAAGTAGGTTATGATGCAGCGAAACAAAGCTTTGGCATTCAGACTACCCAGGGAGATTTTAAAGTACCCACAGGTTTTTACAAACCACTCGATTTAGCAAAATCTAATGGTGTAGAAACTTATCTTATGGTTTTCTTTGAAGACAAAAATGGAATGGCTAAGCAGCTTCTTAATAATGAGACGCAGGTAGATAAACTCATTAAACAGATTGTAGACTTAAGTAATGGCATTACAAAAGATGGTGTAACCAGGGCCTTTGATGGTGTAACCATTGACTTTGAAAACTTTATAAGTAGTGATTTAGCTATGCCATATACTAAGTTTTTAAGCAAGTTAAAAACGCAGTTAAAACTTCATAATAAAAAGCTTAATGTGGCGGTCCCACCTACTATACACTTTAAAGGCTATGACTATAGGGGAATAGGAGAATATGCAGACAAAGTTATTTTAATGGCACATGATTATTCCACTAAGTCACTTACACCTTTTGAACAAGAAATAGGGCGCATCATAACACCACTTACACCTATTAACGAAGTATATGCTTCTTTTGCCGCCATTACTAATAGTGCTACAGGTATACAGGATAAAAGCAAAATTGTACTTCAAATTTCCTATGGAGCTCTCCAATGGCAGACAAAAGAAGGAAAGGTAATAAATAGCAAAGCTTATACGCCTACTTATGATAAAATTTATGCAAGGCTAAAGAACTCGAGTACACAATCACTTTACGATGAGACTTACCAAAATCCTTATGCAGTCTATGAAGAAAATGGTATTAGAAATATAATCTGGTACGAAAATAATAAGAGTGTGAAGGCAAAAACGGATTTAGCTAAATTATTTGGCATTCAAGGCATTTCTTATTGGCGATTGGGCATGATTCCTTTTTATGAAGGATAAGAAAGTCATTTTTAAAGGTTTTAAAGAATACACTAGTAATGAACCTATAAAAGAGGTAGGAGATTTATGGATCCATTACTACGTATTAATATAGACAGGGATTTAAATGAGATAGCAAAACTTATAAAAAGTTATATGACTAAGACGTACATCAATGATTTAACCAAGGAAGTTTTTAGATGTGAACAGCAATGCAAAGGGCATATGTCTAGAGAAGCTCAGCTTATTGAAGCGCTTATACCTTTTACACCAGATGATAAAAAAGATATACTTACTCAGGTAAGCCGTTTGATGCGATATGAGCAAGTAGCACAGGCTATGCTACCTAGACTAATAGGACCTCTGACACCACCTGTAGAAGGTATGCGTCAAGATGGCCTAAATAGTGATCAATTTATAAAAGAAACTATTGTAAAAGTACTGTTATTTAAAATTATGAGTTCAATAGAGAACCATTAGAAATAGGTTCTAATCGTAGGAGTGTCCATAAGAGGACACTCTTTTGTTCTATGCTAGAAAAGTTCTATTTTACTACAGTATAAAGGGAGGAAAAATGTTTTGATGTAAGTTACATTTTTTTGAACAATTAAAGAAGAGGGGTAATTAGATTTATCTAATTACCCCTCTTGTTATTTATTTATTTACAATTTAGGATTAGCAGAATGATCCGTTATTTTGGAAGCAACAGAAGAAAATGATGATGATAATAATCCAGATAGTCCAGTCTGAGCCACCACAGCTATTGCCACAGCCATTGCCGCAACCACCAAATAAGTTTCCAAATCCATTGCCACCACAGCAGCATACGAGTAAGAAGATGATGATGATCCAAATCCAACAATTATCTAAACCGAAACATGAGTTCATAAAATATACCTCCTGAATTTTGAGTAATTATAAAGTTAACAAGTAGCCTTGGTGAAGAAGAAGAGTATGACAAGGATAACAATCAGATTAGTAGAGTTTTCACCATGTCTACAAGTGTTTAAATCATTATGAGTTAAGAATAAAAAAACTAATAACATAAGCCATAGCCATTCAGAATGGTTACCTGATGCGGGTCGTGATGCTTCAGGTGATTCTTGAAGTTGTGCATTATAAAAATAGTTGAGTGCCATACAAAGCCTCCTAGATTTATAGAGTTACAACTATTTTATTAGGCTATAAGGCGAAAAATACATCATCCTTAGCAAATTGATCCTGTATTACAGAAGCAGTAGACAAAAACAATGAAGAGAACAATAACAAGGCATCTGTCCATATGGAAGCACTCTGCTAAATAGTCTAATAGATTGTCGAGGCAACCACTGCAAAGTAAGAAGATAATGATAATCCAAATCTACGTGCTGTTGCACATATAGTTACCACACCTTTCTTTAAACTTAAAGGATGTTGATTGAAGTAGTTAAGATTAATTACTACAATAATATCTTATGAACTATGGTAAAAAATGTTACTTATTTTCTTCATTTTCCATTAAATAAAGTAAAAGGAAAATGAGTGGGAGAAGGAAGTCATTTGTTTCAAGGGATGCAGAGCTAGGAGTTGAATGAGATTCAGATTTTAGATCAGATTCAGATTTAGATTTACAATCAGATTTCATATTGAACTGGGGGTGAGAAGTACTGTTTATATTTGAATTTAAAAAATGAGGATCAATATCTTGGTGATTATATTCACCTGGGATAAAAGTACGCATAATGCAGCCTCCTAAAAAAGGTATATGTTTGTATCATTTTATGAAATTATATTAAATTATATACAAGTAAAAATATTATTGACAGACAAAGTATAATTGCATACAATTATACTTATATAAATTTTCAGAAATGTAATACATCAATGAAATTTAACTTCAAAAGGGGGAAGCAGTATGTTTGAATTGGATAAAAAATCAAATCTATTGGAATTACCAGAGCACCGCTATCAATTAAAGGAAGTAGATGAGGCAAGGATGTTTAGAGAATTCTATCCTTATGACGAGATACCTAAGATAGCTTTCAATAATGTGCATGTTCCAGTGAATATGCCTTCAGAAATATGGATTACAGATACAACCTTTAGAGATGGTCAGCAGTCAAGAGCCCCTTATACAACAGAGCAAATCGTAAAAATTTATAAGTTACTCAATCGTTTAGGTGGACCAAAAGGGATCATAAGACAGACTGAGTTCTTTTTATATAGTGAGCAGGACCGAAGAGCTGCTTTAGAATGTATGAATTTAGGCTATGATTTCCCAGAGGTCACCTCTTGGATTAGAGCTTCAAAGAAAGACTTCCAGTTTGTAAAAGAAATGGGTATTAAGGAAACGGGAATTTTAGTAAGCTGTTCTGATTATCATATTTTCCATAAGTTGCATATGAAGAGGGGAGAAGCTATAGAACATTATCTTGGTGTTGTGAAAGACTGTATTGAGGCAGGTGTTAAACCTCGCTGTCATTTTGAAGATATTACAAGAGCGGATATATTTCATTTTGTTATTCCATTTGCAAGAGAGCTTATGAAGTTAATGGGAGAAACAGGCGTACCGATTAAAATTCGTGCTTGCGACACGATGGGATATGGTGTTAGTTATCCAGGTGCTATGATTCCAAGAAGTGTACATGGTATCATTTATAATCTTCATAAAGATGCAGATGTTCCTCATGCGCTTTTAGAATGGCATGGACATAACGACTTTTACCGTGCAGTAGCTAACTCTACAACAGCATGGTTATATGGTGCAAGTGCTGTAAACTGCTCATTATTTGGTATAGGAGAAAGAACAGGTAATACACCTCTTGAAGCCATGGTATTTGAGTACGCACAGCTTAAGGGTACTTTAGATGGGATGGATCCTACAGCTATTACAGAACTGGCTGAGTATTATGAAAGAGAATTAGGTGAAGTTATTCCGCCAAGAACACCTTTTGTAGGGAAAAACTTTAATGTAACTCGCGCGGGTATTCATGCAGATGGTCTCCTAAAGAATGAAGAGATTTATAATATTTTTGATACAGGTAAAATACTAAATAGACCACCACGTGTAGCGATTAGTAATACATCAGGTCTAGCTGGTATTGCACATTGGATGAATAGTAACCCTGCTTTATATGCGTATAAAGGTATAGATAAGAATAACCCACTTTGTATTTATCTTAAGGACTGGGTAGATGAGCAGTATGCACAGGGAAGAGTCACTGTTATTACAGATGAAGAGTTAGAAGAACTTATTCACGCATATGAAAAGATAACGGACTAGAATAAGGGGGTAGGGAAAAATAATAATAGATTAAAATTTCATAATTATATATAATATTTTGTATAGATTATAAAATAGGAGGGAAAGCATGGGACTTACATTAACAGAGAAAATTCTTAAAGCTCACCTTGTAGAAGGGGAGCTGATTAGAGGAAATGAAATAGGTATTCGTATTGACCAAACGCTTACACAAGATTCAACGGGGACAATGGCGTACCTACAGTTTGAAGCAATGGATATTGATACTGTTAGGACGAAGTGTTCAGTGGCCTATATTGATCATAATATGCTGCAACAAGGCTTTGAGAATGCAGATGATCATAAGTATATTCAAACTGTTGCATATAAACATGGCATTTATTTTTCGAAACCGGGTAATGGTATTTGTCATCAGGTGCATGTAGAACGTTTTGGTATTCCAGGGCAGACCCTTCTAGGTTCTGACAGTCATACACCTACTGGTGGCGGTATAGGTATGATTGCTATAGGTGCAGGTGGACTTGATGTAGCTGTAGCAATGGGGGGAGGCACTTACTATATTACAATGCCACATGTTGTGGGCGTAGAACTGACAGGTAAACTTAGACCTTTTGTATCCGCTAAAGATATTATTTTAGAAGTGTTAAGACGATTAAGTGTAAAGGGGGGTGTAGGCAAAGTTATTGAGTATACAGGAGAAGGGATCAAGCACCTTACTGTACCAGAGCGTGCAACCATTACGAATATGGGTGCTGAACTTGGGGCAACAACTTCAATATTCCCAAGTGATGAAGTTACCAAAAGGTTCCTTAAAGCGCAAGATAGAGCTGAAGTATTTACAAGGCTTATGCCTGATAATGATGCAGTATATGATGAAAAGATAGTGATTCATTTAGATGAACTTGAGCCATTAGTCGCCCTTCCTCATAGTCCAGATCATGTGAAAGCTGTTAAAGAAGTAGCTGGTCAGAAAGTAGACCAAATAGCTATTGGAAGCTGTACAAATGGTTCTTATCTAGATTTAATGAGAGTAGCTAAAATTTTAAAGGGAAAGACTGTACATCCAGAAGTAAGTTTAGTTATTTCACCAGGTTCTAAACAAGTACTCACCATGCTTGCACAAAATGGTGCTTTAGCTGATTTAGTAGCAGCAGGTGCAAGAATATTAGAATCAGGATGTGGACCTTGCATTGGAATGGGGCAGGCGCCTGCAACAGATGCTGTTTCCTTACGTACCTTTAATCGTAACTTTAAAGGAAGATGTGGCACAACTTCAGCAAGTGTTTACTTAGTAAGCCCAGAGACAGCAGCGGTGAGTGCACTTACAGGTGTATTAACATCACCTTTAGAGAATGGAGACTTAGATATTGCAGTAGAAATGCCGCAGACCTTTGTAGTCAATGATAACATGGTTATTAAACCAAGTGAGCATCCAGAGACTGTAGAAGTAGTAAGAGGACCTAATATTAAACCATTTCCACTTAATACTGTGCTTGAAACTTGTGAGGGTAAGGTGCTTATTAAAGTAGGAGATAATATTACAACAGACCATATTATGCCTTCTAATGCAAGTCTTTTACCTTTCCGTTCCAATGTACCTTATTTAGCTAACTTCTGCCTAGCTCCATGTGATCTGGAATTTCCAAAGCGTGCTATAGAGCAAGGCGGTGGTATGATTGTAGGTGGAGATAACTATGGTCAAGGTTCATCTAGAGAGCATGCTGCACTAGCACCACTTCAGTTAGGGATAAAAGCAGTTATTACAAAAAGCTTTGCACGCATACATAAAGCGAATCTGATTAATTCAGGTATATTGCCACTTGTATTTGAAAATCCGAAAGACTATGAGACTATTGAAGTTATGGATGAATTAGAGATTCCAGAAGTTAAGAAGCAGGTAGCTGGAAAAGATCGTTTAACAGTGATTAATAAAACAAAGAACCTTACCTATACAGTCAAGCTAGAAGTATCTGATAGGGAAAGAAAAATGCTACTTTTAGGTGGGAAAATTAATAGGATTAAAGAGTTAGCAAAGCGATAAGGGGGAATAAAAATGGATAAATTACAGATGGCAAAAGAGCACTTTGCACAAATTGTAGAAGAACAACTTAAACGTGTAGAACGTATGAAACAGGACGAAGGCCCTGTAGACTATCAGGCATTAGATAAACTTATTATAGGATGCTGTGGTGGAGATGGTATAGGGCCGTCTATTACAGCGCAGGCAGAGCGTGTACTTAAAGCAGTTCTTAAAGATGAGGTTGCTAGTGGTAAAATAGATTTTAGGGATATTGAAGGTCTTACAATAGAAAATCGTATTGCAGTAAATAAAGCCATTCCAGATGATGTTTTAGCAGAACTTAAAGCGTGTCATGTGATTTTAAAGGGACCTACAACAACACCTTCTAAAGGAGATGGTCCTAATATTGAAAGTGCTAATGTAGCAATGAGACGTGAACTAGACCTTTTTGCTAATGTACGTCCCGTAAGTGTACCAGAGCTTGGTATTGATTGGACATTCTTCCGTGAAAATACTGAAGGTGAATATGTATTAGGTAGCCGTGGTATCCATATTGATGAAGATATCTCTTTTGATTTTAGAGTGGTTACAACCCAAGGTGTTAAGCGTATTGCAAAAGCTGCTTTTGACTTTGCGCGTAATAATGGCAAGAAGCGTGTAGCGATTATTACAAAAGCGAATATATTAAAAAAGACTGATGGTAAATTCCTTGAGCTTTGTTATGAAGTGGCAAAGGATTATCCTGAAATTCAAGTAGATGACTGGTTTGTAGATATTATTTCAGCTAACCTGATTAACGAGAAAGTAAGAAGTGGTTTTGAAGTTTTTGTATTACCTAACCTATATGGAGATATTATTACAGATGAGGCAGCACAAATCCAAGGAGGGGTAGGTACTGCTGGTAGTGCAAACATTGGGAATCGCTATTCTATGTTTGAAGCCATCCATGGTAGTGCGCCACGTATGGTAGAAACAGGTAGAGCACAGTATGCTAACCCTGCAAGTATGATTAAAGCAGCAGAGCTCTTACTTCGTCATATTGGTCATGTAGATAAAGCAGATAGAGTACTTGCAGCACTTAAAGTGGCGAATAGTACAGTAAAGATGACTGGACGTAGCGATGGCGCAACAGGAGCAGAATTTGCAGATTGTGTCATTCGAAATTTATAAGTTGATAAAGTGTATATAAGAGAGTGAAAAAGCCCTGTAAGTTATTCATTTTTAGTAACTTACAGGGCTTTTTAGATTTTAGGAGAACAGATTCATTATTTACGAGCAGGTAGCGAAGTAGAAATTTAAGTGCGAAAAACATTATAGAAAAAGGATCTATTTAAGGGTATAATAGTAGGTCTATAGACTAAGTATGGACAGGAGAAACAGGCAGTCATGGAAAAATGGGATTTATTTGATGAAAACAGACAACCTTTAAATAAAGTACATTATAGAGGAGAGGAAATAGCCAAGGGACACTATCATGTTGTAGTAGGAATTTGGACGATTAATCGTCAAAATGAGATTCTTCTCACTCTTAGACATCCAGATAAAGATTTTTATCCAGATTGCTGGGAAAATACAGGTGGATGTGTACGCGCGGGGGAAGCAAGTTTGCAGGGTGCTAAAAGAGAGCTTTTTGAAGAAACCGGTATTGATGTAACAGAAGAAGAGTTTATATTATTTAAAACAGAAAGAACTGAGGATACTTTTAGTGATACGTATATCGTAAGAGTAGATAAATCTATAGAAGAACTTGTCATGCAGGAAGGAGAGACTGTAGCAGCTAAGTGGGTCACGTTAGAAGAGCTAGACCAAATGGTGAATAGAGGCGAAGTTGGTCTTCCGATTGCAGAGAAGTTTTTAGCTTTAAGAGATGAACTTAAAAGCTATTTAGAAAAGACAACTATTTATTAGGCAAAAATACTGTTGCATGAACGAGTTCGTGCAACAGTATTTTGTTTTAGAGTTTCCTTTTAAGTATTTCTTGACCGAAACCTACGTTAGTCTTAATATTTTTAGAATGACTGAGCATAAATAGGACAACCGTATCATATAGTTATACTAAACGATATCCACATATATGGGGGGAAACTAATGAAAACGAATAAGAAGGTACTTCTAGTGACAATGGCTTTAATTGTTCTTAGTTTAGGTACTGCATGGTGTCTTTTTAATGATTATAAGGGGAAGCCACGTTATATTGTAAACGCATATATGAAAGCACTTAATAGTAGGGACTATGTATCGGCAGCTTCTCTGTTTTATGAGGATGAGCGATTAAATGATTTTAATGATGTAGAAATGGCCCAGTATTTAAGTAATTATTTTGAGGGAAAAGGATTCGTCAAAATGGAAGAAGGCAGAGGACAGATAGGGGAGCAAACAGGAAATGAAGCAAAAGCTTTTTATGAAGTGAGGTATAGTTTTGCGGGGCAGAACGTAACCAGCACTTTAAGTGTGGTAAAAGTAGAGGATAAGTGGCAGGTTGTATTTCCTTTTAGAATAGAGGATGTTAATATTTACACACCTTTAGGGTCTACTGTATGGTTTAATGATGAACCTGTTACACAAAAGGAAAACAATAAATACATTGTAAAAAATGTGTTACCAGGTCATTATACTGTACGTATAGCTTTTCCAAATGAAATATGTAGTGATTATATTACAGATATAGAGGTGCCTACCCAGACAGAGATAAAGATACCTTACCAAACGGTGGGAGTTCATATTGAGACTATTCCAGGGACGATAGTAGAATTAGGTGGTGAGAAGCAGGCTAACTGGGAAGGGAGTGTTGATTTTGAACAGGTATTAGAGGGGACATATCCTTTAAAAATCTATGATATTTATGGTAATATTGAAACTTATGAGAGTGAAATTACCATCTCAAATGAAAAGAAACAGTTTGTTATAGAGGATTTTAAGCTTTCTAAGACTGGTAGTGAAAGGTTTAATCAAAGTATTAATACTTTTTATGCAGCTTATATAAAAGGAATAAAAGGACATAACAGTAAGACCTTAGAAAATCATGTGGTTTCAGAGAGTAGGGAATCCATAATAGGAGAATTTGAAGACTGGTTCATTAAAAATAAAGATGTTCAAAATGCTCAAATGGAAGTAGAGCTAGAGCAGGTAGAGGTTACAGAAAATGGAGATTTAGAGGCTAGCGTGTTAGAGATTGTCCACTTAACGAATAAGGAAGTAAACGATACAGGCAAGATGCAAAATGTAGGGTATAAGATTGCTTTAAAATGGGTGATGACATTAAGTATAGATGGAGAAGAATATAAGCTTAAAGATAGAGTGTTAGAGGAAAGCCTTGTTTCTTACAAGGATAAAGATGGTAAATGGGTTGCCTACTAAAAAAACAATTGCACTTTTCATAGAATTTGTTAGAATAAGGTTTGTATACATAGATACGCGTACGAATGGGTGCGGGTAAGGAGGATTAAAGTGGGATACAATATTGGTGTATCAGATAAAGCTTCTCTTAGAGGTAAAGTGTTTAACACAATCAGAGAAGCTATTCTAGAAGGAAGTTACAAACCTGGGGATGTACTTAGAGAAAGTACAATTGCAACGGAGTTAGGTGTAAGCCGTACGCCTGTAAGAGAAGCTATTAGACAGCTTGAGCTAGAAGGCTTAGTACAATCCATACCTAATAAAGAAACAGTCGTAGCAGGGATTACACAAGAGGACGTTGAAGATATTTATCTTATTCGTTCAAGACTTGAAGGTTTAGCAGCAAGAAAAGCAGCAGAACGTATTACAGAACAAGACTTACAAGAGATGGAAGAGATTTTAGCACTGACTTCGTTTTATGTAGAAAAAAATGAAGTGAATCAACTCAAAGAGTTAGATCATAAGTTCCATGATATTATATATAATGCAACGCATAGCAAGACACTTAATCATATGCTTTCAGATTTTCATTCTTATATTCAGCAAGCAAGAAAAACTTCTATTTCTACACCAGGTAGACCAAAAGAAGTTTTAAAAGAGCATGAAGGTATTTACGAAGCACTTAAAGCAAGAAATGGTGAACTTGCAGAAAAGTTAGTAGAAAAACATATTCAAAATGTAGAGCATAACTTGCATATTAATAATAAGTAAAAAGGTGAAGCAGTAGTGCTTCGCCTTTTATGTTATATAAAAGAGGGGGAATTTAAATGAACGTAGAGATTAGAGAATTAGATGAATCTTATAAAGGGAAGAAGTTTCTATTTCAATATGAGACTACACATTACTTTGATATAGAGGCCACTGAGAAAGAAGAGGAATGGGGACTACGTTTTATTAAGAAGTCTTTTGAAAAAGCTATACAAAAGCAGTTTGAATCAGTGCTTTTAGAAGACTTCTTAGAGGACCCTATGTTATTAGGTGCTTTTAAACAAGATAAGTTAGTTGGCTTTATTGAGCTAAGTCATGAGCAGTGGAATAATAGGTTAAGGATTTCGAATATTTTTGTAGAAAAACCTTATCGTTATCAAGGCATAGGGAAGATTTTAATGGATAAAGCTATAGAACATGGAAAGAACATTAAGGCAAGGGCTATAGTCTTAGAAACGCAGAGCTGTAATGCACCTGCGATTAAGTTCTATAGGAGATGCGGATTTACTTTAATAGGGTGTGACTTAACAGCTTACTCTAATAGAGATATAGAGCAAAAAGAAGTAAGGTTAGAAATGGGAAGATGTTTATAAATTAAAACTTCTTGTTATTTATATTTGAAGAGGTAAATATTATGGTTAAACTTTCTGATATTAATGAAAATAATTATGAAGCATGTTCTGGATTGATGTGTACACAAGAGCAATGTGAATTTACAAATTCACCTATATGGTCGTTGTTGCAAGCTGCATATGCATCATTCAAGGATAAAAGTAAATTATATTGTATTAGTGATGATAATAGAGTAGTTGGTATGATAAGACTAGACTTTTCTGTGTATGATGATTATTATATGTTTACAAATTTGATAATTGATAAATCTTATCAGCGTAAAGGAATTGCAACACAAGCTGTTAGATTAGCTCTTGATATTTTTCGTGAAGAGAAAAAGTTTGAAGTTGTAAGAATTCATGTGGCTACGAAAAATACTCATGCAATTCATCTTTATAAGAAAGTTGGATTTGTTAGTACAAATAAGTTTAGTGAAAATGGTTTACTTATTATGGAATATAGCCTATAATGCTAATTTCTATATACTACAAATAAAAGACCAGTAACATTATGTTACTGGTCTTTTAACCTAATATAATATTCATATTTTGCCTAATAGGCCTGTAAATTAAGCTTAGCTATTAAGCATTTCTAACTCTTCGGATGTTTCTTCCCAATTTGTATAGAGAGAAGCAATATTCTCTTCAATAGCTGCTTTTTGGTTCATAATGTCACGAGAAGCATCGGGGTTCGTATATACTTCTTCAAGGCAAAGCTGTTCATCCAGTTCAGCGAGTTTACCTTCTTCAAGCTCGATTTTTTCTTCTATACTTGTTAAAGTACTTTGGAGTTTCTTAATGCGATTTTGAAGTTCTTTTTGCTTTTGCCAGTCTTCTTTAGAAGAAGTTGGTGTACTTTGTTGAGTACCAGAAGTGGACAATACAGGTATTTCTTTTTTCTTTTCCATATAGTAATCATAGTCACCTAAATATACAGACATATGGTCTTTTTGCATATCAAGTACTTTGGTTGCAGTTTGATTGATGAAGTAGCGGTCATGAGATACGTAAAGAATGGTACCTTCATATTGGTTAAGTGCATTTTCTAGTACTTCTTTTGACATCATATCAAGGTGGTTAGTTGGTTCGTCTAGAATAAGGAAATTTGCTTTTGAAAGCATAATTTTAGCAAGTGCTACACGACCTTTTTCACCGCCACTTAAAGCACTAATAGGTTTAAATACATCTTCTCCTGTGAATAAGAAAGAAGCCAGCATATTACGAATTGCTGTATTTGTAAGGTCAGGGAAAGCATCCTGAATTTCCTGCATAATCGTATAGTTTGGATTAAGTGTAGCGTGTTCCTGATCGTAGTAGCCGATGTGTACATTACTACCTAGTGTAATGCTACCACCAGAAATATCACTTTGGGCCATAATCATACGGAAAAGTGTTGTTTTACCTACGCCATTTGGGCCAACAATAGCTACTTTTTCACCACGTTTAATATCAAAAGTAATATTATTAAAGAGAGCGCCATCTTCAAAGGACTTAGCCAGATCCTTAACTGTTAAAACATCATTTCCACTTGTAATACGTGGTGTCAGTACAAGGTTCATAGGTTTGTCATCAATCATTGGAAGATCCATGACTTCTATTTTTTCTAATAGCTTTTCACGACTTCTAGCACGCTTGATGGATTTTTCGCGATTAAACTGACGTAGTTTAGCAATAACCGCTTTTTGCTTAGCGATTTCTTGTTGCTGCTTTTCGTATTGATTCATAGCAGCCTCATATACTTTTTCGCTTTCTATAACAAAGTGGCTATAGTCGCCGTTATAGACCATAGCATGGCCAAATTCAAGATGAATGACTTTTGTAACAACCCTGTCTAAAAAGTAGCGGTCATGGGAAATAATAAGAACAGAACCTTTATAACTTCTTAAATAGTTTTCCAGCCATTCTGTAGCTACAATATCAAGGTGGTTAGTCGGCTCATCTAGAAGTAAGAGGTCTGGTTCTTCTAGAAGTAGTTTAGCAAGTGCTACACGTGTCTTTTGACCACCAGATAAGGTTGTGATAGGTTGGGTATAAATTTCTTCTTTAAGGCCCAAACCTTTAAGAACACCACGTACGAGACTTTTATATTCATAACCACGCATATTCTCAAAAGTGCTACGTAATTCATCATAAGTATGTGTAAGAGCAAGAGAATGTGTTTTTGCAATCTCTTCTTCCATTTGATGAAGCTTTTCTTCAAGAGCAATCACTTCATCAAATACATGAAGGAGCTCTTCATAGACGCTACAGCCTGAATTAAAATGCATATTCTGTTCAAGGTAGCCGATACGAATACCTTTTGCAAAGAAAACTTCGCCGTTATCCGGTGCAAGTTCTCCAGTTAAAATACGAAAAAGTGTGGTTTTTCCTGCACCATTATTTCCGACAAGTGCTACTTTTTCATGGTCTTCTATATGAAATGAAATATCTTTTAAGATAGATTGCTCATTAAAAGATTTATATACAGCATGACAATTTGCAATCATAAGCTATCCTCCTCATTAATCTAGATTCATCTTAACAGAAAAACTGGAAAAATAAAAGTGAGTAATAGCCAAGGTTAATTGACAAAAAAAAAACTAAAATGCTATACTAAAAAAGATAGAAAAAGAAGGAGGTAAGTCTGTGACTGAAGAGAGAAAGATTTCTATGGCAGTAATCCGTAGATTGCCAAGATACTATAGGTATTTAGGGGAATTATTAGACAACGGAGTGACTAAAATATCTTCTAGAGAACTTAGCGAGAAAATGAAAGTTACAGCCTCTCAAATTAGACAGGATCTTAACAACTTTGGTGGTTTCGGGCAGCAAGGTTATGGATATAATGTAGAATATTTACACAAAGAGATTGCAAAAATACTAGGACTTGATAAAACACATACAATGATTATCGTTGGTGTAGGTAACTTAGGACAAGCTCTTGCTAACTACCCATCTTTTAGCAAACGTGGCTTTAATCTCATTGGTTTATTTGATATTAATCCAAGGCTTATAGGTATGAGTATGCGAGGCATTGAAGTTATGGATATAGATAAAATGGAAGACTTCGTTAAAACAAATAAAGTAGATATTGCCATTTTAACAATGCCAAAAACAAGAGTTAAAGAGACGGCTGAGAACTTAGCAAAATGGGGTGTGAAAGGACTTTGGAACTTCTCACCTGTAGATTTATTCTTACCAGAACATGTACATGTTGAAAATGTGCATTTGTCACATTCATTAATGACTTTAGCCTATAAGATTAATGAAGCAGAAGAACTTGATAATGGTAATGATTATAAACCTTTTTAGAGGCCTATATAAATAAAAGGTTCACCTATCTTAGAGAAAACAATTAAGGATGGGTGAATCTTTTTTTACGCAAAAAAACCTAGCTTAAGTCGCCTCCCCCTTATCAATATAGGCGAAACTTAAGCTAGGTTTTTATTGTGTGGCAAGGACGCTCAGGTACTGGGTAACATTCAGCTTTAGTATGAAGATATAAGCTAGTGGGCTAAGCGGAAGGACTTACCTTGTTACAGGTGCTTCTAATCAGGGTCTATAGGTGAAAGAGATGCTCATGCATTTATCACTGCAAGTGTCTGAAGTAGAAACTTTGTACATAGGATTTACCGTAGGCATTGCCTTTAAGCTTACTTCTTTGTGAAGTAGAATGTAGCTTAAAATAGTGAGTGTATAGGACGTGCCCTGTAAACTATTTGATTGCCACTACCAAATAGTACAGTTGGCTAAGAAGAAATAAGTAAGCTTTAGAAGGGGGAACTAAAACTTTCAAATAACATCTTAGCGAGTAGAAGATGATTATACTTATCTAGAATGGTATGAACACCTTTTATAAGTTAGTTATACACGATAAGAAAGAAAAAGACTAGTATATATTTCAGAAAATTTAATTTTTGGCACACTACCTAAATTGTAGACTAAAATTAAGTGAAAAAAGTCACTAGTATTTTGTAATTTGTCGCTTCCACATTAAGAAAGTGGTTTTCTAGATAGATGATAAAACTAACGATATTTATTAACGATTTCATTCATGGTATCTAGATGTTTTTCCATATCTGATACAAGTTTGAATTGTGTCCTGCAACGATCTAAGTTGTGACCTTCTCTATGCACTTTGAAGTAGGTATCACCTTGTAAGTAGTCTGTTAAGAATCTCATACCACATTCAAGTGTCATCGTCATTGCACCTATAGGAAGCATGTCAATTTCTCTTTCCGTAAGATTGCCACCGCAGCCTTCTAAGAATCCCTTTGTATAACTTTCAAATAAGTTAAGGTCAAAGTTTACTTTTGTTAGGTCTGGCTCATCTTCGGCACCAGTTGTAGCACCAAAGCGGATCGAGTCACCGAAATCATTTACAGATAAACCTGGCATGACAGTATCTAAATCAATGATACAAATAGGTCTATGGGTTGTATTATCAAACATACTGTTATTCAGTTTAGTATCATTATGCGTCACGCGAAGTGGAAGATTCCCATTTGCTAATTGATTAGCCAGTATATGGGTTAAAGGCTCTCTTTCCATTACGAAAGCAATTTCTTTTTGTACATCTTTAGCACGTCCACAAATGTCAGCTTCTACAGCATCTGCGAAAGCTTGAAAACGAACAGGTGTATTATGGAAGTTAGGAATTGTTTCAGAAAGTGTATCAACTGGATAATCAGCAAGTAGGTTTTGAAAATGTCCAAAGGCATAACCACATTGGTAGAAAAGCTCAGCATCTGCTAGAATTTCGTAACAAGTTGTATCAGTAAGGAAAACATAGCTCCTCCAGTAGTTTCCTAAGCTGTCTTGATAGTAAGATTTGCCTTGTTTTGTGGGGATGATATTAAGTGTCTCACGGTTTATATCACCGCCTCTAAGCATAATTTTCTCTTTTAGGAAAGAGGTGATACCAATGATGTTTTGCATAAGGGCATCTGGATTTTTGAAGATTTGATGATTAATTCTTTGTAAGATATAAGGAATTGTTTTCCCATCTTTTTGAAAGTTTACTAAGTATGTATCGTTAATATGACCATTGCCGTAAGAAGTGTGATTTAAGTATTTACCTTCAAATGACATGTTTTCAATGGCTTCCATGATTTTTGCAGAACTTAATGTTTGGCTCATTATTTTTCCTCCCATAGATGTGCTGGATAGATATGATTCTTTTTGAAACATTCAATAGCATGTACAACAGTTTCTTTATCTTCTTTATAAGTTACACCGTACCATCGGTCAGTAGAAGTAAGGACACTAACAGTTGCCTTATTTTCGGTTAATAACTCAGACACTACTGAAGGTAAGAAGTATTCACATTTTAATGGATTAACTGGGAGTGATGCGTCTAAAAAGCTAGAGAATCTCGCCTTAGTTTCTTTTAAAATACTTGGAGTGAAGCCCCACATATTCATAGAGACAATAGAGTCTGGAGCTATATTTACCCAAGTTACCCCATCATCTTCAGTGAAAGCTGCTCCGGTTGTAGTTTTTTCAATACGTGTGCGCTCTGTGATGTTTGTAAGCATGTTGTTCGAGTCAACTACACAAATACCTCTTGCTACAGATCCATTTTCTGTGAGTGTATTTTCTAAAACATATCCAACCATTGCATAGCGATAGTAATCATCATCTTTTACATTTAACAAGTAATTATAGATGGCAGTAAAAGCATCTTTACCATAGTAGTCATCTGCATTAATTACTGCAAAAGGTGCATCAACTGTTTCGAGACAGCATAAGATTGCATGAGCTGTCCCCCAAGGTTTAATACGTCCTTCAGGAAGTGTATAACCTTCAGGAAGTGTATCAAGTTCTTGATAGACATATGAAACATCCACGAACTGACTGATACGATTTCCAATCATTTCTTTAAAGTCTGCTTCGATTTCTTTTTTAATAATAAATACAACTTTTTTAAAGCCTGCTCTTACGGCATCAAAGATTGAAAAGTCGATAATTAAATGCCCTTCTTGATCAATTGGATCTATTTGTTTAAGTCCACCATATCTGCTTCCCATACCAGCAGCCATAATTACAAGAATTGGTTCATTCATCATTGTCACATCCTTTAAAATTATTTATAACTTGCTTACAGTATAGAAAATATATTTGGTGTTTTCTATGTAAAATAGTATAATTATTAGTAAAATAGGCTAATCATTTCAATAGTGCTAAAGGGGGATTTTATGAGTGAAATCATTTCACTAGAAATGGTATTAAAGGAGCTTCATAACATATCAGGATTTCGTATCTCTGTGCATGATATTCATCATAAAGAAATTGCATCCTATCCTAAGGAACTTACTAGATTTTGTGGGATGATGCAACAAGATACAAGTATTTATAGAAGTTGTGTAAAAAATGATAGCGCTGCCTTTGATAAAGTGAAAAAAGACGAACAACCTTATATTTACAGGTGTCAATTTGGATTATATGAGGCGGTAGCCCCCCTCTATTATTCAGGTATTTTATCAGGATATCTTATGATGGGGCAAGCTTTAGATACTTCCATACATACGAAGGAGGAGGTTTATAGATTATCTCGCCAATATGTATCCAATCCAGTAGCTTTGAAAGAGGCTATAGAGAGTATTCCAGCGGCTACAAAAGATAAGATTTCTTCGTGTATTAATATTATGGGAATCTGTGCAGAGTACATTACACTTAGTAACAGGTTCAAAGCATCTACTAAAAATCTCGCACAAGATGTGAAAACATATATTCAGGAAAACTATGAGAAGAAAATAACCTTGGAGATACTGTGTAAGCAGTTTTATTGTAGTAAGGCTACCCTTACCCATTCTTTTAAAAAAACTTATGGAGAGACTATTAGCCATTTTATGACTTTAACAAGACTAGAAAAGGCTGAGAAATTATTAGCGGTTTCAGATATGAAAATAGGGGAGATTGCTACTCGGTGTGGTTTTGCAGACCAGAATTATTTTTGTAAGGTGTTTATTAAGGTATTTGGTATAACACCTAATGCATATAGGAAAAAGAATAGAGAGCTTTAAAGGGAGAGGGAATTAATAAAAGAGATGGAATACTAGGAGAAGTTAAAATATGATTATAGGAATAGGCAACGATATTATAGAAATTGAGCGCATACAAAGGGCAGTAGAAAGAACGACTAGATTTTTAGATAAACTCCTTACACCAGTAGAACAGGAGAGATTGCATAAAGCTAATAAACTCTCTTATGAGTCTATAGCAGGCTTATTTGCAGCAAAGGAAGCAGTGAGTAAAGCATTGGGCACAGGCTTTGTAACATTTGAGATGACGGATATAGAAATTTTGAAAGATGAAAAGGGAAAGCCTTTTGTAAAACTTTATAAGGGTGCAAGGGTAAGAGCTGATGAGCTAGGTGCAAACCAAATACACGTAAGCATTTCCCATTGTCAATCTTATGCAACAGCTTTTGCCATTATAGAAAGAGGGAATGTAAGTGAAACTTGCAACTAAGAGAGAAATGAATCAATTAGATCAAGATGCTATGAGTCAATATGGTATACCGAGCTTACTTCTTATGGAGCATGCAGCTTATGGGATATTTTGCTATTTAATGGAAGAGCATCAAGGTAAATCAGTTACTATTTTATGTGGGCCAGGTAATAATGGAGGAGATGGACTTGCTTTAGCTAGGATTCTCTATAGCTTTAAAAAGGTACAAGTACAAGTGGTATTACTCATGGAAGAGGAGAAATTATCATCAGATGGAAAGGTGTATTACACCATCTGTGAAAAATTGGGTATACCTATCTATCGCTATTTAGAAGAGAGGGAACTTGTATGGGAGTTAATAGAAGAAGCCCAGGTTCTAGTAGACGCAATTTTTGGTACAGGGCTTACAAGACCTATTACAGGGAGCTTTTATAAAGTCATTGAGAAGGTGAATGCAAGTTCAGCCTTTAAAGTAAGTGTAGATATACCTTCAGGTATTCACCCCGATACAGCAGATGTATTAGGGATTGCAGTAGAAGCGGACTGTACATTGACTTTTCAATTACCTAAAGTAGGGCAATTCCTTTATCCTGGGATTGCTCATAGAGGTACCTTACGTGTTGTAGATATTGGTATTCCAAAAGAATTGGTAAGTAAGATGTCTTGTATGCATTATACTATTGATGAAGACATGGCTAAAGGCATGTTGCCGGATCGCCCTATACGAAGTAACAAAGGCACTTATGGAAAAGTCCTAATGATTGGTGGGCAAGTAGGCATGGGAGGAGCTATATGTCTAGCAAGTAAGGCTGTGATGCAAGTTGGTGCAGGGCTTGTGACAATAGCTGTCCCAAATGCCTTAGCACTCCTTACACAGCAAAAAGTAACAGAGGCGATTACATTGTCTCTGCCAGAAAGAGATGGACACTTAGATGAAACGGCTGCAACTATTTTGAAAGAGCATATGATGCAATACTCTACCATAGGAATAGGACCAGGTATTAGCCGTAGTGGTATGATTCAGAAAATAATGGAAGTGGTGCTTGAAAGTAATAAGCCTATTGTGGTAGATGCAGATGGATTATATGTACTCAAGCCTTATTTAAATCAGCTTAAAGCACGTAAGGATCCAATTATTATAACGCCACATCCAGGAGAAATGAGTTATTTAAGCGGAGAAAGTATAGCAGATATTTTGGCGCATCCAGTAGAAAGTGCGAGAAGTTTTAGTGAGCGATACGGCATCATTGTAGTCTTAAAGATTGAGAGAATGATTGTGGCTGTGCCAGATGGGAGTATTTATATTAATAGTAGAGGTCACTCAGCTATTGCAAAAGGCGGAGCAGGTGACGTTTTAACAGGATTTATTACGGGATTATTGGCGCAAAATAAACAGCCCGTATCTGCAGCTCTTTTAGGATGTTACTTGCATGCAGATACAGCATGCTCTTTAGCAAGGCTAAAAGGAAGTTATAGTGTCCTACCTAGTGACCTTATAGAGCATGTAGGGGAAGGTTTTAAGGGGCTAGAAAATAAGCATTAGCAAAGTTTATCATATATTAACCTCCTAACGAGTATATTATTTATAGAGGAAATGAGTATAAGAGCACATAAGAAATAACTTGGATTTTGCTTTTTGATTAAAGTGCACCCTTCCTTTTATATGCTTATTAGGAGGTTTTATGTACAAATTAAAAAGGGTTTTATTAATTGGGTTAATACTCAGTTTTACAATGAGTTTATGGGGATGTCATAACAGGGCTATAGGTACAAGTCGCAATAAAAGTGTAGCAAGCATGCTACAGAATTTGAAAAATTATGAAGCAGACGTCTCAATAACATTTACAAAAAACAAAGATAAGAGTAACATAAAGATGAATCATGTTTATGATAAAGAAGGAAAGTATCAGATGACTATTATAGAGCCCAAACGGTTAAACGGCTACACTACTGTTTGTGATGGCACTAAAGTATCTGAGTACAATCCTATTACAGAAAAATCCATGCAAATAGAAGTTAGTCCAGTAAAAAATCAGTTATTATTTGGCACATTCCTTCATAATTATTTAAATAATGAATCAGCTCAAATAGTAGAAGAACAGTTAGATGGGCAAAATGTTTATGCAGTAACGGTGCCGATCGCTGGTGAATTTAAGTATATGGCAACTGAAAAAGTGTGGTTTGACTACAAAACGACTTATCCTATTAAAATGGAAATATACGATACAGAAGGGTCGCTTACAATACGCATTGATTTTGTGAATTTTATATATAACCCTGTAAAGTAGGCGATTTTGAAGGAGGATTCATATGTTATCTTTAAGACCACGTGTTGTTGCAGAGGTTAGCATAGAGGCTATTAAGCACAATTACCATGAAATTAGAAAACTTATTCCTCATAGTACGGGGATAATGGGCATTGTTAAAGCAGATGGATATGGTCATGGTGCCGCGGAAATTGCAAATATTTTACAAGAAGAAGGGGTAGATCAGTTAGCTGTTGCTATTGCAAAGGAAGGGGAAGAACTAAGAAAATCAGGTATTACAAAACCTATTTTAGTATTAGGCTATACACCAGCTGCTGATATTGAAGCACTTATTACCTATGATCTCACACAGACAGTTTTTTCTTTTGAGATGGCAGAGTTTATTTCAAGAGAGGCCAAAAAGTTTGGTAAGTCTATCAATGTTCATATTAAAGTAGATACAGGTATGGGACGTATTGGATTTTTAGCAGATCCACAAAGTATAGAGGAGATTAAGAAAATCGCACAACTTCCTAATATTAATATGGAGGGGATTTTCACGCACTTTTCTACAGCGGATGAAGTAGATAAGACTTATACAAGGGATCAGTGGAGTATTTTTACAGGATTTTTAAATGAGCTTCATGAGGCGGGTATAGAATTTCCTATTGTACATGCGGCTAATAGTGCTGCAACAATGGGTCATCCTTATACTCATGTGAATATGGTGCGTCCAGGCATTATTATGTATGGTTATTACCCATCTGATTATTTACATGGTAAAAAAATAAACCTTAAACCAGCTATGACACTCAAAACACAAGTTGTGCATATTAAAGAACTGTCTAAAGAACACTACATAGGTTATGGCAGGAAGTACTGTACAACACGTGAGACAAAAATTGCAACCATTCCTATAGGCTATGCAGATGGTTATTCAAGAAGACTTTCTAATAAAGGAAGAGTTCTTATAAGAGGCCAGTATGCTAATGTGATTGGTAATATTTGTATGGATCAATTTATGGTAGATGTTTCTCATATTCCAGATATTACTGTAGGGGATGAAGTTGTTGTTTTTGGAACGCAAGGAGATAAGACTGTTACAATAGAAGAATTAGCAAGACTTACGGATACGATTAATTACGAGATTATGTGTATGATTGGGAAAAGAGTACCACGTATTTATGTTTAATCTTATAAAAAGTTGGCAATGGTATAAGTAGGGAGTGGTTTGCTATGTTAAATCCAAGTTATATTGCAAAAGCAAATGAAAAGGCTTCTATAGATCACTACACGGATAAAAAGATGATAAGTACTATGAAGAAAGGCTATCAGGAAATGGCAGCCATCAATTTATCTTTATCAAAGTTATACTTTGAAGTAGAAAGAGAGGTCGAGTCTTATTACGACCACACCGCGGAGAGTGAGGTAGAGTGCGAGTAAAACGTGGAGATATATTTTATGCAGATTTGAGCCCCGTGATTGGATCCGAACAAGGCGGTATAAGACCAGTACTTGTTGTACAAAATGATGTTGGTAACAGATTTAGTCCAACGGTTATTTGTGCCGCTATTACATCCAAAATCAATAAAGCAAAGATGCCAACTCATGTAGAGATTAACGCAACAGAATACGAACTTGTTAGGAACTCAGTTATTTTATTAGAGCAAATTCGTACCATTGACAAGAGACGTCTCAAAGAAAAGATTTGTCATCTAGATGATGATTTCATGAGACTCGTAGATAAGGGACTTAAAGCCAGTTTTGGATTAAATACATAAGCCTTTTGCGAGACTAGTTCACTAGTCTCCTTTTTTGTGATACAATTAAACCACTAAAATAAAGGAGTAAAAAGATGAAAGATTTATTTGGAAAACTAGGAACAAGTATTAAAAATACATGTAAAGAAGCAGTAGACCAAACTCAAAAAACTGCAGACCAAGCTAAATATCGCAGTGAAATCTTAACTTTAAAAAACGACCTTAAAAAACTTTATCAAAGACTTGGTGAAGAGCAATATAAACATTATATAGAAGGCCAAGAGCCGGTGCATCAAAGCGCACTGTGTAATCGTATTACAAATCTTAGAAAAGAGATTGCACGTTTAGAAAAAGAAGTAGAAGAAGTAGTTAATATACAAAAAGATAGTTTTGATGCCTATAAAAGAGACGTGCGTAGTACTTGGAATGAAGAAGGTCAAGGTGTGCGTATGAAAAGAGACGATAATGGTATCAAAATCATGAAATTTTGTCCAAATTGTAATATAGGTAATGCAACAGAAGCACTATATTGTATTCATTGTGGCAATAAACTCTAAAAAATGCAGGAGGTGACTACATGCAAGGAAAATTTACAATGCAAGCAAATGAAGCCATTAAGTATGCCCAAGATATTAAGGAGCAGTTTCGCCATGGTTATTTAGGAACAGAGCATTTACTTATTGGTTTACTTCATGTAAAAGACTCTGTTGCTGAGTCAGCACTTAGAAAATATAGTCTTACAGAAGATGATTTTATAGAAAAGATAAGAGAAGTAATGGGCTTTGGAAACCAGACTATGGTTATTTCTAGAGACTTTACACCACGTACAAAACGTGTACTGGAAAATAGTGTGGCACTTGCTAAACCAATGGGCGTACCAGCAGCAGGTACAGAACATATTCTTATGGCTATTTTAAAAGAAAAAGGGTGCGTAGCTGTTAGTTTACTTGAGATTTTAAATGTACCTATTAATAGACTATTATCAGATTTAATGGCAATTATATCAGGAGATGGCAAAGTTAAAGAGTCTTCTTTTATATCAACTAAAACAAAGATGCAAGGCGCTAAGTCTTTAACACCGACTTTAGATAAATATAGTCGTGACCTGACACAACTAGCAAGAGAAGATAAGTTTGATCCAATTGTAGGAAGAGAAAAAGAAATCGAGCGTATTACACAGATTTTATCTCGTCGTACCAAGAATAATCCTTGCTTAGTAGGGGAACCTGGTGTAGGTAAAACAGCAGTGGTAGAAGGTCTTGCACAAAAGATTGTAAGTGGCATCGTGCCAGATTTACTTAAAACTAAAAGAGTTGTTTCTTTAGATTTATCTTCTATGATTTCAGGTACTAAATATAGGGGAGAATTTGAAGAGCGCATTAATAAGGTATTAGAAGAAGTGCGCACAGTAGGCGATGTTATTCTCTTTATTGATGAGCTTCATACTATTATTGGAGCAGGTGCAGCAGAAGGTGCTATGGATGCTTCTAATATTCTGAAGCCTTCACTTGCAAGAGGAGAAATTCAGCTTGTAGGGGCAACCACTTTAGATGAGTATCGTAAGCATATTGAGAAAGATGCTGCTCTTGAACGTAGATTCCAACCTGTTCAGGTGGATGAGCCGACTGAACTTGAAACAATTAGTATTCTAGAGGGTATTAGAGATAAATATGAAGTGCATCATGGTGTTCAGATTACAGCAGAAGCCTTAGAAGCTGCAGTGCGTCTATCAAGTCGTTATATAGCGGATAGATACTTGCCAGATAAAGCGATTGACCTTATTGATGAAGCAGCATCTAGAGTGAGATTAAGAGCTTATACTTCACCAGAAAAAATTAAAGATATAGAGTGTAAGTTAGAAAAACTTCAAAATGACAAAGAAGCGGCAATAGTAGATGAAAACTTTGTAAGAGCAGGTGAGATTAAGCAAGAAGAAAATCAGCTTAAAGAAGAACTTGCAAATGCAAAAGTAGAGTGGGAAACTCAACATACAAAATCCCAGTTAATTGTAAATGAAGAAGAGATTGCAGAAGTAGTAAGTAACTGGACACATATTCCGGTTAAAAGATTAGCAGAAGCTGAAGCTACGCGTCTTAAAAATCTTGAAGGTATACTTCACGCGCGTGTTATTGGTCAAGATGAAGCTGTTAAAGCTGTTGCAAGAGCAGTGCGCCGTGGTAGAGTAGGCCTTAAAGATCCAAATAGACCAATTGGTTCATTCTTATTCTTAGGTCCAACAGGTGTAGGAAAAACTGAGCTGACTAAAGCACTTGCTGAGGTTATGTTTGGTGATGAAAATGCTATGATTCGTATGGATATGAGTGAGTATATGGAAAAACACACAGTATCCAAGCTTATTGGTTCACCTCCAGGGTATGTAGGATATGAGGAAGGTGGACAACTTACAGAGAAAGTAAGACGTAAGCCTTATAGCGTTATTCTTTTTGATGAAGTAGAGAAGGCTCATCCAGATGTATTTAATATTTTACTTCAAATATTAGATGATGGACATATTACAGATTCTACAGGAAGACGTATAAACTTCAAAAATACCATTATTATTATGACTTCTAACTTAGGTGCTAGAAATATTATTGAACCTAAAAAAGTAGGTTTTAATAGTGTAGTGGATACAGAAAAAAACTATCAAGATATGAAGAAAAATGTAATGGAAGAAGTGAAGCGTCTATTTAGACCAGAATTCCTCAATCGTATTGATGAGACACTTGTATTCCATCCACTTACAGCGCAGCATATTAAAGAAATTGCAGAACTTATGATACGTACGCTAGTAGAACGTATTACAAGAAATGTAGGTATTACATTAACCTTAACACAAGGGGCTATAGACTTCCTTGCTGAAAAAGGATATGACAAAGCTTATGGTGCTAGACCTTTAAGACGTACGATTCAAAGTCATATTGAAGATAAACTAGCAGATGAAATACTAGAAGGTCATATTCATGAAGGAGACAGAGTTTTGGTGGAATTCGAAAATGATGCAATTGTACTGAAAAGACAATAATCCTATACTTTTTTGTGTAAATCATGTATAATACAAAGATAGAGATAGTCTTAATTTAATTTAGTGGAGGGTTTTAACAATGGCTGTTATTACAGAACTTATTCGTCTTAACGAGGATGGCACACTTAGTTTCGGAAACTATGAGTTACAAGAAAAAACAAAAGTAAATGATTTTGAAGTAGATGGACGTTTCTATAAAGCAAAATCATTCTATGAAGTAACAAAGCTAAAAAAAGATGGTGCACTTGTTTACGAATCATTACCTGGTACAACTGTACATCATTTTATGGTGACAGATGATGGCGTAAGCTTCGAAGTAGAAGGCAATAAAATGGCGCAAATTACTTTAGAAATACAGCCAAATACAGAGTATAAGTTAATGATAGATGATCTGCTTGTAGATCATGTCAAAACAAACCTTTCAGGTAAAGTTGTTTTTTCAGTAGAAGTAAATTCTACAGCAAAACATGTTATTCTTAAAAAAGTAGCTTAATAAAGGGGCTGTGTCATGCAGCCTCTTTTTAAATGCATGAAAATAGATTGATATAGATTAAAATTGGATAAAGTATTAAATAATATAAAAAAAGGAGCTTATAGGAATGGCAAAACTTAAGCAGGTATATATATGTCAAGAGTGTGGATATGAATCAGGAAAATGGATGGGCAAATGTCCGAGCTGTAATGAGTGGGGCAGTTTAGTTGAGGAAGTAGTAGAAGCGAAGAAGCCTTCTTTAACAGCACCGAGTTCAAGAGGAGCAGCAAGTAGCGCACCTGTAAAACTTAGAGATGTTAAAATAGAGAATGAAACCAGAACGACAACAGGTATGAAAGAACTTGATCGCGTACTTGGAGGAGGGATTGTAAAAGGATCTCTCATTTTAGTAGGTGGTGACCCGGGGATTGGAAAATCCACATTGCTTCTTCAAATTTGTGAGGAACTCGGTAATCAAAATAGACAAGTTCTGTATATCTCAGGAGAGGAATCCGTAGCTCAGATTAAAATGCGAGGAGAAAGATTAAATGTTCATACAGAGAATCTTAATCTTTTAGCAGAAACAAATATGAGTTTTATAGAAGCACATATAAAAAACACGAAGCCGGACCTTGTTATATTAGATTCTATTCAGACGGTTTATTGTGATGATATTACATCTGCGCCAGGAAGTGTGAGCCAGGTTAGAGAAGCAACTCATAAGCTAATGAACCTTGGAAAAGGCTATGGTATCACCATAATGATTGTAGGGCATGTAACAAAAGAGGGAGCACTAGCTGGTCCTCGTGTACTAGAACATATGGTGGATACAGTACTTTACTTTGAAGGGGAAAGGCATGCTTCATTTAGAATACTTCGTGCGGTAAAGAACCGTTTTGGTTCTACCAATGAAATAGGTGTATTTGAGATGCAAGATGTAGGGCTTAAAGAAGTCCTTAACCCTTCTGAAATTATGCTTGCAGGAAGGCCTATGGATGTTGCAGGATCTCTTGTAAGTTGCTCTCTAGAAGGGACAAGACCTATGCTTATAGAGGTACAGGCTCTTGCAAGTTTTACAAGCTTTGGGATGCCACGCCGTACAGCGACAGGTATTGATTATAACAGAATGGTTATTTTAATTGCAGTATTAGAAAAAAGAGCAGGTCTAGATATGGGGAATTATGATGTATATGTGAACTTAGCTGGTGGTATGCGTATTAATGAACCTTCTTTAGATCTTGCAGCAGCCCTTGCTATAGCATCAAGTTTTAGAAATACACCTATTGATCCCCATACTGTTGTATTTGGTGAAGTGGGTCTTACAGGCGAAATCCGAGGTGTAGCCATGGCTGAAAAACGTGTAGTAGAAGCGGCTAAATTAGGGTTTAAAACATGCATTATGCCGAAAGCTAATGTAGAGAAGTTACCATTTATAAAAGGTATTAAGGTAATAGGTGTCTCACATATAGGAGAAGCCCTAGAAGTCATTACAGTTAGATAAGCTGAAATGTGATAAGCTATTATTGCCTATAGAATGGCTAAAACACAGCGACTTTGACTAAAATCAGTCAAAGTCGCTGTGTTTTCTTAGTATATAGTACATTTAGTGCCTTTTATAGGGATTTAATTATGATGTAAATTCTACCCTCTTGTACATATCAGTCGTATAATAATGGGTGAGAGTAGTAAATGTACTGTCAGATTAACTAAAAATGATGTTTGAAATTGATTAAAAATACTAGTTTTGATTAAACTATTTTAAAATTATTGACCTAAATATGTAACGTATGTTATTTTAACAGTATAAATAGTTATTTTTTTAACATTTTTATTTAATCTGGGAGGATAATATGGAAAGAGCATTTGAAAAAACAGTAGAAAGCCCTGTATCTGCTCCTGTAAGAGCAGAAGCAAATGAAGAAGCTGTTGTAGCAAGCAAATTTAGCTGGTCAGATCTTTACAAAAATGAAGACTGGTGGGCTATATGGCTTGGGTTTGCAGTAATTGCACTTGGCTTTGTAAGCGTTGTAACAGGGAGCTTTACATTTAAAGGGGTAAAGGTTGCAACATGGGGGACAGCAGAGAATCCATCTGTATTACATGTATTAAGTGATGGAAAGTTTATATTAGGTGTAGGATTTACATTTATTGTTTTAGGACTATTATTTAGTATTGGTCTTAAAGTTATGGGGAAAAATCCTGTTAAATTCATAGGAGCTTTTGCAGGTGTCTTCTTATTATCATTATTTGCCTATACATTAGCAGCTCAAGTAACAATGAAGAACTACCTTGAATATGCTTTCTGGGCATTACTTATTGGTATGTTAGTATGTAATACAATCAAAACACCAAATTGGTTAAAGCCAGCTATTCAGACTGAGTTTTATATTAAAACAGGTCTTGTTATTATGGGGGCGGAAGTACTTTTCTCAAACATTGCAGAGTTCGGAATATATGGACTGGGCATTGCATGGCTTGTAACACCAGTAGTTATTATCTTTATGTGGTTATTCGGAACGAAGTTCCTTAAGATGACAAATAAAGCAATGGTTATGATTATTGCATGTGCAACATCAGTATGCGGTACATCAGCAGCTATTGCATGTGCAGCAGCTTGTAAAGGTAAGAAGAATGACTTAACTTTTGCAGTAGGTCTTTCACTTATTTTCACAGTTGTTATGATGGTAGCTATGCCATTTGTTTGTAAGTGGTTTAATCTTGATCCAATGATTGGTGGAGCTTGGATTGGTGGTACAGTTGACTCAACTGGTGCAGTAGTACTTGCAGGTGAAGCACTTGGTCCAATTGGTGGGCAAGTAGCAGCACTTGTAAAAATGATTCAAAATATCTTAATCGGATTTATTGCTTTTGCAGTAGCAATCTTCTTTACAACAAAAGTAGATAAAACTGGTGATAATAAAGTGGGTATTTCAGAAATTTGGCATCGTTTCCCTAAATTCATTATTGGGTTCATTTTAGCTTCAGTTGTATTTTCGTTCTTAGTGGAACCAGCATTTGGTACAGAAACAACAAAAGCTATTATTAAATCACTGAGTGGATTTAAAGGATGGTGTTTCTGCCTTGCATTTATGAGTATTGGCCTTGAAACAAACTTTAAAGAAATGGCATCTCAGCTTCAAGGGGGTAAACCACTTACACTTTACGTTGTTGGACAAACATTCAATTTAGTACTTACATTATTTGTAGCATGGTTATTACTTAGTGGATTATTCTTACCAATTCCAACTATTGTAGCTTAGAGTTTACGGGGGTAAAGTCATGAAGCGAATGCAAATGGTAAAGGTTTTAAATGTAATAGCACTTATAATATTCATTGTTATTATAGGTGCAGCATTATATATTATGAAGAATGATATTGGACTTATAGAGGGACTTAATTTTGGACCAGGTTCTTACTATTATAGTGATATACCAGGTTGGGAGAAATATTTCTTTACACATAAGTATGCGCATTCTTTAAGCCCTATATTTATAGTAGGATTTTTTGCTGGATGGGGATTCTTATGCTGGAAAGCGTGGATTTATTTAGATAGAAAGCTTAAGTAAAAAAATAGGAATTAACCATATTCTGTAATAGGATGGGGGTAAGGCGTTCGTGAGTATAGCTGCTATAGATAGACTCGGGAATGGTACCCCTATTTTTATTTGTCTGCTATAGAATATAAAAACCGTTTCCTTGTTATAGGGAAACGGTTAAATGATTAAAAGGCAAGAAGAATATTATGAGCAGCTTTAACTTCTTCACCGTTTGTCTGATAAATAATGCTTTCATCAATACTTGGTAAGCCCATATAGACTTCAGGGTTTTTATAAAGAGACTTAGATGGGCGAAGTGTTTTGGCTGAAAGATGGACACTTTTAGCCCCTGTTTCTTGAAGGATAAGCTCTAGATTCGTACTAGATACACCTGCACCTGGCATAATATCAATACGACCATCAGCCTTTTGAATAAGTTCTTTAAGTAGTGTACGCCCTTCATAGGCAGTAGCTTTCTGACCTGAAGTTAAAATAGTGTGAAACCCTAGATTGATAGCGTCTTCTAAGGCATTAAAAGGATTACGACATACATCAAAGGCACGATGAAGTGTGAGGTGCATATCGCCAGCTAAGTCAATAAGTTCTTTAAGTCTAGGAACATCTAAATCACCTTCAGGTGTTAACATACCAAGTACAACACCATCTACAAGGTGTTCTTTACATGTTACAATATCGCGTTTCATTTGTTCAAACTCTAAGTCAGAGTATACAAAGTCACCGAAACGAGGGCGAATAATGGCATAAGCTGGGATAGATACAAGAGATTTCACCATGCCTATAAGACCTGTACAAGGTGTAACACCCCCGATCATAAGGTGGCCACATAATTCAATGCGTGTTGCACCATTTTTTTCAGCTATAAGAGCAGACTCAGCAGAATCAATACAAATTTCTAGATTAAAATCTTTCATTATAAACCTCTTTCTTTTGTAAAATACTTATTTGAAATAGTATAGCGTACGTATAGAGGGATTTTCAAGGAGAAGAGGGGATTTTGTAAGTAGTAGGATTTTAAATATGATATAATAATATATAACTATATAAGATGGAGGGGAAGAATGAATATACGGCCAAGGGCAGCAGCGATTATATTAAATAATAAGCAAGAATTGCTTCTATTAAGACAGCAAAATCCAGAGACAGGGTTTGAATGGTGGACACTTCCTGGAGGAGGGATGGAGCCAGAGGAAAGTGTTATTGATACAATAGTAAGGGAAGTAGCAGAGGAGTGTAATACTAAATGTAGGCCAATTAAACTTATTTATATGAGTGAGTATGTAGATTATACAATAGATACACATCATTTAGGTATGTTCTTTTTAACGAAAGTAGAAGATGAAAGTACTATAAAAGCTGGGTATGATCCAGAAGTAGAAGTGCAGTATATTAAAGAGTGTCGTTTTATTTCAAAAGAAGAAATTCAAGCTTCCAAAATTCCTATTTTTCCTCCAGTATTCAAAGAACAATTTTGGGAAGACTTAAAAAACGATTTTAAAGATTATGAAGTATATCATAGAGGCATGATTACTGAAAAATAATATGGAAATTAATACCAATTATTCACAAAATGTGGATAAAGTGTGGATAAGTATAAAAAAGCGTCTTAAAAACACTAAAAAAGTTTTTAAGACGCTAAAAATTACTTTAAAGAATAGTTACCAAGAAGATTTGTGCGTGTTTTTTCATTTTCCAGTACAGAAGAAAGAGAAATACCTAAAGTATTAGCAATTGCTGCAAGATAAAAAAGAACGCGCCCCATTTCTTTTTCAATAGCTTCATTGCATTCAGGGCAAGGATAACCTTCTATATGTGTACTGAGAAGAGATTTAAGTTCTTCTGATGAAGTAATGTGTGCAAAATCAAGCTGTTGTTTGATAATATTCATTTTAATACAGCCACAAGTAGTAGCTGATTTTGAAAGGGTACGGTTAAGACGTGCAGAAGCATCTTGTAATTTTGTCATTTGATCTAAAATGCTTTTGTTGCGTAAAACTAAATCATCTATAAAATTTTGGAACTGTTCAAGTTCACTTGTTTCTACCATCTGTATCACTCCTATTTCCCCCATGTTTGAATTTGATAGTTAAAGTATAACATAAATGGGAATATTTTGAAAGTTTCAAAGTTGAAATGGATGAAAAAACCAAAAAAAACTATACAAAGTTTTAACGAATTTATGTTATAATACTACATTGTACAGAAAAAGGACAGAATAAATAGTAAAGAGGTATGATATGAAATTAAGTTTTGAGTTCGAAGGAACAAAGATCAATTATGACCTAACATACAAAAAAAGATCGAGCATTGCTATACAAGTAGAAGAAAATGGAGAAATTAAAGTACTTGCACCAGTAGGGACACCTATTTTTAGTGTTGTAGATAAAGTAAAAGGAAATGCAGATTGGATTTTAGGAGAGCTTTTACGTATCCAACGTGCAAAAGAATATGCAAACCATTGTATGTACTTAGGTAAAAATTATGGTATTGAATTCGTAGAAGATGAATCAAAAGAGAAAGCAGTTGTTAAACTTGTAAGAGGTAAGTTTGTTGTAGAAGGACAAAACATTACAAAAGAAACAATGATGCTGCCACTTTTAGAATGGTACATAGCTAAAACTTTAAGTAAGCTTAAAGAGCGTGTAAAAATTTACGGTGAGCACTTTGAGAAAATGCCAAAGAAAGTGGATGTTAAAGTACTTCAAAGCAGACTTTGGTATATAGAAGAAGATACAATTACTTTTGATGTTAATATCGGGGTAGGCCCAGTATCTTTAATTGATAGTGTACTTGTAGAATCACTTTGTAGATTTAATGGTATTGAAGACAGTAATACTGTACTGGCAAAAATTGTTCCAGAATCAGCACAAGCTAGAGAATGGGTTAATGTAAATAAAGATCGTTTTATTTTTAAATAATACCCTAAATAGGGTATTATTTTTTTTATGGGTAGGAAAGACGGAGAAGTATTCCCCACATCTTTAAAGAGATGCTCAGGTGAGTGTAGCTCTTACTACCAAAGGAAGGCATATACAAATAATAAGAGTCTATGTATAAATGTATTTAGGATAAGAAAGATCGTAAGAATTTTAAAGAAAAATTTATTAAAGTTAGACTTAAATATTGCGGAAATAAATTTATAATAAATAGTTGACATTCATATATAGATTTAGTATACTTCTAAAAGTCAGCGGCGGGCGCTGCTGAAATAAGTAAGAAATTGTACTTTGAAAACTAAACATAATCAAAAAATAGATTTAAACTTATCAAATTTTAAATCTACAATTTAACCGATATAACTTATTCTTAAATTTAACGAGAACAAGGCAAAACAATGTTTACATTGTTAGGTCAAGCTACTAAGAGCGTAGAGTGGATGCCTTGGCACCGAGAGCCGATGAAGGACGTGATAAGCTGCGAAAAGCTACGGGGAGTTGCAAATAAACTTTGATCCGTAGATGTCCGAATGGGGAAACCCGGCTGTGCAAACCACAGTCATCATACAGCCAATCCATAACTGTATGAAGGGAACGCTGGGAACTGAAACATCTAAGTACCAGCAGGAGGAGAAAGAAACATCGATTTCCTAAGTAGCGGCGAGCGAAAGGGAAACAGGCCAAACCAAAGTACTTGTACTTTGGGGTTGCGGACTGCGTTGTGGCAAGATAAAGGATAGTCGAAGCGTTTGGAAAGACGCATCATAGAGGGTGATAATCCCGTAGACGAAATCCGATTGAAGCCTAGCAGGATCCAGAGTACCACGAGACACGAGAAACCTTGTGGGAAGCCGGGGGGACCACCCCCCAAGCCTAAATACTCCTCGGTGACCGATAGCGTATAGTACTGTGAAGGAAAGGTGAAAAGAACCCCGGGAGGGGAGTGAAAAAGAACCTGAAACTCTATGTTTACAAGCAGTGGAAGCACCATACGAGTGCGACCGCGTACTTTTTGTAGAACGGTCCGGCGAGTTATTCGTAGTGGCAAGGTTAAGTACCAGAAGGTACGAAGCCGAAGGGAAACCAAGTCTGAATAGGGCGAGTTTAGTCGCTGCGAATAGACCCGAAACCGGGTGACCTACCCATGGTCAGGATGAAGTTACCGTAAAAGGTAATGGAGGTCCGAACTCACATCTGTTGAAAAAGGTGGAGATGAACTGTGGGTAGCGGAGAAATTCCAATCGAACCCGGAGATAGCTGGTTCTCCTCGAAATAGCTTTAGGGCTAGCCTCATTTTAGTCTTATGGAGGTAGAGCACTGAATTTCCGCGGGGGCGTCAAAGCTTACCAAAGAATATCAAACTCCGAATGCCATGTAGATGATGAATGGGAGTCAGACTGCACGAGATAAGTTGGGTAGTCAAAAGGGAAAGAGCCCAGACCGCCAGCTAAGGTCCCAAAGTGCGTGTTAAGTGGAAAAGGATGTGGGATTTCGAAGACAACTAGGATGTTGGCTCAGAAGCAGCCACACATTAAAAGAGTGCGTAATAGCTCACTAGTCGAGAGGTCCTGCGCCGAAAATGTCCGGGGCTGAAACACGACACCGAAGCTTGGGAATCCTACGGGATTGGTAGAGGAGCATTGAAGACGGGACGAAGCGTAACCGTAAGGATACGTGGACTGTCTTGAAGAGAGAATGCCGGAATGAGTAGCGAGAATGAAGTGAGAATCTTCATGGCCGAATATCTAAGGTTTCCAGGGTAAAGCTGATCTGCCCTGGGTAAGTCGGGACCTAAGGCGAGGACGAAAGTCGTAGTCGATGGACAACTGGTTGAAATTCCAGTACCACCTATTATCAGAACTGCAGGGACGCAGAAGGATAGGGAAGGCGCAGAATGGAAAGCTGCGTGCAAGCACAAAGTCGCATCTGGTAGGCAAATCCGCCAGACGAGGATGAAGTGTGATGCGGATCGAAATACAAGTAGAGAAGTTCCTGAATCCACACTGCCGAGAAAAGCTGCTATTGCGTGATAGGTGCCCGTACCGTAAACCGACACAGGTGGATGAGGAGAGAATCCTAAGGCCGACGGGAGAAGCATTGTTAAGGAACTCGGCAAAATGACTCCGTAACTTCGGGAGAAGGAGTGCCATGTAAAAGTGGCCGCAGAGAATTGGCCCAAGCAACTGTTTAGCAAAAACACAGGTCTATGCAAAACCGAAAGGTGAGGTATATGGGCTGACGCCTGCCCGGTGCTGGAAGGTTAAGAGGAGAGGTTAGCGCAAGCGAAGCTTTGAATTTAAGCCCCAGTAAACGGCGGCCGTAACTATAACGGTCCTAAGGTAGCGAAATTCCTTGTCAGGTAAGTTCTGACCCGCACGAAAGGCGTAATGATTTGGGCACTGTCTCGACAGCGCACCCGGTGAAATTGTAGTACCAGTGAAGATGCTGGTTACCCGCGACAGGACGGAAAGACCCCGTGGAGCTTTACTGTAACTTGATACTGAGGTTGGGTATTACATGTACAGGATAGGAGGGAGGCTAAGAAGCCAGGACGCCAGTCTTGGTGGAGCCACCGGTGGGATACCTCTCTTGTAATACTTAACTTCTAACCAGAGCCCGTTACCCGGGTTTGGGACAATGTCAGGTGGACAGTTTGACTGGGGCGGTCGCCTCCGAAAGAGTAACGGAGGCGCTCAAAGGTAACCTCAGAATGGTCGGAAACCATTCGAAGAGTGCAAAGGCAGAAGGTTGCTTGACTGCGACACCGACGGGTGGAGCAGGTACGAAAGTAGGACTTAGTGATCCGGTGGTATGAAAGTGGGATTGCCATCGCTCAACGGATAAAAGCTACCCCGGGGATAACAGGCTTATCTCCCCCAAGAGTTCACATCGACGGGGAGGTTTGGCACCTCGATGTCGGCTCATCGCATCCTGGAGCTGAAGCAGGTTCCAAGGGTTGGGCTGTTCGCCCATTAAAGCGGTACGCGAGCTGGGTTCAGAACGTCGTGAGACAGTTCGGTCCCTATCCGTCGTGGGCGTAGGAAGTTTGAGAGGCGTTGTCCTTAGTACGAGAGGACCGGGATGAACGGACCGCTGGTGCATCTGTTAGGCTGCCAAGCCTATAGCAGAGTAGCCAAGTCTGGAACTGATAAACGCTGAAGGCATCTAAGCGTGAAACAGACCTCAAGATAAGACTTCCCATCCGAAAGGAGTAAGACCCCTTGTAGACTACGAGGTAGATAGGTTGGAGGTGTAAGCATGGTAACATGTGTAGCTGACCAATACTAACGGTTCGAGGGTTTGACCTAAAAACAAGGTTAACTTGTTGCAGTATTTGTTTTTGAGAGTATAAGTATTATACTTTAAGGAATACTAATTAAATACTCAAATATTTTTGGTGACGATGCGCTTTAGGGAAACACCCGTTCCCATACCGAACACGTAGGTTAAGACTAAAGCGGCCGATGGTACTTGGCTGGAGACGGCCCGGGAGAGTAGGTGGTTGCCAAATTTTTAATATGCCCGAGTGGCGGAACTGGCAGACGCACAGGACTTAAAATCCTGCGAGCTAACCCTCGTACCGGTTCGATTCCGGTCTCGGGCATATATTTTAAAAAACATATTCAAGAATCCTGTATGAATGTAGGATTGTTGAATATGTTTTTTTGTTTTAATATATTTTTTATCTTAGTTTATTTAATCTAATGTACACATCTCAGTAAGATGCTTCCAATAACGTTTAGGCACAAAACTTCTTTGTAATTTAGGATTTTTACGTTCTTTAATAGTTGTACTATCATAATAGCTTTTAAATAAGTCTTGAAAGGGATCAATGATATTAGTACTTGCTAAGGCATGAGACTCTTCTAAAGTTAGTTGCTGTAAGTAAACTTCTTCTTGATTATATACAAGAGCAGTCTTTCGTTTTAAATCATGAATAATAAAATGTTGGTCAGAGAATCTTTTAATAAAGTGTTCAGATAAAAGAGGGAGAATATTATGATCAGGTTCTATTTGAGCATAGAAATACTTAGGGCTAATCTCTTTAAAGCGAACAAAACCATTAAAACGATGAACTTCAAGTGTTACCTTACGACGGAAAGAATCTACTTGAATAATTGTGTCATTATTTTTAGCTAGATTAATACTTTCACCATAGCGGTAGCATAATTTAAGATAATCTAAACAGAGATTCTCAAATCCTTTTAACTCACTTAGATAAAGATAGTAGACAGTCGAGAGAATAGACGTAGAGAGTTTAGTCTGAATACTTGTATAAACCCGCTTAAACTTATCTTGCTCTACGTTAACTTTAATAGGTTCATAAAGGAGATTAGGTATATAATTGAGTTCTCTAGTAATAAGAGGAGACTCTTTATCTTGGTAAGCATAGAAAATGGCAGTAAGAAAGCCTTCAAAACTTCCATCATATAAATAATTTTTCATAATTTATAATTCTCCTGTTAATGCAGTTGGTAAATCATCTAAGAGTAAAATTCTTGACTTAGAATGAGGTTGATCAAATAAGCTAAGTTGGGTAGCATTGTTTTCAACTATATTAAGGTCTAATTCGGGTTTCATAGCAAGGCGAATTTTCTCATCATCATAGGATACATTTCCATTATACTTTCCATTACATAATATAAAATACTGTGCACGTTTTAAAACAATACGTAACTTTTTTAAGTCTTCAAAGGTTAAGTTAGTAAGTCGTCTAGCACTTATAATCTTCTTGGCACCATTAAGTCCAATACCGGGCACACGTATAAGCATTTCGTAAGGAGCTTTATTAACTTCAATGGGAAAGAGATGCATATTACGTAGTGCCCAGGAGGTCTTAGGATCAAAGTTAATATCAAAGTTAGGGTTTTGTTCATTTAGTAGTTCATTTGCTCTGAAACCATAAAGACGTAATAACCAATCACCCTGATAGAGTCTATGTTCACGTATAACAGGAGGAGACTTAAGTATAGGCAAGTTATTGCCTTGATTAATAGGAATATAAGCTGAGTAATAAACACGTTTAAGTGAATATTTATCATAAAGTCCTTGGCTTAGATTCATAATGCTTAAGTCACTTTCTGGAGATGCACCTACTATAAGTTGTGTACTTTGCCCACCAGGTACAAAGAGAGGTGCATGACGGAAAGACTTACGGTTATCTTGACTTTCTAGAATATGAGATTTAATAAGCCTCATAGGCTTTAATATATCTTGTTTAGCTTTACTAGGTGCTAGCAGTTTAAGGGATTTAGAAGATGGGAGCTCAATATTAACACTCATACGGTCTGCATAAAGCCCACATTCATTAATGAGGTCTTCACTTGCACCAGGTATGGCTTTAACATGAATATAGCCTCTAAACTCGTGTTCAATGCGTAGTTTCTTAAGTACTGTAGTCAAAAGTTCCATTGTATGATTTGGATCCTTAATAATAGCAGAGCTTAAGAAGAGACCTTCTATATAATTACGCCTATAGAAGTTCATAGTTAAGCTAACGACTTCATCAGGTGTGAAAGCTGCACGCCGCACATCATTAGACTGTCTGTTAATACAATAGGCACAATCATAAATACAATAGTTAGTGAGTAAAATTTTTAGTAATGAAATACATCTGCCGTCAGGCGTAAAAGAATGGCATATACCACTGGCTTCAGTAGAACCTAAAGCGCCTTTCTTAGATTGCCTCTTAGAGCCTGAAGAGGAACAGGATACATCATATTTAGCTGCATCTGATAAAATCTCTAATTTTGTTTTAATATCCATAACATCACCTTATTTTATTATAACAGAACAAATGTTCGATAGTCTAGGGAAGAAAAGTTTATTTAGAGAATAAATTTAATTTATTTATGAGATTTCTCTTTACATACGTCAAAAATCATGGTAAGATAATAAAGTAATTGGTTAATCATTGTGTATCCATAGCTCAGCTGGATAGAGCAACGCCCTTCTAAGGCGTGGGTCCGGGGTTCGAATCCCTGTGGATACGTATTGAAAAAGAAGGCTGATAAACTTTTAAAGTTTATCAGCCTTCTTTTTTTGCTATAAAATAAGTTTTGAATTTTATATACTATTTTTATGAATATACATTGACAGATGAGGTATATCTACATATATTATAATTAAAGTATAAATATTAAGTAAAGTTTTGATATATATAAAGGAGGTCAGCATGTCTATAGCATCAGATCTTATACGAGGTCATACAGAAACAATTATACTTGCGCATCTTATGCATAATGATAGTTATGGCTATGAGATTAACAAGTCTATACAGGAGAAGACTGATAATCAATATGAACTTAAAGAAGCAACACTGTATTCAGCATTTAGGCGATTAGAGACAGGTGGATTTATTACATCTTACTGGGGAGATCAGACAACAGGAGCACGAAGAAGGTACTATAAAATAACGCATCTAGGAAGAGCATTATATGAGCAGAATAGGGAAGAATGGCAGACTGCTAAGGAATTGATTACCAAATTAATAGAGATTGGGGAGTAAATAGTATGAATAAGAGATTGCAAGATTATATTAACAATTTGTTTTTACAAGTACCTAATAGTACGTATGCCCAAGAATTAAAAGAAGAAATGCTTACAAACCTAAGTGACAGATATGAAGATTTACTTAGAGAAGGAAAGAGTAAGGAGGAGGCCTTTATTATAGTTACTTCTAGTATTGGAGATATTAGAGAGTTATTAAGTGGATTAGATGAGAGTGCAGTTATTATAACCACAAAAGATATAGAGAAACGTAGAAGAAAAAGTGCTTTAATTACTAGTTTTGCAGTTATGTTATATATCTTAGGTGGTACTGTGCTTATCTGCTCTTCTTTCTTTGGAGCCGAAAATCTAGGACTCATATTACTGCTTATTATGGTTACAGTTGCAACAGGAATGCTTGTTTATGATCAGTGTAGCAAACCAGCTGTTTTAAAAGATGAAAGTCATCCAGAGAGAGTGAGAATGACCTCTGAAGAAAAGAGAAAAAATGAGCTTGAGAGTATTGTATCAAGCATACTTTGGACCACTATTGTGGCTATTTATTTACTACTAGGCTTTATGGGAGATTTATGGTCTTATTCTTGGATCATTTTTATTATAGGTGCAGCTTTGCAAAACATAGTTCATCTTGTCTTTAAGTTAAAGGAGAAATAGCTATGAGTAGGAAGAATTTAATTACATTGCAAATTGTATTATGGAGTTGTATTATTGTTTTTTTAACTGGCATCTTTGTTTATGCAAGCTTTACGAATCATGAGGAAATGACTATAGCCTTAACAGGAAAAGGGCATGAACTAAATTATGAAGTGCCTTTAGAAAATATGAATGAGATTGAAGTTGATTTGGTAAACCAGGATATATATATTTATGAAACAGATGAACCTGTTCTAATAGTAAAGCAAGTAGCTAATAGAAGAATTCCAGAAGACGAGAAGTTAAGGTTAGTTCAATATGAACATAAAGTAAGAGTAGAGAAGAAAAATAATATTGGATTTAAGGTGTTTAACTTTGGGAATTGGAGCTTTAATGAGAGAGTAGAAATTTATGTACCAGCAACCTATAAACAATTACTAAATTTAAAGACAGTATCTGGCACAATCAAAATGGATAATGTGATAGTTGATGAAATAGAATGTCAGACAACATCTGGTGATATTGAAATGATCAATGTTACTGCAAAAGAAATGAAAATAAATACGACTAGTGGAGATATAAAGGTAGAAAATATAGAGATAGATTCCCTAGAGGGAGTTAGTACAAGTGGCGATTTAGAAATAGAAGGTATGTGTAATAATGTAGAGGGGAAAACCGTAAGTGGTAATATAGAACTAGAATTAATGCAGCATCCTAAACAAATAAGAGTTGAATCGGTTTCAGGTGATATAGACTTAACCTTTGCTAAGATGAACGGATTTGATTTAGAGTTTAACTCTACAAGTGGAGATTTTGAAAGTGATTTTGATGTTATAGCAAAAAGTAAGAAAAAGTATAGTTATAAGGATGAAAGTGCTAAGTTGAGGGTAAAAACAGTTTCGGGAAATCTAAAGATTAATTAGCTCAATTGTATTTAGTTTAATGGATATAAAGTTTTTTATTCGCTTAAAATAAAAGTCAAGTTGAAGTGGCTCATGACTTTTAAGAGGGTGGGCATAAGTTGCATATGTACATCCATAAAAGGACAGGATAATGTATAGATTATATGGTGTAAATATAAATGTGTGTATATAAAATGATAGAAGATAGGCTCATTTATGAACCTTGTTCTTGTCATAAAAAATACGATATGATATAAGTAGAGTAAATAATAAAATTAAAGAGGGTTACATGAATATTAAATTAGATTATTATAAGGTATTTTGTATGGTAGCGCAGTGTCAGAGTTTTTCTGCTGCGGCAAAGAAACTTTATATGACACAGCCTGCTGTCAGTCAAACTATTATGCAGTTAGAAAGTGAACTTGGCATTAGTTTATTTAGAAGAAGTGCAAGAGGTGTAGTATTGACTGCAGAGGGGAGCTTACTCTATGAGTATATACATACAGCTATGAATCTCATTCAGGTAGGAGAACAAAAGATTAAAGAAACCCTTAATCTAGTTGCTGGAGAACTTAAAATAGGGGTGGGAGATACGATTTCAAGATTTTTCTTATTGCCCTATTTAGAAGAATTTCATACAAGATTTCCGAATATCAAACTAAAGATCATTAATCGTACTACCATTGAGCAATGCGAATTATTAAAGGCAGGCGAAATAGATCTAGCAGTATGTAATTTACCGGTAGAAGACCCAGCGTTAGAGGTAAGAGAATGTCTGCCTATACATGATATCTTTGTAGGGGGAGAGGAATATAGGAAGTTAAGTAAAAATCCTGTATCACTCGAAACTCTTACTGAGTTACCACTTATCTTTCTTGAGAAAAAATCTAATTCTCGTCAGTATGTAGAGCAATATTTACTTTCAGAAGGTATTAAAATTAATCCTGAAATAGAACTTGGTTCACATGACTTATTACTAGAGTTTGCTAAGATTAATTTGGGTATATCTTGTGTTGTTAAAGAATTTGCGAAAGATTATTTAGAAAGTAAGGGAGTATTTGAGATTAGATTGATGCAACCTATTCCTAGGAGAAGTATAGGATGTCTATTCTTAAAGAGCGTCCCTTTATCACCAGCCTCAGCAGAATTTCTTTCTATACTAGAAACAAATATAAAAAATTTAAATTAGCTATTTACATACGTCAATAGATATGTTATTATACTTATGAAATAGCGATGGCCCAGTGGTACAGTTGGTTAGCACGCCGCCCTGTCACGGCGGAGGTCGAGGGTTCGAGTCCCTTCTGGGTCGCTTATATGCCGGAGTGGCGGAACTGGCAGACGCACAGGACTTAAAATCCTGCGGGACTTACCTCCCGTACCGGTTCGATTCCGGTCTCCGGCATAGGGAAATCCTACAACATAAGTTGTAGGATTTTTTTTGCCTAGCTGAGGGCTAGATTTATGGACGTTCTAAAAAACTTTAATTTTTTTAAAAAAAGGCTTTACATATGACAAATACTATGTTATTATAAGAGAGTAATTGACATAACAACTTTGGAGAGGTGTCCGAGTGGTTTAAGGAGCTGGTCTTGAAAACCAGTGACTCCGAAAGGGGCCGTGGGTTCGA
>ERZ791765.448-NODE-448-length-45482-cov-8.301825_pt1 | contig 45482 bp, 42 predicted proteins | sample MGYA00509949_ERZ791765 | MGnify/ENA primary metagenome ERZ791765 (study PRJEB30046, sample SAMN00791980) | human gut metagenome | study: EMG produced TPA metagenomics assembly of the A metagenome-wide association study of gut microbiota in type 2...
ACTCCAAAGAGTGCAAACGTTCCCCGCAGCAATTCATTCCGGCCGGATTCCCCCCATCACGACACCCTCCAACCGGGGCCGGAAGACTCAGACAGACTCCCTCGCCACACCGGACATGGTCCGTTACGGACGCGTCCTCCATCCTCAATCAAAAATCCATTCTGTCCATAACGCATAATATTTACCAAGAACATGGGAGCCGTCGGTCGTATACGTTTCATTCAGATTGCCGCTTTCATCGTCGAATATTACATTGACATCGATATAAGGGCAATTCTCCTCTGCGGCAATCTGTTTGATACCCTGATTCAGCGCATTGATATTTTCATTATTGTAAATAGGGCTCCGGTCCGACTTTGTTTTGGTTACATGCAGGTTAGCTTCCAGAATCAGGACTGCTTCGGGCTGCTTTTCTTTTATATAGCTAACAACGGTCCGGTACTGCTTTAAAATATTTTGATTGCCGTAGCCCAGTTCATTGATGCCGAGCATCAGGAAGACGGCCTTATAATTTTTTTCCTCCAGAAGCTGATTTAAAGTCTTATCACTTCCAGCGCCTTTTTTCGGTTTGCTGTCCAGTAGATTAAAGACGCTCATCCCGGAATCTGCGAATACGTCGGCATTTCCCAAGTCGCCGTATTCCGACAGGCCGACCGTTCTGGAATCTCCGATAAACAGTACGTCCGTCAAATCAGGGCTGACTGCACCAAGTTCCTTCTTCCAGCCGTCCGATCCGGGTTCGCCGGGAGCGTTGCCGGAAGTCTTTGACGGCTCTGAGGGTGAGGGCGGAGACTCCGGGGGAGCGGGCAACGGCAGAGCTTTTAGGGAGTCGGAGGGACGCAGAGTCTCCGGAAGAGTTGACGAAAGAGCGGCAGATACGTGGAAGGCAGGATCCCGGACGGCGGCTGATGCGGCAAAATCTTGTTTCACTGTCTTTCCGGCTTCCGGTTTCATCAGAACACCTCCGATCATTGCGGCAGCGGCGGCGATGAACAGGCTGAAGGACAGGAGAATCGTATACCAGTATTTGTGCATTGCTTTTTCTCCTTAAAATCTGAAATATAAAAACGGGTCATCGGCGCCTGCGCGGATGCGGTAGATGCAGGCCCAGAATAAAAGCAGAAGGATCACTGCGGTGATGACATTCTTTTTGTAATGATTGTAGATATTTCGGGGCAGAGCTGTTATAAAGACAAGTCCGGCCGTCAAAGAGCCGGAATACAGCCTGCCGTATTTCAAAAAATCACCATTGAAATAGGTGAGTTGGGTATTTCGTGCCAGGAAAGGAAAAAGCCTTTGGACATAGACTGATATATCAGACAGTTCCGGTAATGCAAATACCATCCAGGTCAATGGAATTGCCAAAGCCATGTAGGCATGTCCTGCAAACGGAAAACGGTGCAGGAAACGCAGCAGGGCCAGCTTTTCAACGGATATCAGCACAAAGAGGAGCAATCCCCAAAGTAGAAAATTCCAACTGGCGCCATGCCAGAACCCGGTTAAGAGCCATACGGAAAACAGATTAAAGAAGGTCCGCGCCGGTTTCTTTCTGTTTCCTCCCAACGGGATATACAGGTAGTCCCGGAACCAGTTTCCGAGAGTTATGTGCCATTTCCGCCAGAATTCCGTCATGGACAGAGCCATGTAGGGATGCTCAAAGTTACTGGGCAGCTTAAAGCCGAGGATTTCGCCAAGCCCCTTAGCCATCAGAGAATAGCCGTAAAAATCAAAGTAAATCTGCATGCTGAATGCGGTGAGTCCGAGCCAAGCTAATGGGGTGGAAATGCTCTCATAGCCTATGGCCTTGACATCATTCCAGAGTCCTCCGATTTGATTTGCCAGTAAAACCTTTAGGCCTAATCCGATCGTAAATTCGCGAAGCCCGTTTTCCAGGTGTAAAAGTGAGTGCCTGCGTGCGCTGATTTGCTTCCGGACAGAAGCGTACGTGACAATCGGACCTGCTATCAGCTGGGGAAACATGCAGATATACATGCCAAAATTGATGAGGGATGGTTCGAAACAGATATCCTTCCGGTACACGTCTGTCAGGTAGGAAATGGCCTGGAATGTGTAGAAGCTGATTCCAATGGGCAAAATAAAGGCGGGACTTGACAGCCGGAAGGAGCAGCCTGTTTCAGCAAGTAATAAGTTAATATTTTCCGAAATAAATCCGGCATATTTAAACAGCACAAGCCATGAGAGGTTGTAAAAAATTCCCGCAGCCAGCCATCCTTTCCGACAGCCGCTTTTCCTTCTGCGTCCAAGTCTTATACCCAGACGGTAATTGACGAAGACGGAAAAGAGCAGAAGCGCCGCGTAGAGAGGGTGGTCTTTGACTCCAAATGAGTAGAATAACAGGCTCCCCGCCAGAAGGCAGGCGTTCTTCCACCTGCGGGGAGTCAGGAAATATACAAACAGGAATATCGGTAAAAAATAAAAAATGAAAGTAAGACTGCTGAAAACCATAACCAGGACTTCTCTTTTCTCATAAGTAATATTTAATAACAATAGATAGACGGGCAGAGTGGGCAGAAAGTTTCAATAAATAAAAAATATATGGCAGGAGACAATGGCAGATACGCTGCACGAATGAACCGGCGCCTGACGCAATGTGCGCAAATGAGAAAAACAATGAGAAAACACTCCTGCCAAACCTTGTATTTAAAAGAAAAATATAGTAAAATTACCCCTGATAAACTTGAGATGGCGGCAAAGAACCGGAAAGGAGAAAAAAATGACAGTCACAGATGTATCCGGAGTTGGAAAAGCAGCCGTGTTTTTAATTAAGGGTGAAGCAAATATTCTGTTTGAGGCAGGAATGGCCTATGCGGCAGATTTGATGATAGAAAATATAAGGAGGGAGCTGGGAGACGGGCAGGTGGATGCCGTTCTGATATCCCATTCCCATTATGATCATGTGGCTGGTCTTCCGGCCGTGCGCAAGGCCTGGCCGGGAGTTAAGGTATACGGCTCAGAGCGCGCAAGGGAAATACTGCTAAAGCCATCTGCACTCTCCGTGATTCGCAGCCTGAGCGGTGACGCGGCAGAAGCGGCGGGAATGGACTGGGACAGGAATTACAGGGATGAAGATCTCAGAGTCGATGTCGTGCTGGAGGATGGAGAAACCGTCAAAATAGGAAATCACAGTGTCCTGGCGTTTGAAACAACCGGTCATACGAAATGCTCGCTGTCCTATATTGTGGATGGTGAATTGATGCTGTGCAGTGAGTCGGTCGGGGTGATGGGACCTTATGGCGGTTATATGCCGGCTTTTCTGGTTGATTATATCGGCGCAAGGGAATCCATTTTAAAATCGGCGAAATATCATGTGAAAGAAATTATATTAAACCATTACGGCCCAGTCAGTGAGGCGGATAAGCCGCGAATCTGGGATATTCTGCTGGAAAAGCTGGAGGGCAGTAAAAAACAGATGACGGATGTAATGAAACGGTGCACTTCTGATGAGGAAGCGCTTAAAGAGCTGGAGAGAATTTTCCATGGAAATGTAGATAAAAAGGAGCAGCCGGATGAGGCGTTTAATATCAATGCGCTCAGTATGATGAAAACGCTGAGGAGACAGTTCCCGGAGGAATTCCGGTGATACGTATCCTGTATCTATATTTATAGAAGAGATAGCGCTTCAGCCGGAAAACAAAAGGAAGGACAGGTACGGTATGCAGTTAATTGCGGCAGTGGATAAGAACTGGGCTATTGGTCATAAAGGGCAGATGCTGGTTGCGATACCTGCGGACCAGAAGTGGTTCCGCCAGGAAACGATGGGAAAAATTATTGTGATGGGGAGAAAGACTCTGCTCACTCTGCCGGGGGAGAGACCGTTGGACGGCAGAATCAATCTCATTCTGACAACGGATAAAAGCTTTAAGTTAAAAGGAGCGGATGTCTGCCACAGTGTGGAAGAGGTGTTGAATAGGGTCAAATGGTATAAAGAAGAACGGGGATTTACGGATGAAGATGTTTTCATAATCGGCGGACAGAGTGTTTACGAGCAGTTCCTTCCCTACTGTGATACAGCGCACATCACTTATATTGATTATGCTTATCAGGCGGATACTTATCTTGTGAATCTGGACAAAGAGGGCTGGATTGTGACGGAAGAAAGTGATGAGCAGACTTATTTTAATTTGTGTTATGAATTCAGGAAATATAAGAGGCCATAGGAATTAGGCTGATTTTTGCACATCCGGTATGGCGGATTTGAACAGACAGAAGTATTTTTGGAGGTGAAGCCACGTTTTTGCTTGTCTTTATAGAGGTGAAGTGGTAAAATGTAGGCAATCTTTTGCATATTTATTGCCATCATCCGGCAGCGGCGCCGGTTTTGCCGGTCTGCCGGACCGCATAGGCCGGTATACAAAAGTTAACGACAGGTTGAATAGAACGAGGAAACAGGAGGAGAAACATGTATCAGATTTTAAAAGCGGAAAAGCTGGCTGATAAAATTTATCTGATGGAAGTGGAAGCTCCCAGAGTTGCGCGCTCATGCGAACCGGGGGAGTTTGTGATTGTCAGGATAGATGAAGAGGGGGAACGGATTCCTCTGACCATTTGTGATTATGACAGGGAACAAGGGACAGTTACCATCGTGTTCCAGACGGTCGGGGCGTCGACGGAGCGGATGGCACTTTTGAAGGAAGGGGATACCTTCCGTGATTTTGTGGGTCCCCTTGGAAATCCTTCCGACTTTGTGAAGGAGGACCCGGAGGAACTGAAAAAGAAACGGATTCTCTACGTGGCAGGAGGAGTCGGAACGGCTCCGGTATACCCGCAGGTGAAGTGGTTAAAGGAACACGGCGTCAAGGTGGATGTTATCGTCGGCTCCAAGACAAAGGATCTCCTGATTCTGACAAAGGAGATGGAGGAGCAGGCGGAGAATCTTTACATAACAACGGATGACGGCTCCTATGGCCGCAAAGGAATGGTAACGGAGGTTATAACGGAGCTGGTGGAGAAAGAGGGCAGGCGTTATGATACCTGTGTTGCCATCGGCCCGATGATCATGATGAAATTCGTCTGTCTGCTGACAAAGAAGCTGAATCTGCCGACGGTTGTCAGCTTAAACCCCATCATGGTGGATGGGACAGGGATGTGCGGAGCCTGCCGTGTGACGGTGGGAGACAAGGTGAAGTTCGCCTGCGTGGACGGGCCGGAGTTCGACGGCCATCAGGTCAATTTTGATGAGGCGATGAAGAGGCAGCAGCTGTACCGGACCCAGGAAGGCAGGGCTATGCTGAGACAGCAGGAGGGCGCCACACATCACGGCGGATGCGGACATTGCGGAGGTGAGGAATAATGGAAGCCAGAAGAGACATGATGGTTAAAGTACCGGTGAGGGAACAGGAACCCCAGGTGCGGGCCGCCAACTTTGAGGAGGTGTGCCTGGGTTATAATAAAGAGGAGGCCATGGCGGAGGCGGAGCGCTGCTTAAATTGTAAGAATGCCAAATGTATAGCAGGCTGCCCGGTGGCAATCGATATCCCGGCGTTTATCGAAGAGGTAAAGAAGGGAGAGATTGAGGAGGCAGCCCGCGTGATAGCGAAGGCGTCGGCTCTGCCGGCGGTATGCGGCCGTGTCTGCCCGCAGGAGACGCAGTGTGAGGGGCAGTGCATCCGCGGCATCAAGGGAGAGCCTGTTTCCATCGGAAAGCTGGAGCGTTTTGTGGCCGACTGGTCCAGAGAGCATGGCTTTGTGCCGGAGGCGCCGGAGAAGACGAACGGGAAAAAGGTGGCGGTGATCGGCTCCGGCCCCTGCGGCCTGACCTGCGCCGGGGACCTGGCAAAGCTCGGTTATGAGGTCACGATTTTTGAGGCCCTTCACGAGCCGGGCGGCGTGCTGACCTACGGAATCCCGGAGTTCCGTCTTCCAAAGGAGGGCGTCGTACAGCCGGAGATAGAGAATGTGAAGAAGCTGGGCGTAAAGCTGGAGACCAACGTGATAATCGGGAAATCGGTGACCATCGATGAGCTGATGGAGGAAGAGGGCTTTCAGGCCGTGTTCATCGGTTCGGGAGCGGGCCTGCCGAAGTTCATGGGAATCCCGGGGGAGAATGCGAACGGAGTGTTCTCAGCCAATGAATATCTGACAAGAAGCAACCTGATGAAGGCGTTTTGCGATGACTATGACACACCTCTGATGATAGGAAAGAAGGTAGTGGTAGTCGGAGGAGGAAACGTTGCCATGGATGCGGCCAGGACGGCGCTGCGTCTGGGAGCCGAGGTACATATCGTATACAGAAGAAGCGAGAAGGAGCTGCCTGCCAGGGCGGAGGAAGTACATCATGCAAAGGAGGAGGGAATCCGTTTCAACCTTCTGACCAATCCGGTGGAAATCCTGACGGACGAGAATGGCTGGGTAAACGGGATCATCTGCCGGAGGATGGAGCTTGGGGAGCCGGATGAATCGGGCAGAAGAAGGCCGGTGGAGAAGGCCGGTTCTGATTTCAGGATTGATGCGGACACGGTTATCATGGCGCTTGGCACCTCCCCGAACCCGCTGATATCGGCGACTACGGAGGGACTGAGCGTAAACCGCTGGAAATGCATTATCGCCGATGAGGCCGATGGAAAGACGACGAAAGAGGGCGTGTATGCAGGCGGAGACGCTGTGACGGGAGCTGCGACGGTGATCCTTGCAATGGAAGCCGGACGCGCCGGAGCCCGCGGGATTGATGAGTACCTTTCCGGTAAATAATGGTCACAGTTTAAACTGTCTGAACTGTTACAAATAATGTGCTTAAAGGGGCCGTCTGTATTCGAGCGCGTTTTCAAATACGCTCGAACCGTCTCTCTTAAAATGAATGCAGCCCTGGCCGGAACGTAGAGTGTCGGCCGGGGCTGTTGCTGATTGAAGGCGGTAATATGCGGGCGGAGACCGCAGGCTGCCGCCGGCTGGCGGAAAAAGATCCGCGGAGTGCATTTTTTATAATATTAAATTGTTGAGGGAATATGAAATGAAGAAAAAGGTAGATTTGCTCCATGAGCCAATCCTGCCCGGCCTTACCCGGCTGGCAGTGCCGATTATGGCTACATCACTGGTTCAGATGGCGTATAATCTGACAGACATGGCATGGATAGGAAGACTGGGGGCCGGGGCGGTGACGGCAGTGGGTACCGCCGGAATGTATAGCTGGCTGTCACAGGGAATCGTGGATCTGGCTAAAATCGGGGGCCAGGTAAAAGTAGCGCACGCTCTCGGCGCCGGCAATGAAAAAGATGCGGCCCAGTACGCTAAATGCGCAATTCAGATGGGACTGCTGTTTGCCGTGATGTTCGGCCTGATTTCGTTCTTTGGCGCAAAGTATCTGATTGGATTTTTCGGGTTGAAGGATCCGGTAATTATTGCAAATTCACAGAATTATCTGAGGATTGTCTGCGGGCTGATTCTTTTTCCGTATATCAATTCAGTGCTTACAGGTATCCTTACGGCTAACGGAGACAGTAAAACGCCGTTTAAGGCAAATGTGATCGGACTTGCGGCTAATATGGTATTAGATCCGGTTCTGATATTCGGGATTGGTCCGTTTCCGGCCATGGGAGTAGTGGGCGCCGCAGTGGCGACCGTCACGGCCCAGATTACGGTTTCATTTATTTTTATTCTGGCTGTCAGAAAAGAAGAGGTTCTCTTTGGCAGCTTCCGGTTGTTCACCGTTACCCCGGTCCGCTATATTAAAGAGATTGTCACAATCGGATTTCCCGCTTCGATTCAAAACCTTATTTATGCCAGTATTTCCATGGTACTGACGAGACTGGTGACCGGGTGGGGAGACACGGCGGTGGCGATTCAGAGAGTCGGCGGCCAGGTGGAATCAGTTTCCTGGATGGTGGGAGAGGGATTTGCGGCAGCAGTCAATTCATTCACCGGCCAGAATTTTGGCGCGGGTCTGTTTGACCGGGTTAAAAAAGGGTTTTCAGCGGCGGTGAAAATGATGGGGATCTGGGGACTGATGACGACATCCCTGCTGATATTTCTGGCGGAACCTATTTTCAGTATTTTTATCCGGGAGCCGGATGTACTCGGGGCCGGAGTGGAATATCTTCGGATTCTCGGCCTTTCCCAGTTCTTTATGCTGATTGAACTGACATCCATCGGAGCGTTTGCCGGCTTAGGCAAAACCTCGATACCATCAGTCCTGAGCATAATCCTGACTTCAGCCAGGATACCGCTTGCAATTGTATTTTCCTCGATGGGACTTGGGCTGAACGGAATCTGGTGGGCGCTTACCGTATCCAGTGTGGCTAAGGGAATTATCTTTTATATCGCATATAAGATGACGCTGCGGAAAGTGGAGAAAAGAATGGGGCCGGGGTTACAAAAAACGACGTAAATACTCAAAAAAATGCCTGTAGTTTTGTGAAAAGTTTTCAGCAAAAAACTATAGACGAATTGAGGGATACGTGAGATAATATGTACAAGTATGATGTGATAAAATTAACAAAGTACTAACACATTCATTTTGAAAGGAGTCTTAAAATGATTTATTCACACGAAGTTGAAAGTATGTGTCCAGTAGCGCAGGGCGTTAATCACGGCTGTGCTCCGATTCCGGAAGAAGCAAAATGGGTAAAATCCAGAGAGGTGAAAGATATCTCCGGTTTAACTCACGGCGTGGGCTGGTGTGCTCCGCAGCAGGGCGCCTGTAAGCTGACTCTGAATGTTAAAGAGGGAATCATTCAGGAAGCTTTAGTAGAGACAATCGGATGTTCAGGCATGACACATTCCGCCGCCATGGCAGCGGAGATCCTTCCCGGAAGAACGGTCCTGGAGGCGCTGAACACAGACCTTGTCTGCGACGCAATTAATACGGCGATGAGAGAACTCTTCCTTCAGATCGCATACGGAAGAACACAGAGCGCATTCTCTGAGGATGGTCTTCCAATCGGTGCGGGTCTTGAGGATCTGGGCAAGGGACTTCGTTCTCAGGTTGGTACAATGTATGGAACATTAAAGAAAGGTCCGCGTTACCTGGAGATGGCAGAAGGCTATGTAACGGGAATCGCTCTCGATGAAGAAAACCAGATTATCGGATACCAGTTCGTAAATCTCGGCAAGATGACGGATTTCATCAAGAAGGGCGACGATCCAACTACCGCATACGAGAAATCCAAAGGCCAGTACGGCCGTGTGGACGATGCGGTGAAGATTATCGATCCGAGACAGGAATAAGCGGGATAATCAGCAGGGAACGTTTGAATCCCCTGAAAGAGTTACATAGACATAGACTTAATAGCAGGTAAATTATTAAGGAGGATCATAGAGTTATGGCATTATTTGAATCATATGAGAGACGAATTGACAAAATCAATTCCGTATTAAACAGCTATGGCATCGCTTCCATTGAAGAGGCTGAGAAAATCACAAAAGATGCTGGACTGAACGTATATGACCAGGTTAAGAAAATTCAGCCTATCTGTTTTGAAAATGCAGGCTGGGCTTACACGGTAGGCGCTGCCATTGCCATCAAAAAAGGATGCAGAAGAGCGGCGGACGCAGCGGCGGCAATCGGTGAGGGACTTCAGTCCTTCTGTATCCCGGGCTCCGTTGCCGACCAGCGAAAAGTTGGTTTAGGCCACGGCAACCTTGGCAAGATGCTTCTGGAAGAAGAGACGGACTGCTTCTGTTTCCTGGCTGGCCATGAGTCTTTTGCAGCCGCAGAGGGAGCCATCGGTATTGCCGAGAAGGCCAACAAAGTGCGTCAGAAACCTCTTCGCGTTATCTTAAACGGTTTAGGAAAAGATGCCGCACAGATTATCTCCCGTATTAACGGATTCACCTATGTTGAGACAGAGATGGATTATTACACAGGCGAGGTTAAAGAACTCTGGAGAAAATCTTACTCCGAAGGACTGAGGGCAAAAGTTAACTGTTACGGAGCGAATGATGTGACGGAAGGCGTTGCCATCATGTGGAAAGAGGGAGTAGATGTTTCCATTACAGGTAACTCCACAAACCCGACAAGATTCCAGCACCCGGTTGCAGGCACCTATAAAAAAGAGTGCTTGGAAAAAGGCAAAAAGTACTTCTCCGTTGCATCCGGCGGCGGCACAGGCCGTACGCTTCATCCGGATAACATGGCGGCAGGTCCTGCTTCCTACGGTATGACGGATACACTGGGACGCATGCACTCCGATGCCCAGTTCGCAGGCTCCTCCTCCGTTCCGGCTCATGTTGAGATGATGGGTCTGATTGGAGCCGGAAATAACCCGATGGTCGGAATGACAGTGGCCGTTGCGGTAAGCATTGAGGAGAGCGCTAAAGCGGGGAAATTCTAAGAAAACACCGATTTTGATTTGATATAATGTTAGCAAAGAAAAGTAGTTATGTCCGTATAGCATAGCAAAAACCCAGAGAGTGGCAGTTTCTCTGGGTTTTCTTTATTATGTATTCCGTGATGGCACCTCCTTCCTGCTGGAAAGAGTCAACAGCAATTGTTACAATATATCTATTATAATGACATGATGTTGGAGGCAAAAGGTCTTTTGACCCCTTTGATACCGGATTGCTCCGAACTGCGTGCTCTCACAATCCTCAAAAACATTCGCAATCCGCTCATTTTCCTGCGAAAAATGGCTTCCTACTCATGTTTTTGGCGGGTCCCAAGATTAAAAATCTTCATGCAAGCAAGCTTGCATCATATTTCCAACCTTTTAACCCTGGTATCATGACATTCTGTTACAATTAAGGTATAATGAGTGGAGACTGTAAAAAGGGATAGCTCAGGAGGTACAGATGAATTCTACTTCGAAAAATGCAGAAAACAAAACGGTAAATAATCCAGGAATTGCAGCTAAATTTATAATTCTCAGCCTGATTGGGATTTTTGTGTTTTTCGTACCGATACGGGCTGGCGGAGCCAGCACAATCCCGGTCGAATTTCTGGTAAGTTTTCTGATAAGCAGTTTTAAGCCGGTGGTCCGCCTCTATGCACTGACGGTGATTTTGATAGCCGCCGTTTTGCCTTTTATCAGAAAAACGTGGAAAAAAGATGCCTTAACTACCGTATTCACCTTCAGCAAAATACTTGGAGCCGTTTTTACGGTTATCGTTTTTTCGGGCTTTGGCCCTGAGCCAATTATCAGGGCTGACCATGGTCCCTTTTTATTTGAGGCACTTGTTATCCAGGTTGGGGTCCTGCTCCCCATAGGCTCCATTTTTCTGACCTGTCTTATGAATTACGGGTTTATCGATTTTATCGGGCAGTTTCTCCGGCCAATCATGCGAACCATTTGGAAAACTCCGGGCCGTTCCGCCGTGGACGCCGCCGCATCCTTTATGGGCGGTAATGCCATAGGATTGATGCTAACGAATGAAATGTATAAGAATCAAAGGTACAATACCAGGGAAGCATCTGTCATTGCCACGGGTTTTCCCGTTGTCTGTGTTTCATTTTTTATTGTTGTAGCAAAAACAGCCTCTATCATGCATTTATGGACACAATTTTTTCTGACTTCGCTTTTAGTTACATATGGAGTTACCGCAATTACTGCGCGTCTGTATCCACTGGCAGGAAAGTCTGCCGGATACTACCGGGAAGGAGAAGGGGTCCCTGAAGAAAAACCGGACGGACGGCTCATTAAGGCAGCATGGACAGAGGGGCTGCGGGTCTGCCAGGATGCAGGACCAGTTCTTTCAAACATTACAAAAAACGTTAAAAATTCCTTTGGACTAATCTTGGAAGTTTTGCCGAATTTTATGTCCATTGGCCTTATCTCATTGATCTTAGAAAATTATACACCTGTTTTTGACTGGTTCGGTTACTTATTTTATCCCGTTACACTGCTTTTACAGATTCCGGAACCACTCTTGGCTGCAAAAGCCGCGTTCCTGGGCCTGGCGGAAATGTATCTTCCGGTTCTCGTAGTGGCCGGCGCACCGGAGAGAACTCGTTTTATCATCAGTATATTGAGCATTTCGCAGGTCCTGATGTTTACCTCCACGATCCCCTGTATCACAGCTACGGAAATTCCTGTTTCACTCAGGGAAATGATGATTATCTGGCTGGAACGGACTATCCTTTCCCTTTTTCTGATAGTACCGGCAGTATATCTGCTATTTCTCTGGATACAATAGATTTTATGAATGACGAATCTTTCCATCAGAGTGTTCTGCCGGGAAGATATGGTTGAAAACATATGGTCCGTCTGACCAGAAGGGAAACAAATGAATAAACGTAAGGTAATCAGAGGTATCCTGTTTTTACTTGCAGTTCCAATGGCTGCAATGGGAGTGTTTATAGGTTTTCATAGAATAAGCTTACAGATTGAGCGCCGGAAATTTCCACCCATTGGGAAATTGGTGGAAGTGAACGGCCATCAAATGCATGTATATTCGGAGGGAGAGGGAGGGGAAACGCTGGTATTTCTGTCTGGTTCCGGAACTGCTGCGCCAGCCCTGGATTTTAAGGCTCTTTACAGCAGACTGAGCAGCCGTTACCGGATTGCCGTGGTGGAACGGGCCGGTTATGGATTCAGTGATACGGCCGATACTCCCAGGGATATTGATACGGTATTAGAGGAAACCAGGGAGGCTTTGACGCTTGCAGGCGAATCAGGACCCTATATTTTGTTTCCGCATTCCCTGTCAGGTATTGAAGCAATTTATTGGGGACAGAAATATCCCTCGGAGGTGAAGGGGATTATTGGGCTTGATGCCGCTGTCCCATCCCTTTATCTGTCCTGGGGGGAAGAGACATTAAATAAGAGTGCAGAAAGCATGGCAAAAATATCAGTCTTATATCAGGCGGGAATGATACGGCTGCATCCCGAGCTATATGATACCGATCCTGCAATGACCGGAGATATATTGTCAGACGAAGAAAAAGCAGCTTATAAAGCTGTGGTTATGAAGAGTTTTATGACAAAGAATATGGTGGATGAGGCAAGATACGCTTATGTGAATGCCGCAAAAGTGGATTCCCTGGAAAAGCCGGTTCAAATTCCGGTACTTTATTATATATCCGACGGTTCTCAGGTTGTAGAGGGATGGAGGGACATCGTCACATCCTATATTGCATCATTTGCAGAATCACAATATGAGTTTTTAGATTGCGGTCACTATGTTCATGATGAAATGCCAGACGTAATCGCAGAAGGAAGTATAAAATTTATCGATTCACTTTCTGATTAAAGGGAATGGTTAATCAAGCGTTCCATCATTTAATAAGTGAGAAAATGAAACATTAGGCGCACCGTCCAATAGACGGATGCGCCTAATGTTACAATGACTTACATAACTGCAGCGGCCTGCCTTATTAAAGATCTGCCTGCATAATCCCGTCCATTAGACAGCGCAGGAAACATGAATCGAATCGGAAACATGATTTTCTATATCTAATTAGCCAGCAGGTCAGTTAAAAGTCCGTGGCTGTGGCCTTGGAGGCCTGGGCGGCTGCGGAGGTCTTGGAGGTTCGGGCCTTGGAGGCCTGGGCGGCTGCGGAGGTCTTGGAGGTTCGGGCCTTGGAGGCCTGGGCGGCTGCGGAGGTCTTGGAGGTTCGGGCCTTGGAGGTCTGGGCGGCTGCGGAGGTCTTGGAGGTTCGGGCCTTGGAGGCCTGGGCGGCTGCGGAGGTCTTGGAGGTTCGGGCCTTGGAGGTCTGGGCGGCTGCGGAGGTCTTGGAGGTTCGGGCCTTGGAGGCCTGGGCGGCTGCGGAGGCCTTGGAGGTCTGGGCGGCTGAGGAGGTCTTGGAGGTTCGGGCCTTGGAGGCCATGGAGGCTGCGGAGGCCTTGGAGGTCTGGGCGGCTGAGGAGGTCTGGGTGGCTGAGGAGGCCATGGAGGCTGCGGAGGCCTTGGAGGTCTGGGCGGCTGGGGAGGTCTAGGCGGCTGGGGAGGCCATGGAGGAAGAAAATTTCCCTGAACAACCACTAACAAAGCATTGGATTGAGGAGGGATGCTCATAGTCATGGCGGACGGGAACACGACGTTTACCCACATTCCCCTTTGAAGGCAGCATATGCACATTTTTTGGCCGAAAGATGTTAAGATACTGGTATTTCTATTGAGATTTAATCTTAGAATTTGTATGGAAGTGTTATTCCCTTCGCGAACAGCATAGGAGACCAGGATAAATCCGTTAGAATTATCGGTACATGAAGCTTCTTCTACAAAGGCGTTATTGATCCGCAGGACATTTCCCTGCTGAATTATCGTTCCGCGTGGATCGTTGCTCATATAGGAGTCACCATAAAAGATTTTATTACATTGTATGCAAAACAGAAATAATCTGTGAGGTCAAAGCAATTTGCAAATAGCCTTTCCTTACCGGTAAACTGCAGTTTTGCAACGATTGCCCGTAATTGAGATATTGTAATTTGATGTGAATTTAATCTATAATTTACTTAAGTAGAGATGGAACAGGAAAGGAGTGAAATGGAAAATGAGAGCCAGAATTTTTGATAAGGCCAGTCAAACCTTTTATCGGTCAGAGATTTATGGGATTGTAAATTTCGGTGGAGACAGGTATATTGCCGGAAAATGTGAGGGTGGTAAACAGATATTTTATCTGATAGACTATCTTGACTATACATCGGAGCCGCCTTACCGGGTGAATGTCGAATGTATTGACAGTAATCCCCTTCCTGAGGGGATGCAGTGGGAATACAGACAGAAAGAGGAGCTGTTAGACCTTAATCTAATCCTGGAGAAAAAATACCATCATCCGCCGTTATTATCTTTCAGGGGATGCCCGTTTTTATTGGAGCAGAAGGAATGGCTGGCAGAACTGACAGCCAGACGGAAATTGCCTGATTACAGAGCGGATGCAGTGGTGCCCGATACGAAATTGCAGGGATGGAATTACATAGAGGATAGCTGTGATATAAACAGTTTGATGGATTATTTCGGCGGATTTCATGATTCCGTTATAAGGGAAATCCACTATGAAAGTGGCGATTATATGGAAGGCGGAACAATGTATTTGTCACCCTCCTGTGCCAAAAAGCTGAGAATGGTGTTTGACAGTAGCTGGGCAAACAGCATTGAGATAGTTTTTGAGTCGGTCAGGCTGCTCCGGCTGGTACCGCCGGGAGAAAATTATTTGGGTGATTTATTTAATGCATCTATTTTCATTGACAACTTAGAAGTGTATTTTTACGATGAATATCTGAAGGAAAGGCCAAAATCTCATGATGGTACATGGGTTAAAGCGTTGGGAATGAGATGGCGGGTGATTGTATAACCGCTCCGCGGAGAATCCCGCGAGCGGGATTCTTTGATGAACAGATTCATGACCGGACGGGCTTTGTATTACCCATTTCCCCGGGAGCCATATCAAATATATCCCCGGCAGCGAAACCGTTATTCCTCCCACAATTGCCGCTGTGTCCGTTTGAAAGAATTGTTCAGATGACGGGCCACGGCCTGTTCCGCCTTTTCAGGATTACGGTCCCGTATGGCGGCTCCGATAGCCAGATGTTCTTTTAAAACGATTTCGGCATCGATAGAGTTGTTATATACGGATTTTACCTCAAAACGGAGATAGTTATTTAGAAGCATCGCCGTCTCGCGGTGCATCCAGCCGTTATGGGTGGCGGCGGCAATGTCACGGTGGAACTTATGATCGATCCGGTAGAGGGAGCGGCTGTCCCTGGATTCCAGATTGTTTTTGAGTTCATCCAGGCACCGGATCAGTCCGTTTATTTCTTCGTCCGTACTGCGCAGTGCGGCCAGTCTGGCATTATTCTTTTCCATCAGCATACGCATCTCCAGAATATCTTTTGCGTCTTTTTCTGTGACAGGGACTACCTTCACACCTTTACCGCGGCAGAAACAGACGTATCCCTCTTTTTGCAGCTCAAGCAATGCTTCCCGCACCGGAGTACGGCTGATTCTCAATTCGTTGCAGATTGCTTCCTGAGAGTAGATGGCTCCAATACGGAAGCGGTTGTAAAGGATGGCATCCTTGATAAGTTCATAGGCCTGTTCTTTAAATGTATTCGTTTGGATATATCCTCCGCCCAGCAGAGATTCATCGTTCATAATTATTAAACCCTCCCATTAATCCGCCCTTTGGAGCAGAATATATTACATATTAATAAGAGTAGTATAACGATAAAACAGGGAAATTGCAATGAAATCAGCAGGAGTGTTTGGCGAGAATTTTAAATTATACAAACATTCCCTGGGTAAAATGACCGGAAAATTGTATATTAAGTTAAAATCCAAAAAAATTATTGACAATCGTCAGATTCGTGTCTATATTATAGATATGTAGAATGTAATATGTAATATATTACTGAGAGGGGAGGCGGGTTTTTTCAGTGGCATGTTGCAGGAACTGAGTACACAGTGTAGAGCAAATAAAGGAGGAGAAGTATGTTAGTCGCAGTATGGATTATTACGTTCCTGTTAATTATTGGTATCGGAGTATACGCAGGTACAAAAATCAAATCTGCAAATCAATGGTCGGGCGGAGACAAGACGATGGGAGCCGTTTCTCTGGGCTGTATATTTGCGGCGTGGCAGATTGGCGGCATGGCAGTGGTAGGCGCAGCGCAAAACGGCTATAATTTGGGAATTTCCGGCGCTTGGTATTCAATTGCCGGGTCGTTCTATTTTATCGCGCTGGCAGTATTTGCAAAGATTATCCGGGAGAGAATGCCAGGGGAATCAGTGCCTGCCTATTTACAGAACCGGTTTGATACGAAAACCACCCGCCTGTATTCCTATGCCTGGATTGTTTATGGATTTCTTTATATTCCGATTCAGCTTAAGACGGTAGCCAGCATCATCCAGATCGTGCTGCCGGGCATGAACATGATGGCGGCGATGCTGATTGGCGTTACGGTTGCCGTACTGTATACAAGCTTTTCAGGAATGAAAGGCGCATCTGCCGTAGGCCGCGTAGTTTGTATCGGCATCTATATATTGCTTATTATTTTCACGGTTACGACCCTGTCCGGCTTTGGCGGACTCGGCGGTTTATTCGAACAGCTTCCGGAAAATTATAATTCTATGGGGAATATGCCGACACAGAGAATTATTGCATGGATTCTGGGCGGCTGTATCAGTACGGCAGTCATGCAGGCAGTGCTTCAGCCGCTTTTGGCGGCAAAAAGCCCTCAGGCTGCAAGAACCGGTTCAATTCTGGGCTATCTGATTGCGGCGCCGATCTGTTTTTTTACGGCAATTTGTGGTATGCTTTCAAAAGCTTCCGGTGCAGACCTGGGCGACGGTTCGACGGCTTTTGCATATGCAATTAAAACCTTCAGCAGTCCCGTGTTTGCCGGAATTATATTTGCCTTTGCGACCATGATTATCGCTGCGACAATGGCTACGATGATGCTGGCGACGGGCACTATTATTACAAATATATACAAGACGGAAATTGACCGGAATGCCGGAGATCAGAAGGTATTAAAGATATCAAAATCGGTAACCTTTATTTTTGCCTACCTTACCCTGATACCTGCATTTCTGATTCCCAGTCAGTCACTTACCAACCTGTTTTTAACACTGCAGCATGTAGCGGCGGCGCCGGTCAGCTTTTCGATTCTGGCAGGCTTAATGTGGAAACGGTGTACGAAGCAGGGCGCATTCTGGAGCATGCTGACAGGCATGATAGTGGGGATTTCCTGGATGCTTCTTGGGTTGACTGATAAGATGGAAGCAGTTTATCCGGTTGTGGTTGTTACATATTCAGTTGGAATTATTGTCTCGCTTATGACGAGCAAAAAGGAGATAGTTTAATATGTGTCAGGAGCAAAAGAAACAGATTTATATGTGGCCTTCTCATTGGGAGAAACCGGCCGCACACGGAGATTACGGCGCTGTGAGCTGCAACAACAGTTATGCGGCGAGAGCCGGTCTTTGGATACTGAAAAACGGAGGCAATGCCTTTGATGCGGCGGCAGCCGTTTCGCTGGCATTGTCGGTTGTGGAACCGCATCATTCAGGAATAGGGGGAGGCTGCTTCAGCCTTCTCTACTGCGAAAAGGAGGGCCGGATTTTTGCCCTGGACGGAAGAGGGACAGCGCCTGTGCAGGCCGGACCTGATTTGTTCCTGAAAAATGGGGAAGTGCAGGATGAATGGAAGGATCTTGGCGGACAGTCGGTTGCGATTCCCGGATTACTGAAAACGATGGAAGACATGCTGAAACGATTTGGCACAATGACGTTAAAAGAAATCAGCGTTCCTGCAATCCGGTATGCGAAAGAAGGATTTGGCACGAGTTACACCGGCGCCCTGACCATGTATGATGATTCCGTTAAGAGAAAAATGAGAATATCGGAAGGATTCCGGAAATTGTATTTGAAGAATGGGCAGGAATTTTACCGGTTTGGCGATATCCAGAGGAATCCTGAGCTGGGAGTACTTCTTGAGACGATAGCTGAGAATGGAACCGATGTATTTTACCGCGGGGAGATAGCGCAGCGGATTGTATCGGTGATTAACAGCAGGGGGGGATGCTTTGAAACGGCAGACCTTGAGAATTACGCTCCTAAATACCGTGAGCCGGTACATACGGATTACCGCGGCTATGAGGTGGTGTCGTTTGCGCCTCCCAGCGGAGGCTGTACGTTGATTGAGATGCTCAACATCCTGGAACAGAATGATTTAAGGGCCATGGGACATAATACGGCAGACAGTATTCATGCAATTGCGGAGGCAATGAAATTGGGTTTTGCCGACCGAAGCATCGCTTTGGGAGATCCTGATTTTGTGTCGGTTGACACGGAGCGTCTTACCTCGAAAGCTTATGCGGCGAAACGGTTCCGGCTGATTGGCGGACATGCCGGAGAATATGCACCGGCAGAGGGCATTGAGGCAAAAGAGTATCCGGGTAACACCTCTCATTTTTCTATAATGGATCGTTTTGGTAATGCAGTTTCTCAGACGCAGACCGTACGGGACTGGTTTGGAAGCGGAATTGCAGTGGAGGGACTGGGGTTTGTACTGAATAATGCAATGTCTGATTTTTCAGCCGCCGCCGGGGCCATGACCAGCCAGGGCCTGGCTTATGGAAACGCGAACAGCATTGCGGGAGGAAAAACGCCTCTGTCAAGCATGAGTCCGAGCATTGTCCTGAAAGACAAAAAGCCGTATCTGGCGATTGGTTCGGCAGGCGGACCGAGAATTATTACAGGAACTCTTCAGGGAATCATTAATGCAATTGATTTTGATATGAATCCGGAACAGCTTGTCAATGCTCCATATGTGAACTGCCTTACAAGGGAGCAGGGACTGGAGGCGGAATTCGGTATTTCTCAGGATACGCTCAGGCTGCTTGAAGAGAGAGGGCATAAACCCGTATGTATAGAAGCGGATCAGGCGATGAGCACAATGGTCAACAGCGTTATGCTTAAGGATGGGGAGTATTATGCAGCCGGAACAAAGAGAGTGGACGGCTGCGGCGGTGTTCTCTTATCAAATGGAAATATTATTTTAGAAGGGATCAGCCAGGAGATTTCCTGACGCAGGTTTGGCTGTTTCGTATAGGCCGCCGGAGACGGCCTATACGAAACGGTGAAGAAAGCGAAGAATTTTACTGTGAAATAAAAAAGTTTCCGCTTGTCGGCCCTGGGCTTTCAGCAGAAACTTTTTTTATATGGTTTATTAGTTGTTAACAGTTACGTTAACAGCCTGTAATCCACGAGCGCCTTCTGTAACTTCGAAGGAAACGGACTGTCCGTCTTCTAATGTTTTGTAGCCGTCCATAGCAAGACCGGAGAAATGTACGAAAATATCGTTGCCCTGCTCGTCGCTGATGAAGCCGTAGCCCTTCTGTGAGTTAAACCATTTTACTGTACCTTTATTCATGAAAGATACCTCCTATTATATTATTTTTATTATATTTTCTATATAAAACAAAAAATCACATATCTTTGTAAATCAACAAACCGATTTACAACAAATATGTGAAATCAAAGCTTTATCAAAAATACGAGTTTAATATAGCACGCTCTGGCGGTTTTGTCAAGAAAGATTTAAAAATTTACATCAGATTTAGCAATATTTTAGTATAAACGCGATTTGCCCTGCCGTCTTCTCTAAGGCCTGACCGAAACCCGCTCCGGTTTGCAGCCCCGTCCAAGCCGGCGCCGGGGGGCCGGAACCCTCAATCGTTACTGTTCACCCTCCGCCAAAAAGCGGCATGGTGCGAACAATAACACGCTTCGCGATGCACAGAAACGGCAAAAAGCGCCGTTTCGCGCCGTGGAACTCGGGATTTTCGTGCAGAATACGCACGAAAACACCTCGCGGAACACAACCGTGTGAACAGTAACCCTCAATCCGCATTTAACTGTGTTAAAAAAATGATAAAATTGCAATGTTTTTCCATTTATTGTACAATGAAAATGGAAAGGTTACTGTTAATGTGAGAAAATAAGATGAGGGGAGAAAGAGTTATGAGTAATACGAAGAAAAAATTACCGTTGGCTTTCTGGATTTTTACAGGTCTTCTTCTGGGTATCCTGGCTGGTATGGGATTAATGAAAACGCCGGAGATTGCGACCACGTATATTAAGCCATTCGGCACCCTGTTCCTGAACCTTGTGAAGTTTATTGTTGTTCCGATTGTGCTTTTCTCGATTATGTCCGGCGTGATATCCATGAGGGATATACGGAAGGTGGGGAGCATCGGGGTAAAAACCATTGTCTATTATATGTGTACGACGGCATTGGCTGTTGTGATTGGCCTGGCGCTTGCCAATGCATTCAAGGGAAGCTTCGGCGAGATATCTGCCTCAGGGCTCGAATATACGGCAAAAGAGGCTCCCAGCTTTATCGAAACCCTGGTCAACATCTTCCCGAGCAATGTGATTGGGCCGATGTCGGAAGCCAATATGCTGCAGGTTATTGTGATAGCGCTGTTTTTTGGCTTCGGCGTGATTTCAGTCGGGGAAAAAGGAAAGCCGTTCGCAGATTTTGTGGAGAGCGCGAATGCAATCTCCATGGTGATTATGGGAACAATCATCAAGTTCAGCCCAATCGGTGTTTTCTGCCTGATTACGCCCGTAGTGGCGGAAAACGGACCGGATATTCTGGGCAATCTGCTGGCGGTTCTGCTGGTCGCCTATGCCGGATATATCATCCATATGGCCGTAGTATATTCGTTTACGGTAAAAACGTTTGGTAAAATCAGCCCCCTCAAGTTTTTCGGAGGAATGTCGCCTGCGATGATTATGGCTTTTTCCAGCGCTTCTTCGGTGGGAACCCTGCCTCTTAATCTGGAATGCGTGGAAAAGATGGGCGGAAAGAAAGAAGTGGCAAGCTTCGTCCTGCCGCTCGGAGCTACAATCAATATGGACGGTACCGCCATTTATCAGGGCGTCTGTGCAATCTTTATAGCAACCTGTTACGGCATTAACCTGACTTTGGGACAGCAGATTACAATTATCCTGACAGCCACGCTGGCATCGATCGGAACAGCTGGGGTGCCGGGAGCAGGAATGATTATGCTGGCCATGGTGCTTCAGAGCGTCAACCTGCCAATCGAGGGAATTGCTCTTGTTGCGGGAATTGACAGAATATTCGATATGGGCAGGACGACGGTCAATATCACAGGCGATGCGGCATGTGCGCTGATTGTTTCGAAAATGGAGGAAAAAAGCGCGCGGCGGTGAAAGCAGTTAAAAACAATACATAGAAAAAGACAGGTTGGCAGGAGACGGAGTTTAACGGATAGGAGCCGGCCCAGGAAGGACATTACCATGTGAAAACGGTGGCCTGTACGCAGAACGTGCAGGCTATCGTTAGTTGTCAGAATGTACGGCCCATGATAGAATGATACCAGAATAACAAACAGGGAGAAATGCCATATGAAATCTTTAGTTTTAGCAGAAAAGCCCTCCGTGGCCCGCGATATTGCCCGCGTGCTTAAATGCGGCAAGTCATTGAACGGAGCGATGGAAGGCCAGGAATATATCGTAACATGGGGACTGGGACATCTTGTCACGCTGGCGGATCCGGAGGACTACCATCCGCGCTACAAAGAGTGGAAGATGGAGGATCTTCCGATGCTGCCGGATGAGTTTAAGCTGGAGGTCATCAAACAGACGGGAAAGCAGTATAACGCCGTCAAGACACAGCTTTACCGGAATGACGTGAAGGATATTATCATTGCCACCGACGCGGGCCGTGAGGGAGAGCTGGTAGCCCGGCTGATTCTCAAAAAGGCGGGCAGCAGAAAGCCCATCCGGAGACTTTGGATATCCTCTATCACGGATAATGCCATCCGGGAGGGATTTGCCCATTTAAAGGACGGAAGGGAGTACGATAATCTTTATGATGCCGCTATGTGCAGGGCGGAGGCCGACTGGATGGTGGGAATTAATGCCACCAGGGCGCTGACCTGCAAGTATAATGCGCAGCTCTCCTGCGGACGTGTGCAGACCCCGACGCTGGCAATGATTGCAAGGCGGGAGGAAGAGATAAGGCAATTCGTCCCCATACCATATTTCGGAATACGGGGAGAAAGCCGCCAGCCGGCCCTGACGCTTACCTGGCAGGACGGAGGGTCAAAGAGCGCCCGCTCCTTTGACCGGAAAAGGATAGAGGAGCTGGTTCAGGGACTTCAGGGCAAACAAGGTGTGGTGGAGGATGTGAAACGCACCCCGAAGAAGACGTACGCGCCACTTCTTTATGATTTGACGGAACTTCAGCGCGATGCCAATAAACGGTTCGGCTACTCGGCAAAGGAGACTTTGAACATCATGCAGCGCCTGTACGAAAACCACAAGGTGCTGACCTATCCAAGGACAGATTCAAGGTATCTGAGCGCCGATATCGTACCGACGCTGAAAGAGCGCTTAAGAGCCTGCGGCACAGGCCCATATAAGAAGCTGGCGGGGCGGCTTACGGGCCGTCCTCTCCCGGAAAAGCTGTTTTTCGTGGATAACGGCAGGGTATCGGATCACCATGCGATTATTCCGACAGAGCAGTTTGTACAGCTGGACCATATGACAGTGGATGAGCGGAGAATTTACGATCTGGTTGTCCGCCGTTTCCTTGCCGTACTGTATCCGCCTTTCGAATATGAGCAGACTGCTCTCACGGTAAAAGCGGGAAATGAATGCTTTACTGCCAGAGGAGAAATTGTAAAGGCGTCAGGGTGGCGCGAGGCATATGAAAATGAAAGAGAAGAAGAGGAAGACGCAGAGGGGGAGGAACAGGATGTAAAGGCCCAGAAGCTTCCCGACATCAAAAAAGGAGATATCCTAAGCAGTATTACGTTCCGTATGACGGAGGGAAAGACAAAGCCGCCGTCGCCGTTTAACGAGGCTACGCTGCTCTCAGCGATGGAGAATCCGGCAGCCTACATGGAATCAAAGGATCGGGAGATGGCAAAAACGCTCGGTGAGACAGGAGGCCTGGGAACGGTTGCGACACGGGCCGATATCATTGAAAAACTTTTTTCAAGCTTCCTCCTGGAGAAGCGGGGGAAGGAAATTTTCCTCACATCTAAGGCGAAACAGCTTTTGAACCTGGTTCCGGAGGATTTAAAGAAACCGGAGCTGACGGCGCAGTGGGAGATGAAGCTTTCCAAAATAGCAAAAGGGAATTTAAAGCGGGACGCTTTTATGAAGGACATCAGGGAATATTCGGGTGAACTGATTTCCCAGATCAAAGCAGGGGAGGGCAGCTTCCGCCATGACAACCTGACTAATACGAAATGCCCGGTCTGCGGAAAGCGAATGCTGCTCGTAAAAGGGAAAAACAGCGAGATGCTGGTCTGCCAGGATCGGGAATGCGGCCACAGGGAGACGATCGCCAGAACCTCTAATGCCAGGTGCCCGGTCTGCCACAAGAAGCTGGAGCTGAGAGGAAAGGGCGAAAGTCAGATCTTCGTCTGCCGGTGCGGTTATAAAGAAAAACTGAAGGCATTCCAGGAGAGAAGGAAGAAAGAGGGCGCCGGGGTTTCCAAAAAAGACGTGGCAAAATATTTGAACCAGCAGAAGAAAGAGGCCGAGGCACCGCTTAACAATGCGTTTGCACAGGCGCTCAAGGGAATTAAGCTGGACGATTAACGGCCGGAAGCAAATTATTACATTAGATGACAGAAGCAGGGGGACAAATGGATAAGAATAAAATCCTGATAATCGAGGATGAGGCAGCCATCCGGGAGCTGCTCTGCATGAACCTGGAAGCCGTCGGATATGAGACGGATACGGCCTGTGACGGTATGCAGGCGGAACTTAAGATAGAGGAAGACAGGGGAGGGTATGATCTGGCCCTTGTGGATGTGATGCTCCCCGGACGCGACGGTTTTGATCTGATCGGAGGGCTGAATAAAAAAGAGATTCCCTGCATATTTCTTACCGCTAAAGCGGACGTGGCTTCCAAGGTCAGGGGGCTGCGCCTGGGGGCGGAGGACTATATTGTAAAACCGTTTGAAATGATGGAATTATTTGCGAGAGTGGAAAATGTCTTAAAACGCAGGAGTAAACTGAAGAATACAATTGAAATTGACGGCTGCCGGATTGATTTGACCGGCCATAAGGTGTTTGAGGAGGGGCAGGAGATTCAGCTGAAGCCGATGGAATACGATTTGTTTCTTTTTCTATGCCGCAACCGGAACGTGGCTTTTACAAGGAACCAGCTTTTAGACAGAATCTGGGGCGGTGATTATGAGGGAGAGACGAGAACGGTGGATGTCCATGTCGCCAGTTTAAGGAAAAAACTGAAGGCAGCATCCAGGATACAGACAATTCCCAAGCTGGGATACCGCCTGGAGGTTTAAAGCCTATGAAGCTTACAAAAAAACTGCTGCTCATCATTTCTGCCAGCCTGGCCGGAGCCCTGCTGGCAGTCAGTATTCTGGCAATCTGGCAGATGCGTTCCCAGAGTATTTCCATGGCTGTGGACAATTACGACAGGCAGATGGACTCAATTTCCTATGTGTTTTCTGAGATTGGCACCAGGGAAGATTTTGAGGCCATGGGGGATATCGCCGCTGAGGCGTATTTGAAATACCAGTTCCGAAAGTGCTATAAAGATGGCTATGCTCTGCTGAAAGGGAGTGAGAGCATTGTCAATCTGACCGATTATGAGATTCTGGCTCCCGATATCCTGAAGGAGCCGTATCTGATTCAGCATCTGGGAAAACAGGCAGTGCTGCTGATGAAGAGAGAAATCACCCAGTTTCCCGGCTACGATGTGCTGATGGCTCAGAATATTACGCCCTATTATCAGGAAATAGAACGGCGTGCCGCGTATCTGGCCCTGCTTTGCACAGGTGTCTGGCTGATAACCGTGACCGCCGCTTTTTTCCTGACCCATAAGGCGCTGATGCCTCTGAATGAGCTGACAAAGGCCGCGGTAAAGATTGGTAACGGAAATCTCAGCGAGAGGGCGCCGGTGCAAAGCCAGGATGAAATCGGGGAATTTGCCGAAGTCTTTAACCAGATGACGGAAAAAGTGGAGAAACAGGTTGAAGATCTGCAGCTGCTCCTGGGGGCTCTGGCCCATGAGATAAAGACTCCGATGACAGCGGTGATTGGTTATTCCGACAGCCTGCTGCACGTGAATTTATCCGGGGAACAGAAAGAGAGGGCGCTTAAGGAGATTCACCATGCCGGCCTCAGGCTGGAGCGTCTGTCTTCCAAGATGTTAAGCTTTCTCGGCTCTTATGAGAACGATGAAATCCGGTTTGAGACAATTCAGGTAAGAGAATTATTGCAGAACGCGCTAAAAGATACCAAGCCAATTTGGGTAGAAAAACAGATTCAAATCGAGTGGAATGTGCAGGATTTTCCGCTCAGGGCCGACAGGGAGCTTTTCCTTTCTCTTCTTTATAACCTGATTCATAATGCGGTAAAGGCATCGGAGCCTTTCAAAAGATTGTGGATTGAAGCAGATAAAGAGAAGAACACGATTGTGATAAGGGACGAGGGCTGCGGCATACCTGCAAAGGATCTGCCGCATGTGACGGAAGCCTTTTATATGGCGGATAAATCCAGAAGCAGAAGCGAGGGAGGCTCCGGGCTGGGGCTGGCTCTTTGCAGAAAAATTGCATCGCTGCATTCTGTCAGGCTTGAGATAAAGAGTCCCTGTGCACCCGGAAAGAATACGGGCGGAACCGAAGTTACCCTGCACCTTCCCGTTTACAAAACGTTTACAATTTGATGAGGATTTTGACGCCGCAGGAAGGTATACTGTGAGTACTTAGCAAAGAAGGATAAAGGAGTGGAGAGTAAATGAAAAGAAAATTATCAATCCGTCTGCTTCTTGTGACGGCTGCTGTGACAGGACTCGCTTCAGGCTGCGGCACAGGCGCGCACCAGCAGGTAATCGGTGAGAAACAGGAAACACGGACCGAGCAGGAGAATATAACGGAAGGCACATCGGCTGACGGCGCGGCCGACCGGCATGAACTGAGAGTGGCGGAGCAGGTACAGGCTCCGGAGCGTTATAAAACAGAGGTGAAGGATAAGGGGCTGTATCTCACGGCAGATGCATCAGTTGAGGTTCCTGATTTGGATCGTGCCCTGATTAAGAAGTCACGCGCCGTTAATTTTACAAAAGAAGAATACGAGAAGGTAAAGGAAGTATTATCGAAAGAACTGGAGCTTGAATGGGGAGAAGGGAAGACGGACCGGCGCTATCTTCAATATGAAGGAGGAGTCTGGGACTATGTGGATGTTACGGATGCCGACAATGCGGAAATAATCAAGAAGGCGGAAGGCGGCAGTGAAAACAGCGCCTATGACGAGGTCACGAATGTGAGCGGGACCGGAGCGGACGGAAGCAGTTACCAGCTCAGCTACCGGACGGGCACAGGGGATATCACACCGCCCACAACGCTGATTTGGCTGTCAAAACGAATAGAGGATGGACGCTACATCGACAAAACGGCAGTCATCCATAAGAGCGGGGACGAAGAATCCGCCGCACGGTCCGAGCTTGCCGGACAGCTTCAAAAGAAAGCGGAGGCGCTGGTTGCAGAAGCCGGATTCAAGAACTATAAGGTTTATAACACAAGATGGAGGGAATCGTTCTACCGCACGAAGGAGGGGAATTTATCCGAATTTGAGTACTGGCTCACATTTACGCCTTCGATAGACGGAATCGGATGCACCTGGACGAATGCCGACCTGATGGGAAACTCAGTGCTGAACGGCCCCTATATCGACCTCCTTTTAAAGGAAGACGGTACGCTGAACTATATGAGGATAATAGGGAAGGAAGAGATAGAGATCAGCGGCGCGGACGGAACGTTTCTTCTCCCCTTTGAGGCCATTCACCAGCTCTTCGAACAGTATTGCAAAGACTTTTATGGGAACAGCGGTGAACAGGAGGGGGAGGCGGTTCTGAAGGACGGGAAAACGCAGATAGGCCGGACAGAAGCCATAACCCGCCTGAATGTCAACAGTGTCAGGCTGGAGTATGCTTTCATTAAACGGGAAAACGCCGCCGCCAACTCGGAGCAGGAACTGATACCTGTATGGAACTTTTACGGAAGCATATCACGCGGCCCGACAATCGGAGAGGAAGACAGACCGCAGGGCATGGTGGAGAATGTAATTCTGCCGGAAGGGATTATTCTTTCCATCCGCGCGGATGACGGCCGGATTCTGGTGGAATAAATATGTTGATGGAATGTTAAAAAATGATAAGATAACCGGCATCTTTTATTAATACAATAATAACCTATCTTTCAAATTTCTTTATATTTACAAAAGAAATCAGACGAAAATGAAAGGTTAATTAAAACACTGATAAGGAACGGCCAAACCCCTTCCCTTTTTCTAAAACCAGAATACAATGAAGGTAGGTTGAAAATAGAAAAAGGAGGGACGACATATGAACCTGGTTGCTATTTTACTTATTATTGTATATGGCATCATCGGAGGACTTTCCACTGCGGTTCTTACCATAAGCCTGCCGGTGCTGATTATCTGGAAATTTTACAGGAAGTTTAAATACCATAAGGCATTGACCGATTAGTTAAAAAGATGCCGCCAAGAATGAAAAAGAATATGGAAGATCGGATAACATGAGTTGTCAGCAGCCGAAAGAACCCGGCGGCGGGCAACTCATGTTTTTTCTTTTAACAGGAAAGTTCTGTGTGAACAGTAACCCGGTGCTGACTCTTTATTCGATAAGTCCGAAAGAGGTATTTCACGGATTCAGCAGACATGGTATAATTTAGTTATAAACAAAACAGGAGGGAGCCATGGATTTAGATTTACTGAAGCTGTTCGGCACACTCAGGCCCTACGGCAGCAGAACGAATGACCGCCTCTTTTTACGCTCCATAAGACGCAGGGCGGCCTATTTCATAAAACACTCCCCGGAGTACCGTGCAATCTGTGAAGATGCCGGTTTCCATCCGGCCGTTTTAAAAAACATGAAATCGTTAGAGCAGATTCCGGTCATCCCCACACTGTATTTTAAACGGAATAAAATAGGAATCAGGCGTGGGCCGGCAGTGGAAGTCACTTCCTCCGGAACCGGGGGAACGGCCAGCAGGCTTAGTTATTCCGTCTGGGAGATATGTCTTTTGGCGGCAATGGCCGTCAATCTCGGGCGGATTCACGGGCTCTTTTCCCGCAGGCCGGTTCATTATATTATGCTGGGATACCAGCCCTCAAAGGAAAACAAAGCGGTGATTTCAAAGACAGCCTGGCTGTCCACTCTGTATGCGCCGGCAATCAGCAGGCGTTATGCCCTGGAATACCGGAAGGGCGTAAGAGGAGAAAGCGGTACCTATACCCTCAATCTGCCGGGAATACTGGAGAATCTGGCGCGTTGTGCAGAGGGCACACATCCGGTCAGGCTGGTTGGTTTTCCCTCCTATACCTATTTTTTACTCAAAAAAATGAAACAGGAAAACATAATATGCCGGCTACCGGGGGACTCCCGTGTGATGCTTGGCGGGGGATGGAAGCAGTTTGAGAAAGAGGAAATTCCAAAAGAGGAATTATACACGCTGATTAGGGAGGTCCTTGGGATAAACAAAACCCGGGTGCATGAATTTTTCGGCGCGGCCGAGCATCCGGTTCTTTACTGCAGCTGCAAAAACCATCATTTTCATATTCCGGCTTATGCAAGGGTTTTGATCCGCGATACGGAGACGCTGGAGGCGCTTCCCAAAGGCCGCGCCGGGCTGGTAAACCTGTTGACGCCCATTGGTTCGGATCTGCCTCTGATGAGCGTGATGACGGATGACATTGGGGTGCTGCATGACAAAAAAGAGTGCGGCTGCGGCATTAAAAGTGATTATCTGGAGATTCTGGGGAGGACGGGGGCAAAGGGAATACGGACATGCGCCGCCGGAGCGGCGGACTACTGGCAGGGAATATAACGTCCGGCAAAATAGCAGAAAACAGAGCGGTACAAGCGGCAAATTCTCCGGTAGTGTATAAAATAAAGTAAAGCCAACGAAGGATTATTTTTATGAAGAAAAGAATTCCGCTGGAAAAAGCAGCCCTTCAGGTCTGTATTGATAGTGAAAAGCAGCCCCGCATTTATCAGTTAACGCCCCGTCAGGGCAGAATCAAGCTGGATGAGGTGCAGGACGCGCCGGTAGCCATGTACCCGGCGTCGGTATGCACCGTGAATTTTGATACCGGAAGATGGGGGATTATTCGGGTATTTATTGTAAGACCGGAAAATTATACCGGAAATACAGGCACTATTTTTTACATCCATGGAGCCGGCTGGGTATTCGGAAATTTCCATACCCATGAAAAGCTGGTCAGGGAACTGGCGGCCCGAACCGGTTCGCTCGTCGTATTTCCGGAGTACAGCCTATCGCCGGAGGCTAAATATCCTGTCGCCATAGAGCAGTGTTACAGGCTGCTCTGTTCGCTTCCTGCTTTCACATATGGTACGGGAGGGCCGTTTAACCTTGAACGGCTGACCGTTGCAGGGGACAGCGCGGGAGGGAATATGGCTGCGGCGTTGACACTCATGGCAAAATACAGAAACGGCCCCAAGATTCACAGGCAGCTTTTGTTTTATCCCGTAACGGACGCCTGCTTTGATACCTGCACCTATATGAAATTCGCAAAAGATTATTATCTGTACCGGGACGGAATGATATGGTTCTGGAACCAGTATACGGCGAATGAGGCTGAGCGCGCCCAGATAACGGCGTCCCCGCTCCGGGCCTGTCCGGAGCAGCTTGCCGGACTGCCGGCAGCATTAATCATAAACGGGGAGGCGGATGTACTGCGCGACGACGGCGAGGCTTACGCCTCTAAGCTGCTACTGGCGGGAGTAGATGTGACGGCGGTCAGAATCAGGGCAACGATCCATGACTTTGTAATGCTGAATGCCCTCGACCAGACGAATGCATGCAGGGCTGCGATGGATTTGGCTGTAAGCTGGCTGGAAAGAAAGTAATAAAGGAAGATACCGGAGAGAAAGAGGAAATCAAGATGGTTTTTCTGGATGGACAAATAACGGATTTTGCCGATAATATCGAGGCGGTAAAACAGATAAAAAAGAAGATTGTAAAAACGCTTTCGGGAGGGAGCCTGGATCCGGAAATCGTGATTCAGGCTGCAGACCGTCTGGCTGCCGATATCATGTCCGGCAGGTCATGCATGGCGGATGGGGAATGGCCTGCGATAAGCCGGGATTATCTGCCTGCTTCTTTTGCCGGGTATTTCACGGCAGATTCTCTGAGGAAGAAACGAAGGCTGGAGCTTCCGGAAATACCGGACTGCCCGGAGGAGGGAAAACGCTTTTTTAGAGAACCTCTGGGAGTGCTGCTGCATATCGCATCCGGAAATTCGGCCGGTCTGCCCGCATACAGTGTTCTGGAAGGACTCCTGGCAGGAAATATCAATATTCTCAAGCTGCCCTCCGGGGCCGGGGGCCTGTCCCTTTATATTTTGAAAAAACTGACGGAATACGAACCGCGGCTGAAAGAATACATCTATATACTGGACACGCCCTCCGGTGATAAAAGGGTGATGGAGATGCTGATGCGTCTGGCCGGAGGGATTGCAGTGTGTGGCTCTGATGAGACGGTTCGGGCGGTGAGGGAGAGCGCCCCGGTTAATGTCAAAATTATCGAATGGGGCCATCGGCTGAGCTTTGCTTATATTGCAGATATGGATGTCCCGGAAGAAAAACTTGAAGGCCTGGCACGCCACATTTTCAGTACAAACCAGCTTCTTTGCAGCTCCTGCCAGGTTGTTTATCTGGATACGGATAACTTTGAGGAGGTAAAGAAGTTCGGCCTCCGGTTCTCATTAGTGATGGAGCGGGAAGGAAGGCGGTATGGGAATCCGCTGTTTATCAGGGGAAAAACAGCCGTTGAGAGGCTGACCCAAAAGCTTGAGCTTGCCGGAGGAACGGAAAGGAACGGGAAGAAAGGTCCGGCCGAACGCTATATATACCCGGCCGGTCATGGGAGCGTGACCTGTATAAACGACAGCAGACTGGAATTATCCGGGCAGTTCGGCCATGTCCTGGTCAAGCCGCTTCCCCAAAAAAAGATTTTCTCCCTTTATCCATGTAAAAGACACCTTCAGACAGCAGGAATTTATCCGGAAAGCGCTAGTCTGATAAAGACATTGGCAAGATGCGGCCTGACGAACTTATGCAGTCTTGATAATATGGGCAGTTTTGGAATATTGAGTTCCCATGACGGGACATTCGCATTGCGGGAATACACGAGGATTACGGAATATAAAACAGGAAGTGGGGGAGGATTATGAACTATCTGATTGGGATTGACGTGGGGACATCGGCGACAAAAACAGTGTTATTTGATGGAGAAGGGACGGTTATTGCTTCTGCCTCTAAGGAATATGGAATGATTCAGCCGCAGAACGGCTGGGCTGAACAGAATCCGGGGGATTGGAAGAATGCCGTTCTTGAGACGCTTTCAGAAGTCAGGGAGCGGTCGGGAGTTCCGGCCGGGGCGATAAAAGGAATCGGGCTTTCCGGACAGATGCATGGCCTTGTGATGCTGGATGAAGACAATGAGGTAATCCGTCCCTCCATCATCTGGTGCGACCAGAGAACCGGCGGACAAGTGGAGGAGATGCTGCAGATTATGCCGCGGGAGAGGTGGATAGAGCTGACTGCCAATCCGCCGCTGACCGGCTGGACTGCGGCAAAAATTTTGTGGGTAAAAAAGCATGAGCCGGAGAATTATCAAAAATGCCGCCATATATTGCTGCCAAAGGACTATATCAGGCAGGTGCTGACCGGCGTGTTTGCAACGGAAGTTTCGGATGCCAGCGGCATGCAGCTTTTGGATGTGCAGGGCCGCTGCTGGTCTGAGGAGGTTCTGCGCGCTCTGGATATTGACAGGTCCCTCCTGGGGGAGGTATACGAATCCTGTGAGATAACGGGAACCCTTCTGCCTGAGATAGCGGAGCGGACAGGCCTGAATGCGGATACGATAGTGGTCGGAGGAGCCGGCGACAATGCGGCAGCGGCGGTGGGGACCGGTGTTGTAGCGGACGGCGCCGCATTTACAACGATTGGGACATCCGGGGTGGTATATGCCCACAGCAGCAAGCTTGCCGTGGATCCGAAGGGGAGGGTGCATACATGCTGCTGTGCCGTTCCGGGAGCATGGCATATGATGGGAGTGACCCAGGCCGCCGGTTTATCCCTGAAATGGTTCTGCGGACAATTCTGCCAGGATTATATGGTGGAGGCGGAGCGTCAGGGAAGAGATGTCTATGATTTAGTGAATGAAGCGGTCCAGGAGATAAAACCCGGCAGTGACAGGCTTATTTACCTGCCCTATCTGATGGGAGAGAGGACACCTCATTTGGATCCGGACTGCCGCGGCGTATTTTTCGGACTGTCGGCCATCCATACGAAAAGCCATCTTTTAAGAGCCGTCATGGAAGGAGTTGCGTATTCGCTCTTCGACTGCAGCGAAATTCTTGGGGATACGGGTGTGAAAATCACAGAGATGATGGCCTGTGGCGGCGGAGGGAAAAGTCCTGTCTGGAGGCAGATGCTGGCCGATCTTTACGGCTGTCCGGTTAAGACGGTGAAGCAGCAGGAAGGTCCGGCTCTTGGAGCTGCGATACTGGCCGGCGTGGGCTGCGGTATTTATAACAGTGTTGAGACAGCCTGCGGCCGTCTGCTGAGGATGAGCAGCAGCACGGAGCCGGAGGAAGAAAACACGGTGCTCTACAGACAGTTCCACTGTCTGTACCAAAGACTTTATAGCAGTCTGAAAGAAGATTTTAAAGAGCTTGCCGGACTGTAAGACGGTGTGGGAAGGAAAAGGAGACGCCAATGATACCTGCTATAGAAAACAGACGAAGCATGGCGTTAACAGTACTTTACCGTAAACATTCAAATCCCTCCTTCATATCATAAAGAAGGAGGGATTTATTATGTCAGAACGTTCATACACACCCAGAGATATTTTTGCAGATATTCTTGAAGACAATGAACCGCAGGCTGTTGCCTGGGTCAGGGGAGATGCCGCTCATCCGGCCTTAAGCGGCATGATCAAATTTTATAAGACGCCGTATCAGGGTGTACTTATTGAAGCCGAAGTATTCGGCCTTCCGGATAAGGGACGGCCGTCTCAGAGCAATTACTATGGATTCCATATCCACGAAAATGGAAACTGCAGCGGTACGGCGGCAAGCCCGTTCGCTAACGCCGGTTCCCATTACAACCCGTCTAAAGCACCTCATCCGTTACATGCCGGTGACTTCCCGCCTCTGCTGAGCAATCAGGGGTATGCCTGGATGTCCTTCTATGATAAGCGGTTTTCGCTCCAGGATATTCTGGGGAGATCCGTAATCATCCACAACCAGCCCGATGACTTTACAACCCAGCCGTCAGGTAATTCCGGCGCGATGATAGGCTGCGGCGTAATCATGAAGAATTAGGTCACTGTTCACACGGTTCCGTTCCTCCGGACTTCAGTTTCACCAGCAGCCTGCGGGTCAGGATTACCGATGTGATGGTGAAATAAATTTCCAGCGCGCTGCTGACGATTCCGACCAGAATCAGGAGGAAAGCCGAACCTGCTACGATCCCTGCCCACGCAAAGAGGCAGGAACCGTAGCGGGACGGATCCGTGCGGTATTCCTTCAGGATAATCAGGAAAAGACTAGCCAGCAGAAGAACGGCGGCCATAAATGCAAATATAATATGAAGAAACGATTTAAACGGCATCTCCTCCGGCAGATAGGGGGTAGTGATGGCACAAAAAAGCAGGACAAGTGAAGAGGGAACCAGGAAGGTTCCTTTTGGTTTCTGTTTCATAAGCCGGATAGCGGTGCGGAGAGAGTAGTAGAAATACGCTCCCACCAGAACTCCCCACAGAACGAAGGCGTCTTTCCTGTGCAGATAGTTGCCGATAACGGAAAAATTCGTTGTAAACCACCCGTATCCTTTGACAAAAAGGATGGTATAAGCCGGAATAATAATATAAGCTGTCAGGTTAAGCATAATGCAAAAATTCCTCTCCAAATAAATTTACAAAAGAGTAGTATACCAGAATGTAAAAGATATAGGGTGAAATTTTTATAGTATTTTTGTTAAATTTTTATAATACTGTAAATTTTGTTTTTTAACAGCTTTATAAAATTCCGTAAATAACCTGCCTGTGCAGGCTATTGTCGCTCATACCATTAAGCAGGTTTTAACCTAATTATCCGTTAGTTCTTTAATTGCTTTGACTATTCTGTTTAATCCCTCTTCCAGCATGCTTTGCGGGCAGGCAACTGTCATTCTAAAATATCCAGCTCCGGATTCGCCAAATACATGACCGTTTTCAATCAATAAATCATACTTTGTTATCAGTAATTCAAATAATTTTTCGTAATCTACATATGCTCCTAAATTTATCCAGGCTAAAAACGTCCCCTCAGGCTTTTTGTATTTTACTTTCGGAAGATGTTTATTAAGATAATCCACTAAAAAATCAAAGTTCTGCTCAACATATTCCATGACTTCATCAACCCAATATTCGCATTTATTATAAGCGGTCTCTGTTAAAACCATATCAAGCGGCGGGGCAAAACTAATATAATGTTTTTTCCTTGTTTCTTTGTGCCATATTTGTTTTAACTCTTCATCATCTATGATTATTTGTGAAATTGGTACCCCTCCGACATTGAAGGTTTTGCCTAAAGCCACGGCAGTAATAATTTTACTGTAATCACTTATCGTCTTAAGTGGATGATGCGTTACATTAGCTCGTGTTAAATCGCAATGCAGTTCATCAGAGAAAATTAAAACATCGTTTTCTTGACATAAATCGACTATTTTCTTTAATTCATCCTTTGTCCATACCCTGCCTACCGGATTATGCGGTGAACATAAGATTAGCATTGTATTATTAGGATCTTTTAATTTGTTTTCTAAATCAATAAAATCAATGCTATAATTCTCATCGTTATTTATTAACTGATTATTAACTATTTTTCTATCAGTTCCTTCTATTAACTCGGCAAATGGATAGAATACAGGCTCCTGAATAATAACTCCTTCCCCTTTTTTTGTAAAACCTCTTAAGATAAAACCCAATGCAGGCAGAACACCCGGCGAATAAAAGATGGAATCTTTTGAAATGGTCCAATTGAATCGTCTTTTATACCATCCTTGAACAGATTCAAAATAGCTGTCGCCCGGCATAGAATGTCCAAGAAATCCATGCTCAACCCTTTTAATCAGTGCTTCAGTTATTTCATCAGCAACTTTAAATTCCATATCCGAAAGCCATAGAGGCAATGCTGTCTCTGATACTCTGCTGTCCACAAAATCTTTATGATCCCATTTAACACAATCCGTTCCTTTTCTATTGTATAGCTTGTCTAAAATTAATTTTCCCATAGCGACGCTCCTTTTACTATTTTATATATCTCTTATTATCTATAACACAGAAGATTGTGAGGAACAACTTAACAGAATTCCATATAGAGGGCGATTAAAAATAAGATTGTGTCATCACAGTAGACGTTTACACGTAATTTAGATATAATGTGTATATAAAACTGCTTTACTACGCTAAAATTTATGCTTTTAGAACCTTTCTGTGAAACGAGGTGGATTTATATGTCGGAATACCTGATGGAATTAGGCAGCATTCTTAGAAAAGTGAGAAAATTACGTGGTTTAACTATCCAACAGCTAGCAGATAAAATCCAGAAAAGTAAATCAACGTTGTCAAAATACGAGCGCGGCGAAATATCAATAGATATTCTTACTATTAAGGAAATTTCTCGGGTTTTAAATATAAGCATTGATGAGTTATTACCTGGAACCGCTGATAATTCAAGTCAACATTGCTATCCTTCCACTGCAAATGTCCCATCATTTTTTAAAAACAATACACGTTTTTATTCTTATTATTATGATGGCCGGAATAAAAATATAATTTGTTCCGCTTTATTGGTTAAAAATGCTCATGATGATAACTCTATCGGCGTTCATATGTACATGAATATAAAAGATATAAATTACCCTCAGGCATGTGAAAATACATACTATGGTCTGATGACTCATCATGATATAATTACTAGAATCGACTTCATTAATCGTGATACTTCAGTAGAAAAAGCATCAATAGCTATTCTCTCTCCATTTGTTGAAAATGATGAAAGATGGGGGCTTTGGTCAGGAATTTCTACAAGGCCGGTAATGCCGGCCTCAATAAAGATGCTCTTTACAAAAACTCCCCAAAAGACAGACATAGACCTAAAAAAGAAACTAATGTTAACACAAGAAGATTACAAACTAATAAAACTTTATAATATGTTTACCGTATTTTAAACAATACAATCAAAGAAACAGCAGTGAGGAACAGTCTGTCCCCGGCCGTCATAAACTAAAAGAAAAAGGATAACACATTTATGACGGTAAAAAGTGTCAATACAAGAAATCTGACGAAAGCGGAACTGGATAAAGAAGACGCGCGTATTAAAGAGATGACGGCGGCAGAGCTTCGTAATTTCAGGGAGAGCTTTGACGCGGACCAGATGGGTTTTGCCGGCAGGAAGGAGGGTGTCTGATATGGAAATCAACCGTCTTCTGACGCCATATAATTACAGCAACGGTCTGGAGAGCCGTATCAAATACATTGTAATCCATTATGTAGGAGCTACAGGCGGAGCAAAAGCCAATTGTGAGTATTATGCAAGCAAATACATCGGGGCCAGCGCCCACTACTTTGTGGGCTTTGAAGGAGAGATATGGCAGTCGGTGGAAGAGCGCAATATCGCCTGGCATTGCGGAGCCAATGCATATAAGCATCCCGAGTGCCGCAATTCCAACAGTATCGGAATTGAGCTGTGTGTCAGAAACAAAGGAAGTCAGGCGGCAACCAGCCGGGATTGGTACTTTGAGGATGCCACGGTGCGTTCGGCTGTGGCCCTGACCAGAGAGCTGATGGAAAAATACAAGATAACGGCAGACCGGGTGGTCCGGCATTATGATGTCACCGGTAAAATATGCCCGAATCCTTTTGTCTATAATCATACGGATCATACCTGGGAGGAGTTTAAAGCCGCGCTTAAATCAGCCGGTTTCACACCGGGGTGGGAGAAAGATACTTTGGGCAGATACCGCTATGTACAGGCAGACGGCACCTATGCAGTTAATAAATGGCTGCTGATTAACCACCATTGGTATCTGTTCGGGAAGGACGGATATATGCTGACTGACTGGCAGCGCTGGAATGGCAGCAGCGTCATCGGCCCGAATGATCCGGGAGACTGGTATTTCCTCGACAATACGGTGGATGGGCCGTTGGAGGGGGCATGCTGGCACACGCTGGACAACGGAGCACAGGTGATCTGGTTTGTGGATTAGCAGACGTACCGATTTATTATATTGATTCAATTACGGCTGACAAAAGCGGAGGCGCTGCAAAACCGGTTTATTCCAGTTCTGCAGCGCCTCCGCTTTTGTCAGCCGGCTGCTCCTACTGTATAAGATAAACTTCCGCCATCTGCGAACCAAACTGGCGTGTCTGGGCATGGGTGTCAAAGAAAATATCCACATGTCTGCCCTTTACGCCGCCGCCGACATCCTCTGCCGTGTAAACGGTTCCGTTAATCATCAGTTTGCTTCCGATTGGGATAACCCTGGGATCCACAGCCACCGTATGCCCGGCCGCGGCGATTGCTCCGGAACTGGTATGGCGTCCCCATCCCTCGGAACAGGAACGGCAGGGGCAGTAGGCGGTCAGACGGAAGGTGCCGAGAAGGTGGGCCGTCCTTCCGTCTGTGGCTGCGGCCGCGTTCCCTTTTGTATAGTAGACGGAGTTAGTGAACTTCTGCCCGTCTTTGTAAGCTGCCGCCGAATACGTTCCGTCGGCTAAATTGCTCAGATCAACGGTCGCGGTAAAAGCCGGGGTTCCTTCTTCTCCCACCTGTGAAACCAGGTCATTTCTTTTGGAATCCGGTTTGGCAGGTATTTCACTTACCGTTTCGCCGGTCACGGTGTTCGTGATTTTCAAAAGAATATCGGGAGAGGAGAGCGGGGAAGCCGTCTCATAGGCCCAGCCGGAAATCTGCGTTCCGTTGAAAACGTCAACGCTCCCGACGATGGCGCCTGCTGAGGCAAAAGCCGGTGTTGTATAGAGGAATGTGAGACTTATCATCAGTAAGAGATACTTTAGAATAAACGTTTTTTTCATAATAGATAAACGCTCCTTTCTGTTACCTTACTTACAATAATTACATATCGTAACATAATTTAATAAATATGTAATAATTAGGTAACAGTATTGTATTATACATGATTTCCAGATTTTGTCAAGTTCAAAAAAAACAGACGCTATGACAAGATTATCATTTGTCATAGCGTCTGTTTCTTTGAAAGGACCGGCGTCAAAAAATCTGAGAGCCGTGTCTGTCTTTACTCCACCGCGTATACATCAACTGTTTTCAGACCGTAATTAAGCGCCTGCTGATGTGTGTCGAAAAAGATGTCCAACTTATTGTCGACTACATTCGTTCCGATGTCCTCTACCGTATAAATGGTGTCGCCTATCATTAATTGAGTGCCGATAGGGAAGCGGTTTATATCCGCCGAAATGGTGTGGTTAGCTGTAGGGACGGTTCCTGAATAGGTCAGCTTATGGCCGCCCGGACAACACTGGGAACAGTTACAATATGCAGTTGTCTGGAATTTACCGAGATAAGCTCCCTTCTTTCCAGTTTCCGGTGAGACCGGTACCGGAGCGCTTTTGTCTCCGGCAGGTCCCTGTGACGCTGCCTTCACGCCGGCCGTCTCCTTCTTACTGTATTGGGGAGAGCCGTAAATCCGGTTCTTTCCGGCAGCCGTCTCAACATATCCCTCCACGATAAAGGATGTGCCTTCAAGGCTGTCCCAATTCACAGTGTAAGAAAAGGCGTGATTGCCGTTTCCCATGCTATTTGCTAAATCACTACGGTATTGGTCTGCTGTCACTCTGGCAAGTTCCTTTGCCTCGGTAGTTCCGTCTGTGTAAACATAGAGGACTACGGAAGCACTTTTGTCAGGATTGTCCGTATCAACTGCCCATCCGCTTATGACGGAACCGGTAATCGGGTCCATCTCGCCGTTTGAATTGTCGGCGAAGGATGTAAACACACCCATCAGCATACAAATGATGGTCAGAGTTGCTACGGCAAATCCATGGCGTAATCTTGTTCTCATGATTTTCCTCGCAATCCGGTTTTATTTTGTTTTGGCAATGGAAAGCCCGTTTGACGCGCAATCCATCATGTTTCATAAATATTATGATGTATTATCATTATATTACAAAATTATTAAAAGTCAAGATAAACAGCGGAAGCGCCCTGTATGGGTAGTGCAAAAAACGCTTATAAAACGTTGCTTTTGACCAATTCCGGAGAACAAGCTATAGATGAAAACAGGTCCGATGGATACTTGATATTGTGGAAAAAACTGGAAAACCAATTCAGATTTTATTAAGAAAAATATTTTTCTAAAAATTTCTAAAAAATTAGAAAAACGGGTTGACAAAAGGAAGGTGAAGTAATATAGTATCAATGTAGATGTTAGCACTCTCAAAGGTTGAGTGCTAATAAATTAAAAACTTCCTTCCGGGAAGATGGATACTGAGAAAGGATGAATGCAGATGGAACTGGATGAGAGGAAAGAAAAGATATTAAAAGCGATAATCCAGACCTATCTGGAAACGGGGGAGCCGGTCGGCTCCAGGACGATTTCCAAGTATTCCGACCTGCAGCTTAGCTCAGCGACCATACGCAATGAGATGTCCGACCTGGAGGAGCTGGGTTATATTATACAGCCCCATACCTCGGCGGGACGTATTCCTTCCGATAAGGGATACCGATTCTATGTGGATCAGTTGATGAAGGAAAAAGAGAATGAAGTCACTGAGATGCAGGAACTGGTGATTCAACGGGTGGACAGGGTGGAACTGCTGTTAAAGCAGCTTGCCAAGCTTTTGGCCGTCAACACGAATTATGCAACAATGATAAGCGGTCCCCAGTATCATCACACGAAACTGAAATTTATCCAGCTTTCCAGGGTAGAGGCAGGGAAACTTTTAATAGTGACGGTTCTGGAGGGCAATATTATCAAGAACTCAATTGTCCGCCTGGACGCAGAGCTGAATGATGATGAGATCCTGAATTTGAACATACTTTTAAACAACAGCCTGAACGGCCTGACAATTGAGCAGATCAATCTGGATGTAATCAGCAATATGAAGGAACAGGCCGGCGACAGACGCCAGGTTGTGGACCTGGTGCTGAATGAAGTGGCTGAGGCAATCAGGGCCAATGAAGAGGACCTGCAGATATATACGGAAGGAACTACGAATATTTTCAAGTATCCGGAACTGAGCGACGGCCAGAAGGCCAGCCAGCTAATAAGTACTCTGGAACAGAAGGAGCTTCTTAAAAATCTCTTTACGGAATCCGGGGAGGGAAGCGAAAAGCATGAAATACAGGTGTATATCGGCAATGAGACCCCGGTTCAGTCCATGCAGGACTGCAGCGTCGTAACGGCCAATTACGTATTGGGAGACGGTCTGCGCGGAACCATTGGAATTATAGGTCCTAAGCGTATGGACTACGAAAAAGTGGTATCTACCCTTCGATCGCTGATGAGCCAGCTGGAAGATACTTTTAAAAATGAAGAAAGGTGAGTTGCAAAGTGAGCGAAGAGATGAAAGATATAGAGATGAATGATATAGAATTGAATGAATTCGCAGCTGCGGAAGAAACAAACGGCATGGCAGCCGATGAAGCGGCAAAAACCGAAGAGACATCGGCGCAGGGAAACAATGAGGCATCAGAAGAGGCGGCCGGTGAAGCTTCCGAGACGGGCGCAAAAGAAAAGAATACCGAGAAAAAGGGGTTCTTTTCCAAAAAGAAAGATAAGAAGGATGAGCAGATTGAAGAACTGACAGACCGTCTGAAGCGCACGATGGCGGAATTTGACAATTTCCGTAAGAGAACGGAGAAGGAAAAAGCGGCCATGTATGAAATCGGGGCAAAGGATATCGTGGAACGGATCCTTCCGGTTGTGGATAACTTTGAGAGAGGGCTTGCAGCCATTCCTGAAGCAGAGGTGAAATCGGCCTTTGCAGAAGGCATGGATATGATATATAAGCAATTATTAAAAACGTTAGAAGAGGCAGGGGTAAAGCCAATCGAGGCAGTAGGCCAGCCGTTCGACCCGAATTTCCACAATGCGGTGATGCATGTGGATGATGAAACACTTGGGGAGAATGTGATTGCCGAAGAATTCCAGAAGGGATATCTCTACCGTGACAGCGTAGTAAGGCACAGCATGGTAAAAGTGGCGAACTAGGCAGCAGAAAAGACAGTTTTAAGATAACAGAGACAACAACACAAATTTAGAAATTTGGTAAACAATTAATTCAGGAGGAAAAAACTATGAGCAAGATTATCGGTATTGACTTAGGTACAACAAATAGCTGTGTGGCAGTTATGGAAGGCGGTAAACCAGTAGTTATCGCCAATACAGAAGGCGTAAGAACAACACCGTCCGTAGTGGCATTTACAAAAACAGGAGAGAGGCTGGTAGGTGAGCCTGCTAAACGTCAGGCAGTTACCAACGCGGAGAAGACCATCTCCTCTATCAAGAGACATGTAGGTACAGACTATAAGGTTTCAATCGACGACAAGAAATATACTCCACAGGAAATTTCCGCTATGATTCTTCAGAAACTGAAAGCAGACGCCGAAAGCTATCTGGGAGAAAAAGTAACGGAGGCTGTTATCACGGTTCCGGCCTACTTTAACGATGCTCAGCGTCAGGCTACGAAAGATGCCGGAAGAATTGCAGGACTGGATGTAAAACGTATCATCAACGAGCCGACGGCGGCAGCGCTGGCCTACGGCCTTGACAATGAAAAAGAGCAGAAGATTATGGTATATGATCTGGGCGGCGGTACGTTCGATGTATCCATCATCGAGATTGGCGACGGCGTAATTGAAGTTCTCGCTACCAACGGCGATACACGTCTGGGCGGTGACGACTTTGATAACAGAGTGACACAGTGGCTGATTGATGAATTCAAGAAAGCAGAAGGCGTAGATCTTTCCGCTGACAAGATGGCCCTTCAGAGACTGAAAGAAGCGGCTGAGAAGGCGAAAAAAGAGCTTTCTTCCGCAACCACAACCAATATCAACCTTCCGTTCATCACCGCTACGAGCGAAGGTCCGAAGCATCTGGACATGAACCTGACAAGAGCAAAATTTGATGAACTGACAAGAGACTTAATTGAGAGAACAGCAATCCCGGTACAGAACGCATTAAAGGATGCCGGAATCACAGCGTCCGAGCTTGGTAAAGTCCTTCTGGTGGGCGGTTCCACACGTATGCTGTCCGCACAGGAGAAAGTAAAACAGCTGACAGGCCATGAGCCGAGCAAGTCCTTAAACCCGGATGAGTGTGTTGCCATCGGTGCGGCTATCCAGGGCGGTAAGCTGGCAGGCGATGCAGGTGCAGGAGATATCCTTCTTCTGGATGTAACTCCGCTTTCCCTCTCTATTGAGACCATGGGCGGCGTAGCTACAAGACTGATTGAGAGAAATACGACAATTCCTACAAAGAAGAGCCAGATTTTCTCCACTGCGGCCGATAACCAGACAGCGGTTGACATTCATGTAGTACAGGGTGAGAGACAGTTTGCAAAAGACAACAAGACATTGGGCAATTTCCGTCTGGATGGCATCCTTCCTGCAAGAAGAGGCGTTCCTCAGATCGAAGTTACCTTTGATATCGATGCCAACGGTATTGTAAACGTGTCTGCCAAGGATCTGGGAACAGGAAAAGAGCAGCACATCACAATCACATCCGGTTCCAACATGTCCGATTCCGATATTGATAAAGCGGTAAAAGAAGCGGCGGAATACGAAGCACAGGATAAGAAGAGAAAAGAAGCGATTGACACGAGAAATGATGCAGATTCCATCGTATTCCAGACTGAGAAGGCACTGGAGGAAGTCGGCGACAAGATCGATGCAAACGATAAGGCCGTTGTCGAGGCAGACTTAAATGCCCTGAAAGAGGCAATCAACAAAGCTCCAATTGATCAGATGACGGATGCCCAGGTTGATGAGATTAAAGCCGGTAAGGAAAAACTGATGGCAAGCGCGCAGGCTCTGTTCGCAAAGGTTTACGAAGCGGCACAGGGAGCGGCAGGCGCACAGGGAGGTCCTCAGCCGGGCCCGGATATGGGCGCAGGCGCACCTCATGATGACAATGTAGTTGACGGAGACTTCAAAGAAGTGTAATATAGCTTCTGACAGTGATTAAGATAAAAAACACGTAGCGGGGATTGGGCAAAGCCCAAGCCCCTTTACGGGTGTTTAGGAGAGGAAGACTTGACATGGCAGAGAGTAAGAGAGATTACTATGAAGTCTTAGGCGTTTCCAGGGATGCTGACGACGCAGCCCTTAAAAAAGCATACAGAGCACTTGCTAAAAAATATCATCCTGACGCAAATCCAGGCGATCAGGCTGCGGCAGATAAGTTCAAGGAAGCTTCGGAAGCCTACAGCGTATTAAGCGATCCGGAAAAGAGAAGACAGTATGATCAGTTTGGTCATGCGGCCTTTGACGGTGCGGCAGGCGGCGCCGGAGGATTCGGCGGCTTTGATTTCAGCGGCGCGGATATGGGCGATATTTTCGGCGACATTTTCGGTGATTTGTTCGGCGGAGGAAGAAGCAGCAGAAGCGCAAGCAATGGGCCGATGCGGGGCGCCAACGTGCGTACCAGCGTGCGTATCACATTTGAAGAGGCGATTTTCGGCTGCGAGAAGGAACTTGATCTGAACCTGAAGGAAGTCTGTGATAAATGTCACGGAACCGGTGCAAAACCGGGAACCCAGCCACAAACCTGTACAAAATGTAACGGCAAAGGAAAAATTATGTATACGCAGCAGTCCTTCTTCGGCCAGATCCAGAATGTTCAGACCTGTCCGGACTGCGGCGGTACCGGCAAGATTATCAAAGAAAAATGTCCGGACTGCTATGGAACCGGTTTTGTCACCAGGAGAAAGAAAATCAAGGTTACAATTCCGGCCGGTATCGATAATGGCCAGAGCCTGCGCGACAGGGGCAACGGTGAGCCGGGTATCAATGGAGGCGAAAGGGGCGATCTGCTTGTAGAAGTAATCGTATCCCCGCATCCGATATTCAAACGCCAGGATACGAGCATCTATTCCACCGTACCGATCTCCTTCGCCAAAGCGGCGCTGGGCGGCCCGATCCGTATCAAGACAGTGGATGGGGAAGTGGAGTATGAGGTAAAAGCAGGTACGCAGACCGACACGAAAGTGCGTCTCAAAGGAAAAGGCGTTCCGTCGCTTAGGAACCGGAATATCAGGGGCGATCATTTCGTGACTCTGGTTGTACAGGTTCCGGAGCGTTTGAACGAGGCTCAGAAGGAGGCGTTAAGGCGCTTTGATGATGCGATGAACGGTGTGGCTCCGGATGGGGAGAAGCCTAAGAAAAAAGGATTGTTTAAATAAACGGGTGAGAACGCTGCCGGTACGGCCGGCGGACGGGATGGTGGGGTGTGTATATGAGTCTTTCGTCCCGGGGGAAGATTGTCGTGGTATGGGACTGCGGGCGAAGATAAAGTCTGCGGAGCCCGCTCCCGCGCTGTGAAATGCATCGCGCTGTTATGCCCGAGAGGACCTTGCAAATCAGCGATGGATTCAGGCGGCATCCGCAGACTTAATCTTCCCCTCCGCCCCAAGGCCATGTTATCGCCGGGACGAAAGACTTAAGGCCAAGGGTATCGCCCGTCCGCCGGCCTGCGGCCGCTGAATGTCTCACGCGTTAAGTGCGGGGGCGGACCTTGCCGAGGCCACTCAACGCATCCATATGTGTTTGATATATGCAGGCTATGGGATAAAGTATTTGTTAGAGTATGTTTGTTAGAAGTTTAATACATTTGATGTGGTTGAAGGCGGTGACCTGTGCGCGGAGCGTGCAGGTTATTTTAATTGGAGATTTAGTTAAGCAGGTGAGGACGCCGCCGGTACGGCCAGCGGACGGGGTGGTGGGATGTGTATATGAGTCTTTCGTCCCGGGGGAAGATTGTCGTGGTATGGGGCTGCGGGCGA